>Ga0308167_1002312_pt1 | contig 18036 bp, 6 predicted proteins | sample PhyCR1_2_FD_202138 | JGI IMG/M metagenome (GOLD analysis project Ga0308167, IMG submission 202138) | Phyllosphere microbial communities from UC Gill Tract Community Farm, Albany, California, United States - DLSLRC.R1 | ecosystem: Host-associated > Plants > Phyllosphere > Unclassified | place... | reverse complement strand
GCCCGCCTGCAACTCGCCGGGGCCGCGATAGCGTGGGGCGGCGTAGACGTTGTCGGCCAGGTTGACCGTATCGCCCGGTGCGTAGGCGGCCACGCGCCAGCGCAGTTCGGTGAGCGGTACATCGTTGCCGTTGTTGAGGGTCAGTTTGAGCGGGCGGTCGGCGGGGCAGTCTTGCGGCGCGTAGATGATGCGCAGCTCAAGACGCGCCAGTTGTGACGCTTCGCGATTGTCCAGCCATACCACCCAAACCGCGACAAACCCCAGGCCGACGGCAGCGGCCAACGATACCGGCAGCGCCTTGGCCGGGTAGCGCAGCAGCAGGATCAGCCAGGTGATGATCAGGAGAACGCCGAAAAACATGGAGACCACCTCGAATAGGGAACGAGCATCCTAACTTAAGCGTAGGCGGGATTGGTTAGCTTGAGCATTGTGCTGGCCGGGCGCACGCCATCGCAGGCAAGCCAGCTCCCACAGGTTGACCCTATTCCAAGGATGTACCCGGTCAAACTATGGGAGTGGGCTCGCCCGCGATGACTGACTTACTGAGCACAAGCATCGGCCTGCAAGCCATCAATGCAAGCTTCCACCAAAGCCAAGCCAGTTTCCGCCAACTGCAGACTCGTCCAATTCAGGTAGCTCTGGTGTTCGGCCGTCCCCAGGTACCGTTCGTCGTTACTGTCAGAGTTCACAGGTTCTTTATTTTTTAGAACCACTCAGTTTGTTGGACGTAGCGGTGTATCTCTACCTGAGGGAATGCGTGGGCATGGACAACGACTCGAGAACTGACCGTCTGCTTCTTACGTTGGTCAACGAGCCCGAACGGCAAGTGGGCCTGGAAAAAGTCAGCTTCATCACCGCGATGCAGCAAATGGGCATGACGTCAGTGTTCGACATCATCGCCCAACCCAAGCCCCACTTCGTCCAACGCCTGGGTGAGATCTGCGAGGCGGATGGCGAGGTGGCCTATGACAATGCCATGTGCTATGCGGTGCAGATCGGTCGGCTGTACCGTGAACACCAGGTATCCAACGGCAGAACCCAGTACCAGGGCCAGCAGACCGGTGTGCGTGCGCTGGTCGATGTCGGGCCGAGTTTCCCGAACCTGTTCAAGGAAAACTGGGATGAGTTCTGCAAAGTCGGCGCGATGGCGGCGGTCGATTCGCCGGTGGCCTACCTCAGCGCTCAATATCGTTTCGCTACGCGCACCCTGGAAGGCTCCGGCCAGGGTGATCTGCCCAAGATTCTGTTGAGGACTCGGCGGCCCGATCTGGAGGGGTTGATCATTGACCAGCAAAGCACCTTTACCCCCAGACCGATGCTGGAGTTGGTCAATGAGATACTCATGGCCGACATCGCCCGGTACCGGACAGGAAAGCCGGATGCCAACAAGCCGATTTACGACGTGCTGGCCGAGCGGCGCTATCCGTTCATGTTTCCGTATTACTACCCTCACCACCAATGCCGATTAGGGCTGGCCGAAAAGAAGCTTGAGTTGGGGGAGTTGAACTACCGTATCAGCTTGCAGTTGCCCATCAGCCAACGGGGCTTGAACGATTATGGCGCGGTGCAGAACACTGCAGCGCAAGCGCAACTGTTGATGTCGGGGTTAAGCCCACAGCAACAGCAACTGTTGATCGAACCTTCAATGTTCACCACGTTTTATCTATCGAAGGCTGAGCTGACGGCGGCCTGGGGAGGGCCGGGGACTTCTCATCTGAGTCCGCATTCGGCTATCAGGATTGCTTTACTGATATCCCCACAGTCAAGCCTGAAGTCTGTTGTGCCTCAGGCAGAAACCTTAGTCAACCAAGGGAATTTGACGAGCACGGCAACGATTGAATTCTCGGGGTCTGACGATGCTAAACGAGAGGGTCTTTTCTGGATTAATTCTGGGACGCCGTTATATGCGAACACGGCTAATATATGGACGCCTAATTATCTTCACCCCGCGAATACCTCAACAATCTGCACAGTTATCCGCTGGGGGGGAGAAGAACCGTTTCCGATCGAACCGGGCTATCGAGCCTCATTTACTGTCACCACCACCACGGGCACTACCGCTAGGCCAGTTTCACTGGCGGTACTCAGCTTCACCATTGTCCTGGATGAGTACGTGACATGGACGGCCGAGCAGCAGGAGTTTTTTCAGCGCAGTTACGGTCTCCAAGGTATTGGCCACCTTGACAACCCACTGGTGCAGCTCGAGACGTTCATGCAACGTTCGGAGCTGGATGCCGAGCAGGTCGAGGCGCTTTTATCCCAGCGTCAGCATTTCCCCCGCGTGTCTCCCAATTGCCCCAGCGGCAACCCACAATGGACGGGGGGCGCGGGAGTCGGCAAGGCATACCCGCACGCCTCCCACTATGGCGCGTGTTATGTCAACGGCCATGGCAGTGAGCGTTATGACAGTGTTGTGCCTGCTACCGTTGTCTCGACGCGTGCAGACCAGTTCGACAATTCCATGGGCCTCAAGGAAACCACGCTCGGTAGCCGCACGGTCTGGTACCTGACTAAAACGTCCCCTCAACGGTTTGACCGCTTGCAACGCATGATTCGTCTGCAGCGCTGGCTGAAGAAAGACCTGGGTATGGACATGTCCTATGCCGAACTGGACACGCTGCTCATCTGCGCCATCCGCAGCGAGGGTGAACACAACCTGACCATGGACCTGAACACCAATACCCTGCGGGTCCTGGGTGTTTATCGTTATTTCAGCCGACGTTATGGCATCAAACCCGAAGAATTTGCGGCGTTCCTCCACGATCTCACGCCTTACGCCACGGGTGACAAGGTGCCGCTGTTTGACCAAGTCTTTAACCCTGCTGCGCTGTTCGATACGCCGTTGGAACTCAATAGAGCCGCCTTTAATATCAGTGGGACAGACGCTGCGAACAAAAAAATCGTCGCACAACTCTGTGCCGCGCTCGGCCTTGAGCCTACAGAGTCATCGCTTTCTCGCTTGGCCAACCAAACGAAGGATTTTGTTGGGCCGTTACTCCGCGACCTTGGCACCCTGTCCTCTCTCTACCGTCAGGCGCGTATTCCGCAAATGTTTGGCTTGTCGCCGGAGGAAGGCTGGGGCTTGGTGGATATGCTGGGGGGGCTGGAGTACCAGCGATTACTCTGTACCGGGCGCCTGCTGCAACCCTCATTGTCGTCCCTCAGGCCATGGTCGTTGACTGCGCAGGGCGCCAGCGATATGAGCATCAGGCTGGTGCTGGTGGTTGATGCCGCGCATGAAGGTACCTTATTGCGTCTGCTACCAGGTTCAGCCTTGTTTGTGCTGGCGGGGACCGACTTTGCATCAGCAACTGGCACGCGGGTGTTTACCCTGGAGCGGCAGCCCCAGCATTCAGACGAAGAAAACTTCGTGCGCAATCCTGACGGCAGCGCGCTTACGCTTGAACCGTTGAGCGCTGGTGGGACGTTGTCGCTCAGCGGCAAGCGCCTTTCAAGGACAGCTTGGGAGGTAATAACCAGCCAACTGTCTTCAATTCACCACCTGCAAGTAAAGTGCGGCTCGCTGCCTAAAAGACACCTACCCACCGTAGAGGCTTGGGAAGAGGATGCGATGGCGCCCGCGCCTGACGTTCTCGATGTGTTGATGCAGATGGATTGGGCCGTGAGTTGGCTCAAGGACAGCAAGCAAAGTGTTACCGGGATACGGCGCGCGTTGGGCCTGGAGCCTGGAGATTACCTGCCCCCCCAAGGCTTGGTGGACCGCTTGGGTATATTGGCCGCCGCGACGCGAGAGGTATTGATTACCGATGAGCAGATCTCGGCGCTGAATCTGCCTGTTTATGAACGACCCAAGTCCGCAGCCGCACGAGAGCCTATCAAATGGCGCGAAGTGCTGCAGTATTTGCTGGACCCGCAGGGGCTCGTGAGGCCTGTTCCGCTCACAGGTCTCGAAGACCCCCATCAGTACTTGCAAGAAGCGATTAACTATCGAGTGGGGCAGTTGAACCTCTTCCCTGATGAACGTGAGCAGAGCGTGGCGAAGCTTGTCGGCTTGTTACTGGCCGGGCATGACCGCCAACTGCGGCTGATCGAAGGTTTGGCACAAGAAATGATCAACCTGCCGATGGACCGCACCCAAGTTGTACTGCGTTGGGCACAGACCTCGGTACACGCCCTGTTGTCAGCGGTGTTGGGGCTAGCTACTGCAGCCGCCACTGACTCATTGATCAATCAACTCGAGCGTGTATTGCGTCATGGGACAGTGGTGATGGACCTGCGGTTGAGCACCAGTGCCTTGCGTGTGTTTTTGCTTTATCCGCAATGGCTGGGAGTTCCGGGTAGAAATCTGGAGTTGAACCTCAAGAGCTTCTACCTGCTGAGCCGCTACAGTCAGTGGTTCCATGGCCAAAGCCAGGCGGAGGAGGCATTGCTGGGTTATTTCATCGCGGCCAACCCCGGAAAAACAGCGCTCAAAAACAAAACATTGCGCGCTGCAGTCAGCGACCAGGCCGCTTCCGTTTTGGCCAGGCTGTTGGGGTGGAGGCAGGACGACGTGCATGAGCTTTTCCAATTGCTGGCGCAAAAGCGCGCCTGCTCCATGGCCGACATCGACTGGATCCTGCGCAGCCAAACCACCTGTGCCGCCAGCGGCCTGGCTGCGGCGGACTTGCTGAGGGCCACAGCCCTGCACGGCGACAGTACGGGGGTGGCCTGGCAAGCGGTAGGCAATGCCGTCATGGCTGCCCGGCGCTGAGCGCCTGCGCGTTTTTACGATGAATAAGGAGCGAGCATGTCCAGCTCAATCGATAGCCAGCTCAACGAAACCCTGCGCGATGCCCTGGTGGCCTACTATCTGGATGAGGTGGTACCGAACGCAGCGGAGTTTGTCGACGCCCAGTTGAGCGACAAAATCAAGACCGCCAACGACCTCTACCAATACAAGCTGCTGGATGTGCAGGTCAGCCAGGCCGTGCCCACCAGCCCGGTGGCCTCGGCCATCGCCAGTATTCAGCAATACATCAATGCCGCGCTGATGGGCATGGAGCCGGGCTATGAAACCAAGGTGATGGAAGAGCACCTGATAAGGCAGTGGCGCGAGATCGACTGCCAGTACCCCATCTGGGCGGCCAACCAGCAGTTGAGCTATTACCCGGAGCTGTATATCGACCCCTCGTTGCGCTTGAGCAAATCAACGTATTTCCAACAACTGGAAAACGACCTCAATCAGAACAAGATCGAGATCGACACCACTCAGGAAGCGGTGCTGTCTTATCTGGCGAGCTTTGAGGAAGTGGCCAACCTGACGATTATCAATGGTTACATCAATACCACCGATTTCAAGAATGGCATGTATTACTTTATCGGCAAGTCCCGGGCCGAGAGTGTGTACTACTGGCGCTCGGTGGATATGTCCCAGCGTACTTACATGAACCTCAACGGCACGGATCCCAACCGGCCAAAGTTCGATTATCCGCAGCCGGGGGCGTGGTCAGACTGGCACAAGGCTAACTTGCCGATTTCGGCCAGTGCGATTGAGCGCACCATCAGGCCAGTGTTGTTTAATAACCGCTTGTTTGTATTGTGGGTGGAGTGTGTGGATAACAACCCTTCTCAGATGACGGTTGAAGAAGGTTATCTCCCAGGTGGTACCCCCACACCGCCAGATCCGGGCTCACCGGTTATCAAAGTACACAGTAACCCGATGTTGCGTTTGAACATGGTCTACAAGAAGTACGACGACAGTTGGAGTATGCCGCAAACCGTCATTGAAGCCTGGAGTGGGTCACCGTTGTTCAAGACTATGGACTTGGCGGAGCAGGTTGAGAGCATTGCCGTGGCCGACAGTTCGACGATGCCGGAGTCGATGTTTGTGGCGATGTATATGGGGTATACCGCAGGTAATGCAACGGACGGTGCGGCGGATCAATATGCGTTTCTAAAAACGGCGATGATCGATAAGAACTTTAATGTAACGGCGCTGTTTCCCAATCGTGGGTATGTGCCCAGTATCGGAACTCGAAAGGAGATCAAGGCACCCCATGTCTTGAGGGTGGGAAGGTTATTTGCTCAGGATAATAAAGGGCGGTTTCAGTTCAAAGTGCCTGAGCTTAGTATAGCGCTGAAAAGTGTCGAGTCGCATCGACCGCATCAAGAGCTGGATAACTGGAATTTTGAAGAGAGGCAAGTTTCGATTGTTAGCCCTTCCCGTGGAGACGATGTTACTTATGATAGTTTTACAGGGGCAGTGTTGTTTAAGTCTAAAATATCAGCTGTATTTTCAATGCGTCCTAATGCGACGTTTTCTATACCGGCTTTTGAATCGGAGACGCGAGAAAGATATAAGCTTGAAATGGTTTTGCCCGAAAAGAAAATGTCGGACTATGAGACGCTTTTGAGCGGTTCTAGAATTCAAGTGTTGAGTGGTTCGCAGTTTAGTGGTGGGGGGAGGTTTAGGGTTAGTTTGTTATTTTTTCCTACTAATGGATACATTGGAAGCGGGTTGTTGGTTAATTTCTTGCGTGACACATACAATGTTGATTATTGTACTCTTGGTCTGCCGGATGTAAATGGTTCTATATCAATAGCTTCTAAAGTTGCTGTGCGGTTGCGTGATTTTATGATGCACCCCGATTTAGAATTAAAATATGTAGTAACGAATGGGCCAGCTGGAGTCCGTAACGCTGAGGTCCAGGAGTTTATAAGGTCCCCTGTTTATGTTTTTCAGCACGTTATTCTGCGACCTCTGAATCTGAGTGATCCGATGGCAGCTAATCCTGGCGCGGCGTCACTTTGGCACTCCGGTGGATTCGCAGTAATAAATCCACCCGACACCCATACATTAAAGCTCCCCATTAACCCTGAAACCCTGTTGCCTGACTGGCCGGGAGCCTGGCCCATCGGCTCAAAAAAAATTCCGATTATCCATGGTATCAAGGTGTTCAACGGTACCACCTGGCAGGTTCTGGGACATGCCCTGAAAATGACCTACGTAGAACTGGAGCTTGTCGCGCAAGTCACCACACCGCTGATCGCCCCTCGCATCAACACCCGTGCCAGCCCAACTCTGGGCATCGCCGAATTCATCGATTTCACCAACTCTGGCATCAAGCTAAACGATGCCGGCACCGCTCCACGCCAACCCATCCGCATGAATACATTGTTTGCACGCGAGTTGATCAACCGCGCCAATATCGCCCTGGAAAACCTGCTGTCCTGGGAGACTCAGCTCCTTGAAGAGCCCCCTCTCAATCCACCAGCGGCCATTAACCAGATGGATTTTCACGGTGCCAACGGCTTGTATTTCTGGGAGTTGTTCCTGCACCTGCCTTTCATGGTCAGCCACCGTCTGAACCAGGAGCAAAACTTCGAAGGCGCCGAACAGTGGCTGGGCTTTATCTTCGACCCTTCGCGCAAAAAAGACGAGAAGGGCCGTCCGGCCTACTGGAACGTACGGCCTTTGATGGATGACCCGGTAGAAATGGACTACGTGTCGCGCAAACCCGCCGACCCGGACGGTATTGCCAGTAGTCATCCGGTGCGCTATCGCAAGGCGATCTACATGTTCTACATCAAGAACCTGCTGGACCGGGGTGACGCCGCCTACCGGCAACTGACCCCCGACAGCCTCGTAGCGGCCAAGCTGTGGTACGTGCGCGTGCTTGACCTGCTGGGGCCGCGCCCTGATATCAACGTGGTGGACCATTGGCAACCGATCCCCCTGAAAACCCTGAGCGACGCCACCAACTCAAAATTGCGCGAGTTCGAACAGCGCCTGATCCGGCAGGACCAACTACGCGAAGAGAGTGCCGCGGCCTACGATGGCGAGTCGCTCTACCACTTCGCCGAACCGCCGCTGTACCTGCGCACTTTCGCGCCCGACCCTACCCTGCTTGATCTGGATAACAGATACCTGCGCTTGCCCTTCAACCGTGAGTTGGTCCAGAACTGGGATACCGCCGAGGCGCGCCTGGACAACCTGCGTAACAACCGTACGCTGGACGGCAAGCCGCTGATGCTGCCCTTGTTTGCTGCCCCCTTGAACCCGCGCGATCTGCTGGCGGCGTTCGGTCAGGGCGCGGCCTCCGGTGGTGCCGCGCGGTTGTTGGCCCAGGAGGTGCCACCTTATCGCTACAGTGTGATGCACAACCGTGCCAGCAGTGCTGTGGAAACCCTGATCCAATTTGGTAATACGTTGTTGTCATTGATCGAGCGCAAGGAACAGGCGCAACTGCAAGAGCTGCAATACCACCAGGCTTGGGAGTTCGCCCAATTTGCGGTGGACCTTCAGCAGCAGGCACAAAAGATCGACCTTGAGCAGAAAAAAGCGCTGGAGGCGAGTAAGGCACTGGCTCAGGGACGCCTGGGTTTCTACCGTAAGTTGGCCGATGAAGTGGTGAATGCCGGTGAAAAAGCTGCTGCAGCGCTGCACTTGGAAGGGCGGGTGTTGGACAACATCAGTCAGGTGGCCAATGCCGTTGGCAGTGGCCTGAAGGCCCCCCCCAATTCGGCTGGCGGCGGCGGCGGGGCTCACGCGGGTTTGACTAATGGTGCCGTTGCCGTAGCGTCCTCCGGGGGATGGCGCCTGGAGGGCGTCGCCGAAATGGTCAGTGCCTATTCTTCAGCCAGGGCCGCGATGCTCCATACCATTGCGGAGGCGACGGACCGCGCTGAAAACTTCCGCCGTCGCCACCAGGAATGGATGCAAGCCGGTGACCAAGCCACGCTGGAAATTGCCCAGATCGAGGCACAAATGCAGGTGCTTGAAGCTCAGGCCCGCGCCACCACTCTGCAATTGAATCAGGCCCGCGCCGCCCAGGATCAGGCGTTGGCCAGCTATGATTTTCTGCGTACCCGTTTCAGCAATGCGCAACTCTATCAATGGCTCAACGGCCAGTTCGCGACCTTCTATTACCAGGCCTACGATGCCACCTTGGCGCTGTGCCTGGCCGCTGAAGCCTGTTGGCAATTTGAACTCGCCGACTTCAGCACGCGCTTTATCCAGGCGGGCGTCTGGAAGGACAGCTACCGGGGCTTGAGCGCCGGCGAGGCGTTGAAGTTGTCCTTATTGAAAATGGACTCGGCGTACCTGAGTCGCAATGAACGACGGTTGGAGATCACCAAGACGGTGTCCCTGCGCCAACTCAAGGACAAGGATCCGACCTCCGCCATCAATCAGGACTGGGACACCATCAAGCTTGGCCTGATAGACAACTGCCGCGTCGATTTCCAGCTGACGCAGCCCATGTTCGACAGCAATTACCCTGGGCATAGCGTGCGCCGGATCAAACGTATCAGCGTGTCGTTGCCTGTGGTCCTGGGGCCCTACGAAGACATTCACGCCACCTTGACCCAAACCTACAGTGCCGTGCAGATAGGCGACACCCTCAAGGAAAACCTGCGGGCCAGCCAGCAAATCGTTTTGTCTGGCGGGGTGGATGACGATGGGCTGTTCACTTTCAGTTTCGATGATGAGCGTTATTTGCCCTTTGAGGGTACGGGCGCTATTTCAGGCTGGGCGTTGGAATTCACCTCTACTGACGTTGCGGCGCGAAACCGTCTGTTCGAATCGCTGACCGACATCATCCTGAAGCTGCATTACACGGCCAAGGCTGGCTAGGAGGAAGCATGGTGAACCATGACGAGTCGCTGCAAATCGCCGCGCCGTCCCTGCCCAAGGGCGGTGGCGCCATCCAGAGTATCGGCAATGGCCTGGGACCGGTCGGTATCAGCGGTAGTGCATCGTTCGAGTTGCCCTTGCCAATCTCCCCCGGGCGGGGTTTTGCCCCGGACCTGACGCTGGGTTACAGCAGCACCAACGGCAACAGCTCGTTCGGAATAGGCTGGGGCAAGACGCCCAATGCGATCACTCGACGAACGTCCACAGGGGTGCCGGCGTATACCGATGAAGACGTGATCCTGGGGCCGGATGGGGAACCCTGGATGCCGGAGCGCAACCCGAGGACGGGTACAGAGGTTTCAAGGGTCGAGACGGCCTATAACGGCTTGTCGGTGGGGCCTTACACCGTTGTACGCTACTGGCCTCGCACCGAAGGCGCATTTGCACTGATCGAGCATTGGTCCGATACCGACGACCCGGGGGGGTTCTGGCTGATTCACAGCGCGGACGGCAATCTGCACCTGTACGGCAAAACCGCTGCTTCACGACGTGCCGACCCGGATGTCGATGCGCGTGTGGGGGAGTGGCTGCTCGAAGAAAGCCTCAACCCGCGTGGCGAGCACATTGTCTACCATTATCAGGCCGACGATCACGCAGGTGCCCAGCGTTACTTGAGCAAGGTGCTTTACGGCAATGCGCTCGCCGATGACCAGCTGTATGCGTGGCGCGTTGAGGCTGGGCAAGGTGTGCTATGGCATTTTCATCTGGTGTTCGACCATGGTGAGCGTCCTACTGCCCTCATGACCGCTCCTCCTTATGAGGCCACCCAGGCATGGCCTGGACGCAGCGATCCGTTCTCCAGCTATGCCTATGGTTTTGAGCTCAGGACGCGGCAACTGTGTCGGCAGGTGCTGATGTTCCACTACTTTCCCGATGAGCCAGACATGGGGCCGGCGCCCGTGCTGGTGCGCCGACTACTGCTTGAATATCGGCCATCGCCACTGGGTTATAGCCTGCTGCATGCTGCCCATGAACAAGCCATTGACCGGGCGGGGAAGGTACAGAGTCGGCCACCGTTGGAGTTCATCTATAACGCGTTCGAGCTCGCACCGGATCCACGGCGCTATCAGCCATTTGAAACAATGCCGGGTCTTGACGACGGTCAGCGTTATAAATTTGTCGACCTGTACGGCGAAGGTTTTCCGGGCATTTTGTATTCTGACGATAAAGCCTGTTACTACCGCGCACCTATGCGGGCCGAGGCGGCGAGCCACCCCGACGAAGTGGCCTATGACGATTGGCATGAGTTGCCAGAGATTCCGATAGCCGACCGCCTGCAGGCACCCCGACAGTTTTTAAGCGACCTCACTGGTGATGGCTGCCTTGAATGGGTCGTAGCCCAGCCTGGGCTGTGTGGTTTTTTTACCTGCAACCCGGACCGCAGTTGGTCGAGCTTCGCGACCGTGGATGCCTTCCCTCACGAGTTTTTCCATCCTCAGGGGCAATTGGCCAATCTGATGGGGGGCGGCTTGTCTGACTTGGCGATGATCGGCCCGCGCAGCGTACGTTTGTATGCCAACCAGCGGCAAGCGGGGTTTGCCCCCGCCACCCAGGTTAAGCGCAAGGAAGGCGAGGATGATCTGCCGTTGATCAGTAACGCCGCCACCGAGTTGGTCGCCTTCAGTGACGTGCTCGGCAGCGGCCAGCAGCATCTGATCCGCATCCGCCACGACCGGCTTGAATGCTGGCCCAACCTGGGGCGAGGCCGCTTTGGTAAAGGGTTCAGGTTCAGCACGCTGGGTTTTGCTTATGACGAGTTCGATGCATCGCGGGTCTTGCTCGCGGATCTGGACGGCTCCGGTGCCGCAGACCTGATCTACTTGAAAGCCGAGTGCGCGCTGGTGTTCATGAACCGTTGTGGCAACGGCTTTGACGACGCCGTCGAGCTTCCTTGGCCCAAAGACGTTCGCTATGACAGATTTTGCCAGGTGAGTACCGCTGACCTGCAAGGGCTGGGCTGCTCCAGTCTGGTGTTGACGGTGCCGCATATGTCGCCCATGCATTGGCGATATGACTTTGTCGCAGCCAAACCCTATTTGTTATGTGCAACCAATAACAACCAGGGCGCCGCCGCGAGCGTGAAATATCGCAGTTCGGCCCAGGAGTGGCTGGATGAAAAGCAGCAATTGCTCGCGAGCAATCAACCGGCCGTGTGTCGTTTACCTTTCCCCGTGCCGGTGGTGAGTGAGCAGGTTCAATGTGACGAAATCACGGGTAATCGGCTGACGCAACGGTTCGAATATCGAAAAGGCTTTTACGACGGACAGGTACGAACGTTCCGAGGTTTTGCCCTGCTCCTGGCGACTGATACCGACGCTGCTGCCGAGGCATCACCGGAGTCGGGTTTCAGTGAGCCGGTATTGCGCAAGACCTGGTTTCATGTCGGACAGGTGATCGACCCAGCGTGCGATGAGTATTTCAACGGTGATCGGGCTGCTCACCCCTTGGGAGCAACCTTGCTTAGCCATTATCACGAAGCCGACGGTGTCGATGAACTTGTCGTACCCCAGGCCGATGAGTTGCCTGGCATGCTCCAAGCACTGGCAGGCCAGGTATTGCGTGTGGAAACCTATGGAGGGCGCAACGCAGGTGACGTCCCCTATAGCGTCGAGCAAAACCGCTACCTGGTACGCGTGCTGGATCGGCCAGTAGGCGGTCAATTCGCACCTTACAAGGTGATGCTGGCGTTATCGTTGGAGTCGATCGCCTACCAGTACGAGCAACAGGTCGATGACCCGCAGTGCCAGCACGGGATCAACCTGCGCTGGGATGCCTTTGGCAGCCTGACCCATGGCGTCAGGGTCAGTTATGCCCGGCGCCTGACGGCCCAGGATGATCCGGCCTGCCAGGTGGACCCGAATGAAATCACACCGCAGAAACGCTGGTGGTGTGATGCCCATGATTCGGCGCAGCAGGTTTACTACCTGAGTGAAAGCCTGGCGCGGTTTATTCACCTGACACACCCACAGGGCTGGCGCCTGGCCCTGCCTTTTCAGCAACGTGACAACGCGCTGGTGCTGGGTAAGGGCCCTGGTCCCAACGGCTTGCAACCCGACGCGATCAGCTATGAAGCCTTTATCGCGCAAACCGCCGCAAACCCCTTGAATCCCCAAGCTCAGCGAACACTGGTGGGGCAGTCGGTGCAGCGCTACCGGGACTTGTCCGGGGTTCACCCGTTACCGGATGGAGAGGCCATGTTCCTGGCCTTGGCCGATGAGCTGGAAATTGCCGAGCTGGATGAGGCAGCGCTCAAGGCGTACGACTTGCTGCGCAATGACGAGGGTGAAATGCCGTTTGACCTGGAGCAAAAACTCCTGGAGGTCGGGTACCACAAAATGCGCCTGGTTCTGCCGTCCATCGACGGGGCGCAAGCGCCATTGTGGTCGGTCAAGCGCGGTTTCAATACCTACGCCGGCCTCGCGGGTTTCTATAACGTCATCACCGTGCAGCAAACCCGCAGTCATGGTGTGACCCATCTGAGTTACGACCCCTATGGCTGCCTGAATACTCGGGTACGCCTACCTGACGGCTGTGAGACGCGTGTGGATTCGATTGACTATCGCTTGCTGCAACCGGCGCGCATTATCGACCCCAATCAAAACACTCAGGAGGTGCTTTACGGGGCATTCGGCCAGGTGATCGCCACCAGTTTTTTCGGCACCGAACGTGGTCAACCCGTGGGCTTTGCGTCGCTCGATGACTACCGTCCTCCACTCGGCGGCACACCTGGCCAAATCATTGATGCACCGGCCGCGGCGTTGCAGGATGCCGCCACTGCGCACTTTGCCGACCCGTTCAGTTGGATGGGCCGAGTGCCTGACGCCGACCTGCAGGATCGCCAATGGCTGGACGAATGCGTAGCGCAGGGCGACCTGCTACCCAGCGGGCATATTCGTGTGTCGGCCCGTTTGCTCTCGCCATCCGATGCATTGACGCCCGTGCGACAACGCCTGTTGAGCTTGATCCCTCAGGTGCGCCGCGAGCCTGTTCACGCCGTTACCTTGCAGGCTGATCGCTACCCGCTCGATCCGGAAAAACAAATCCGCGTCGCCTTGAGCTGTTGGGACGGTTTCGGTCGCGCCTTGCAGAGCAAGCAAAAGGTCGAGCGCGGTTATGCCTACCATGTGCAGGAAGATGGCTCGTTGGCGCTTGACGGCAATTGTCGGCCGGTGACGGTACAGGATGTTGAGCGCTGGCGGGTCAGCGAGCGGGTCGAGTACAACAACAAGGGGCTGATTGTGCGCATCTACAGGCCCTATTTTGCCGATCATCATCGCTACATCAACGATGTCAGCTTCAGGCAACACGGTTACAGCGACCGACAATTCTATGACCCGTTGGGCCGTCCTACTCGTACCGTCCTCGCCAAGGAGGACTACCTGCGGCGTCATACCTACTGGCCTTGGTACAGCATTTACGAGGATGAAAACGACACCTATGAAGAGGTGATGGCGATGAAAGAGGCCCGGGGGAAGACATTGCAATGACCGCCCTTGCGCTGCACCGGCAGACCCCAGGCCTGAGTGTGAGCGACCCTCGCGGGCTGACGGTGCGCACGGTGCGCTATTGGCGTGAGAGTGGGCGGGAGCAGGCGCAGGCAAGGAGCAGTCGTAGTGGCTTCGACGGTGCGGGCCGAGTCGTGGCCGAGTGGGACCCGCGTTTGGTGGAACGGGCCAACCTGACGCAGGTTTACTCGCTCGGCAGCAAGGTACTGGGCTCCCACAGCGTTGATGCAGGATGGCGTGTCAGCCTGTTCACGCAGGCGGCTGAACAGGTGCAAGCGTGGGACGCTCGCGGTAATGAGCGACAGGTTGAATACGATAGTTTGCTAAGGCCTGTGGCGGTGTTCGAGCAAGCTGCGTGCGTCGAACGTCATCACTACGCCGATGCGTCGCCGCACTATGCCGCGCACAACCAATGCGGCCAGTTGATCCGCCACGACACCCCGGCTGGAACGCAGCATTTCAATGAGTTCGGCTTGACCGGCGCGGTGCTGGAACAGCATCAACACTTTCTGCAAAGCCTGGATATGCCCGATTGGCCACTGCCCTTCGATGAGCGGGATAATTTGCTTGAGCAAGCAGCCGGTGCTCGCAGTACTTTGCAGTTCAACCCGGTGGGCAATGTGCTGGAGCAAACCGATGCGCAGGGTAATCGGCAGCGTTTCAATCACACCATCGACGGCCGATTGCGCGAGGCCTGGCTGCAGCTGAAAAACGCGACCGCCGCGCAGCGGCTGGTACATGACATTCACTACAACGCTCAAGGACAGATAGAACAGCAAACGGCAGGCAACCAGGTCACCAGTCGGTTTGATTACTGCCCGAAAGACGGGCGATTGAACCGTCTGAGCGCTGCCGGGCCTAGCGACGAACCGCTACAGGATTTGCACTACGTCTATGACCCGGTGGGCAATATCCTTAGCCTTGAAGACAAGGCACTGCCGGTGCGCTTCTTTGCCAACCAACGCATCGAGCCGATCAACCGCTATACCTACGACAGTCTTTACCAGTTGATCGAAGCCACCGGCTGGGAGGCCGGCAGCGCTAATCGCGGGCCTGCTCATCTCGAGGATCCGGCTGCCGTGGCTAACTATCGTCAAACCTATCGCTACGACGCTGGCGGCAATTTGCTCGAGCTGATCCACCACGGCCCACAGCAACATGGGCGTGTGTTGACGGCGGCCAAGCACAGTAATCGCTGCCTGCCCGAGGTGGGCGGGAGGCCACCGACCGAAGCGGAGATCTCCGAAGGCTTCGATGCCAACGGCAACCTGTTGGTGTTGGATCGGGGCCGCACACTCAATTGGGATGTACGTAATCAACTGAGCCACGTGCATACCGTAGAGCGAACGTTGTGCCTGGATGACACCGAGCGCTACGTCTACGGTGCCGACGGCATGCGTCAGCGCAAGGTGCGCACGACGCAAACCAACGCCCGCACCTTGGTCAGTGAGACCCGATATCTACCAGGGCTGGAAACGCGCGATGGGGATGGCGAGAAACTGCACGTCGTCACCGTCCAGGCCGGCCGCACCACGGTGCAGGTGTTGCATTGGGAAGGCGCGGCGCCGCAGCAACTGGCGAATGATCAATACCGTTACACCCTTAGCGATCATCTGGGCTCTTGTGCGCTGGAACTGGACAGTGAAGCGCGGATCATCAGTCGCGAGACGTATCATCCGTTTGGTACGACGGCCTTCACGCAGAAGGGTGATTCGAGCGAAGAGAGTTATCGCACGTTGCGTTATTCGGGCAAGGAGCGGGATGCGACGGGGCTTTATTACTATGGGTTCAGGTACTACGTGCCGTGGTTACAGCGTTGGAGTAATCCCGACCCTGCAGGTGAAGTGGATGGGCTTAATCGCTATGAGATGGTGCGCAATAACCCAGTGACGTTCACAGATATCCTTGGGCTTTCACCCACCGTGTGGTTTACCTATGTTGATGGTCAAGAGCGGGCGTTAAGTGATAATGAACTGAGAGCTGCGTTTAGCGATGGGACACCTAAGATCATATTCTCGGGGGATGGCCACGCCAGTCCCTCATTTGCTTACGCCTCGGATATACCTGATGTAATGGCTGCAAACAGAAACGGTGCGCTAAGTTTGTATGTGGAAGCCACTCCAACTGACGCAGCCATTAAGGTTGAAAAATTCATTCCTGAATTTATCGACAAAAATAAAAGCGCGGTGATTGGGTGGGAACCAGAAGAACTCTCGACTTCGATGCTAGAGCTCTTTATCATCGCGATGGATCATTCTGAGTCGAGTGTAATCTCGTCGGGCGCGGTTTTGGATGATGTCGAGATGCTTGGAGCGAAAGTTACCAGCCAGTTATTTATGCAGGCTGAAGAGTTAGCCAAGGAGTTTTCATTGGTTATTTCAGACTTTACAAAGCCGGAAGGTTATCCCGAGAGTACCGTTGAGCGATTAAGAACTATCACCTCGTCGGTTTGGAGGGATGAATTCATTAACCCGTATCTGGCGGAAAAAGTCGGGGTTGAGGCGAGTGCAAATAAAGACCGTACATTTATGGTTTCAGTAGGGTTTGCCCATCTGGATGTTCGCTACAATCCGGTTCAGCAGATATTGAACGAAATAAGAGAGACTCATGGCTTTCAACAACGAATCTTTTTTAATCGATCCAACAACCCTATAGTAGTTAAAGCAGAGCAATAATTTTTTAATCAATAAAGGGTGTTTGCACTCAGTAAAAGCGTTCCCGCCACTAGCGATGGATCAGTGGTGTGCTGTCTGCCGACATCATGAGCCCACAAAGTTTTTCCGTAATCTATGGGGGCCGTCAAGCTGTGAAAAGGGCTGCCGAAGAAGACTGAACAGGCACCGCAAAGCCCAAATAAAAAGCCCCCACCCAACCCACTCATAGCTGACATGGATCTTCTGAAAAAGAAGGGATCCTATGAATCTCTGAGGCCGTCAAACCTCATCACGAATGCGTCGTGGTAGGCGCAAGGATCGGCAAGATGAGGGCAAGGGTCAACGTAGGTCATTGCACCCGACGATGTGGGAACCGGTTTGAATAACTTGCCACACAGTTTGCGCAAGGAGGCTTGGTTGATCAACGACGGAACCCAACGTTGCACTTATACAATGTGAGTTTTTTATGAATATTTCAGACGCCGCTGTAAGCCTGTCCACCCCTCTCAGCGTGTCCGCACCAGCGGAGGCCTCCAGCCAGGCAGGACACGTGCAAGCGAGTGCCGCCCCCCTCGAATCGCGCTCGGGGCCGCGTATGCAAAGTATGGGGCTTACGAGCTTGCGGCAAACTGTGCTGCAAGGCCTCGGCGATACAATTCGTTCGCATGTTTTGCCATCCTCAGTACTTCATAGCACCGACAGTTCGAAAGACAAAGCCTATGGGGCCGCGTTGACGTTCGTTGGCGGGATGGCGAAGGTGGCCGGCAAGAAGATGGCAAGCTCAGGTGGCCTTTCCTCGAAAGTCGCAGGTTCGGCGCTGATGTGGGGGGGTAAAGCGGCGGAGAAAATCGGCAAGAACACGTATAAAAATGCTGAACCCAAGGAGGACGGCAATTACAACGCGTTTGCACCGCGTAACTGGGTTCGTTAAAAACAGGCCTGACACCCTGCGAGGGGCTGTCTGTCTGTTTTGATGGTCATTGAACCGAAAAGCCCCCACCCAACCCACTGCGGATAGGGGACGCAATGGGCTGGGCGAGGGCTTCTTGTACGACTGTTTTACTGCGCGATAGTTTTCACCGATACGCCACGCTCAATCGGCGTCGAGCGGCCGTAGATATCTTCGAAGCGTTCGATGTCGTCCTCGCCCAGGTAACTGCCCGATTGCACTTCGATGATCTCCAACGGGATCTTGCCCGGGTTGCGCAGGCGGTGCACCGAGGCGATCGGGATGTAGGTG
>Ga0308167_1002310_pt1 | contig 18049 bp, 22 predicted proteins | sample PhyCR1_2_FD_202138 | JGI IMG/M metagenome (GOLD analysis project Ga0308167, IMG submission 202138) | Phyllosphere microbial communities from UC Gill Tract Community Farm, Albany, California, United States - DLSLRC.R1 | ecosystem: Host-associated > Plants > Phyllosphere > Unclassified | place... | reverse complement strand
GATGATGGGAATATTCTTATAACACTATAAAGCGTTAAAGAAGCCAGTTGTTCTGCCGATAGAAGAATCAACTAAGCAATTACGCTATTCTGATTCAGGTGGCAGACTCCCCTGACCGTACAGGAGCTTGAATATGAGCATCGACAGAACACAACCGCTGAAACCCGCCAGCACCGTACAGAGCCGCGACACCAGCGAGCCCGCTACGCCTAAAGTGCGTCAAAGCACCACGCCGGCGGCCAGCACCACACCCGCCGCCGCGCAGGTGAGCCTGAGCAGCGCTCAGTCACAGCTGATGCAGCCAGGCAGCCAGGACATCAACGTCCAGCGGGTTGAACAACTGAAAACCGCCATTCGTAATGGCGAACTGAAAATGGATACCGGCAAGATCGCCGACGCGCTGATTGCCGACACTAAGGCATATTTAGAGGGTAACTAGTCCCCATGAGTAACTTGCTGACCACATTAGATAAGATGCAGGATGTGCTGGCATCGCTGTCGACCCTGCTGGAAGAAGAACAGCAGCAGCTGTCGGCCGGAAACATTAACAGCAACCTGTTGCAGCGCATTACCGAAGATAAAGGCGCGCTGCTCAGTACGCTGAACTATCTGGATGAGATGCGCCGTACCGCCGAGCAAAGTCTGGCAACTCAGGCACCTTATCGTGGTCAGAACGAGATGGCGAGCCGCTGGCAGCGCATTGAGCAGCATACCCGCCGCCTGCAGGATGCCAACGTGCATAATGGCATGCTGCTGCAACATCAGATCCGTTTTACCCAGGATGCCCTGCAGGTGCTGAAGCCGCACCAGACTCAGGCTTTCTATGGTCCGGATGGGATGGGTAAAGGTCAGGCGACACTCAGCCGCAAAGCCTGACGGCTGAGTGCGCAAAAAAAATCCCGCCAGGTGCGGGATTTTTTGCATCCGGACGTTGCTATCACACGCCAGCGGTTACACCACAGTGCGTCGCGCATAGTCGCGCAACCGGAAGCCCAGCAGCCCGAGCGTCAGGAAGTATGCCCCGCCGCCGACCGCACACACTGCCGCCAGGCGCAGCAGCCGCCACAGCATCACGCCCTGTTCCCACGCCGGCATCCATTGCAGCATCGCAAACAGCGCCGCCGCCATCGCCAGTACCGCGATCACCAGACGGATCAGAAAACTGGCCCAGCCGGGCTGAGGCATAAAGATCTGCTTTTTGCGCAGTTGCCAGTAAAGCAGCGCTGCGTTGAGACAGGCGGCCAGGCCAATCGACAACGATAAGCCAGCGTGCTTCAGCGGCCCAATAAATGCCAGGTTCATCAGCTGCGTCATAATCAGGGTGACTATCGCAATCTTCACCGGGGTTTTGATGTCCTGCCGCGAGTAGAAACCCGGCGCCAGCACCTTCACCACAATCAGACCCATCAGTCCGACTGAGTAAGCAATCAGCGCCCGCTGAGTCATCGCCGCATCAAAGGCGGTAAACTTGCCGTACTGAAACAGCGCGATGGTCAGCGGTCCGGAGAGCATACCCAGCGCCACGGCACTGGGCAGCGCCAGCAAAAAGCAAAGACGTAAACCCCAGTCCATCAGCCGCGAATATTCATCATGATTGCCACTGGCAAAACTTTTCGCCAGCGAAGGCAGCAGGATCGTCCCCAGCGCCACGCCGAGCACGCCGGACGGGAACTCCATCAGCCGGTCAGCGTAATACATCCACGAGACCGATCCCGAAACCAGAAAGGAGGCGAAAATGGTGTTGATGATCAGGGAAATCTGGCTGACCGAGACGCCAAGGATCGCCGGCCCCATCTGACGCATCACGCGCCAGACGCCCGCGTCACGCAGATTAAGCCGCGGCAGCACCAGCATGCCCAGCTTCTTCAGGTGCGGCAGCTGGTAGCCGAGCTGCAACACGCCGCCTGCCACCACCGCCCATGCCAGCGCCATCACCGGAGGGTGGAAATGCGGCGCGGCAAACAATGCGAACCCAATCATGCTGACGTTAAGCAGCGTCGGCGCAAAGGCCGGGACCGAAAAGCGGTTCCAGGTATTCAGCACCGCGCCCGCCAGCGAGGCGAGTGAAATCAGCATGATGTAGGGAAAGGTGACGCGCAGCAGCGAACTGGTCAGGGCGAACTTATCCGCGCTGTCGGCAAAGCCCGGCGCGGTGATCATAATGACCCACGGCGCGGCAATCATCCCCGCCACGGTGACCAGCGCCAGCGCCAGCGTCAGCAGCCCAGAGACGTAAGCAAGGAACAGGCGTGTCGCCTCTTCGCCCTGCTTGCTCTTATACTCCGCCAGGATCGGCACAAACGCCTGCGAAAAGGCCCCTTCAGCAAAAATTCGCCGCAGCAGATTAGGGAGTTTAAAGGCGACAAAGAACGCATCGGTCGCCATTCCGGCGCCAAACACCCGCGCCACAATGGCATCACGGGCAAAGCCCAGGACGCGGGAAAACAGGGTCATGGAACTGACCGCTGCCAGCGATTTCAACAAATTCATAATTGACGGTGCATCCTGAAAAGAATCGGCAAAATGAGAGACTTAGCGCGGGCATCCTGATGATGCCCGGCGATAGTCTACTGCCACAGCGGGAAATGACCAGCACGGAGTGTTACAAGGCATTATGACGGCGTTGCGTCACGCCACAGTTTTTCCACCACCCGCTGCGCCATCAGAGCCTGTTCACCGCTGGTTTCAGGCATCGTCTGATTTTGTACGCACTGGATAAAATGGTGCGCCGCACCGCTGAAACCGCGCTGCACCAGATGGCTCTGCCAGGCCGGCGGTGGCGCGATCAGCAGGCCTGCTGCCGTTTCTTCCTGCCAGTCGCGCATTTCGCTGATATCAATACATTTGCTGTCGCACACCGCACTGACCCGCTCGCGCTGACTGCCTGCACGCCGGTGCATGCTGGTGGTGACTGGCACGCCGCCTACGTTGAAATGGTGCTCAGCGTAAAGCATCTCTCCCCGGGGAGTGGTGGTAATGCGGCCCTGAACCTCACTAAACGGCTGACCACCAAGCCACAGCGCGGTATCCACCACGTGCAGATAGTCATCAAGCAGGGTGAAGCGCAGATCGTGCGGCCCAACGCTGTCGCTACGGTGCTTTTCGATGCGCAGTGAGGCGACCCTATCCATCTCAGCCCGGAGTTGCTGGTAGCGCGGGGCAAAGCGGCGATTAAAACCCACCATCAGTTTGCGCTGCCGTTTTTCGGCAAGTTCAACCAGCGCTTCCGCCTGATCAAGCGTTTCCGCCAGCGGCTTATCGACGCAGACATCTTTCCCCGCCAGTAATAGCGCCCTGACCACCTGATAGTGGCTCGCGGTGCTGCTGTGAACAAAGACCGCATCGCAGGCCGCCGCTAAATCGTCGAGCGAGCTGAAACAGCGCATCCGAAAACTGTCGCAGATGGGCTGGGCTTTCGCCTGGTTCGGTGAAAACGCCCCGGCCAGCGTCCAGTCGGTCGCGGCTGACAACACCGGTAGCCAGGCTTTTTGCGCGATGCCGCCCAGTCCCACTACGCCAATACGTAACGTCATTTTAGCTCTCCGGTTGCAGCAGTTGGGTAAGTTGCGCCTGCAGTTGCGCCACCTGATGTTCCAGCGCCGCGACGCGCGCCGACAATTCGTCCGGGGCATCGCCCGCTATCTGTGCTGGCACTTCAGCCTCGTCGCTCAGCAGATGCATAAAACGGTGTTCACGCTTGCCCGGCTCACGAGCCAGACGTACTACCTGGGCGCTATCCTCACGCTGCAACAAGGCGTCGAGCGTCTGTTCCACTTCGCTGACATCGGTAAATTCATGCAGACGTCCGCTGCGGGTGCGCAATTCACCCGGCGTCTGTGCGCCGCGCAGCAGCAACAGGGTCAGCACGGCCACTTCTGCACTGTTGAGCTTCAGCGCGCCAAAGGCGGAGTTGCAGAAGCGCTGCTCAAATTTCACCACCCGCTGGCCCGATCCACTGCTGGCGGTCACCAGATGCCGTTTTTCCAGCTGATCGAGCTGATCCTGCACCTCCGACTCGCTGAGGTTCATCACCGGCTCACGGTTCGATTTCTGATTACAGGCGCTGACGACGCCATTGAGAGAGAGCGGATACTGTTCCGGCGTGGTGACCTGCTTCTCCAGCAGACAACCCAGCACGCGCAACGCCTGCGCCGACAACGTCAATTTCATTCCTGACTCCTTATCATTATCCACGCCGATCAGACGTCCATTCCCGCCAGGTTAATGCTGTCAGGACGTGATCCTGCCAGCGGCCGTCGATCAACAGATAATCTTTGGCGTAACCCTCTTTTTCGAATCCGAGCCGCGCCAGCAGGTCGCCGCTGCGCTGGTTGTGTGGCATATAATTGGCCATGATGCGGTGAATATGCTGTTGACGCTGCATATAGCGAATAGCGGACTGCAGCGCTTCGAACATCATGCCCTGCCCCTGCCATTTTTCACCCAGTGAGTAGCCCAGGTAACAGGCGTGAAACGAACCGCGCAGCACATTGCTGAAGTTAGCCACGCCGCGCACTTCGGTTTCTTCGCTGTCCATCAGAATGAAGTAGAATGCCGATCCCTGCTTATGCATATCGGTAATCAGCCCCAGCCGCGCCTGCCAGCCAGAGGGGTAGCAGTGGCTTTCATCGCGCACCGGCTCCCACGGTTTTAAAAACAGGCGGTTTTCTGCGTAATAATCTGCCAGCCGCCAGGCATCACGCTCGTGAACCAGACGGACCACCAGCCGGTCGGTGGTTAATCGCACCCTGGGCGCGGCAGAACGATAGCCAAACATCCTGACTCCTGAAATCAATGGCTGATAAAGATGAGCCGTCATTACCCTGTACTCACTATAACCGCCGCCTGGGCTGCGGTAAAATGTTACCCGCGATTACGCTGCAAAGGTATTGATTTTGCGCAGTTATCACCCTTCCATAGCGCGCTGATTCGTGCGTTCTGATCCACGTGGCGAGGGCGGTCGGGCCACGTGCTGCCGGCCGGTTTGCCCTGCCGCTTAATCTCTTCCATACTTTTTGGTGAGCCCGAAAACAGGATGAATTGATGCATTCTGCCAAACAGAGGAGATCAGGATGAAGCTGTATATCTATGAACACTGCCCTTTCTGCGTAAAGGCGCGGATGATTTTCGGTCTGAAAAATCTGCCGGTTGAGCTGGTGGTGATGCTGAATGATGATGAAGAGACGCCAAAACGACTGGTCGGACAAAAAATGGCGCCGATTCTGCAAAAACAGGATGGCAGCGCGATGCCGGAGAGCATGGATATCGTGCATTATATCGATCGGCGGGAGGATGAGCCGTTGATCACCGGTGCGCTTAATCCTGCCATTGCTGACTGGCTGCGTCACATGAACAGTTACGTCAACAAACTGCTGTTGCCGCGCATCGCAGATGCGCCCTTCGCCGAATTTGCCACGCCGGAAGCACGCGACTATTTCCGCAACAAAAAGCAGGCCAGCATCGGCAATTTTACCGAGCTGAAAAGCCATGCGCCCGGTTTGATTAAAAATGTCAGTGGCGACCTGCGCCAGCTTGACAAGTTAATTGTTCAGCCAAATGCAGTGAACGGCGAGCTCTCTGAAGATGACTTTAATCTGTTCCCGCTGCTGCGCTCCCTGACGCTGGTTGCCGGTATTGACTGGCCAGCCAGAGTGGCGGAATACCGCGATAACATGGCCAAACAGACTCAGGTCAATCTGCTCTCCTCCATCGCCCAGTAACGGCTGTAGGATGAGAAACCTCGCGCGTTTCTCATCCCTTTCCTGATGACACCTGTGCTGCATTCAGGCACGCTATGCCCTGTTCAATAGCTCCGTCATTTAGGATGAAAATCGATGAAAAAGGGTTTTTCCGGCCTTGCCGTTCTGTTACTGGTGCTGCTGGTTAGCGGCTGCAATAAACTGACGCAGTACACCATCAGCGAACAGGAAGTCAACCAGGCGCTGCAGAAGCATAACAATTACGAGAAAGATATTGGGGTTTCTGGCCTGGTCAACGCGCACATCGTACTCAGCAACCTCACCAGCCAGATCGGCCGCGAAGAGCCAGGTAAAGTCACGCTCGCGGGCAATGCAAAGATCAATGTCACCTCACTGTTCGGCCCGCAGCAGGCGGATATGCAGCTAAAGATGCGCGCTCAGCCAGTGTTCGATCAGCAGCAGGGCGCGATCTATCTGCGCGATATGGAGATTGTCGATGCGCAGGTCACGCCTGATAAAATGGCCTCAATCATGAAGACGCTGACGCCGTATCTGAATCAATCCCTGAAAAGCTATTTCGATCAGAAGCCCGCATACGTGCTGAGTACCGATCGCAGTAAAGGTGAGTCGCTGGCGAAAAAATTTGCCAAAGGGCTGGAAGTCAAACCGGGCGAACTGGTGATCCCGTTTACTGACTGACAATCTGCCGCGTCATCCGGCGCGGATTTTCACCCAATAGTAAAAAGCAGGTGCAAACGGTTGCCTGAATCCTTATGCTTAGACCCCGGCCTAAACGTGCCTTTCGTTTCCTCTCTGCCGGAGCCTCATTGATGACTGCACAACCTCAGCAACTTACCATCCGCCGCCCTGACGACTGGCATATTCATCTGCGTGATGATGCGATGCTTGAAACGGTCCTGCCCTATACCAGCGCGGTTAATGGTCGTGCCATCGTGATGCCCAATCTGGTGCCGCCGGTGACCAGCGTGGCGGCAGGTGAAGCCTATCGCGATCGGATACTCGCAGCGCTGCCCGCTGACCACGCCTTCACGCCGCTGATGACCTGCTACCTCACCGATTCACTTGACCCGGATGAGCTGGAGCGGGGCTTTACCGCCGGCCTGTTTACCGCCGCCAAACTCTATCCGGCTCACGCCACCACCAACTCCAGCCACGGCGTGACGGATATTGCCGCCATCGCCAGCGTGCTGGATCGGATGCAGCAGCTCGGTATGCCGCTGCTGGTTCACGGTGAGGTAACCCACGCCCATATTGATATTTTCGACCGGGAAGCGCGCTTTATTGAGACGGTAATGATGCCGTTGCGCCAGCAGTTTCCGGCCCTGAAAGTGGTGATGGAACACATCACCACAAAAGAAGCGGCAGAGTATGTCGCCGCCGCGGATGAGACACTGGGCGCGACGATTACCCCGCAGCATCTGATGTTTAACCGTAATCACATGCTGGTGGGCGGTATTCGCCCGCACCTCTACTGCCTGCCGATCCTCAAGCGTAACGTGCATCAGGAAGCGCTACGTCAGGTCGTCGCCAGCGGCCATCCGCGCTTCTTCCTCGGCACCGATACCGCGCCCCATCTGCGCCACCTGAAAGAAGCGAGCTGCGGCTGCGCCGGTGTGTTCAGCGCCCCGACGTCGTTAGCTGCCTACGCCACGGTATTTGAAGAACTGGATGCGCTGTCGCATTTTGAAGCCTTCTGCTCTGAAAACGGTCCACGTTTTTACGGCCTGCCGCTTAACGACACCACGGTGACGCTGGTGCGTGAGCCGTGGCAGGTACCGGAGAGCATTGCGCTCGGCAGTCATTCGCTGGTGCCGTTCCTCGCCGGTGAGACCCTGAACTGGCGTATCGCATAATTTTACTTGCCTCCGGACCGACGATACTGTAAATATATACAGTATCTTATCTGGAGGCTCCCATGCGCGTTGAAATTACCGTATCGAATACCCGACCTCTTCCTGCGGGTGCCATTGAGGCACTGAGCGACGAGCTGTCGCGCCGCATTGATGAACAGTTCCCGGACAGCACCAATCACGTGAAAGTGCGCTACGCCAGCGCCAACAACCTCAGCGTGCTGGGCGGTGGCAAAGAGACTCGCGATCAGATCAGCGAAATCCTGCAGCAAACGTGGGAAAGCGCTGACGACTGGTTTATTACTGATTAACCGCCTCTGTGCTGTTTTTGCCGGGTTTCGCCACCCGGTTTTTTTATCTTTTCTCCCCTCTCGCACTTCCCCAATCCTGCATCTAGACTCTGAATGATCAATGCCCTATCCTTGCGCTCGTCATGCATAACAGGAGGTGCGACACCATGACTACTGATAAACCGGAAGAGGCGATGACCTTTGGTGAGCTGTTAGCACTGATTGGCGATCAGCAACGTCGTCTGACGGTGCTGGAAAATGCTTTTTCCAGTCTGATTTTCTGTCTTGACGATCGTGCCAGTCAGTTACTGGTGCACAATCTGTCGCTGGAAGCCCAAAACCAGAACCATGATGAGCAGCTGCAACAGCATTTTGCCCGTCTGGCTGACGCGCTGCAAAAGCGCGGCGGCGGCATCGCACCGGAAACGCCGACGCTTTAACGCCGATCTCAGGCTCACAGCCGTTTTTCTGCCTTAAGGAATAACTGATTAAAATGCCTGTTCGTCGGGCATTTTATTTTTTCATCCGCCATCTTTTAAACACAAATATTCTGTGAGAAGCTGGGTACAGGCATTTTTCATCAGTAATAGCCCGGTTTACTGTTATAATAGTTTCGCTATTGGAATAAAAAAGCCGCATTGAACCTCATCATGCACTTCGTTTAACGAGTAATAAGGAGGTTATAATGGACAGAAGAAAAGACGTGATTCAGACCCATCCGCTGGTGGGCTGGGATATCAGTACCGTTGACAGTTATGATGCCATGATGATCCGCCTGCACTCGTTATCGTCGCAGGATCAAAAAGAAGAAGAAGCGGATGTTGGCCCGACCTACTGGCTGACGACGGATGTCGCAAGGCAATTCATCTCGATCCTCGAAGCGGGTATCGCTAAGATTGAATCGGCCGAGCAGATAGAACGACTGCTTAAGAAGCATTAATATCTGCCGCATCAAAGAGGCACCCTAAGGGGTGCCTTTTTCGTTTCTGTTTCTGGTATGCTTTTGATTATCTGACTCTTTCAGGAGCGAAGTTACCATGATTTATGATCTTATCATCGTTGGCAGCGGCTCAGTCGGCGCGGCAGCAGGTTACTATGCCACCGAGGCGGGCTTGTCGGTTTTGATGATCGACAGTGCTCATCCGCCGCATAATCAGGGCACCCATCACGGCGAGAGCCGGTTGATCCGCCACGCTTATGGCGAAGGGGAACGGTATGTCCCGCTGGTGCTGCGCGCACAAACCTTGTGGGATGAACTGGAACAGCGCGCTGGCGAACGCATCATGCACCGCAGCGGCGTGCTGAATCTGGCACCGATTCAGTCATCTTTTATTCAGAACGTCATCGACAGCGCCACCCAATGGCAGCTCAACATTGAGCTGATGCAACCTGACGAGGTGCGTAAGCGCTGGCCACAAATTAACGTCCCTGATGGCTACCTCGGCGTCTTTGAGCCGCAGTCGGGTTACCTGAAGTGTGAACAGGCGGTACGCAGCTGGATCCAGCTGGCGGAACAGGCGGGCTGTGCCCAGCTGTTTAACTGTCCGGTCTCGCAGATCGGCCGCGATGGCGATCTGCAGCAGGTCACCACGCTCGACGGCATCTACCGTGGCCGAAAAATGCTGATCAGTGCCGGCACCTGGGTCGGTAAACTGGTACCTGACCTGCCGGTTGCGCCGACCCGTAAAGTCTTTGCCTGGTATCAGGCCGATGGACGCTACAGTGAGAACAATAAGTTTCCCGGCTTTACGGTTGAAATGCCCGATGGCAGCCAGTTTTATGGCTTCCCGGCTGACAATAATGCGTTAAAAGTAGGTCGTCATGACGGCGGCCAGCTGATGCAGCAGCCGGAAGATCGCAAACCCTTTGGCACGGTGGCAGCAGATGGCAGCGAAGCGTTTGGCTTCCTGCGCCAGTTTTTACCTGGCGTCGGTGTCTGTCTTCATGGCGAAGCCTGCAGCTACGATTTCAGCCCGGACGAAGATTTTATTATCGACACCCTGCCAGGCGAACCCAATCGGTTGCTGATGACCGGTTTAAGCGGCCACGGCTTTAAATTTGCCAGCGTGCTGGGCGAACTGGCGGCGGAATTTGCTCAGCAAAAGCCGTTCTCATTCGATCTTTCCCCTTTCCGCCTCTCACGCTTCTGACTCTGAATTCGGGTGGTATTATCTGATAGCACCCGGATTGACAAAAACTGACGCTAACTGAATATAACTGACGTTTTCAGTCAGTTTATTTCGCCCGGAATGTTCATTCTCATCCTTATTGATTGACGGCCCGCGTCAATAAAATAACTTATTCAGTAATACTGGGCATTCATCGCGCTTTTAAAGGATGTTTTTCATTATCCGCTGCCAAAGTTATAGAAGCGTAAGGTCGATTGCTTTTATATTTCATTATGTAGATGCTTGTTTCATATTATTTCTGCTGAATAAACAGGCTATGTTACGGAATACACCTCATCAGTTTGGTCTGATTGCCGTGCTGCTGCACTGGTCGATGGCACTGGTTATTTATGCCCTATTTGCGCTGGGATTATGGATGGTCGGCCTCGGTTATTACGATAGCTGGTATCACGATGCGCCGGAAATTCATAAAAGCATAGGGGTGATTCTGTTACTGACATTAATAATTCGTCTGCTCTGGCGAACGCTTTCGCCGCCACCGCAACCGTTAAGCAGTTATTCCCCGGTGGTGCGCATCAGTTCTGTGGTGGCGCACTGGCTGCTCTATACGCTGCTATTGGGCATCCTGCTCAGCGGCTATTTCATTTCCACCGCCGAGGGTAAGCCGATTGCAGTATTTAACCTGTTTTCCCTGCCTGCGCTGCTGAGTGGCGCAGGCGTACAGGCCGATCTGGCGGGCGATATCCATCTGTGGCTGGCCTGGACGGTGGTGATTCTGTCGCTGCTGCACGGTCTGGCCGCGCTAAAACATCACTTTATCGATCGCGATAGTACCCTAAAACGGATGTCAGGTTTGCGCATCCCTTTACCCGCTGAAAAGGAAAAGTAATATGCTAAAGAAGACGCTACTGGCCATGACGGGCGCCAGCCTGCTGCTGGGCTCACTGACCGCTAACGCCGCTGATTATAAAATTGATAAAAAGGGCCAGCATGCCTTTATTCAGTTTCGCATTCAGCACTTAGGCTACAGCTGGCTGTATGGCACGTTTAAAGATTTTGACGGCCGCTTTAGCTTCGATGAAAAAAACCCTTCGGCCGATAAGGTCGAAGTCACCATCAACACCAACAGCGTGGATACCAATCATGCCGAGCGTGACAAGCATCTGCGCAGTGCGGACTTCCTCAACGTCGGAAAAAATCCACAGGCCACCTTCAAATCTACCGCGGTGAAAAAAGAGGGCGATGAGCTGGAGATCACCGGCGATCTGACACTTAACGGGGTGACCAGACCGGTTACGCTGGAAGCGAAGCTGTTGGGCGAAGGAAAGGATCCGTGGGGCGGCTATCGCGCAGGCTTTGAAGCTGAAGGTGAAATTGCACTGAAAGATTTCAATATCACCAAAGATCTCGGACCCGCCTCGCAAAAGGTTCAGCTGATGATTTCGGTGGAAGGCGTGCGTCAGTAAACGACTAAACCGCCTGAAGCCGGGCTTCAGGCGGTATCATTTATTTTTTAACCGGCGACGGAATGGTCATGTTTAACAGGCCACGCGACTTGTTAAAGATCTTATTGCCGTTTTCACGTCCGGCACGTCGGGCGCGCTGCTCTTCTGGCGACAGTTTCGCCTCTTCCTGACACAGCGGGCTACAGCAGTTCTCAAACTTCTCTGCGCAGCTTTTACACTGAATAAACAGCAGATGGCAGCCATCATTAACGCAGTTAACGTGGGTATCGCACGGCTCACCGCACTGGTGGCAGTTCGACAGTACATCATCAGAAATACGCTCGCCCATCCGCTCATCAAAGACAAAGTTCTTGCCTTTGAATCGTACCGGTAAGCCTTGTTCACGGGCGCGGCGGGCATATTCAATGATGCCACCTTCAACGTGATAGACATCTTCAAAACCGTTATGACGCATCCAGGCGCTGGCTTTCTCGCAGCGAATCCCACCGGTGCAGTACATAACAATCTTTTTATCTTTCTTATCCTGCAGCATATCAACCGCCATCGGCAGCTGGTCACGGAAGGTGTCGGCAGGGACTTCCAGGGCGTTATCGAAACGTCCCACTTCATATTCGTAGTGGTTACGCATATCGACGAATACCGCCTCCGGATCGTCCAGCATGGCATTCACTTCGGCGGCTTTAAGGTATTGACCCACATCGCTCGCGTCGAACGTGCCATCAGCGATACCGTCCGCCACAATCCGATCGCGAACTTTCAGGCGCAGCACCCAGAAAGATTTACCATCGTCATCCAGCGCAATGTTCATCCGCAGATTATTCAGCGCCGGATCAAAGCCGTACAGCCACGCCTTCATCTTGTCATACTGGCTGGCAGGAACGCTGATTTGCGCGTTAATTCCCTCATGCGCAACATAGACGCGACCAAACACCTTGAGTGCAGTCAGCCCCTGGTAGAGTTGATCACGGAAGGCTTTGGGATCGGCAATCTGGAAATACTTATAAAAAGAGACAGTGGTGCGCGGCTCGGTTTCCGCCAGCATGCGCGCCTTCAGCTCTTTATTGGAAACGAGGTTATGTAACACTGGCATGGTGTTCTTTCCTGTTATCAATAATAGAAATTTAGCGCGCACATGATACCTGATTTCACCACGATGCAAAGGGCAGCCGCAAAATCGCGTTTTTACTGGCTATTTTTTCCGCACTGCCGGATCGCTTATATCATCCGGACCGCGCACTGGCTGTGACAGCTATATTTAAGCCAGCGACAAAAGCTGGCACAATAGTGAAAATCAACGAGATATCAGCACCGAACGGTGCGCGACGCAGGAAAATATTCTTTCACATGACCCAGTTGCCTCAATTTTCACGAGAACTGCTGCACCCCCGCTATTGGTTAACCTGGCTGGGGGTCATCTTCCTTTATCTTTTGGTGCTACTTCCTTATCCCCTGCTCTATGTTCTCGGCTGCAATGTGGGTCGTATTGGTATGCGTTTTATGAAACGCCGCGTCAATATTGCGCGGCGTAATCTGGAACTGAGTTTTCCGGATATGCCGGTCAATGAACGTGAAGCGATGGTTAAGCACAACTTTGAGTCGGTGGGTATGGGCCTGATTGAAACCGGGATGGCCTGGTTCTGGCCTGACTGGCGCATCAACAAATGGCATACGCCGTCGGGTTTAGAGCACATTAAACAGGCGCACGACAGTCAGCGCGGCGTACTGCTTATCGGTATGCACTTTCTGACGCTGGAGATTGGCGCGCGGATGTTTGGCATTCATAACCCCGGCATCGGCGTCTACCGTCCCAATGATAATAAGCTGATTGACTGGCTGCAGGTAAATGGCCGGATGCGTTCTAATAAAAGTATGCTCGACCGTAAAGATCTCAAAGGGATGATTCGCGCGCTGAAGCGTGGCGATATTATCTGGTACGCGCCCGATCACGATTACGGTCCACGCAGCAGCGTATTTGTGCCGTTTTTTGGCGTTGAGAAGGCGGCGACCACAGTGGGAACTCATCTGTTGATCCGCATGGGTAAACCGGCAGTGATCCCCTTTGTGCCGCGCCGCCTGCCCGGAGGACGCGGTTATGAACTGATGATTTTGCCTGACATCAGCGACAGTTTTACGCTTGAAAGCGAAGAAGTCACCGCCGCACGGATGAACAAGGTGGTTGAAGAAGGGGTTTTACTGGCCCCTGAACAGTATATGTGGCTGCATCGCCGCTTTAAGACTCGTCCGCAGGGCGAACCCTCACGTTATTAACTTTTCGACGCTGAACGGCGGCGGGTATGTCGTTCAGCGCCGCATTTCACCTGTTGCAGCTAAAACAGTCTGTCGCCACCGCCCGTCATCCGCTGACCGATGAGTGGGCCAGTTATAAATCAACAGCCTCTAAAATAAACCTCGACATTACGCAATATAATTAACGTGATTAACCATTAAAGAGTCGGTTATCTGACCTGACACCCTGTTACCGTGCTGATTAATTAATTTTTCAGCAGCGGAATATATTTATCTGTGGTGCTGATTCATTTAAACGCCAGGCCTATTCCTATTTAGCCCGGCTTAATCATTTCCTGCGGCTTATTAATCCACTAAAATTAACTTAATTTACAAGGGATTGCCTCTTAATTACCTGGCATATTCCATTTTACAAATATTAAACATGCTGATAGACCGTTATGGCATTTGAATAAGTATCAGGTTATCGTTAATTTCTGTTGTGACAGTTAGATACTTAACTGCACTCGTAAAAAACATAAAAAACATGACCCACAGCAAAACTCTTAGCAGGACTTATAAGATGAATAAAGGCCTCTATTATTATGTGACAATCAGCACCGATCAGGACAATTATCATGCGCTTCATCGTCAGGGATGTCGACGGATGCCCGATAAAGAGGATGTGATATTTATTGGTACCCTTTATAATTTGAGTCAGGCGTTATCGATCGCACGTATTAACTTTAAAAAAGTTAAGCCCTGCATCAAATGCTGTATCCGTTACTCCGCACCGGTGATCCATGAATCTGTCCGACCAGTGCTGCATTTCCCACAAAAAGTGACCTGACCCTGTTCGGCGGGAAATGCCTTATTTCCCGCCGATCAAACTCTCCCGCCCTTTCCCTCCGTCGAATTTCGTCTATTCTTCACTGAAATCAAATCAACCAGTCAAGGAGAAGAGCGATGAGCATGTACAGTACCTTAGAGGAAGCGATTGATGCTGCACGTGAAGAGTTTCTCGCTAACCACCCTGAACTTGATGAAGGGGATGCGTCGGTCAGTCAGTTTGGTTTGCAGAAATATGTGATGCAGGATGGCGATATCATGTGGCAGGCTGAGTTTCTGGCTGAGGAAGGCGATGCGGGCGAATGTCTGCCGATCCGCAGCGGAGAAGCCGCACAGGCGATTTTCGATGCTGACTTTGATGAGGTTGAACTGCGTCAGGAGTGGTTAGCGGAAAACACGCTGCATGAGTGGGACGATGGCGAGTTCCAGCTGGAACCTCCGCTGGATACCGAAGAGGGTGAAGCCGCTGCGCAAGAGTGGGAAGATGACAACAGCGACTCCGATCGGGGTTATTCGTAAGGACCGTGGCTGGCGTCAACGGGTAACAGCAGGGTGTCAACCACCAAAGACAGCGGCAGGTCGAGAATCGTTAATACACGCCAGGCGCCGTCACGCACATCCCACTGTACGCCAGGATAATATTGGTTACCGTGCCCCTGACCGGGCACGGTACGGCTGATAATACTGCCGCATCCGCTCAGACAGAGCACTGCCACCATTAACAGACTCGTTTTCAAATCCCGTTTCACCCCTGTTCCCTACCCTTAACAGCCATTATCGTTGTCATGCGCTACGCGCCATCATCGCCAGATTCATCGCTGCCTGAAGGAGCGTACAACCTCCTGTGCTGAACCTGAATAACCTGCAAAAAAAAGCGGCATCACTGCCGCTTTTTCAGTTTACGCGTTTTTGACCAGCGCGTTGGGGTTGAGGGTGAGTTTTTGATAACTCTCCACCCACTGATGATATTTCTCACCATTCTCCCACAGCCGGGTATGCACGCGCGCCAGCACCACCGGATCGCTGATCAGCTGTAAACGCTGTTCACGATTCAGTTTATCAGGCGCATCGCTCAGCGCCTGGTCAACGCGGCGATCGCGGGCATAGTCAAGCAACTGGCTCTGCTTATGCCTTGACGTCGCCAGCGCCGTGGCCAGCGCGTTAAACGCCGGATTGAACAGCGCGTGCATAAAGCCGTTTTCCAGCGCCCGCTCACGGTTAAGTTGCAGATAACGATCGGTATCCACTAGCTCTTTCGGCGGCTCATACTCTTCCGGAATCAGGAACAGTCGGGCTTTCTTGCTCCTGATACCGATGGTTGCCCGGCTCGACATCACCGACACAAACGGCGACAGGATCAGCGAGAAAACAATCGGCGACAACCACCACAGGAAGTTGAGATCCAACAGGCCCATGCCGATCGCCCACACCAGACCCAGCGCCATCTGTGAACCGTGACGTTTAAACGCCTCGCTCCACGGGGTAGCGTCATCGTCACGCTGCGGTGAATTCCAGACCACTTCCCAGCCGAGGAAGGCGCTGACCACGAACACGGTGTGGAACAGCATACGCACCGGCGCCAGCAGCACCGAGAACAGCATTTCCAGCATCAGCGAGATGAACAGACGTATTGCACCGCCGTAAGATTTCGCGCCCTTACACCAGATCAATACCACGCTCAGCAGCTTCGGCAGGAACAGCAGTATCAGCGTGGTCGAGAACAACGCTATCGCCAGTTCAGGACGCCACTGCGGCCACACCGGGAACAACTGGCGCGGTTGCAGGAAGTAGGTCGGCTCCATCAGCGTATGTACCACCTGCAAGGCAGTAGAGAGCGCCAGGAACATAAACCACAACGGAGCTGACAGATAGGACATCACGCCAGTCAGGAACACCGCACGGTGAACCGGGTGCATCCCTTTGACCAGGAACAGGCGGAAGTTCATCAGGTTACCGTGACACCAGCGACGGTCACGCTTCAGCTCATCCAGCAGGTTCGGTGGCAACTCTTCATACGAGCCCGGCAGATCGTAGGCGATCCAGACACCCCAGCCAGCACGACGCATCAGCGCAGCTTCAACAAAGTCATGTGACAGAATCGATCCGGCAAAGGAGCCTTCGCCCGGCAACGGCGCCAGCGCACAGTGCTCAATAAAGGGTTTCACCCGGATAATCGCATTGTGCCCCCAGTAGTGGGATTCGCCCAGCTGCCAGAAATGCAAGCCGGCGGTAAACAGTGGACCGTAAACGCGGGTCGCAAACTGCTGACAGCGCGCGTACAGCGTGTCCATACCGGACGCTTTCGGCGATGACTGAATAATACCAGCGTTCGGGTTGGCTTCCATCATGCGTACCAGACCGGTCAGACACTCACCGCTCATTACGCTGTCGGCGTCCAGCACCACCATGTAGCTGTAGTTACTGCCCCAGCGACGGCAGAAGTCATCGATATTGCCGCTTTTACGCTTCACACGACGACGACGACGGCGATAGAAAATCTTGCCCGCACCGCCTACGTCACGCACCAGCTCCATCCAGGCTTTCTGTTCGGCGATGGCAATATCGGCGTCGTAACTGTCGCTGAGAATATAAACGTCGAAATGCTCAGCGTTGCCGGTCCGCACCACCGATTCCCAGGTGGCACGCAGGCCTGCATAAACACGTTCAACATCTTCATTACAGATCGGCATGATCAGCGCGGTACGGTGCTCTGGATTGAGCGGTTCATCCCCCACGGTTGACCAGGAGATGCTGTACTTATCGCGGCCAATCAATAGCTGCAGGAAGCCCATCAGCGCGGTCCAGAAACCGGCAGAGACCCAACAGAACAGGATAGCGAACAGGAACAGGATGCCGGTCTGCAGCACATACGGCAGAATCTGCATCACCGACTGCTGCCAGTTCTGATTGATCATCTCCATCGGATCCAGCAGCGTCCAGCCCTGATATGGCAGAATGGTCTTCATATACCAGGTGGCGACCACGGTCTGCATGATGGTCAGAATCAGCAGAATATAACGGCGAATCGATCCGACATGACGCCATTTCTCTTCGGCACGCTGCTCTTCTGCGTTGGCGTAACGCGGCACCGATTTATGTCCACGCAGCGAGTCCCAGGCGCGCACTACCGGGTTGGTCCGCCAGGCTTCCGGGAACATCAGTGAACGTCTGACCTTTGGCATCGCCTTCAGCGTGGTGCGATCCAGGTCATCTTTACCCAGTTGCTGACCGTTGGCGAGCGAATCGGGCCAGGCCATTTCGACCCGCGAAGAAACCGATTTTAACGGTGCATCATCGGGACGATCGCTGGCGGCCACATCCTTGCCCAGCGCATCATGAATGAAATGAAACGCCCCGGCGTTCTGCAACGAGGCGCTGAGACGGGCTTTCCCGGCCGCATCCAGCGGCAGGGATTCCACGTAACGTTGAGGTGTAAAAGTCGATTTATTCATTGGCAGGTAACTGATAGCTCCAGGTTTCCGTCAATGTCTTGTCGCCGCTAACCAGCGCCGCACGCAT
>Ga0308167_1002306_pt1 | contig 18063 bp, 15 predicted proteins | sample PhyCR1_2_FD_202138 | JGI IMG/M metagenome (GOLD analysis project Ga0308167, IMG submission 202138) | Phyllosphere microbial communities from UC Gill Tract Community Farm, Albany, California, United States - DLSLRC.R1 | ecosystem: Host-associated > Plants > Phyllosphere > Unclassified | place... | reverse complement strand
CCTCGGAGCGCATGATCCGGGCGATGGTGGCGATGCTCGCGACGCCGACCGCCACCGCGACGTTCACGGTGCCGAAGCCCAGGACGGTGACGATCGTCAGCGACAGCAGCAGGCTCGGGATGGCGAGCAGGACGTCTGCGAGGCGCATGAGCACCGTGTCGACCACCCCGCCGACGAACCCGGCGAGGAGCCCGACCACCGAACCGCCGACGAGCCCGATCAGGATCGCGAGGATCGCCGCCTGCAGGGTGAGCGCGGTGCCGTGCACGACACGGGCGTAGAGGTCGCGGCCGAGCTGGTCGGTGCCGAACCAGTGTGCGGCGTCCGGCGCGGTGAGCTTCACGGCCGGGTCCGCGGCGAGCGGGTCGTGGTGCGTCAGGACTCCGGGCAGCAGTGCGGCGAGGACGACGAGCGCGAGCCAGAGGACGGCGACGGTCAGGGTCGGCCGAGCGACGATGCCCCGGAGTGCGGTCGCGCCGCCGGGGACACGGTCGGTGACGAGCGACGCGGGGCGGCCGATCGCGAGCTGCGTGGTCTCGGTCATGCGGGGGCTCCCTGGGGTGCGGTCGGGGTGGCGGGTGCGGTCGAGCCGCTCGCCGGGCCTCCCGGTGTCGCACCGTCCTGCTCGCGGAGCTTCCGACGGCTCCCCGCCAGGACCACTCGAGGGTCGAGGAGCGGGTACACGAGGTCGACGACGAGGTTCGCGACGACGAAGATCGCCGCGGCGACGAGCACGATGCCCTGGACGACGGGGATGTCCTGCCCCTGCACGGCGGTCGCGGTGACGCGGCCGAGGCCCGGGCGGGAGAACACCGTCTCGGTGACGACGGTGCCGGAGAACAGCTGCCCGACGATGAGGCCGGTGACGGTGAGGGCCGGCAGTGCGGCGTTCTTCAGCGCGTGCCGGAGCTGTACCCGCCAGCGTCCGGCGCCCTTGGCGTACGCGGTGTCGACGTACGGCTCACGGAGCGTCGCGACCAGGGACTTCGACAGCAGCTGGGCGATCGTCGCGCCGGTGGGCAGCGCCAGGGTGATCGCGGGCAGGACGACCGATGACGGTCCTTCGCCGCCGAACGCCGGGAACACGTGCAGGCCGAACGAGAACCACTGCACGAGCAGCAGCGCGAACCAGAAGCCCGGGACGGCGACCCCGACCGGTGGCATCTGCAACAGGAACTGCCCGAGGGCACGGTTCCGGGTCCAGGTCGCGAGGACCGCGAGTCCGCCGCCGAACACGATGGCGAGGAGCAGACCGACGACGGCGATCTGCGCGGTCGGCCCGACGGCCTCGCCGATGACCTCGGTGACGGGTCGGCCGACGCCGATCGAGCGGCCGAGGTCGCCGGTCAGCAGCGAGCCGAGGTGCTGGAAGTACTGCACGAGCACGGGCTGGTCGAGTCCGTACTGGTGGCGGAGCGCGTCGAGCTGCGCCTGTGTCACGTCGGTGGCGTCCGGACCGAGCATGATCCGGGCGGGGTCGCTCGGCAGGACGTACAGGACGAAGAACGAGATCGTCCACGCCGCCCAGAGCACGAGCACCGCCTGCCCGATGCGCGAGAGCACGTACCGGGTCACGCCGCCACCACCGTCTGCGCGGGCGTCCAGCCGAGGGCCGGCGCGACCTTCGACGCGACGTCGGCGACGATCTGCTCGTACTCGTCGCCGGCGAACTCGTCCGGCAGCTCGATGCGGAACTCGTCCACCTCGGCGAGCGTGGCGTCCTGGACGAGCTGCTCGACGATCTGCTCGGCCGGGCCCACCAGGTCGGCCGAGAACAGCGTGCGTCGGGGACCCTGCGGTGCGGTCTGCCGATCGAGGCGGGACTCGTACCAGGTCCGGTAGCGCTCGCGCGAGATCCGGTCGGCCGAGTCCGTCGGCACGACGCAGCGTCCCCAGGCGACGCGGGGTGTGCGGCCCGACGGCAGCGCGGCGCGGTACGCGGCGAGCTGGTTCCGCTGGGCGGTGCCGTAGTCGTCGGTGCCCTCGCCCGAGGTGAGGTTGCCGATGAGCAGGTTGAGCCCGGCGCTGCCCGCGAAGGCGGCCGACCGGAGCGATCCCCCGCCGTACCAGACCCGGTCGACGAGCCCCGGCGCGTACGGTTGCAGCCGCGGACGCTGCACGTTCCCCGGGCTCTGGATGACGGTGTCGTCCCCGCCGAGGAAGTCCCCGCGCAGGTTGTCGACGAAGCGGGTGACCCGGCCGTAGCCGCGGTCGAAGGAGCGCCAGTCGCCGTCGAACACCAGATCGCCGAGGATGTCCTCGTGCGGGGCGCTGGTCGACAGCCCGACCTGGACGCGCCCGTGCGACAGGACGTCGGCGAGCGAGAAGTCCTCGGCGAGCCGGAACGGACTCTCCCACCCGATCGGCACGACGGCCACCCCGAGCTCGATCGTGCTCGTGCGCTGCGAGGCCGCGGCGAGGAACACCGCCGCCGACCCGATGCCGTGCTCGAGGTGCCGGTGCCGGACCCAGGCGCCGTCGATGCCGAGGCGTTCGGCGGTCTCGAACAGGCCGAGCGTCGCCTCGAGCCCGTCGGCCGGCGCGTCGTCCTCGAAGTTGCCGGGGACCAGGATCGCGAGACTCGACACCGTCATGCGAGCACGCCTGGTCGTGTGCGCGAACGGATCGTCCCGGGCAGATCGAGCGTCTCGCGGAGCGTCGCACCCTCGGTGTACGACTCCCGGTACACCCCGCGCTCCTGGAGCAACGGCACCACGGTGTCCACGAACTCGTCGAGGCCGTACGGGTTGGTGTGCGGGACGACGACGAACCCGTCGGTCGCACGTTCCTGCACGTACCGGTCGATCTCGGCGGCGATGTGCGACGGCGTCCCGACGAACCCGCCCCGCGTCGACACGCGGATCACCAGGTCGCGGATCGACAGCTTCTCCGCAGAAGCGAGGTCGCGCCAGGACCGCACGAGCGCCGGGACGTCACGGGTGTGCCTGGCGCGGCCGCGGGTGATCGCGGCGCCCTCGAGGTCCGGCTCGACGTCGGGCAACGGGCCGTCCACGTCGTAGCCGGACAGGTCGCGGTTCCACACCTGCTCGAGGAACGCGATCGCCGTGGCCGGGCTGACCTGGGCACGCTGGATCGCCCGGGCCTTCTCGGCGGCGTCCTCCGGGGTGTCACCGAGGACGAAGGTGGACGCCGGCAGGATGTGCAGCTCCTCCTTCGACCGGCCGACGCGCTCGAGGCGCACCGTGATGTCGTCGTAGTAGGACTTCGCGTCGTCGAACTCGGTGTGCAGCGAGAAGATCACCTCGGCGTGCGCCGCGGCGAGGTCGCGCCCCTCGTCCGAGTCGCCGGCCTGCACGACCACCGGGTGCCCCTGCGGGCTCCGCGGCACCGGGAACGTCCCGATGACGTCGAACTGGGGGCCGTGGTGGTCGACGTCGCGGATCCGCGAGCGGTCGGCGAAGACCCCGGCCGGAGCGTCCGCCACGACGGCGTCGGGCTCCCACGAGTCCCAGAGCTCGCGGGACAGCTCGATGAACTCCGCCGCCCGTGTGTACCGGTCGGCGTGGTCCAGGAACCCGCCACGACGGAAGTTCGCGCCGTGGAACGCGTCCGAGCTCGTGACGACGTTCCAGCCGGCACGCCCCTCGGTGAGGTGGTCGAGCGTGGCGAGCTGCTTCGCGAGTTCGAGCGGCTCGTTGAACGTCGTCTGCAGCGTGCCGACGAGCCCGATGTGCTCGGTGACCCCGGCGAGGGCGGCGAGGATCGCGAGCGTGTTCGGGCGACCGACGACGTCGAGGTCGTGGATGCGGCCCTTCTGCTCGCGGAGCCGCAGGCCCTCGGCGAGGAACAGGTAGTCGAACAGCCCGCGCTCGGCGTTCCGGGCGAAGTGCTCGAACGACGAGAACGCGATCTGGCTCTCGGCCCGGTCGTCGCTCCAGATCGTGGTGTTGTTGACTCCAGGGAAGTGGGCGGCGAGGTGGACCTGACGCTTGGCGCTCATGCTGAGACCTCCACGGGGGCGGGACCGGAGACGGACGCGTACCGGCTGGTCGCCGGGGCGATGCCGAGCCGCGTGCGCAGGTCGGCGGTGGGACGCGAGGCCACGTCGGCGCGGAGGCCGGCCGTGACGAGCGCGGGGACGAGCTCGCGGGCGATCGCCGTGGAGTCGAGCGGGATGCGCAGTGGCCGCAGCCGGACACCGGCGTAGCCGAGGTCCCGCAGGTCCCCGATGAGCGCCACCAGGTCGGGCACCGTCGTCGCCAGGACGGACGTGTCGGCCCCGGAACCGACCGCGTACGGCGCACCCGCGGCGGCGTCGAGCGCTGCGAGCTGATCGGCGGCCTCGGCCGCCGACGACCCGATGAGCACCGCGAGGTCCGCGAGGACCGGACGACGGACGTCGGAGCCGGCCGCCTGCTCAGCGTCACGGACGAGAGCCAACGTGTCCCGCGCCTCCAGACCGCCGTAGCCGGGCGTGACCAACACGACGTCCGCGGCGTCGACGGCGAACGCGGGTGCGTCGGCGCGGTGCGCGAGCGAGAAGACCGGCGGACGGCCCTGCGGCGACCGCGGCACGATCGACGCGCCGTGCACCGAGACGAACGAGCCCTCGAACTCGGCGTTGTGGATGCGGTCACGGTCGATGAACCGGCCGGTGGTGACGTCGCGGATGATCGCGTCGTCGTCCCAGCTGTCCCAGAGTCGCGAGACGACCTCGGCGACCTCGCGCGCCTCGTCGAACAGGACCGCGGCCTCGTCGCCGCCGGGACGGCGCCCGAAGAGCGCCGCTTCGCGGGGCGTCGGGCTCACCTGGACCCGCCACCCGGCTCGCCCCTGCGAGACGTGGTCGAGGGTCTGGAGGCCCGTGGCGACGTGGAAGGGCTCGGTGTGCGTCACCGAGACGGTCGGCACCAGACCGATCGCGCGGGTCGCGGGGGCGACCGCGCTCGCGACGAGGAGGGCGTCGAGGCGGCCGACGACCGTGTTCGTGTCGAGCTCGCCCGCCGCGTCCACCGGACCGGCGGTGAAGGAGTCCTCGATCGTGACGGCGTCGACGCCGAGTCGGTCCTGCTCCACGACGACGTCGCGCCAGTGCCGGAGGCTGGTGAGGCGCTGCGCCGCGGGGCCGGCGGTGCGCCAGGCGGCGGGGTGCCAGCCGGCGCCCTGCAGGGCGGTGACGAGGGTGATGCGGTCGGGCATGGGGTGCGCTTCCGTCGGGTGTGGTCGGTGGTCAGTGCTGGTGCGGCGCGGGGGTCGCGGCGTCGGCGGGGGTCGCGGCGTCGGCGGGGGTCGCGGCGTCGGCGCCGAACTTGAAGCCGAGTCGGCCGTGAGCGAAGCCGCCGCCGGCGCGGATGGCCGTGGCGACCCAGGCGGCCTCGGCGAGCTCGGCCTCGTTCGCGCCGACCTTGACCGCGCGCTGGCTGTGGCCGTCGATGCAGTAGACGCACTGCGTGGTGATGCCGACCGCCAGCGCGATGAGCTCCCGGTACTTCAGCGGGATCTCGCGGCCCTCGGCCTGGAACACGGACTCGTCGAACTGCACGAAGGCCTTGAGGATGTCCGGGGTTTGCTGCTTGTAGACCTTCGTGAAGGTCTTGTCGTGCTCGCGGTCGAGGTAGTCGGTCATGGTGGCGACGCTATGACCGACCGGGCCCGGCGACGACGGGTGTTGCGGAGCGTGACCGGGCGTTGCGTCGTGTGACGCGGCGCCCGTCGGCACGGCGTCACACGACGTCACGCAGTGCGCTCCAGCCCGCGCGCCCGCGCCCCGAGCCGCCCCCGCAACGTGACGTCCTCGTACTCGCGGTGGAACACCCCGCGGCGCTGCAGGATCGGCACGAGCTCGTCGACCACGGTCTCGAGGCCCCGCGGGAACTCGTCGATCATCAGGTTGAACCCGTCGGCGGCCCCGGTGCGGTACCACTCCTCGATGGTGTCGGCTGCCTGCTCGGGGGTGCCGACGACGATGCGGGCGCCGTACCCGCCGAAGCCACGCAAGACCTCGCGCAGGGACGTGTTGTGCGAGCGGACCCAGCGCACGACGGTCTCGTGGTAGCCGAGCGAGGGGCCGTACGTCACGGGGTCGACCTCGCGGTCGAGGATCGCCGCGGGGATCGGCGCGTCCGGGTCGAGGTCGGTGAGGTCGGCGTCGAGGTGCGTCCCGAGCGCCCGGAGCGAGTAGCCGTCCGGAGCGAGGGCCTCGAGCTCGTCGAACCGCCGCTGCGCCTCCGCCTCGGTGCTGCCGAGCACGAGGGACAGCCCGGGGACGATCGCCACGTCTGCCGCACGCCGGCCGTACGTCTCGGCCGCCTGCTTGACCGCACGGTAGTGCTCCCGGGCCGGCTCGGGTGTGAGCTCGACGGCGAACACGCCCTCCGCGACCCGGGCGGCGAGGTCCCGGCCGTGCGGCGATCCCCCGGCCTGGAACACCACGGGGTGTCCCTGCGCCGACGGCGGGACGCTGATCGTCCCCGCGAACTCGGTGAACTCACCGTGGTGGTCGACGGGGACCCCGGTGGCGGCGGACCGCCAGAGCGCCTGGACGAGGTCGACGACCTCCCCGGCACGGGCGTACCGCTCGGGACGCTCCGGGTTCGTCGCGACGCCGAAGTTCGCCGACACCGACCGGTCGTAGGTCGTCACGGCGTTCCACGCCACCCGGCCGCCGGAGACCGTGTCGAGCGAGAGCAGCCGCTCGGCGAGGTCCGCCGGGTCGTTGTAGGTGGTCGAGGCCGTCCCGACGAGCCCGAGGTGGGTGGTCGCGTCGGCGATCGCCCCGAGCGCCACGAACGGTTCGAGCAGCCCGTACGCCCGCACGTTCGGGTCGCCGAGCGCGGGGTGGTCGGCGAAGAACACCATGTCGAGCAGCCCGCGTTCCGCGATCCGGCCGAGGTCGGCCCAGAACTCGGCGGTGAGCAGGTCGGTCGGTTCGACGTCCTGGGTCCGCCAGGCCGCCGGCCGCTGGCCGAAGCCCTGCAGGTTGACCCCGAGGACGAGCCCGGCGTCGGTGCCGGCGCTCATGCGCCGACCGTCGCGCGGACGGGCAGGCCGAGCAAGTCACGGAGCGTCCGTCGCGAGGTCGCGGCACCGGTCGCCGGACCGGTCGAGGGCCGGGAGGCGCGGCTCGGCCCCGACGCGTCGGCTGCGGCCGGCAACGGGACGAGTGGGTGCGCGGCCCCGGCGACGTCCCGGTGCGCACCGAGCACCAGGTCGGCACCCTCGTACGCGACGTCGTGCCAGACCGCGAGGACGGGTTCGCCCTGCCGACTCGACGGCGTCGTCAGCGGCCCCCGGACCTGGTAGCCGCCCAGTCCGCCGTCGTGGTCGAGCGGGTGGATCCGGGTCGTGTCGGCGAACCGGCCGGCCTCGCGGTCGCCGATGATGCTGTCGAGCGGCCACGTCCGCCAGAGGCCGCGCACGACCTCGGCGAACTCGGCCGGGTCGTGCTGCTCCCCCGTCGCCGGCAGTCCGTGGTCCCGCACGCCGACGACGAGTCCGACCCGGGCGTCCAGGACGTGGTCGAGGGACAGCACCCGCCGGGCGACGTTGTACGGGTGCTCCCGGGTGGGAGCCGCGGCGACGAGCAGCCCGTGCGTGGGCAGTGCTCGGCCGAGGGCGAGCGCCGCCGTGGTCGGGTCGAGCCGGTGTCCACGACCGCGTTCGGCGTCGAAGCGGTCGGTGCCGATCGCGACGGCCACGGCGCCCGAGGCCCGGATCCGGTCGGCGAGCCGGGCGATCCCGCCGGGTCGGGCGACGGCCGCCGCGAGGTCGGCGTCCGGCACGGTGACGATCGTCGGTGCGGGTGTCTCGGTCACGGTGGTCCCTCCGTACGCGTGCAGAGCGGCCCGCCACCATCGCCTCCCCTGCGTCCGTGGCGGGCCGTTGCCGACGACCGTACGGTGCAGCGCGGCCCCGACGGGTGCAGGTGTCCCCGGGTTGCGCCTCGTGACGGCGGGTTACGTGCGGTCGAGCGGGCTGGCCCCGTTCACGAGCAGGTCGCCGACGATGCGCCGCTTGTGCACGCGCGGGTTGTGCGACGCCAGCGTCCGGGCGTTCCGCCAGTGCCGGTCGAGCCCGAGGGACCGGAAGGTGCCGCTCGATCCGAGGGCGTCGAACACGAGCGTCGTCGCGTCGAGCACGGCGTCGGTGACGACCGTCTGCGCCTGGGCGACCGCGATCCAGCTCCGCTCGAGGGCGGCGCGCAGGACCGGGTCCGTCGACGGGTCCGCCCCGGTCGCCCGGAGTTCCGCGTGCCGGTCGACGGCGGCGTCCACCGGCCCGAGGCTCGCGGTGAACGCGGCGTCGGCGGCGTACACCCGGGCCGCGACGATGCCGATCGTGCCGAGCAGCTCGGGGTCCTGCGTCGGGTCCTCGGCGGTGCCGTTGTGGTGCCCACGGGCCCGGGAGCGCAGCGCCGCGATCCCCTCGCGGAGGGCCGCCCGCCCGATGCCGACGAGGATCGCGTGCATCACCGTCTGGTAGTACTGCTCCTGGTACGGGTAGCGCGTCGCGTACGGCAGCACCCGCTCGTCGGGCACTCGCACGTCGGTGTACGCCACGCTCCCGCTGCCGGTGATCCGTTGCCCGAAGCCGTCCCAGTCGTCGCCGATCTGGACGCCCGGGTCCCGGGCGTCCACCAGGGCCACGAACCGCGCTCCGGTCTCGTCGAGCGCCAGCACCGTGATCCACCGCGCGTAGACGCTGCCCGTCGAGTAGAACTTCCGGCCGGTCACCCGCCAGCCGCCGTCCGGGTCGCGGCTGATCCGAGTGGTGATGTCGACGCCCGCGGTGTTCGGGGTCTCGCTCCACCCGCCGCCGACGAACTCGCCGCCGCCGAGTCGATCGACGATCTCCCGGTCGAACGGGCTCCCCTCGGCGTGCACGCGGTCCTCGATGAACGAGAAGTGGTTCCGCCACACGTGCGCCAGGTTCGGGTCGACCTCGGCGATCTCGGCGATCGCGCGGAAGACGTCCGACAGCCGGGCACCGACCCCGCCCCACTCGACCGGGGTGCGCCAGCGAGCGAACCCCGCGTCGACGAGCCAGCCGAGCTGCTCGGTGGCGAGCCGTTCCTCGCGTTCCCGCTGTCGGGCGTCGACGGCAATCCGGTCGATCACCGGTCGCAGCGGCGCGATCAGTTCCTCGTAGCGGGCGTCGGCCGGGATCTCACTCGGGCACATGGCGGCACGCTACCGGCGGGCGGGCGTCCTGCTCCTGCGCACCGCAACCCGGCGTCACACCCGCTCACGGACGCGCCGGGTCACCACGTGATGCGTGCGAACTCCGCTCGCAACCGCCGTGCGCGTCCGGGGTGGACCTGCTCGACCCACCCGATCCGTCCGAGCAGGTGCGCCCGGAAGTCGGGGTGCCCAGCACGGTTCTGGGACGCGGGGCCGTGCTCGGCGGCGTTGTGCAGGATCGCGTGCAGCCGGTCGACCTCACGCCGACCGGGTGCCGTCCGGTCGTTGACGACGACCCCGGTGACCGACTGCCGCGAGCCCCGTCGCCGCACCCGGGTCTTCGACGGGTTGAGCCGGAGCCCCTGTTCCGTCACGATCCGGTCGACCCCGCGGAGGAACGCGTCCGGTCGGGCCGCGAGCCGGTCGTCGCCGCTGAACGTCAGGTCGTCGGCGTACCGGGTGTAGCCGGCACCGACCGAGGCCGCCCACCCCGCGAGGCGCGCGTCCAGGTGCCGGAGCGCGGTGTTCGCCAGCGCCGGCGAGGTCGGTGCACCCTGCGGCAAGTGGGCCGCTCGGAGCATGCCGCGCAGCACCTGCCGTTCCTCGGGGCTGCCGCCGTCCGGCATCGCGCTGAGGACGTGCACCGGCACCCGGTGCGTGCAGACCCCGGTGAGGACGTGTGCGAGCGGCTCCGCGAAGCCCGCCGAGCGGAAGACCCCGTAGACGGTGGGCGCCGTGACGCTCGCGAAGAACGACGTCAGGTCGGCCGTGACGACGACCTGCTGCCCGGTGTGCACCGCGGCTCCGGACACGACGCTCCGACCGCCGACGAAGCCGTGCGCCGCGTCGTGCACCGGCAACGAGGTGAGGAGCTCGTCGAGGATGGTCCGCTGTGTCCGGCGGAGCATGTCCATCGGCTTCTCGAGCAACCGCGGCGTGCGTCCGGGTCGACGGATCCACTCGTGCCGGTGGTGGTGGAGCGGGCTGGACGGACCCGGTCGCCGGTTCCACGCACGGGTGTCGGCGAGCCAGAGCAGCCGCCCGACGGTCAGGTCGAGTTCGCGCGCGAGCTCCGGCAGCGTGTCGACGAGCAGGCGGGACGCGGTCTCCGGTCGTGCCCGGACCGCGGTCGCCCGGCGAGCGATGATCCGGACCGGGCGTTCGGCCTGGCGCGCGCGGTGCAGTTCGGCCAGCCGCGGTGCTGCTGCGAGCACCGCCGCGAGCTGTCGCGGTGCGTCCACGGGTGGCCGCGGGTACGCCTGGAGGGCAGCTGCGACCGCGAGCCCGACGTAGGCGCGCTCGACGCCGACCACCGCCCAGCCGGCGGCGGTCAGGTCGTCCGGTCCCCAGTGCTCCGCGGTCAGGAACGCGTCTGCGAGGGCGCCGGCGACGACGGTCAGGGGCGTGGGGTTCCCGGGGGACCCGTCGGTGCCTCCGTGCGGCGTCGCGCGCGGAGCGCGCCGGCCCGCTCGGGGCGTGTCGTCCTGCTGGTCCTGCGTGCCCCGGGGTGACCCCGGAGAGGTCGACGCGTCACGCGCGTCGGCCGCCTCCCCCGGGAACTCCACGCGCTCACCCTACGGTGACCCCCTGACGGACGGGAGGCACGGGGCTGGCCCGCACCGTGCCTCCAGTCCGTCGCTCGGTCGCCGCGGCGGCCGTGCGCCGCTCCCCGGGACCGGCCCGGCTCAGGCAGCCGCGCGTCGCGTCAGCGGTCCGCGCAGGCCGAGGTGCTCGCGCAGCGTGTCGCCGCGGTACTCCGTCGGGTAGACGCCACGGTCCTGCAGGAGCGGAACGAGGCGGTCGACGATGTCGTCGAGTCCGGACGGGACGAGCCACGGCGAGACGTTGAACCCGTGCACGGCCCCGGCGTCGGCGTACTCGGCCAGCCGGTCCGCGACGCTCGAGTAGCCGCCGACGATGCCGCCGCGGCGGACGCCGACTCGGGTGACGAGCTGGCGGATCGAGAGCCCCTCGGCCTCGGACAGTGCGCGCCACTGCGTCGCGAGCTCCTGCGACTTCTGGAACTGGAAGCCGGAGCCACGCGTCGAGCCGGTGACCTCGACGACGGGGTCGATGTCCGGCAACGGGCCGTCCGGGTCGTACGACTGCAGCGACGTGCCCCAGATGTTCTCGAGGTAGGCGATCGCGGTGGCCGGCGTGATCTGGTGCTCGGCGACCCAGCGTGCCTTCTCCTCGGCCTCGGCGTCGGTGTCCGCGAGGACGAATTGCTGGCCGGGGAAGATCTTCACGTCGTCCTCGGGGCGGCCGGCCGCGATGGTGCGGCGGCGGATGTCCGCGGCGAAGGCCTTGGCGTCCTCGAACTCGGGGTGGGCACTGAAGATGACGTCGGCGGCACGGGCGGCGAAGTCACGGCCCTCGTCGGAGTCGCCCGCCTGGAAGAGCACCGGGTGGCCCTGGGCGCTGCGCGGCAGTCGTCCCTCGGCGCGGACGGCGTAGTGCCCGAGGTCGCGCTCGACGACGTGGACGCCCGACCGGTCCGCCCAGTCCACGGCGTCACGGTCGGTCGCGACGACGTCGTCGTCCCACGAGTCCCAGACGGCGCGGACCGTCTCGACGACCCGCTCGGCGTGGGTGTAGCGGTCGGCGTGGTCGAGGTAGCCGCCGCGGCGGAAGTTCGCACCGGTCCACGCGTTGTCGGTCGTGACCACGTTCCAGGCCGCCCGCCCGCCGGACAGCAGGTCGAGGCTCTGCAGGCGGTGTGCGAGGTCGACCGGGTCGTTGTAGGTGGTGTTCTGGGTGGCGACGAGACCGATCTCCTCGGTGATCGCGGCGAGGGCGGCGAGCTGCGTCTGGGCGTCCGGACGGCCGACGACGTCGAGGTCGTGCACCTGCCCGAGGTGTTCGCGGAGACGCAGCCCCTCGCCGAGGAAGAAGGCCGAGAAGAGTCCGCGCTCGGCGGTCTGCGCGATGCGACGGAAGGACTCGAACGCCGTCTGCGAGCCGGACTCCGGCTCGGTCCAGATCGTCGTCGAGTTGACGCCCTGGAAGAAGACGCCGAACTGGATCTGGTTGCGCGGGGGCGTGGTGCTCATGCGGTGACCTCCTCGAGGGCGGCGGTGCGTGCCGCGGTGTGACGGTTGACGGCGACGGGGAGGCCGAGGTGGGTGCGGAGGTGTTCTCCGGGGCGCGGCGAGCGGAACAGCCCGGCGTCGCGCAGGACGGGCAGCGCGGCGCGGCCGATCTCGTCGAGGTCGTCGTCCAGCACCGCGGGGTGGAGCCGCACGCCGTCGACCTGGCCGACGAGGTCGGTGAGCAGGTCGACGAGGCCGGCGGCGTCGCCGACGTACCGCCCGACGGTTCCCGGCGCCCACGGCTCGTGCGCGTCGAGGGCGGCGACCCGGCGGGCGGCGGGGACTCCGGCGCGGTCGAGGGCGACCTCGAGCTCGAGCCACACCTGCGCCGCACCGGCCTCGGTCGCGACCCGACGGGTGGCCTGCGCGCTCGAGGTGACGAGGGCGACGTCGGTGCCTGCGGGCAGCCCACCGGCCAACGGGGCGAAGACGGGGAGCTGCCCCTGCGGCGGCCGCGGGATGATGCTCGGTCCGGCGACGGAGAACCGCTGCGACTCGACCGTCACCCGGTGCAGGCGGTCCCGGTCGACGTACCGCCAGGTCGTGGTGTCCCGGATGACGGCGTCGTCCTCCCAGCTGTCCCAGAGCTGCCGGACGACCTCGATCGCGTCGCTGGCGGTCGCGACGGCCTCGGTGGCGTCGACCGCCGGACGGCCGTACACGGCGGCCGAGCGCGGGTCCGGGTCGGTGGCGGCGATCCACCCGACACGGCCGCCGGACGCCAGGTCGGCGGTGGCGAGCTGCGTCGAGACGTGGAAGGGCTCGGTGTGGACCGCGGGCACGACCGGGACGATGCCGATCGCGGACGTCAGCGGGGCCGCGAAGGCCGCACGCTGGACCGCGTCGAGGCGACCGGTCGGGCCGGACCCGGGCGGCACTGCGGCGTCCTCGAAGGTCACGGCGGTGAACCCGGCCCGTTCGGCCGCCCGCACGGTGGCGGCGATGCGCTTCCCGCTGAGCAGGTCGGCCGGCGCGTGGTCGACCGCCCGCCACGCTGCGGGGTGTGCGCCGTCGCCGTCGAGTTCGATCGCGATCGCGAACGGGGCTGTGGTCATCGTTCCTCCCGGAGTCCGTCTGGGGCGACCCTAGGCAGCACCGCGCCGTCCCCGATCGTCTGTTGCGAACGACGACGACGTGTTACCCCGCGTGGCGGCGGGAGTACCCTCGGTCGGCGTGACGATCGAACACCTCACCGAACCGCTCGCCGGGCAGGGGTGGGTGCAGATCGGCGAGGTCCTGCTCGCGTTCGCCCTCGCCTCGCTCATCGGCCTCGAGCGCCAGCTCCGGTCGAAGAGCGCCGGCATCCGCACCCAGGCGATCGTCGGGACCGCGTCCGCCCTGATGCTGCTCGTGAGCAAGTACGGGTTCAGCGACGTCCTCGTCCCGGACCACGTCGTGCTCGACCCGTCCCGTGTCGCGGCGCAGATCGTCTCCGGGGTCGGGTTCCTCGGCGCCGGGCTCATCCTCACCCGGCGCGGAGCGGTCCGCGGGCTGACCACGGCGGCCGCGGTGTGGGAGACGGCGGCGATCGGCATGGCGGCCGGCGCCGGGCTGTGGCTGCTCGCACTCGTCGTCACCGCCCTGCACTTCGTCGTCGTGTTCGGCTACACCGCGATCGTCCGGGCGCTGTCCCGCTCTGCCGAGCAGTCGATGACGCTCGACGTGGTCTACGACGCCGGACGCGGGGTGCTCCCGGCCGTGCTCGCCCTCGTCACGGCCGGCGGGTGGCGGGTCGCCCGGCTCGTGCAGCAGGACACCGACCGGGCCGACGCCACCGCGGTCCGGATCGACGTCGCCGGCCGGGCCGAGGGATCCCTGCTCATCGCCCGGATCGGCGAGGTCGACGGCGTGCGGATCGTGGACCCGTCGGCCGCCGACGACCTGGAGTGACGCCGTGGTCTCGTCCTTCCTGACCCACGCCGAGGTGGTCGTGGACCCCGCACGACCGATCGAGTCGTGGGGGCTCTCCGCCGACGGTCGGGCCCGCGCCGCCGGGGCCGCGGCCGTGGCCTGGCACCCGGGGGTCGGGCGGATCGTGTCGAGCACGGAGCAGAAGGCGATCGACACCGCCGCCATCGTCGCGGACACGGTGGGGCTCGTCCCGTCGACGGACGCCGCGCTGGGCGAGATCGACCGCAGTGCGACGGGCTACCTGCCGCTGGAGGAGTTCGAGGGGGTCGTCGACGCGTTCTTCGCCACGCCGGACGACTCGGTGCGCGGGTGGGAGCGGGCCGTCGACGCCCAGGCGCGCATCGTCGCTGCGGTCCGGGCGCTGACCACCGACGGCGACGTCACGATCGTCTCGCACGGCGCGGTCGGGGCACTGCTGCTCGCCGACCTGCGGGGCGTGCCGATCTCCCGCGCGCTCGACCAGCCGGGCATGGGCAGCGTGTTCGCGTTCGACCCGCCGTCGTGGCGGGCGACGAGCGGCTGGACCCGGGTTCGGGTGCCCTGACCGAGTCTCGCGGGCGCCGCTGCCGCGTGTGCGCGTGCATGTTCCGACACCGCACCGGTCGATCACGCGGTGGAACGTCGATCGATGCGCGTGCATCCGATGCGTGTGCATCGTCCGACATCGCGCGAGTCGAACGACGAGTGCGGTGTCGAACATCGCGCGTCACCCGCACGCGTATGCCCGCCTCACACCGGCAGCCGCTCCCCCGCCTCCACCGCCACGTCGAGCCGGTTCTCCGCCGGCGGCAGCGGGCACGTCGCGTGCACGGTGTACGCGCACGGCAGGTTCGTCGCCCGGTTGAAGTCGATCGTCGTCGCACTCGAGGCGTCCGGCGCCGCGACGTCCAGGCTCCGGTTGGCCGCGTAGGTCGTCACCCCGCTCGTCCGGTCGGTGAAGAGCACGTGCAACCCGTCGCCGTGCCCGTTGAACGCCAGAAGCGACCGCGGCCCGTCGAGGTCGAACGTCAGCACCCCCGGCGCCTCGTACACGTGCTGGAGCCCGTCGACGACCGAGCCCACCGTCACCGAGCGCGGCGTCTCGAACGGCTCGAAGTGCGCGTCGACCACGAACGCCGGGTCCGGCTCGTACGACGGCGTCCCCGGGTACGACACCCGCGTCCCGTTGGAAGGCCGGCGCGGCCGGATGACGTCACTGCCACCGCGGCGGGCCACCTCGACCACCACGGTCTCGTCCCCGTCGCGCCACACGACCGACGTGCTCGACCGTTCCGGCAGCGGTCCGAACCGGTGCGTCCCGGTGACCCGGACGCCGTCCACCTCGATCGACTCCCCCTCGGCGAGCACCACCACGGGCCCGTCGTCCGATGTCGACCACGTCCCGGGAGCGTCGTCGAACCGCTCGGGCGTGCTGGTCAGCCACCGGATGCTCGTGATCGCCAGGAACCCGTGCTCGCTCGCCCTGGCGCGCTCGTGGGCGTCGTGCCAGGCGCTCCAGGCGGCCTGGAAGTCGGGGGCGGCCGGCGTCGTCGTGGTCATGGGACGACGCTACGTCGTCCGCGGGTCGCGTGGCGACGGCCGCCGTCTCGGGACGTCACGCGGTCGGCTCACGACGGTGGGGCGGTGGCGGCGACCCGGCCGGGAGGCGCGGTGCGGGTCGGACGCGCACCGCGCCTCCCGTGCGGTGCCGGACCAGGGCGGCACGCACGCTGACCGCACCGTGTCACCAGGGGTGCGCGATGCTGCGCGCCCGCGGCCCGCGGGCCGCCGCGACCGGCGCCACCGTCGCCTCGGGCGCCCGCGCGTCGAGCGCCGTCGCGAGGACCGCACACGCCGCGCCGCGGGCGACCGCCGCCTCGCCGTGGGTCGTCGCCTCGACGGCGATCCGCGGCGCGTCCGGCAGGCGGTCGGCGAGGCTCGCACGGACCGCGTCGAGGAACACCTCGCCGCCCGCGATCGCCGCGCTGCCGCCGATCACGACGTCGGTGACGTCGAGCAGTTCGACGACGTGGGCCAGCGCCGAGCCGAGTGCCGCTCCCCCGGCCGCGACCAGGGGTGCACCCGCGGGATCGGCGCAGAGGGACTCGTAGGCGGCCCGGACCGCCGCGGGGCAGTCGGTGCCCGTGTCGGCCGGCAGGAGCCCCGCGTCGATCGCGCGCCGGACCTGCTGGAGCGGCTGGCACGCCTCCCAGACGGCGGTCCACCGACCGTGGGCGTGCACGGGCATCCCGCCGAACTCGCCGGCGTTGCCGGTGGCCCCGCGGACGACCTCTCCGCCGGCGACCACCGCCGCGCTGATCCCGTGCCCGAGCGTGACCGTGACGAGGCCCGCGGTGCTCGTGGTGGTCCAGGCCTCGCCGAGCCCGCCCGCGACGCCGTCCTTCTCGAGCAGGACGGGCAGCCCGGTGCGACGTCCGAGCTCCTCGGCGACGGGGACACCTGCCCAGCCCGGCAGCTGGACGGGTGCGGCGAGCGCCGCCCGTGCAGGGTCGAGGGGCCCGGGTGCCGCGACGCCGATGCCGACGAGGCGTTCCCGGTTGGTGCGGTGCTGGCTGGTGCGTCCGGCGAGCAGACGTGCGGTCATCGCGGCCATGGTGTCGAGGGTCGCTGTCGGGTCGTCGACGGGGCCGGTGTCGCGGTGTTCGGTGGCGAGGACGGTGCCGGCGAGGTCGACCAGGACTGCGGTGACGCGTGCGGGGTCGAGGTGGAGGCCGATGGCGTACCGGGCGTCAGCGGCGATGCCGAGTGCGCGTGGGCCCTCTGGTGCGGTGGGTGCCTCCTGGCGGAGGAGTCCTTCGCGGAGGAGCCGGGCGGCGATGTTCGAGACGGTCTGCGCGGTGAGGCCGGTGGTCGCGGCGATCGCGGTCCGGGTGGCCGGTCCCTGGCGGCGGACGACGTCGAGGACGAGGGCGCGGTTGAGGGTGCCGACTCGCGCGCTGTTCGTTCCGCGGTGCAACACGGGGCGCGCTGGTGGTTGACGCGGATCGTCCATGGTCCCTAGCATCGCATCACCTCGGTTTCATCAATCAATTTGATTGAATCGTACGGCCACACCGGTGTGGCAACGACGCGAAGGGACGCTCGTGACGACGACGACACGATCCGGCACCGCAGCTCCACCGTCCGTCCGGGAACGCGACGCCGCGGTCCCGGGACCACGACGGCGACCTCGGGAGAAACACCCGTGGACGGTCGCCGAGAAGCGTCGGCTCCGGGTGGGTCTCGCCTTCATCTCGCCGTGGATCATCGGCGTCCTCGTGTTCATCGGCTACCCGCTGGTGTACTCGTTCGCGATCAGCCTGACGCGCTACTCGGGCATGAACGGCGCGACGTGGGTCGGGTTCGGCAACTACGTCGCGGCGTTCATCGACCCGCTCGTGCACACGGCCGTCGGCAACACGCTGTTCTACGCCGTGATCGCGGTCCCGGTCGGGATCGTCGTCGCCATCGTCATCGCGATGGCGATGAACCAGGACGTCCGCGAGATCAGCTGGTACCGCACGGCGCTCTACATCCCCTCGCTCATCCCGACGTTCGCGCTGGCGTTCATCTTCGTGGTGCTCGTCAACCCGCAGACCGGCATCGTGAACCAGGTCATGAAGCTCGTCGGCATCCCGGCGACGAACCTGCTCGGTGACCCGACGACCGCGAAGCTCGTCATCGTCGCCCTGGCGCAGATGGGTGCGGGCAACGCGGCGCTGATCTTCCTCGCCGGACTGCGTGGGATCCCGAAGACCCTGTACGAGGCGGCCCGCGTCGACGGTGCCGGTCCGGTGCGGCAGTTCTTCGCGCTGACCCTGCCGTTGCTGTCCCCGGTCATCCTGTTCAACCTCATCACGGGCATCAGCAACGGCCTGCAGGTCTTCACCGAGGCGTACGTGATCTCGTCCGGCACGGGTGGCCTCGGCAGTCCGGACAAC
>Ga0308167_1002304_pt1 | contig 18072 bp, 8 predicted proteins | sample PhyCR1_2_FD_202138 | JGI IMG/M metagenome (GOLD analysis project Ga0308167, IMG submission 202138) | Phyllosphere microbial communities from UC Gill Tract Community Farm, Albany, California, United States - DLSLRC.R1 | ecosystem: Host-associated > Plants > Phyllosphere > Unclassified | place... | reverse complement strand
CCCCACCATTTAATGGAGGGGGGCAAAAATGTAACCGTCTATTTATTTTCTAGGGTAAGAAAAATATCTCAACAAAGTTATCATCTACTTTTAATTAGTTTGACTTTTGTGTTATAGCATAATAGGGGCAAATGTGACAAGGTAATTTAAATGGTCTAAATAAAAGAAAGCAATATTATCCATAAATATACTTATAAAAGAGTGCGCAAGAAAAAGTCTTCGATTTTTAGCGCTAGCATTATCCATCCACTTAATATTATACGCTCCTGCATTTAAATGTGGAGAAAATGACCCTCTCAACACTATGCTTAATAAGGTTGAGGGTTAGGCAAACATAAATAAATTTACAATGTTAACAGCTCTATTACTAATTCCACTTGTTGGATCATTTGCTCTTCTTCCTATTGCGGAAGGATCAGCGGCTAACAATTCGTTAATGAAACGAATTGCTCTAGCTACATCAATTGTAAACTTCTTTGTTTCAATTGCTCTATGGGCAGAATTTGACAGTAGCGCAAGTCAATACCAATTTGTACAAGAGTTCAATAATCTGAGCTTCTGTCACCTACACATTGGTGTAGATGGTATTTCACTATACTTCGTGTTACTAACTGCTTTCTTAATGCCAATTACTCTACTAAGTAACTGGGACTCAATTAAAACAAGCATCAAACCATTCCTAATTTCATTCCTTGTGCTAGAAACTCTGCTTATCGCAGTATTCGTAGTACTTGACCTAATGCTATTCTACATTTTCTTCGAAAGTGTTCTAATTCCACTATTCCTTATTGTAGGTATTTGGGGAGGTAGCGAAGCACGAGTACGTGCATCGTTCCTACTGTTCCTTTACACACTAGCTGGTTCACTATTCATGCTTCTAGCAATCATGGTAATCTACTACAACGTTGGATCAACAGATTTCACAATGATCTCACTATCAGACATTAGTCTAGACGGTCAAAAACTTCTATGGTTAGCGCTATTCTTAAGTATGGCCGTTAAAACACCTTTAGCTCCGTTCCACATGTGGCTACCTCGTGCTCACGCCGAAGCTCCATTAGCCGGATCTATCATCCTAGCCGGACTTATCCTTAAACTAGCTACTTACGGTTACCTACGAATCCTTATTAACTTCATGCCAGATGCAACAGCTTACTTCTCACCACTTGTTCAAACAATTGCTGTAATTACTCTTATCTACTCATCGCTTGCAACTCTACGTCAAACAGACTTCAAAGCACTTGTTGCTTACTCATCAATCGGTCACATGGCGGTAGTAGTACTTGGTCTATTCTCTAATACAATCATCGGTATTGAAGGGGCTATTGCTCTATCAATCGCTCACGGAGTTATTTCACCAGCAATGTTCATTCTTGTAGGTGGTGTTCTATACGATCGATTCCACACACGGGTTATCCGATACTACCGAGGAGTAACAGTATACATGCCAGTATTCTCAGCATTATTCTTTGTAACAACAGCATTTAACATGGCCGTGCCTCTATCTCTGAACTGGATTGGGGAATTCATGAGTCTAGCCGGTATCTTCCAAACATCCCCATTAATTGGTCTACTTGGTGCTTCATCAATCGTTCTTTCAGCATGTTATAGTATTTACCTATACAACCGGATTTCATTTGGTGCTTACTCACGATACCTATCATACACTACTGATATTACACGTCGAGAATTCATGCTAATGCTTCCTCTACTATTTGTAGCACTAGCCTTTGGTATTATTCCTAATGTAATTCTAGGAGATCTTCACGTAGCAGTAACTCAACTACTATATGTCTAGACATTTAAACCCCCCCCCTTACCGCATTTTACGTATTACAATAACGGATACACAACAGGTTGTTGAATTTGGATTGCAAATCTGAAGTGTAGAGTTCGAGTCTCTATGTATCCTTACACAGATCCACTAGAACAAGTAAAAGAAGAACAAAATTTACATTATGTACTAATTTGCCACAGCACTCTTAGCACAATGGTTAGGGCAGCTGTCTTCGAAACAGTAGATATTGGTTCGATTCCAGTAGAGTGTTTATCGTATTGCTTAAACAGGACTCACACATAGTCCAGAAGGGGAATTAGCTCAATGGTAGAGCAGTGCTTTTACACAGCATTTACAGAGGTTCGATTCCTTTATTCCTTAGTTACTAACTTCACTCTACTATGTATGTAGCGGTGCAAGAACAAGGTCTTTTTGCAACTTATCACGAGCAGCTAGTGCTTACTATGCAATTATTCACTACCTTAGATTAGTCTAAGGTATCGGCATGCTTAGCTGAATTAGCGCAGTGTGTAAGACAAAAACATGTGAACTATAAAAATTAAAAATGTTAAACTTATTCTCATTAATTAGCCCAGTGCTAAATGACGCACCAGAACCTTGGCAAATTGGATTCCAAGATGGTGCCTCACCTGCATTTGAAGGTATTACAGAACTGCACAGCTCTATCTTCTTCTACCTAGTAGTTATTCTTATTGGTGTAGTATGGATGATGGGGTCAATCATGGTAAACTTCAGCTCTAAAAACGCAGCAATCGTGTACAAATACGCGAACCACGGTACACTTATCGAACTAATCTGGACAATTACTCCAGCTCTTATCCTTATCGCTATCGCTTTCCCTTCATTCAAACTTCTTTACCTTATGGACGAAGTATTCTCACCTGCTCTAACTATTAAAGTAGTAGGACACCAATGGTACTGGACATACCAATACAGCGACTTCGTGAACGATGACGGAGAATCTATTGAATTCGACAGTTACATGGTTCCAGAATCAGACCTAGAAGACGGACAACTCCGACTACTTGACGTAGATAACCGAGTAGTTGTTCCAGTTGACACACACATCCGATTCGTTGTAACAGGTGCAGACGTAATTCACGACTTCGCCGTTCCATCACTTGGACTGAAAATCGATTGTACACCGGGTCGTCTTAACCAAACATCTGTTCTAGTACAACGAGAAGGAACATACTACGGACAATGTTCAGAACTATGTGGAGTATACCATGCATTCATGCCTATTTGTGTGGAAGCTGTAAGTCTAGAAAAATACCTAAGCTGGTTAGACAGCCAATCATAATCATACAAATGGCTAGTGTTCTAGCCATGTCACGCCCACTTCATTAACGTTTCCTCTTTTCACTCGCAGAGTGAAAAGGAGCAATTACTTTCCTTTTTGTATCTACCGCACTTTGTGCCTAGTAACAAATGGATTAAGTATCAATATAATCTTACTCATGCTAACAATCTTATACAACTTACTTGAAGTACTAATCGTTCTAGTTCCAATTCTACTTGCCGTAGCTTTCATGACTATTATCGAACGTAAAACACTTGCAGCAATGCAACGTCGAGTCGGTCCTAACAAAGTAGGTTACTACGGAGTACTACAGCCATTCGCAGATGCTCTGAAACTAGTAGTTAAAGAAACAGTTGTTCCAGCTCACTCAACTCGAAGTCTATTCTTCCTAGCGCCAGTTATTACACTTATCTTCAGTCTACTAGGTTGGGGTGTTATTCCATTTGGAGCCGGTCTTACAATCTCAGACTTCTCACTTGGTATTCTTTACACATTAGCTATTTCATCTGTTGGAGTTTACGGAGTTCTATTCGCCGGATGGAGTGCTAACTCTAAATACGCGTTCCTAGGATCTCTTCGATCAACAGCTCAAATGATCAGTTACGAACTAGTACTGTCTTCTGCAATTCTTATTGTGATTATCCTTACAGGTTCATTCAACATTATTAACATCATTGAAGCACAACAAGCTGTTTGGTACATTGTGCCACTTCTGCCTATTTTCATCATTTTCTTCATTTCAGCACTAGCAGAAACTAACCGTACACCATTCGATCTTCCAGAGGCAGAATCAGAACTTGTAGCCGGGTTCTTCACAGAACACAGTGGTATGATTTTCGTATTCTTCTTTCTTGGAGAATACTGTTCAATTGTGCTAATGTCAACACTAACTGCTATTCTATTCTTCGGTGGTTACAACATGCCTGAATTATTCATCAACGATACATTTGTTAACCTACAAAGTATTGTACTTGGTCTAAAAACATGTATGTTCACCTTCCTATTCGTATGGTTCCGTGCCACACTACCACGTATGCGGTACGACGGACTTATGCTGTTCTGTTGGACTGGACTATTACCAGTAGCGATCGCTCTTGTTCTTCTAGTTCCAAGTATCCTAATCGCTTTCGATATCACACCTTAATTTAAACCCCCCCTTCTTAATTAATGGCACCTTATATAAAAGTAACCGATAGTTTTAACCACTGCTTCAGCAGCGGGAGATACGTGTCGAGGTTAAGTAAAAGAGTAATAAATTCTTCCATTAATTGAGATATACCCTGTAATAGAGTATGAAACCTATGGGTTATAGAGTAATTGGCAACTCGGCACTTTTTGGTGGTGTAGTATGGTGGTTCGAATCCATCTAACCCAGAACAAAATCTATGTTACTCGCAACCTTAAGCACTTTAAAAGTTTTACTTGTTCTGTACCGGTATTTAATTAACAAGTGAGGACATAACTCAGTTGGTAGAGTAGGTGACTTTTAATCACTTTGTCGATGGTTCGAGTCCATCTGTCCTCGTATATTTGTCCCCAAAAATCTATGGTTTTACTTGTTCACTTAGTAAATAAGGGCAGTTAACGGGATGTTAAAGGAAGAGCACATGCTAAGGAGAGGCGGTCTCGGTTGCTAACTGAGCGGGCAATGCCCTTAAGAGTTCGAATCTCTTCTCTTCCGTAGGTGCAAGCCGGACATAATACCATAGTAACCTATATTGATTAAGTTCGCACTTAATCACTCGCATTTAAGAGGGTCATTATATCCCGCCGGAGGCGGCTTGTTCTCTTTTACACAATGCTTATAGCTATTAAGTAGGAACATCTTGCCACCAACGAGCAGTTGGTGTTCCTGATAACCGATTAAACTGAGCAACTCCGAGGGTAATATTGCACTGATAACCATGTCCTAATGTTAATCATTTCCAGGACCTGTGGCATAAATGACATGAATTACTGAACTCTATAACGCATTTACAATCCTACCCTCTTCCTTACTTAATTAAACTCGAAGTCGGTACTCAACATTGATAGGGAAGGGGGTCATTGCCACTTACCTATTGATAGGTAAGGAGTAATGGGGGGATGGGATTATGTATTGGATAAGGCTAAACATGTGTATGCTGTATATCTTAATCGCAACCACTGTTTAATCTACATTGTCCCCACTACCGATCGATTACTTACTACATTATTCATCTACAACTCCTTCCATAAATAACTTTTTATAAAAGAGGACAAAATATATATATATACACACCACTACTTACATAAGTAGTGGGTAGAGAACTTGTGGATAGAGCAAATTTAGAAAAGTTTAGGATACTTTTATATGTTCAAAATAGTTGAGTTATCTAGACATAAATAACTTGCACGTGACGTAAAGCGTGATGGGGGGGGGATTATTTTTGTGATGTAGAAACTACTGGTAGTAGTACAAGTGTGCTTAGGAATAGTAGAATTAATCCCATACTTCCTGTTCCTAGGTCTGCTGTTGAAGGTACTAGAACAGAGAACATTAGAGGAGCGAATAGGAGGAAGATAACTGAAATTAGTCCTAGAATGATGTATAGAGCGTAACTTGTAATAACTCCTGTGTCGTATTGTGAGATTGATCGTCCTGAGTTAGTGAACACAGTGCTGAATCCGAATGGACCAAATAGTTCGATAACACCTCGGTCAATTACTTTAGAGATAACGAAACCTAGTTGTAGACCACCGTTAATAATGTATTTGTTGTACACTACGTCAAATAGCCATTTTCCGTTGAAGAATCGGTATAGAGCCGCACCGAAGGCGCTGTCTGTAAGGTTAATTGTGAATTGAGGCACTACGTGGTATAGGTAAAGAGCTAGACCTGCTCCAAACATACTTCCAATAGCTGGAAGTAGTTTGAAGAATGTAGGTAGCCCGAATTCTGCTTCAATTAGACTCACGTGGTTAGGGTGTTGGAATAGAGCTCCTGATAGGAAGTCTGAACCTACTCCTACGAATAGGTCTTTAGCTACGTAACCAAATCCGATTGACATAATTGAAAGAATTACTAGTGGAATAACGATGATTGTTGGCGCTTCGTGTGTGTGAAGGTAATCTCCTTTAGGAGCGTTAGGCACAGTGAAGAATGTTAATGAAACTAATCGAAGACTGTAGAAGGCCGTGAATACCGCAGAAATTGTTCCTAGCCAGTAAGCTACGTTACCGCTTAGTTCGTATTGTCCTAGTGCAACTTCGAGAATCAGGTCTTTAGAGTAGAAACCAGTCAGGAATGGGAATGCCATTAGAGATAGTGAACCAATTAAGATAGCTGTGTAAGTGAATGGTAAGAAGTTAACCAGACCACCAAGTCGTCGTAGGTCCTGTTGGTCAGCCATAGCGTGGATAACAGCACCTGCAGCAAGGAATAGCAGGGCTTTAAAGAACGCATGGTTTACAAGGTGGAATAGAGCCACATTATATTGTGAAAGTCCACATGCCATGAATAGGTAACCCATTTGTGACATAGTACTGTAAGCAATAACTCGTTTCAGGTCATTTTGTAGTAGACCAGTTGTTGCAGCAACGAAAGCAGTTAGTGCACCAACCCAAGTAATTACGATTAGTGTTGTGGGTCCATACTCGATAACAGGTGATGACCGTAGCATCAGGTAAACTCCGGCAGTAACTAGAGTTGCGGCGTGGATTAGCGCAGAAACAGGAGTAGGTCCCTCCATCGCATCTGGTAGCCATGTGTGTAATCCTAAGTTGGCGGATTTCGCCATCGCTCCTAGAAGTAGAAGTAATCCGATGATTGTAATAGCTGTTTCGTTAATAAAAGGTGCTACACTGAATACTGTTGCGTAATCAACGTTACCGAATACCCAGAAGATTGCAAAGAAACCAACACTCAGGAACATATCACCAACACGGTTAACCGTTAGGGCTTTAATACCTGATTTGTTAGCTTGGATACGAGTGTACCAGAAGTTAATTAGAAGGAATGATGAAATACCGATCCCTTCCCATCCCACGAACATGATAAGGTAGTTGTCACCAGCTACAAGAACAAGCATAAAGAATGTGAACATTGATAGGTATGAGAAGAATCGTTGGTTGTGAGGGTCTTCTGCCATGTATGAGATTGAGTATAGGTGAACAAGTGATGAAACAACTAGTACTGGAATAAGCATTGAGACAGTTAGACTGTCGAATAGGAATCCCCAGTTAACTAGCATGAATTCTGAGTCAATCCAATCAAATGTTTGGATTGAGACAGGTGATCCACATAGACCAACTTCGTAGAAAGCTACTAGAGCTAATACTGTTGTGGCCATTAATGAACCAGTTGTAATAAAGTGTGCTCCAGTAACACCAATTTTTCGTCCAAGTAGACCAGCAACAGCTGATCCAAATAGAGGAAGTGCAAGAATAGATAGATACATTATGTTCGTAGTGAAATGTTACCTCGTAGTCGGTAATATGCTACTAGAATACCTAATCCAATAGCAGATTCGGCTCCAGCAATAGCAATAATGTAAATACTATATGTTTGTCCTGCGATATCATCGAAAGTGTATGAACTAACTAGTACAAGTAATGTAACAGCAAGAAGCATAATTTCGATTGAAATGATCATTAGAATAATGTTTTTCCGGTTTAGAATGAAACCAAGAATTCCAATTAAGAATAAAACTAAAGAAAGGTTCATATGCAAGTTTATAGTTCCTTATGGACAAGTATAAAACGTCTAGTCGGACCTGAGGTCCCAGTATAATAAAAATATACACATTGTACCAGACGCTGTTACGGATCACTATCTTATAAAAATAGCTACTGCTGTAGTTATCTCTGCCTTTAATCAACAGAAACTTACCGTTCCGCAACACTTAGCCTCTTTTTTTTTAAGAGGATAAGGACTAAAAACCGAGATTTTTAGGTGTTTAGGATAGAACGAGAAAAAGCGGGCTCGAACCGCCATACCCCACTTCGACAAAGTGGTTCCTTACCAATTAGGATATTTTCCCTATTATTCACATTCCTTTTACTCGTGACGTATTATGCTATTTTAGTTACTTTTACTGTGTTATTGCTATTGTACACGCATAAACAGGCTGCTACACTATGCTAATATCTTTACTGTCTTCCCCCCTTTTGTCAATATCAAAAGGCTAGTCAAAGATCAACATATTCACCGCCTTGGCGGAGGGGACGGGTGATTTACCTTTCCCTGTAAAGGTAAATGGTGGATGGGTCGTAGTGATATTCATGTAAGCACTAGAAACAATGTAAAAATAGTTCTCTTTTAAATTATGTATGTACTAATCTTCAATATTTAAAAAAAGGGGGATTTGTTGTGTTATCAATCAACCGCAAGTTCCCTTACGGTTACCTTGTTTCGACTTCAGAACAATCGGGAAGGATTATTCGTGACACTCACCGGAGTTAACCAATTAGCCCCACTTCATAATACACTCCCTTTCGTCCCGTGACGAGCAGTTAGTACACTCCAGAGATGATGTTCACCGCGTCGTTCTGATACGCGATTACTCGGAATTCCTACTTCATATGGGCGAGTTCCAGCCCATAATTCGTACATTAATCTTCTTTGATGATTAGCTCATTGTTACCATTTCGCGTCATTTTGTCTAGATTCTTGTGGCACGTCTATTGCCCAGTCCATAAGGGCCATGAGGGTTTGTCATATTCCTTAAACCATTGACACGTATGTCAAATGGAGACTCCTAGAAAACTAGAAGTAAGGATTGCGCTCGTTATTTGGAATTAACCAGACACCATTAGCACGAGCTGACGACAACCATGCAACACCTGTCTAAGATTCAAGAACTGGTAAGATTTTACGCGGGTTATCGTATTAAATAACATGCTTCACTCCGTTTGCTCTAGAGCCGTCTAATTATTTGTATTTCGGCCTTGCGACTATACTCTACAGGTGGTAGATTTAATGCGTTAGCGTTAAGACAGAATTATTCCAATCTTTAATCTACATCGTTTACTGTCAGGAGTAATGAGGTATCTAATCTCTTTCCATGCCCTGACCTTCGTACCTCACCGTCAGTTATTACCAGTAAGTTGCCTTCGCCTTTAGCACTCCCCTTGGGATCATAAGATATCAGCCCTACTCCAAGTATTGTACTTACCCGTATCTAACTCTAGCCTAATAAGGCCGGCTACGTACCCTTTACACCAATTTAAATTACTATTGCTTGCGGAAGCCGTTTTACCGCTGATGCTGGCACGGCGATTGTCACCCACTAATGAGAACTAGATCATTATTCTAAGTTCTTTTATCGGTAGAAGATGCTATCTCCTATCCGAATCTAGGTAGCGCGTTCATGCTTATCCATAAATGAATACTGCACATTACGACGATTCTCCACTGCTGCGTTAATAAATAACGGTGGACTTTTTCATTTCCACTGCTATATTTAAGACTTTCATCCAATATTACTCATCATCGGCTTGTTGAGCTTTACCTCACCAACTACCTATTGAGATACGAAGCGAACCTCTATGCGGTATTATACCTTTTACGCTATTACTGCGATCATAGAGTTATCATTCTAAGTATTCCTAGCCCGTACGCCATAATCTAAAAGATCATTGACTAGCATGTGTTAAACCCCTAGATAGCAATCAGTAAGCACCATAATCAAATGCTTTCTTAAAATTCACCATGCTAAGCATGGTGATGCGACTTTCGTCTTATTGTATGCTAACCATCTATTTCTAGACGGTTAAGATAGTTCTGTTAAACACTAGCCGGCCGAAGCCGCTTAAACTTATGTGCACATTAGTATAAGTACCCAGGCTCGAACTGGGATCATCTACTTGGAAGGCAGAGGCACTAACCATTGTACTATACTTACTATTGTTACTCTTTTAATTGTTTTAAATTAGTAGATTGTCCGGTTTTACAAGAGTGAAAGGAATCGAACCTCTACTGACGATTTTGGAGATCGTAGCACTAACCGTTATACTACACTCTTTAGCTAGCAACTTCTATTTTCTGACTGAATCAGAAAATATTGTTATATCTTCTTTTAATTTGATTACCTTTAAAATACCATTGCTCTCTTTTATTTACAGCCATCCGCGTTAACTCCGCCTACTCGTTCGCATTAGTTTAAGTCTTCTTAGTCAATCGACTTAACCGAATGGTGCTCATTCCTCGTTTAGGCTACGATATCCTGTGTAAAAGGGGTTTAATTGTCTGTGTATTTGTACAAGCGGAGAGACTCGAACTCTCACAACCGAGGTCACTACTTCCTAAGAGTAGCGTGTCTACCATTCCACCACGCTTGCTTTGTACCATATTTGTTGGGGGGGATTTAACTAATAGTTTAGTCGGCCAAAGCCGCCTATGAGTATAGAACTAGGAATGAGATCATAAGAGCGAATACATCGCATTACTAGTGCTTTTAATTTGCACGTCAATAACTCTCGCTATTGATTAGACTATGTCATCACCTACTTGCTATGTAGCAAGTAGTTGTCAAGCATTTTCAGGTAATATACCTTAGTCGTTGAACACCTATATTTAGCCGTTAAGGAAATGAAAGGTGCCGCAAATTGTCAAGTAATCGTTGATATTTTTGCTAAAGGCTTGAATTATCCTGGATTATTGCTCAAGTCCAGTTGCTTCTGCTAGAGCGACAAGAATATTGATGTGATTTGTATTAATCACGCAATAACTTACGTTATTGTTTAGACCATGTCTTCAGTATTGCTACTGCTGAAATTTCTTGATTAAGATTAGTCGTTGGACGGCACATATACCGTGGCAGATTAAGGTGTTAACCTTTTCTCTGCAATTAAATCAGTTTTGCCATATCTCGTTAATAAGACGTAGGTTAGAGCTCGTGGAACCCTAGAATTGCAAATGAGAATAGTTGTGGTCGCACTGCTGGGTTTCGGGCTGTTGATGCGATTAGTGATGAGAAGATTGACCCAATACCAATACCTGCACCTGTAAGACCGATAGCTGCTAGACCTGCTCCAATGTATTTTGCTGCTGCTAACATTGTTGATTGTTTTGTATTTTACACCCTTTACTCTGCACATTAAGCACAGGTAATCAAAGACCTGAAAAACACTAATGTTTTTCGGCATTGAGGATTTGTGAACATAGATGGGAACCATGCTAGTTATTTTACTAAGGTGATTTATCCATTCCTTTTACCATATTTGTTGTACATGACATGTACATGGCATGCCTTCAGAGAGAATCGAACTCCCGACCCGACTTTACAAGAGTCATGTGTTGCCACTATACCATGAAGGCAGTATATTTTAATTAAAATTAAAGTTTCAGTCCTTAAGGGATTCGAACCCTTTTTGCCTGCGTGAAGGGCAGAAGTATTACCTATATACGAAAGGACCTAGGGTGTATGTCTTAATTAGTAGACATGTAAGGTTAGGCAACATATAAAATGTAGACCAATCAACGAGCAGTTAGTAAGCGAAGCAAGGAGTCGAACCTCGTATAGTAGCTCATGAGGCTACTGTGTTACCGTTACACTACCTCGCATAAGGGGGATTGATTAGTTGTTTAAATAACTAAGCTTGTGATGTTGCAGGTTGTGTTGCACCTTCTTTAGCTTCTACTGGTGTTGTAGCTACGTCCATTAGAGTGTTTTCTACCACTCCGATTACTGGTACGATTACTACGAACCAAGCGAAGTAGAATACTGTAGCGAATGCACCTACTGTAATGTATGGTTCTTCGGCGTGTTGTGAACCTAGGTACATTAGTAGGAAGAAATCTGTTACGAATACCCAGAATGCGAATCGCATTAGAGGTCGGAATTGGCTTCCTCGAACTCGTGATGTGTCAAGTAGAGGCATAGCTAATAGAATTAGAAGTGATGCTAACATACCAACAACTCCTAATAGTTTGTTAGGAATTGACCGTAGAATTGCGTAGTAAGGTAGTAGGTACCATTCTGGCACAATTGATGGCGGAGTTTGCATTGGGTTGGCTGGAATGTAGTTATCGCTGTGTCCTAGAGCGTTTGGCATGTAGAATACAAATAGTGATAGAACTAGGAAGAACAGGAAGATAGTTACAAGATCTTTGAATAGGTAGTATGGGTGCATTGGGATTTTATCCGCGTTTGATGATACTCCAAGAGGGTTTGATGACCCGTGTTGGTGTAGTGTAATCAGGTGTGCAACAGCTAGAGCCGATAGTAGGAAAGGCAGAACAAAGTGTAGTGAGAAGAATCGGTTAAGTGTAGCGTTGTTTACACTGAATCCTCCCCATACGAATTGTACAAAGTCTTGTCCGATCCATGGAATAGCTGATAGCATGTTTGTAATTACAGTAGCTCCCCATAGACTCATTTGCCCGTAAGGTAGAACGTATCCTAGGAATGCGATGGCCATCATAAGAACCAGAATAATTACTCCAATTGACCATGTAATTGATCGTGGTGATTTGTATGATCCGTAGTATAGACCTCGCCCAATGTGTAGGTAAACGAAGATGAAGAAGAATGAGGCTACGTTCGCGTGAATGTATCGAATCATCCATCCGTAGTTAACATCACGCATGATGTGTTCTACGCTAACGAATGCTAGATCAACGTTAGGTGTGTAGTGCATTGCCAGGATTACCCCTGTAACAATTTGGATTCCTAGACAAGTAGCTAGAAGTGATCCTCCGTTCCATGCGTAACTTAGGTTAGATGGTTGTGGTGAATCAACAACGTAACTGTTAACAAGACCTAGAAGAGTGTTTCGTTTTAATAGTCGCATATTTTAATTTAATACTAACAGTATGCAAGGTTAACCTTGTATACTGAGATCTCAGAGTAGCAATGACTACTGCGAAGTAAGGCCTATGAATCGATTGAGTCATAGTAATGCCCTCTCCCACTTTACATTTTTATAAGCGCAGAGGGAGTGAAACATCAGATGTTTGTGGCTTGACCATTCCCCCTCTTGTTTTTTTATAAAAAAAAGAAGAAAGAAGGGGGCGCGGGTCATATAATTGAATAGCTGGCCTATTGCCAGGTAAGTTAAGCTCAAGAAGAATCGAACTTCTACGACACCCTTATCAAGAGTGTATACTAACCGTTATATTATGAGCTTAAAAAGTAAGAACAATTGTTACTCTTTTATCCTATGTATACCAAATAGATATTTGCTCACTTTTATATAAATTTAGAGCACGTCTCTTTATCAATTACGAGACAAGGGGGGGTTTAAATTAGCTTTCTCGAGTTGACCGTAGACATAGAGTAATAGGTCCTACCATAGCAAGTAGTAGAATTACACTAGCTAGTAGTAACCAGATTGAACCGTAAGTGTAAAGTCCTTGACCGATTGTTTCGATTTGTAGGAAGTTAGTGAAGCTGTTATCTGCTGTAGGTCCTGTAAATGCTACATGTACGCTGTTGCTATCAAGTTGTTGTAGACCTGAGAACAGAAGACCGTTGATGTAGTTGAATACTTGAACAGGTACGCTAGTTAAGCTTGAAGCTGTTGAAGCTGGTACGATTGATAGAATTTCGAAGAAGAAAAGTGATCCAACAATTAGTCCAAGTGGAAGGTTTTTTGTGTATTCTGCTCCTACGCTAACAATTTCCGTTAGACGGATGTTTAACATCATTACAACGAAAAGGAATAAGATAGCGATGGCACCAATGTAAACGATAAGGTATGAAATACCGATGAAACCAACACCTAGAAGTAGTAGGTAACCGGCTGCGTTAATGAATACAGAGATTAGGAATAGAACAGAAATAACAGGGTTTGTTGATGTAATAACTAGAACTCCTGAGAGAACAGCACCAAATGCAACAAAATCTAGTAGGAAGTTGTTCATGACAATTTTAATAGGTGGGCCGAGGCCCCAGACTACACTATTATCGCACTCTTGACTAAAGAGTCACTAATAATGTTTGCTCAGCTAGTTACAGGCGAACAATATAAGTCAATATACACAAGGGCGAGAATCTAAATAATAATATATATTATTATTTTGCCTGCCTCATGTTGGCATAACCATAAGTACCCTTTCCAATACATTAGTATTGGAAAACGGGCGAGAAAGTCGCCAGGAGGAATCGAACCTCCTTCTTCTCATTAACAGTGAGTTGCTCTACCGTTGAGCTATGGCAACATGACTTTTACTGCCCCGTTACAATAAAAATTGGGGCACAGATTAAGTAAATATAATTATCAGGTGGACAGGACTCGAACCCGCACGATCTCCCACCCAAAGGGAGCGCCAAACCATTAGGCTTCCACCTGTTTCGTATTTAAAAGTTAGTTTAAGTGTACTAATCCATTATTTACTACCAACCAGCCCTAGGGCTGGTAATAAATACTATTACTCTTTTACTAAGTTTACCATAGAATAAATAGCATGAGATCGAAGTATGAGAAGGGGGGATTATTTTTACTCTCCTTCCGCAGGAAGGCAAGTAATGGTCCAACACCACCGTATCCCAACCCCTCCCGGTGCACATTAGATAGCGGGCCAGACTATCGGGAAAGAGAGCTAGGGATTTTAACCCTACTGTTCCTCTACAAGAAAGGGTCCTTTACTGTATTCTCCTATTCTCATCAATACCACAGACAAGAACGCAATCCCCGTATTAACTCAGCTAGTCACGACCCCCCCCCCCCTCTTTTCCCAAGGAAAAAGGGGGAGGAATGCGGAAAGATAAATTGGGGGAGAATGAAAGGAAATATCACTTGACTTGCTACCTCTACTAGCAAGCTGCTCAACAGTCGTTAGAGGGACCGCGTGAACCGGCTACTGAATTTGCTCTCTTTTAGGTGGTGTACCTTTAGTGCGAAGGCACTAGGTAATATTGTAAAGTGGTATATGGTAGATGTAAGTAAAATGGCAAATTAGTATCACTAAGCTAATGGCCTTACGGCCGAACACATGTGACCTATCGTTCGTAATGAACAGAGGTAGTCTACCTCCTGCCTTATATTATCTCCTTTGGTAGGTTTCGTAGCTTATATGCCTTCAGCTCTTCTCCTTAACGTTCGTGGCTACCCAACGGTGCCAAGTAATTAACTCAACAATTGGTACACTAGAGGAACGCAGATCTAAGTCCTTTCGTACTAAAGATCCGTCCAAATTTGATAATTCTCTATCTAGAAGATAGGAACCATACTGACTCTCATCGTATTGAACCCAACTCGCGTACCCTTTTAATCTGCGAACAGCAGAACCCTTCCAAGCTTATGCACCTGGAGGATAGGATGAGTCGACATCGAGGTGCCAAACACCGCAGACAATATGAACTCTCGTGCGGTATCAGCCTGTTATCCCTAGCGTAACTTTTATTTCTTGAGCGATGGCCTATCCATTTAGAACCACCGGATCACTAAGTCCTACTTGCGTACCTGCGCGACTTATAAGTCTAACAGTCAAGCATGTTTATGCCTTTACACTTTCATTAGCTCTACATAGCCAATTAGTTTCCATCTAATGTAAACATACCTTTGAAGTCCTTTGATACTATATTAAAGGAAACCGTCCCAGTTAAACTACCCACCAGTCACTTTTTCCCGTTCTATGAACTTAGGATAAGTGCCCACTTTAAATCAGTAAAGGTGTTTCATGTGCGTTCTATTGAACTCCCTTTTACTCTACACCTGATTAAAACGAGCACAGTAACAAGCTATAGTAAAGCTGCATAGGGTCTTCCCGTCTGCCTAGATACAAACCGCATCTTCACGGCTAATTCAATTTCACTGAGTAACTGCGCGAGACAGCAGAGCCATCATTACTCTATTCATGCAGGACCACATTTAATGGCCAAGGAATTTCGCTCATCTTACCTAACTTATTGAGCCTAGAAAACTCAATAAGCAATAATTCCATATTTTCACATGGGATTGGACTATCTCTTAGATGTAAACATCTTCCAACATATAGTCTCTGAAGAACAAGATATTAGCACATACATGCTAAAATGTTCCTGCTGGTTTCCCTCAACTTGTATTAAACAAGCTATGTGAGCAAATTCAAGCAATTAGTTGGATTAGTCATAACTGTGTTATTACAGCTATAACAGGCAACAAAATTTACCTTAGGATCCTTATAGTTAAGACCGCCATTCACCAGAGGTTCGTACAACTATGTTAATAGTCGTACTTATACTCATGGCATTGGGCAAGATTCAGCACCTATACAATATTGTCATATAGCAGATGCCTGTGTTTTAGGTAAACAGTTGTGGCTCCCGATTCTGTGTCACCTTTAGACAAGTCTAAAGGTCGTCCTTATTATCGAATGTACGGACGCAGTTTGCCGAGTTCCTTGCGCAGTTGTCACTCTACACCTTAGTATTCTCTACCTACGAACCTGTGTCGGTTTAGGGTACGGTAAATAGTAAATTCATTTCCTGAACCAGTGGTATTCTAATCATAGAGATCAGACTGGTTAATTCTTTGCTTAACTCATCAGACTACAACATTAGTCATAGTCCTTAGAGGCCGTTTTAACCTATGGCTGTTTAACATTTCCATAGAACCCTCTCGTATTCGGTGAGAAGTATTATAACTTCTTTCTACGTTACTCATGTCAGCATTCTCTCAGGAGTTTAGTCCAAATAATGAAACACTATTCTTCATCCGAGCTCCTTGCTCCTCTACTCTATCTTATAGTCAGGCATTGCCCGTTTCTATAAGTAGGCATAGTTTCGGTAAATTGTCTAGACCCGTTAATTTTCGGCGCGAGTGTTCATTAGACTACTGAGTTGTTACACTTTCATTAACAGATTGCCACTACCAAGCACACTGCATAGTTGTATTCGAACGCTCACTTCCTTAATTTCACTTAACAATTATTTTGGGACCTTAACATATGCTCACGGCTGTTTCCGTCTCGACCACCCACCTTATCATGAGCAGTCTGAAATCCAATGACTAGAACATAGTAATTCCGAGGTTAACTACCAATGATAGAGTTTTGCAACCCCCCAATTAAACGACCTAAGTCGTATGGTAATCAGTGCTGTACCTGCTATGTTATAAACTTTTGGAGTCATACTTAAATATGTTTCGAGGAGTACCAGCTATCTCCCAGTCAGATTGGCCTTTCACCTACATTACACCCCTCATCGGATAACAATGCAACGTTAACCCGTTCGGCCCATTATAAGCCTGGAGGTGTAAAGATCACTGGGTTTCGGGTCTAATAGTAGTAACTATCCCGCATTGGACATAATCCAATCAGTCGCTTTCGCTAGGGTTTTAACCTTGCTACTACCACTAACTTGCTGACCCATTATACAAAAGGTACGTTATTACCAGCGATTGTATATCGCAAGCTCTAACTGCTTATATGATTGCTAATTCAGGTTCTATTTCACCAGTCATAGACTTACTTTTCATCTTTCCCTCACGGTACTTTTCACTATCGCTAAACACGTATACTTAGCCTTAGAGAATGGTCTCCCTATTGTCCTAATGGACGTATTCGAGCGGAATTTCCTCCACTCTACTTAATAAACGAATCGTTGTTAATTTACAGGACTGTCACCTTCTATGGACTACCTCTTCCAAAGTATTCAATTAACAAGTCATCGATAGGCTAGTCCAGTTTCGCTCGCCACTACTTCTGGAGTCTCGGTTGATTTCCTTTCCTACAGTTACTTAGATGTTTCAGTTCACTGCGTATGATATATTAGGTTTACCTATAGGAATGCTATAGTTTCTGTTTCGAGTCCAATAGTTTATAACTAGAGGACCTATAGCTTTTGGTGTTTCCACCTCCTTTCAATACGTGTTTGCTAGACATCCTTAACAATCACTTTGATTACTTACATCTAAATTTCCATATAGCGCCAGTAATTAAACTTGGCGATTGTGATACTTTTATATTGTAACCACTAACACGCAATTTGCTTTCTTTTATATATTTAAGTAGTTAAAAATGTCCCTAGGCTAACCTAGGGGGGGATTAGATTGATGAATAGGCTTTTTGGCTAATCCATACTTTAAC
>Ga0308167_1002303_pt1 | contig 18073 bp, 12 predicted proteins | sample PhyCR1_2_FD_202138 | JGI IMG/M metagenome (GOLD analysis project Ga0308167, IMG submission 202138) | Phyllosphere microbial communities from UC Gill Tract Community Farm, Albany, California, United States - DLSLRC.R1 | ecosystem: Host-associated > Plants > Phyllosphere > Unclassified | place... | reverse complement strand
CTGCAGCCGCGTGCGCGCAATGTGCGCTATCGCGGCGGTGAACTGGACCTGGTGATGGACGATGCCGGCACCGTGGTGTTCGTGGAAGTGCGCTACCGTGCGCGATCGGATTTCGGCGGTGGCGCCGCTTCGGTCGATGCGCGCAAATGCCGGCGCCTGGCGCATGCCGCGCAGCTGTACCTGCAGGACCACCCGGCGCTGGCCAATGCGCCCTGCCGCTTCGATGTGGTCGAGGCCACCGGCGAGCCGCCGCAGCTGCATTGGCTGCGGGATGCGTTCCGATTGGATGACTGCTGATGGTTACTCTTTGCCGGCCAGCGGCCGGCACTACCCGTCGGACCTGCAGCCGGCCAGCGGCCGGCACTACCCGTCGGGCCTGCAGCCGGCCAGCGGCCGGCACGACCATGGTGCGTGACTGATGCCGTCGATCATCACCCATGCCGCTGTGCCGCTGGCGCTGTGGTGCGCCGCTGATCGTGGCCGCATCCCACCGCGCCTGCTGGCGGCCGGCGTGATCGCAGCGATGCTGCCCGATGCCGATGTACTGGCCTTTGCGCTGCACATTCCCTATGCGGATGCCTTCGGCCATCGCGGCGCCAGCCATTCACTGCTGTTTGCCAGCGTGCTGGCGGCATTGGCCGCGGTGTTGGCGTTCTTGGGTAGTCGCCGACCTTGGTCGGCGGTTTCGTGCCAACCAAGGTTGGCACCTACCAAGCCAGGGCCAACGGTGGCATCGACCGTACAAGCCGCTGTATTCGTCTTCGTATGCGCGGCCAGCCATCCCTTGCTCGATGCGATGACCTCCGGCGGCCTCGGCGTCGCGCTGGCCTGGCCGTGGAGTGAACAACGCTTCTTCGCGCCGTGGCGACCGATCCGTGTTTCACCGTTTGCCCCGCAATTCTTCAGCGCGCGCGGCCTGGCTACCCTGCTCTCCGAACTGCGCTGGGTGTGGCTGCCGCTCGCCGGCGCCGTTGTCGCCTGGAAACTGATCCAACCCGCTCCTGCTGCCCCGCGAGATCCGTCATGAGTACCGCACTGCCTGCTGCCCTGGTTGCCGAACTGTCCGCCCTGCTGGGCGCGGAGGGCTGGCGCATGGATGACAGCGCGCTGGAGGCCAACGCGCAGGACAACTCATGGCGCCGCCAGCGCCCGGCGGCGGTGGCGCTGCCGGCCGACATCGAACAGGTCCAAGCACTGGTGCGCGCCTGTCGCGCACATGGCGTGGCGCTGGTCGCGCGCGGTGCCGGCACCGGCACCACCGGCGCCGCCGTCCCACAACCGGGCAGCATCGTGCTGTCGTTCACCCGCATGGACCGCATCATCGAGATCCGCGCCGGTGATCGCTGCGCAGTCGTGCAGCCGGGCGTGCTCAATGGCACCCTGCAGCAGGCCCTGGCCCCGCACGGCCTGTTCTGGGCACCGGATCCTTCCAGCGCGGAGATCTGCAGCATCGGCGGCAACCTGGCCTGCAATGCGGGCGGCCCGCGCGCGGTGAAGTACGGCACCAGCCGCGACAACGTGCTGGGCCTGGTGGCGGTGACCGGCACCGGCGAGGTGATCCGTTGCGGTGGTGCCTACACGAAGGACGCCACCGGCTACGACCTCACCCATCTGCTGGTGGGCAGCGAAGGCACGCTGGCACTGATCGTGGAAGCGACGCTGAAGCTGACCCCGTTGCCGGTCAGCCAAGCCGGGCTGCGCGTGCTGTACCGCGATGCCGATGCCGCCGCCGCCGCCGTATCACGCTTGATGTCGCAGCCTGTTGTGCCGACCCGCCTGGAGTTCATGGACGCGCGCAGCCTGGAACTGCTGCGACTCAATGGTGCTGACGTGCCGGAGGCCGGTGCGATGCTGCTGGTCGAGGCCGATGGCGACCACGACACCCTGCCCTATCTGCTGCAGGCCCTGGCCAGCGCCGCCGAAGGCGAGGGCATGATCGAACTGGACGTGGCGATGGAAGGCCGCGCGCGCGACCAGTTGTGGGCGGCGCGCAAGGCACTGTCGCCTGCGCTGCGCAGCGTGGCGCCGGGCAAGATCAATGAAGACGTAGTGGTCCCGGTGTCGCGCATTCCGGAGCTGGTGGCCGGCGTGCAGGCGCTGGCACGCGACTACACGCTGACCATCGTCACCTTCGGCCATGCTGGCAATGGCAACCTGCACGTCAATATCCTCTACCACCCGGACGATGCCGACGAGAACGCACGCGCGCAGGCCGCGCTGCCAAAGATCTTCGCGCTGACGCTGGCGCTGGGTGGCACGCTGTCGGGCGAACACGGCATTGGCCTGGCCAAGCGCGATTTCATGGCGCAGGCCTTCACCCCGGAAACGCTGGCGACGATGCGCGCGATCAAGGCCGCGCTGGACCCGGACGGCATTCTCAACCCGGGCAAGGTGCTGCCGCCGGCATAGACCGAACGCTCTCCTGCAGAGCCGGGCCATGCTCGGCTGCTCTTCGACCAGATCGCGATGAAGCCCGGGCTGCGCGCGCACAAGCCGAGCGTGGGCTCGGCGCTACACCGTCTTGTCGGCTGCGATATCGATCAGGGTTTGTCGGAAGCTGGGCAACAGCACCCGGTTGCCATGGCCACTCAGGTGATCGTTGTCGAAGAACAGCGGTTCGCCCTCTTCCACCGCCGAACAGGTCTGCGGCCCGCACAGCAGCGGCAGCGGATCCCATACGGTCAGTGAAGGGTAACGTGCCGCCAGGTCATCCAGCAGTGCCATCTGCGGCACGCGCAGCATTTCCAGATCCGCACGCGGCATGCTCAGACCGCCGGCACACGCCGGATTGCGGCGGTTGAACCAGTCCGAACAGCGGTACGCACCGGCCTTGAACAATGGCAGCGGTGCATCGATCACCACGTGTACGCCCAGCTTCTGCAAACGCCCCAGCACGCGATCGGCTTCGTCGCGTGCCGCCTGTGCATGCGCCGGCGTGCGCTCGGCCAGCAGCTGTTGATAGATCGGCTGTGCGTCCTGCTGCTGCCAGTCGAAGCCGCGCAGTTCCGGCATGCGCAAGGCCGCCAGCAGCACGATGTCACCCGGGCGCGCCTCGCGTTCGATGGTCGACAATGTGTCTTCAATGAAGTCCTGGCAGTCGGCCGGGCTGGCCCGCAGCAGGTTGACGAAGCTGCAGCCGCCGCGATCCTGCTGGCGCACCTTCATGCCGGTCTGCCGCGCGACCATGCTGGTCATGGTGCGATACGCCGCCGCGTGCGAATCACCGGCCACGAACAGGCGCCGCCCTTCGAGCGCCGGCGCACGCACCGGCTCCAGCGGGCGCCACGCGGGGTAGCGGCGCGCCTGCCATGCGTAGCCGTCGCGGGTGACGCTGAGCGAGACCTGCTCGTGGTACTCCACCGTGGCCCAGGCGCCGGCACCGCACAGCGCCACCAGCGGAAACGCCATCGCCAGCACCTTGGCCGGTGCCAGCCGCAGCAGCGGCGCCGCACTGCGCAGCGGGCGCTCGATGAAGTGGTAGGACGCGGCCGACACCGCCAGCAGCAGCACCGGATACAGCCACAGCACGACGCCATGCAGGCCATACGTCCAGCGCAGCAGCACCAGCAGCGGCCAATGCCACAGGTACAGCGAATAGGACAGCCGGCCCAGGTAGGCCAGCGGTGCGCAGCCCAGCGCACCGGCGATGCGCGATGTCCCCGCTGTCGACACGCTCGCCAACAGCAGCAGGGTACCGGCCACGGTGGCCAGCACACCCGGCACCGGCATTGCCAGCTGCGGGGCAATCACCACGCCTGCGGCCAGCAGCGCCAGCCCGGCCGCTGCAACCGCGTCACCGTTCCGGCCGGGTGTACGCGTACGCGTCCACTGGTACAGCAGCGCACCTGCGGCCAGCTCCCAGAACCGTGCGGGCAGCAGATAGAACGCTGCAGCCGGTGCCGATTGTGCCTGCCAGCCCGCCCACGCCAGCGACAGCACGGTGAGCACCGGCAACAACCAACGCGACCACGGCCAGCGCTCACGCCCGCGCAGCCACACGAAGAACAACAGCGGGAAGACCAGGTAGAACTGCTCCTCCACGCCCAGCGTCCACGTATGCAGGAACGGATTGAGTTCAGCACCGGGTGAGAAGTAATCATCCTGCTGGCCGGCCAGTACGATGTTGCTCAAGCCGACCAGCGCGGCCCAGCCGGTCTGGTCGAACTGCTCATTGCGCCACGCGCGGGGAATGAACAACGCCGACAGCACGAAGGTGGCCATCAGCATCGCCAGCAGCGCCGGCAACAGGCGCAGCACGCGACGCCGGTAGAAGTCGAGCAGCATCGTGCCCAGCGACGCATGGGTGCGCGAGGCCAGCGACTGGCTGATCACGAAGCCGGACACCACGAAGAACAGGTCCACCCCGGTGAAGCCACCGGGCAGCCAGGTGGCGTTGGTGTGGAAGAGGACGACGGCCAGCACCGCCAATGCGCGCAGGCCATCGATGGCGGCGTTGTGGGAACGTTCGGCAGGGAACACGGGGGCAACCAGAAGCGAGCAATTGGCCAGCATCGCCACCTTCGCCGCAGTCATTCAATGGTCAATTGCGACAGAGCTGGGCATCGTTCAGGTCCGGTCACAGCGCGAAGCGGTTGTAGAGCCGAGCCATGCTCGACTGCCCTACCTTCACTCGGCTCCACAGCAGCAACTGGGGGTCAGAGCCCATTGCCTTGGCAATGGGATCCGACCCCGCTTCACGCGCTTACCAGGCCCTGCGCAGGCCCAGCTGGCCGCCCACGTTGCGGTAGCCATGATCGCCGCGCTGCACGCTCATGCCACCCCACGCGCCCCAGTGCTGGCCCAGCTTCAGCTGGGCACCGGCCTGCACTTCATAGCGGTTGCGCGGCACGTCCGCACCCAGCGTGTCGCCGTTGAACCGCAACGTGCTGCTGCCGCTGCCACGCAGCCAGTTCACGCCCAGGTACGGCTGCACGGAGTTGCCGGCGGCCGTGCCATGGCCGAACACACGCACGCCCAAGCGCCCGCTCAGGCCACCGGCGTCGGCGTGGTCAATCACCGTGCCGTTGCTCTCCACGTGGCGATCGGCGCGGAAATCGACATGGCTCAGCTGCAGCTGCGGCTGCACGTACAGCGCACTGGCGCTGCCCTGCCGCACGTTGAAGGTGTAGCCGGACTCCACTGACGCGCTGGTCATGCGCGAGTCGTAATGCTCCGGCGCCAGGCCGATGCCCTGCACGCGGTTGTCGAAGCGGCCGTGCTGCAGGGCGGCGTCCACATACGCGCCCCGCGTGCCGTCCGCTTCCTGCAGCCACGTACCGTACACACCCACCGCGCTGCCACGCACCCGGCCCTTGGCGCTGTAGCCGGTCAGATCGGACACTGCGCTGCTGTCGGCGCGGCCGCTGCCCAGCATCACACCGGCAACCGCATTGCCACGCCGCAGCAGGTCAGCACCGATCTGCAGCACCGAGGTGGTGCCATCGATCGACAGTTGGCCGCCGACCGCGCTGAAATCCGCCTGCTGCCGGCCCACGCGTGCCCAGGCCTGGCGCGCGCCGCCCATCGAACGCGCGCCATTGCGCTCGTGCATGCGGTGCGCGAACAGGTTGATCGCCGCCGACTGGTTGACCAGGTAAGCCCCCGCTTCCGGGCGCAGCACCGGCGGCGGCAGGATCGGATTGACTGGATCGACCGGGTCCAGCGGATCCACAGGGTCCGTCGGATCGATCGGATCCGGGCCAGGATCGACCGCGCATCCCGGCGCAGCCGGGTTGTCCTGGCAGACATCGAACCACTGCGAACGCAGGTACCAGTTACCATCGGAAGGATCGGCCAGGCCCCCCTGGAACAGGAAGTACTCATACGATCCGCCCACCGCGCGGCCGCTCAGTGCGTAGCTCGCCAGCGACGCGCCGTCGATCTCGATCAGCGGGATGCCATCCACCGTCGGCGCGCCCACGCCACCGATGTTCTTCACCGCGATCAACGCGTCGCCGGAGGTGTCGCCGCGCACGTGCAGGCGGTCCATCGCGCTGTCATCGCCGGCCAGCGCCCCCTGGAACAGGAACGTAGTCCCTTCGCTATGCAGGTCGCCGTCCACGGTGAGCGCATTGAAGCGACCACTGCCGTCAGACAATGCCACGCCACTGTTGAGCACCTGCAGTTCGCCCACCGTGGCGTCACCGGTCAACGTCCACTGGCTGCCGCTCTCGATGGCCATCGTCTGCAACAGATCCGACGAACCCTGCCAGAGCGATCCATTGGCCAGGCGCACATGTACGTCGGACAGCGGAACCAGCCCCGCATCCTCGTCCTCCGGCGTGAGGACGATGTCGCCCACCAGCTGCGAGCCACCGCCCAGTGCAACATCGAAGCGCCCGGCCACTGCGGCATCCAGTGCCAGCGCGATGCCATTGCCGCCCGATACCACCGCACCGTTGGACAGGATCAGGCCCGGCTCGCGGCTGCTGCGCAGCCATACGCCACCATGCTGGGCGCTCACCAGCGAGCCGCCGTCGATGCGCATCCGACCGTTGTCATTGATCACCGCCGCCCACGCGCCCTCGCCTTCGGTGCGTACATGGGTGTTGCTCAACGTCATTTCACCGGTCCCGCCAGACAGCACACCGTGCGAGTTGATGCCGGTGGTGCGCACCACACTGTCGGCCAGATGCACGGTGCCGCCCAGTCGCGCGATCGCACCGATGGCGCCATCGCCGTCGGTCAAAATAACGCTGTCACCCACCTCGGCCAGCGGTTGCCTCCCGCTCCCTCCTTCTGCATACAGTCCGTGCCCGTTCTGGCCGCGGGCATGCAACTGGCTGGACGTAATCCGCGTCGTCCCGCCGTACAGCGCGACGGCCTGCCAACGGTTGCCCTCGGCGGTGATCTGCGAGCCCTCGATATCCAGCTCGCCTTCATTCATCAGCCGGACACCGATGCCATTGCGCGTGGTGATGGTCGATCCGACGACACTGGCGTTGCCATCACGCTGGTTGACGTCAATACCAATGCTCTCACTGCGCAACTGGCTGTTGCGCAGGGCCAGTTCAGTTCCTTCGGTCATGATGATGCCGAAGTGTCCGTAAACATCGACGCCATCGAGCAGCAGCGTCCCGCCGGAGCCCGTCGCGAAGCTGATCGCGCTGGCGTGATCCCCACCTGTGTGGATACTGCCCCCTCGCATCTCAACGTCTCCGACGACATAGAGTCCCTGGCCGGAACGCCCGTGGGTCAGGTTGATGTCCACATCCTCCAGCAGCAGCTTTCCAGTACCGGCCAGCACACCGCCTGCACCTGCACCTGTCCCGTTGATCTGAACCGAACGCAGGTGCACGTCGGCCCCGTCCTGCAGCCATGCGCCGTAGCCGTCACCGTGCATGTCGATGCGGACATGCTCCGCCGTCAAGCTGCCACCGCGCACTTCCAGACCATTGGACTGGCTACCCTTGACCTCGATGACGGCACCTTTCACATCGGCCGCCCCCCCCTGCACGAAGACACCATGCGACAAGCTACCTTGCGTGGTGATGCTGACGCGATCCAGGACCAGTTGGCCGCCCAGGGCCCCATTCGACACCCTGCCTTCGGTCTGGATGCGCGTGTCAACCACCTCGATATGCCCGCCATTGGCGGCAGAGACCCCCGCCGCACCCGAGCCTGTCGTCAGTATGCTGCCTTGCTGCAACGCAATCTTGCTGCCCGCATCCTCCGCCCGCGCCGCGGCGGCGCGCATGCCGTCCGTACGAAGATTGACCGCACCGGTTGGAACAATGGTGCCTCCATTGAGTGCGTGGAAGGCATAGCCAGCCGGGTTGCCAGGCTCCACCGGCTCGGTCGTGGCATAGTCGCCGGCCGCAGGCGTCTGTTCGTCACCGTCGGCGACGACCTGTTGTGCGTGCGCGGTGGAAGTGGCAGCGAGTATGGCTGTCAACGCCAGTGCCAAGGAATCGTGGCGGGGGAAGTGGTCGTGCATGGCATGTCTCTGGGGAACTGCCTTACATGCTCGGTGTCTGCAGCGCTCTCGGACATCGAATGATTTGCAGTCTGCGCAGGTGCGACCGTCTGCCGCAGTTTCATGAACGCATGCAGTTCGATGAGAGGCGGAAAGCCGGCTTTACAACTATTTGCATGGCTCCGGGGCAGGGGGAGCGCAAGACTGGGCTCATTGCAGACACGCGCTGTCGCAAAAGCCCCTATCACATCGTCTTCACGCTGCGTGCGCGTAATACGCACACGCATGAACAGGGGGTCGCTTTCACCGCAGTGCGAAGTCCAATTCGTTTTCCGCCTATGAGGACCTTCCGATGCGTCATCACTACCGCTTTCCCCGACCCGCCCTTCGGCCGTTGGCTCGCAGCCTGCTGGTGGCAATGGCCTTGGTGCCAGCAGCCACCGTCGCCGCAGGAGATCTGGATAACGAACACAAGATTGTGGGATCGGGCGACCCTGTCGAAGAGTGGACGCTGCGGAACTGGTCGCTGCTTCGCGTTCAAGGTGGCGAGACGAATGCGATCCAAGCCAACAATTCCGACGTACTGGCACTCGATGCCATCGTCCGTCGCGGTGGCACCCACCAGGTCGCAATCGACCTCAGTGGGGACTCTTCTCTGCAACTCGGCACCAGCACCGTGCGCGGTGGCGGTATCCGTGTCAGTGGTTCATCAAACGCCCATCTGATCGGCAGTCGCATCCTGGTCACCGCCGCAGACGGCCTGTCACCCACTGAATCACTCAGCATCGGCCTCTCGATGGGTGGCACGCCGGCCAGCGCACCGCTGCCCGGTGCATGGGCCATCATCGATTCCACCTACATGCGGGTGGAGGACACTACCGCCGGCAATGATATTGCCAGCGGCCTGGGCGTGCGCATGCAGAACGGCAAGATCAGCATCATCAACGGGTCGCGCATCGATGCAGACAACGTGGGCGTGCTGATGATTGGCACGCGCAACACCCCCGACACGCTGCAGCTCGCCGTGGACGGCTCCACGATCGCGTCTGGCCGCGGCGCCGCCATCCGTGTAGCGGCCGACCAGCCCGCCGACTTCGTCATCAACGTCAGTAACGGCGCTCAGCTGCACGGCGGCAACGGCAACCTGCTGCAGGTCGATTCCCGCAGCGGCAGCGCTACGCCGGGTGCCAGCCACGTGACCTTCAACGTGGATGATGCTCGGATTGCAGGCAATGTCAGTTTCGACGCAGCTACTGTCGACGGCACCCTCGATGTCTTCCTGCGCAACAAGGCGCAGATCGATGGCCGCTTCCTCAACGTCACCTCGGCCAGCATCGAAAGCGACAGCACCTGGCTGATGACCGGCGACAGCAATGTCGGCCACCTGGCGCTGGGCAGTACCGGCACGGTGGCGCTGGGCAATGGCAGCACGTTCAACACGCTCAGCGTGGATACCTTCGACGGTGCCGGCGGCACCCTGCTGTTCAACACCCAGCTGGGTGACGACAGCTCGGCCACCGACAAGCTGATCATCAAGGGCGATGCCAACGGCCAGGCCAACGTGCGTGTGCTCAATGCCGGTGGCGCGGGCGCGAAGACCGACAAGGGCATCGAGCTGATCCGCGTGGGCGGTGCGTCCAATGCGCAGTTCGACCTGCAGGGCCGCGCGGTGGGCGGTCAGTACGAGTACTTCCTGTTCAAGGACGCCACCAACGGCGGCTGGTACCTGCGCTCGGAGCTGGCCGGCACGCCGGACCCGTGCGTGGTGGATCCCACGCTGCCAGAGTGCACGCCGGTCGATCCGGTGGACCCGGTCGATCCCATTGATCCGATCGACCCGACGCCAGTGCTGCGCCCGGAGGCCGGCGCCTACCTGGCCAACCAGTTCGCGATGGACCAGCTGCTGCGCCACGGCTGGCGCGACCGCCAGGGCGGCAACACCTCCGCCGTTGATGGCGTGCGTGGCTGGGCCCGCGTGGACGCTGCGCAGAGCAAGCTGTCGGCGGTGGAGGACCAGCTGGACCTGCGCGTGGACCGCTCGCGCCTGCAGCTGGGTGCGGACATCGGCGTGTTCGACAACGGCCAGGGCCGCGTCGGCGTGATGGGTACGTTGGCCAAGGCCGATGCCACCTCGCGTTCGCAGCTGACCGACTACAGCGCACGCGGCAAGGTCAACGGTGGCGCGCTGGGCGTGTACGGCAACTGGAGCAACGATGCACTGTATGTGGATGCCAGCGTGCAGCGCGGCCAGTTCCGCAACCGCGTGCAGGGCGAAGGCCTGGCCGAGGAACGCTACGACTCGGACATCTGGCAGTCGTCGCTGGAAGCCGGCTACCGCATTGGCATCGGCCAGATCGGCGGCACCGCGCTGAGCCTGCAGCCGGAGCTGCAGCTGGTCTACACCGACGCCAACACCGATCGCCACGAAGAAACCAACGGCACGGTGGTGCGCAGCCTGGGCGACAGCGGTCTGTCCGGCCGCGTGGGCCTGCGCCTGCAGGGCGAAGGCCGCAGTGCCGCCGGTGCGTCGGTCAGCCCGTATGTGGTGGCCAACTGGTACCGCGATGGGGCCAGCAACGGCATGACGTTCGATGATGAAGCGCTGAAGGCCAGCGTGCCGCGCAACCGCTACGAGCTCAATGCCGGTGCGCGCGTGGACTTCCGTTCCGGCCTGAGTGCGTGGGGTGGCTTCGGCGTGATGCGCGGTGACCATGGTTACCGCGAAGCGACGGCCAATCTGAGCATGTCGTACAAGTGGTGAGGTAGAAGCGCGTTCTACTTTCTGTAGAGCCGAGCTATGCTCGGCTGCTTCTCGATGAGATTGTGATGAGCCGAGCGCTGGTTCGGCTCTACACGAATGTCGTGATTGCCACGCTGTGGCGTGCGCCGCACGATTGCAACGCTTTCGAACTTTCCAACAATTCTCATTGGCAGCATTGGCGCTTCATGCAAATCATGTAGCGCCACCGACAACGGGTGGCACGGGCTTCCAATCCCGTTGGGTAACTCTGTTGTTTACGCTTGCCTGCCGGCGTCACCCTTTCCTTGTTGGGTGGCGTCGGCAGGCATTCTGTCCGCGCACCTATGGCGGGCGGTGCGTGGGGGCCTCGTGCCCGCCGGCGTTTCGCAGAGCTACCACCGGTATTGGAACCACGCACCGTCCGCCACCCCGCTGTTAAGCAGGGTGGCCCCTTGCCGTTTGCACAAGGACGCCGCCATGACCGCTTCCCCCTACCCGCACCTGTTCGCCACCCTGGGCGAGGCCGCCGCGCGCCTGCCCGATGACCTGGCCCGCACGCTGGAAGACACCTTCGTTGCGCTGCAGACCGGCAACAGCCCTGGCGCCATCACCCTGCAGGCCTGCCTGCAGTACATCCGCCAGGGCGATGCCGCCGATGGCCAGCCGTGGCCCGGCAGCAACCATACACCCGGGCAGCGCCTGGCCTTGGCGCGCATCGACCGCGCCAATGCAGGACTGAGTTTCCTGCTGGAACTGCTGCACGCCACCGAACGCGTCCGCGTGGACGGGGATATCGACCAGCACATGGATGACGGCGCGCGCGAAGGGCTGTTGCTGGCCTGCCGTGGGCTGGCCGAGTATGTGGATGTGCAGTTGCGGGCGGTATGACAACCCGCAACCGCAGCCTGTTCAATCGTAGAGTGCAGTCACGGTAATGGCCGTCTCCACGGCACCCGCGTTGACGCCGCTGGTCGTGGGCAGGTAATAGCCCGCGCGCAGCGTATAGCTGGCCGTGGCGCCGGTCACGGGCACTTCAATACCGGTATCGCCCTTCTTCAGGTAGACGTTGCCCGTGGCCCCGGCCAACAAGGCGACCGAAACGCCTCGTGCCGGATCGGTGCTGGCCGTGTTCTTCCAGCGCTGCGCATCACCATCGGCGGCGGTGCCGTCGAAGGACAGCGTGGCTTTGGCAACACCGATGCAGCCGGTGAAGTTCAACGTGCCCTGCTTGAGCAGGTTGTCACCCACCTTCAGCTCGTCGGCCTTTACGTTGTCCAGGGTGATGGCCGGTGCCGTCAGCGTACAGGTGCCGGGCAATACGCGACCGGAAATGGTGAGCGTGGCCGCCGCAGCGCTGCCGAGCGGCACGACCAGTGCCAGAAGGGTGAAAGAGGGTAGCAGCAGGCGTTTCATCGGGTACTCCAGGAGATCAGTAGACGGGGAGGTCGGCCGTTGCCGATTGGGGTGAGGTCGCCAAGGGCTGGCAGATGCCCTGCGACCAGGACAGGCCGTAGGCATCGGGCGCGTCGGGTAGTTGATAGACCAGGCGGCAGCGCTGCGGGCCGTCCGGATCGACGATCAGCGCGCCTTCGGGCGGTGCGCCACGCAACTGGATGACGCCGCCCTGCCCCACCGCGCCGGCGGGCGTGCCGTCCTCGCGCTGCACGCGCGCCGCAAACGGCAAGGGCTGGCCCAGTGCATCGGTGGCATCGATGAACAAGGTGTGCTCGCGGCGCACCTCGAACGGCACGCGCACGATGCCGCCGGCGGTGGGCGCAACACGCTGCGAGGTCTGCAGCAGTTCCACCTCCAGCGGCAGCCCCGAAGGGTCCAGATCGATGCGATTCCAGCGATAGGGGCTGACGTGCGGCAACAACGCGTAGCCATTGCGTGCCACGCGGATATCCACACCCGTGCCCACCTGCGCGCCCTCTGCGCCCGGCGCATGCACCAGCACGAAACCGTCGCCTGCCGGTGGCCCCATGTTCAGGCCGCCGGCGTGCGCCACCAGCGTACCGGAGGCACTGAGTGTCTGGCTGCTGTGGCCGCTCGCCCGGCTGTAGGCCGCGTTGACGTTGGCGTAGCGGCCCTGGTAGTCCAGATAGGCGCTGCTGCTGGTTCCACTGCGGCCCTGCACGCTGGACACCGAATAGTTCAGCGCGCGCCGCTCGCCGAGGTACCCACTCACGCCTGCCTGCACCTGCTGACCGCCACTGGCGTGACTGATCCGGGTGCTCACCCGCGGGGCGTTTCCGGTGCGTCCCAGCGGCATGCTGAGGGTGAATGCATAGCGTGTGTCGGGCCGGCCACTTCCCAGCCGATAGCGCTGCACGGAAACACCATAGTTGGCCAGGCCGACTGTGCCGTTGAAGCCGAACTGGAAGTCGGTCTGCCGCTGTGCAGTGTCCCAGTACGCTACGTGCCCGCCGTTGAGGAACAGCTGGCCGGCCGTGCCCAGGCGCTGGGACAGGTTGGCCTGGTAGCGCTGCCGCGCACGCCCGGCGTAGCCCCAGTCGTCGGCCGCCGCGCGCGCTACATCGTTCAGGGTGAGGAACCCCTGCGTGCTGTAGCGATAGGCGGCAAGACCGACGTTGGTCCCCGTGCGCGAGACGTAGCGCTGGTAGTTCAGGCGCAGGCTGCTGCCGGCGACTGCAGGGCGTCCGTGCAGCTGCGCCTGCGAGTGGGTGACATCGGCGCCAATGGCGCCCCATCGCGAGTTGACTGCAGCACCGGCGATGACCGCCCGATAGCCCTGTGCGACCTGGATGCCGCCCAATGCCGTGAGGTGATTGCTGAGACCGCGCGCATACGTACCCTCGGCGAAGCGCAGCGCGGTGACGTCGTTGCCAACGTCCCGCAGCGCGCCGGCACTGGCACTGAATCGGGAGCTGCCTTCGCGCAGGGCCTGCGGCACCGCGGAGAAGCTCACGTTGAAGCGCTGGCTGCGCCCGTCGGCTTCGGTAACGACGACCTCCAGGTCGCCGCCATAGTTGGTCGGGTACAGATCGTCGATGACGAACGGCCCGGGCGCTACGCTGACTTCATGGATGACGATGCCGTTCTGCTGGATGCTGACCAGGGCGTTGCCTTCGGCGATGCCGCGCACGGCCGGTGCGTAGCCACGCAACGAGTCGGGCAGCATGCGCTCGTCGGTATACAGGCGGGCCCCGGTGAAGGCCACGCTGTCGAACAGTTCGCCGCCGGTATGGCCCTCACCCAGCAGCAACTGGCTGTTGATGGCCGGCAGATCGCGTTGCAGGTGGCTGCTGATCGTTCGATAGCGGGTTCCCTGCGTGCCGTGGCTGAACGCACCGCGATGGCGCGCGCGCCAGTGGCCCAGGTTGAACCCCCCGTTCAGGCCTACGTAGCTGCTGTCGCGGGTGTCGCTGCGGTAGTGGTTGGCGGTGTAATTGACGAAACCGGCGGCAATGCCGGGATCGCGCTGCTCGGCCATCACGTGGCCGCGGGCAGCGCGTTCCTGCATCGCCTGCGGCACGGTCAGCAACAACTGCAGGCTGCTGTCGTCGAAGGTGGCCGTGGCGCCCGGCACAACCGTCGGCAGATCGATACAGCCGGTATCGACGGCGTCTGCGCGGACCACCTGCAGCCGTTCCGCACGCAGCTGCAATGCGTCCAGCAGGCCATCCGGCAGGCAGGGGCGTGCGCTGGCGTGTCCGTCCGGGACCACGAAGCGGATATCCCGGGTCTGCTCAAACTGGCCGTTGATCCAGACATCGACCCGGTGCAGACCGGCCTCGACCGGATTGCCCTGCGCATAGCGGCGCATATCGATGGCCTGCCCACCCACCAGGAAACCTTCGCTGAACTCGATGGCGGGCGCGGCAACAGCGGCGCCAGGAACCGAGAGGGACAGCGCCGCTGCAATGGCACGCGGCAGGCGGCAGCGCTCGCGTGCGCGCGTGAAGGATCGAAGGGTGGTCATGACAGGTGGTGTACGAAGGGACGTCGCGCAAGGCCGCGCGGTGGCAGCGACAGGAAGGAACGCGCGTGCATCAGTAGTAGTCGGCAAGCAGCGATACTTCGCTGCGGATGGTCCCGGTGCGCAGTTCTGCAGGCGTGCGCTGGTAGCGGGCACTGAACGGAACCGACATGACCGTGCCCGTGGTGGTGCCATAGCTCCACGGCTGCTGCATGCGCACGGGTGCTCCAGCCTGCAACACCTGCAGTGCAACGCCGGCCGTCGTGCTTTCCGGCGCAGGGGCCAGGATGTCGCCGGTGTTGGCAGCATCGTGCACGTCGCGCATCTCCAGCACCAGCGGACGACCGCTGGCGCCACAGTTGATGGCAACGTTGAAGGCCTTTTCGCCTGCGCTCTGCTGCTGATCGAGCGTGCTGGCATCGATCGGATCCAGCGTTATGGCCTGGGGCGTTACCGCGCAGGTCTGCGCGTGGAAGCGGAAGCCCGCGCTGATGTGGTGCTTGCCGCCGCTGCCACTGAAAGTGGTAGAGACCGTACCGACAGGCATCGCTGCGACATCACGCATCGGCCCCCCGCGTGAGTAGATGGTGAGATGGACGACCACCTCCTTGCGATCACCCCAGTGCATGTCGACGGCCTGGGGAACACCATCGCGGAACGGCGTACTGCCACCTTCGACCTCTTCAAGCGGGCACTCCGCATCGTGTTCGTCGCAGGCGCCATAGGTGAAAGAGAGCACGATCAGGGGCGAAGTCGCGTTGATCTCATACGCGGGATCGAGGCCACCATCTGGATTCATGATGTCGCGCGCGTAGCGCAGGCCGTTGAACAGTGGCTGCAGCTGCGCCCTTCTGTCGGCGGGGTCGCAGACCAGGGCCAGGCGGCCGCTGGCCTGGCCAAGGAGCTGATCGGGCGCATCGACGAAGGCAACATCGAACACGCGATCGATGAACACATCGCCACTGATGGGGCGACACGCAGCGGAGGCACCCGACGCAGCAGCCAACAGTGCCAGCGCAAGGGGGAGCGTTCGTGGATTGAGATGTGCGCCGTGCATGGAGTGGCTCCGGGAGGGGGCGAAGGCAGGTGCCTGTGAGCCGAATCGCAAGTGCGGCTCGGCGGCAGCCAGTAACGGAAGGAAGCGCACAGTATTTCGCCCCACCCTGCAGCCCCATACAAAAAGTTGCATTCGCCGCCAGCAGGAAACCGTTTACAACAAGTTGCATGGTGGTTCGGCTGCGCGGCAACGACACTGCGCACCGCTCGGTGGCCCGCGGCCGCCGACGCCTCCCATTCCGCAACGAGAAGGCTTCGATGTCGATCAAACTGAACCTGCTGGCGCTGTCCGCGCTGGCGATCCTGGCTGCACCCGCTGCCCAGGCCGAACGGCTGGAAATCACCGGCGAACTGATGACCTCCACCTGCAGTGTCGGCTCCGCGGGCGGCACCATCACCGTGCCGATGGGCAAAGTGGACCTGGCGTCGGTCAACGCCGGTACCCGTGCCGGCCAGAAGAATTTCAGCATTGCCCTGGACTGCTCCGGCTCGGGTGCTGCGCAGGACGTTGGCGTGCGCTTCGGTGGCACGCCTGAAGGAAGTACCGGCAACCTGGCACTGACCGCAGCATCGGGGGCGACCAATGTGGGCGTGGCGCTGTATGACGCGGCGGGCAATCACCAGAAGATCGGTGATGACCCGACCCAGTGGGTGACCATCGCCGCCGGTGGCACTGGCCAGCTGGACTACAGCGCGTGGTATGCCTCGCCGGCCCAGAACGCTACGGCCGGCACCGCCAACGCGTCAGGCGACTTCGTGGTGCTCTACAAGTAAACGGTATCCGGCGCACGCGCACGGATGCGCGCGTGCGTCGCCTGCATGAGGTGTTCCATGAAACTCTGCCCATCGTTGTGGTTGCCGGCCCTGCTGGTCACCGCGCTTGTGCTGCCGGCGCAGGCCGCGGTAACCCTGCAAGGCACGCGCATCGTGCACGACGCCAGCAAAAGCCGCGATGTCACGGTCAAGGCCAGCAATGTGGGTGAGCAACCCGCGATGACGCAAGTCTGGATCGACGCGGGCGACAGCCATGCGCGTCCGGAGAGCGTGCGCACGCCGTTCCGACTGACGCCATCCGAGCCGCGCCTGTTGCAGGCCAAGCAGGCACAGGCCTATCGCATCACCTATGCGCCGCGGCCTTCGGAAGCGCCGCTGCCGACTGATCGCGAGTCGGTGTTCTACTTCAACCTGCTGGATATCCCGCCCAAGCCGGCCAATGCCGGCGACCGCAACCTGCTGCAGTTCGCGGTGCGCACGCGGGTGAAGCTGTTCCATCGCCCCGCCGGCCTGCCGGGCAGTGCGCGCGATGCGCCGGGCCAGCTGCAGTGGCGCATGGCGGCAGGGGCATTGCAGATCAGCAATCCCACTGCCTATCACGTGACACTGACTTCGTTGACCTTGCCCGATGGCAGCAGGGTGCCGGCGGACATGATCGCGCCCGGTGCACAGGTACGGCTGCCGCTGCCAGCCAGTGCTTCGGTGCCCAACAGCCTGACATTCCAGTGGCTGGACGACTACGGCACCACGCGCGATGCCCAGGCAAAGGTCATTCACTGATTGACGCCGGGCAATGGCTCGGCGCTACCTAGAGAGAGAAACACACAGCATGAAAAAGATGATGACTCCGCTTACCCGCTACACCCAGTTCAGCGGGCGCGCCAGCCGCAGCGAGTTCTGGTGGTTCCAGTTGTTCGTCGTGATCGCGTTGATACCGTCGAATGTGCTGGGCTTCATTGCTGGCTACACCGGTTCAGGCACGCTGGCACTGATATCGACGGGCGTGGGCGCGCTGGTGTGGCTGGCGATCATCGTGCCGATGATTGCAGTGACCGTGCGCCGCCTGCATGACACCGACCGTTCCGGCTGGTGGTACCTGCTGATGCTGGTGCCGATTGTGGGCCTGGTGGTGCTGGTGTTCATGCTGCTGCCGAGCACCCCGGGCGACAACCGCTTCGGTGCGCCGGTGCCGCATGTGTAATCGCCTCGGGGTCAGATCCCTTTGCGGCGCAAAGGGATCTGACCCCACCCCGAAGGTTGACCCAGCAGGGCAGTACCGCTGCGGCTACGCGAAGTGCTGGTAGCCGCCGTCGGCGGCTTCGCCATCCACATGCACGCCCTGCCCTCCGGCCATCCGACCGATGCGGGTGAGCGGCACGTCCAGCGATTCGGCCAGGTAGTGCAGCGCGTCACGCTGGTCGGCAGCCGCGGTAAAGCACAGCTCGTAGTCGTCGCCACCGCGCAGTGCGCAGTCGCGTGCGGCCTCACGACCGAGCAGCTCACGCAATGCGTGCGAGATCGGCAGCGAGTCGGCATCGACATGTGCGGCCACGTTGCTGCGCGTGGCGATATGACCGAGGTCGGCCAGCAGGCCGTCGGACACGTCCACCGCCGCGTGCGCGAAGGCCCGCAGGCGCAGGCCCAGGGT
>Ga0308167_1002299_pt1 | contig 18090 bp, 18 predicted proteins | sample PhyCR1_2_FD_202138 | JGI IMG/M metagenome (GOLD analysis project Ga0308167, IMG submission 202138) | Phyllosphere microbial communities from UC Gill Tract Community Farm, Albany, California, United States - DLSLRC.R1 | ecosystem: Host-associated > Plants > Phyllosphere > Unclassified | place... | reverse complement strand
TCCGACGGGCGCACTGGGCACGGCCGCCCGCGAGGCCCTGCTCCGGACCGCCCTGGCGCTCCCGACGGCGGACGGACTGGCCGGGGTCTACGCGATGCGGTGGGCCTGACCCATCGTCACCGAGCCGGCCCGGCGGCCGGCCGACCCGTCGACTCGTCGACCCGTGGTCAGGCGACGAGACGCGCGCCGGCCACTCCCAGCTCGACGACGAGCACGAGCGACGACGCGATGACCAGCCGGAACAGCAGGCGGGTCGAGCGCCCGGCGACCACGAGACGGACCCCGACCGCGGCGAGCACGACGACCACCGCGGCCCCCGCCACCGCGAGCACCACCCCCGCACCGGACGCCGGGTCGTCACCGCCGAGCTGTCCGCCGAGCACCAGTGCCGCGGCGACGACGAGCGCCCCGAACGCGAGGGTGCCCGCGCCGCGCAGCCCGAGACGGTGCGGGAAGCCCCGCACCCCCGTCGCCGCGTCGTCGAGCAGGTCGGGGAGCACGTTCGTGCAGTGGATCGCGACGCCGAACACCGCACCGGTCGCGATCGCCCACCAGGTCGGCCACGCACCGCCACCGGCGGCGACCGCCACCACGGGGAGCAGGCCGAACGCCACGACGAACGGCAGGACCGACCAGACCGTGCGCTTCAGCCCGGCGTCGTAGGCCCACCCGGCGGTGACGAGCACGACGTGCGCGACCGCCGCGACCGGCCCGAGGAACACGCTCACGACGACCGCGACCGCCGCGGTGACGAACGCCGCCGTCCGCACGGTCGACACCGCGACGAGTCCGCGGGCGACGGGCTTGTCGCTCCGGCCGACGGCACGGTCGCGGTCAGCGTCGATCCAGTCGTTCGCCAGGCCGATCGACAGCTGACCCGCCACGACGGCGAGCGCCACGAGGACGACGAGCCACCACGGGTGCCCGACGGCCGCGGCGAGGACGACCGCGAGGACCGTGACGGTGACGGTGGGGCCGGGGTGCGACGACGCGAACAGCAGGCGGAGGGTCGAGGGCCGTCGCGTGTCGCTCACACCCGTGAGCGTACGGACGGGCGGCTGCGCGGGTGCGACGGCGACGACCCGCGCCGCGTCGGGTGACGACGCGGCGCGGGCCGGTGGCGCTGCGGCGGGTCAGGCCGCGGGGATGAGACCGTTCGGGTTGAGGACGTACTTCGTCGCCGCCCCCTTGTCGAACTCCTCGTAGCCGCGGGGGGCCTCGTCGAGCCCGATCGGCTTCGCGTTGACGTTCTTCGCGATGCTCGTGCGGTCGTGCAGGATCGCCATCATGAGCTGCCGGTTGTACTTCATCACCGGGCACTGCCCCGTGGTGAAGGACAGCGACTTCGCCCAGCCGGTGCCGAGACTGAGCGACAGCGCACCCTTCTGGGCGGCCTCGTCGACGCCGCCCGGGTCACCGGTGACGTAGAGCCCGGGGATGCCGAGCGCGCCACCGGCCGCCGTGACGTCCATCAGCGAGTTGAGCACCGTCGCCGGGGCCTCGTGCCCGGAGCCGGACCCGTGGCCCTTCGCCTCGAACCCGACCGCGTCGATGCCGCAGTCGACGAGCGGCTCCCCGAGGATCTGGTCGATCTGCTCGGCGGGGTCGCCCTTCGTCAGGTCGACCGTCTCGCAGCCGAAGCTGCGGGCCTGCGCGAGCCGGTCGGCGTTCATGTCGCCGACGATGACGACGCTCGCCCCGAGCAGCATCGCCCCGGTCGCCGCGGCGAGACCGACGGGGCCGGCACCGGCGACGTACACGGTGGAGCCGACCTCGACGCCCGCGGTGACGGCACCGTGGAAGCCGGTCGGGAAGATGTCCGACAGCATCGCGAGGTCGAGGATCTTCTCGAGCGCCTGGTCACGGTCCGGGAACTTCAGCAGGTTCCAGTCGGCGTACGGCACGAGCACGTACTCGGCCTGTCCGCCGACCCAGCCGCCCATGTCGACGTAGCCGTACGCGCTGCCCGGGCGGTCCGGGTTGACGTTGAGGCAGATGCCGGTCTTGCGCTCCTTGCAGTTCCGACAGCGGCCGCACGCGATGTTGAACGGTACGGAGACGATGTCGCCGACCTTGATGAACTCGACGTCCGACCCGACCTCGACGACCTCCCCGGTGATCTCGTGCCCGAGCACGAGGTCCGCCGGAGCCGTGGTGCGCCCGCGGACCATGTGCTGGTCGCTGCCGCAGATGTTCGTCGCCACCGTGCGGAGGATGGCTCCGTGGTTGACCTTGCGTCCGACGTTCGCCGGGTTGACGCCCGGCCCGTCCTTGAGTTCGAAGGTCGGGTAGTCGGTGTCGATGACCTCGACCTTCCCCGGTCCCTTGTACGCGACTGCGTGGTTGCTCGCCATGTGATCCTCCTCGATCGTGGGCGGCTGGACGCCCGCGGTCGCGGACGTCAGGTGTGGGTGGAGGGTCGGCCGGTCGGCGGGCGGGGTGGTGCCCGCCGACGGCCGCGCCTCAGAACGCCGCGGCTCCGGCCTCGGCGACCTCCTGGTCCTGTTCGACGGTGCCGGTCGAGACGCCGATCGCGCCGACGATGCGGCCGTCGCGGACGAGGGGGATGCCCCCGGCGAAGACGACGAGCCGACCGCCGTGGGCGTCGCTCAACCCGAACAGGTCACCGGTGGGACGGGTGGCGTCGTTCAGGTCCTTCGTCTGCGTCTGGAACGCGATCGACGTGTAGGCCTTGTTGATCGCGATGTGGATGCTGCCGACGTTCGCGGTGTCCATGCGCACGTGCGCCTTGAGGTTGCCGCCGGCGTCCACGACGGCGACGTCCTGGGGCTGACCGATCTCGTCGGCCTTCGCGACGGCGGCGTCGATGACGCGCCGGGCGTCGTCGAGGGTGAGGCTGTCCTGGATCTTCTCGTTCGCCACGGTGTCGTCTCCAGCGTCAGAAGGTGCGGATCGGGATCTCGGCGGGTGCCGCGAGCAGTTCCTCGACCTCGTCGTCCAGCTTGACGAGGGTGATGGAGGCTCCGGCCATGTCGAGCGAGGTGCAGTACTCGCCCACGTAGCTGCGGACCGGGGTGATCCCCTGCGCGACGAGCTTCTCGTGTGCGATTCCGTAGAGCAGGTAGAGCTCGCTGATCGGGGTCCCGCCGAGTCCGTTCACCATGAGCGCGACCCGGTCGCCGTCCGCGAACGGCAGGTCCGAGACGATCGGGTCGAGGAGGATGTCGACGATCTCGTCGGCGGAGACCATCTCCTGCCGTGCCCGCCCGGGCTCCCCGTGGATGCCGACGCCGACCTCGATCTCGTCGTCGCCGAGTTCGAACAACGGGGACCCCTTCGCCGGCGGGGTGCAGGCGGTGAGCGCGACGCCCATCGTCCGGGTGACGGAGTTGACCTTCTCCCCGATGCGGACGACCTCGTCGAGGTCGGCGCCTGCCTCGGACGCGGCACCGACGGCCTTGATGACGAAGAAGTTGCCCGCGACACCGCGACGACCGATCGTGTACGTGGAGTCCTTCACGGCGACGTCGTCGTCGATGAACAGCGTCTTCACCGTGATGCCCTCGGCCTCGGCGAACTCCTCGGCCATCTCGAAGGCCATCTTGTCGCCCGTGTAGTTGTTCACCAGGAGCAGCACCCCCTTCGGGCTGTTCACCCGGCGCGCGGCGGCGACGACGTAGTCGGTGGGCGGCGCGGCGAAGACGTCGCCGGGGCAGGCGGCGTCGAGCATGCCCTTCCCGACGACCATGACGTGCGCGGGCTCGTGCCCCGAGCCGGAGCCCTGCACGATCGAGACCTTGTCGTCACGCGGGGCGTCCGCGCGGGCGATGAGGTTGGCTTCCGGGTCGTAGGTCAGGGTGTCCGGGTTGGCGAGGGCGAGGCCCTTGAGCATCTGCGGGACGAACTGCTTCGGGTCGTTGACGAACTTCTTCACTGCGGTTGCCTCACTTCATCGTGGTGGTCGGGTACTGCGAAGGGTCGTGCGGTCGTGCGGTCGTGCGGTCGTGCCGTCATGGGGTCGTGGGGTCGTGTGTCGTGGGGTCGCGCGTCACCAGTCGTCCGCGATGCGTTCGGCGAGCACGGCCACGGCGACGGCGCCGGGGTCGGGTGAACCGATGCTGCGTTCGCCGGTGTACGAGGCTCGGCCGCGACGCGCCTCGAGCGCGGAGGTCGCGTCGGCGGCCTGCCGTGCGACCTCGGCCGCGTGCCGAGCGATCGCGGCGCCGTCCGTGCCCGCGGCCGCGTCGGCCTCGATGGCGTCGGTCATCGGCACGATCGCGTCGAGGAGCGTCTTGTCGCCGAGGTCGGCGCCGCCGCGCTTCTTGATCCCCTCGACCGCGGCCCGGAGCATCGCGACGACGTCGTCGGCACCCAGGTCGTCGCGGCCCTTCACGACACCGGCCGCGCGGAGGAACGCGGTCCCCCAGATGGGCCCGGACGTCCCACCGATCCGGCTGCTCATCGTCATCGCGACCTGCTGCAGGAAGGTGCCGGGATCGGAGCGGTCGTAGCCGTCGAACCCCTCGAGCACGTTCTCGAACCCGCGGGCGAGCGAGTACCCGAAGTCGCCGTCACCGGCCACCGCGTCGAGGTCGCTGAAGTACGTCTCGTTCTCGACGCAGGTGGTGGCGATGAGCCGGACCGTCTGTTCGAGGTGCGTGGTGGCGTCGGTGGTCATCGTGGTCCTCCGGTCGGGTTGGGGAGCTGGGTGAGGGTGTCGAGTGTGACCTGGCCGTCCGGGGCGACGTGGGCCGGGTCCGCGATGACGTGGGCGGGGGTGTCGGGCAGGTCGCCGAGGCGGTCGACGACGAGTGCGGCACCGGTGAAGTCCTCGTCGGCCGTGTAGCTGCTGACGGTGACGACGGTGGTCAGCCCGGCGCCCAGCGCTGCACGCAGACCGTTCGCGCTGTCCTCGACGACGACCACGTCGGCCGCGTCCACGCCGAGCTCGCGGACCGCCAGCTCGTAGACGTCCGGCGCCGGCTTCTTCCGTGGGACGACGTCGCCGGCGAACACACGGAACCAGGCGGCGGCGTCCTCGCCGACCGCGTGTTCGAGCACGGCCCGCACGGAGGCCTCGGCCGACGTCGACGCCACCGCGAGCAGCCACCCGGCGTCGTGGGCCTCGTGCACGATCCGGGCGATGCCGGGCCGGGCGGGCATGACGCCGTCGCGCACCATCGCCGTGTAGCGCCGCGTCTTCTCGGCGTGCCACTCGGCGACGAGCGCGCGCTGTCGGTCGGGGTCGGCGGGGAGCCCGGCACGATCGACGAACTCCGGCGTCAGCAGGGACGCGAGCCGCTCCTTGCCACCCCCGATGCGGAGCACGTCGGCGTAGTCCTCCTCGCTCCACCGGACGGGCAGGTCGAAGTGCTCGAAGGTGGCGTTGAAGGCCGGCAGGTGCCCGTCGCGTTCGGTGTCGGCGAGCACCCCGTCGCAGTCGAACACCAGGGCGCGGGTCACGGCCGCGCCGCCGTCCCACGGTCGGCCTGCCCGTCGGCCCCGAACCACCCGACGTGCTCGGCGATGACGTCGGTGACCGCGGACTCGACCGCGGCGACGAGCTTCGGCGGGTCCCAGGAGTCGGTCTCGCGGGCGTGCTCGAGGTGTGCGAGCGAGGCCTGCATGTACGCGTGCTTCACCGCCGTCGAGATGTTGACCTTCGAGACGCCGGCGGCGATGAAGGACCGGAAGTCCTGCTCGCCGAGGCCCGTCCCACCGTGCAGGACGATCGGGCGGTCGGTCAGTCGTGCGAGCTCGGCGGCGCGTTCGGGGAGCAGCACCGGGTCCGCCTTGTACAGCCCGTGGCTCGTCCCCAGCTGCGGCGCGAGCAAATCGGAGTCCGTCTGCTCGGCGACCTCGGCGAGCTGCTCGACCGAGTAGGCGTGCCGGGAGTCGTCGCTGCCGACGCCGTCCTCGACCCCGAGGATGTTCTCGATCTCGGACTCCACGTCGACGCCGGCCGCGTGGGCCGCCGCCGTGACCTCGCCGGTCTCGCGCACTGCGTCGTCGAACCCGCGGTCGGAGGCGTCGAACAAGACGCTCGACCACCCTGCGGCGATCACGTCGTCGAGCACCGCCCGGTCCGGGCAGTGGTCGAGGTGCAGCGCGACCGGCACCGCGACGTCGCGGGTGAGCGCCCGGAACAGGTCCGTCGTGAAGGCGGTCCCCGAACTCCGGACGGTCTTCACGGAGATCTGCACGATCAGGGGGGCGCTGGTCCGGACCGCCGCGGCGATCACCGCCCGCATGCTCAGCTCGTCGAACACGTTCACGGCCGGTACCGCGTACCCGCCGTCCCGTGCGGTCCTGGTCAACGTCCTCGTGGACACGTCCATGCCGGGGTCCTCACCTGCGTCGTTGCGTCGTGGGATGTGTCGTCTGCGTCGACGACTGCTCGGACTGTACCTGTCTATACCGGACTCGACAAGTATCATGAGCGGCTACCGGATGTGCATCCGCGCAGGGAACGAGGTGGACCGTGCTCGACGAGGTGGACCGCGATTCTGCCGTGCCCATCTACCAGCAGCTCGAGGACATCTTCACCGCGAAGATCACCGGCGGCGAGTGGGCGCCGAGCCAGCGGATCCCCTCCGAGAACGAGTTGAACCGGTACTACGGCACCAGTCGGATGACGGTGCGGGGCGTGCTGACGAAGCTGACCACGGACGGTCTGCTGACGCGCGTCCCGGGCAAGGGCACGTTCGTCGCGCCGGAGAAGATCAACGCGGTCTCCCCCGCCTACCGCGGCATCCGCGAGCAGCTCGAGGTGCTCGGCTACGACATCAGCACGGAGCTCGTGTCGATCGACCGGGGGCCGGCACCGACCCGGGTGCGCGACCGACTCGGGCTCGGCCGCGACGACGACGTGTTCGCGATCGTCCGCCTGCGCACCGTCGACGGGAAGCCGCTCAGCGTGCACCGGTCGTTCGTGCCGGCAGCCCTCGCCCCGACGCTCGACGCGCTGGACGTCGTCGGCGAGCAGCTCTGCGTGGTCCTCGAGGACGCGTTCGGCCTGGCGATGCACGACGTCGCCGAGGGCCTCGAGGCCGTGGCGGTCGCCGAGACGGACGCGTCGCTCCTCGGCCTGCGTCGCGGCGACCCGGCGCTGCAGCTCACGGACGTCATCGCGGACCGCGTCGGCACGACCTTCGAGTACTCGACGATCGTGTTCCGCGGGGACCGGATGCGGCTGCAGTTCGACTACACGCGCCCCTGACCAGGCGGGCCCGTCGGGTCGACGTGCGCGACAACACCGGGCCCTCGGCCGAAGCCGGTGCGCGTCCTCCGGTGGCCGCCCTTCCGCACGTGCCAGGATGACGCCGTGGGGTGGGACGACAGCGGGCTGAGCCCGGCGCAGGCGGCGTTCGTCTGCCGCGTGCTCCCCGGGGCGTCGATCCTGGCTGATGAGTCATGGGGTCTCCTCGACACCCGGGTGCTCCACGTCCGGAGCAGTGCCGGCGACCACACCGTCAAGGCATCCGGACCCGGGAACACGCACTTCCCTCGGGAGCTGACGGCGCACCGGCACTGGACCGGCGCGCTCCTCCGCGGCGGTGACACGGGCCACCTGGTCGCCGCGGACACGGAGAACCGTGTGCTCGTGCTTGAACGGGTCCCCGGGCACCTGGCGCTCGGCACCTCCGACGAGACCGCTGCTGCCGTGCACCGACAGGCGGGCACGATCCTGAGACGGCTGCACGACCAGGCAGCGCGCACCGACGCGGACCACCTGGCCACCGAGACCGCGAGGGCACTCCACGCTCTCGACGCTCCGCACCGGCTCGATCCGCGGGTGGAGGAGCGAGCGCGGACGCTGCTGCGGTCCTGGACGCCGCATCCCGTGACCCTGGTGCCGACGCACGGCGACTGGCATCCCCGGAACTGGATCGTGCGCGACGGTCGGCTGTTCGCCATCGACTTCGGTCGTTTCGCTTTCCGTCCGGCAGCGGCGGACCTCACCCGCTTGGCGGTCCTGCACTGGGAGGACTCCCCCGAGCTCGAGCACGCGTTCTTCGCGGGCTACGGGGCCGATCCTCGCGACACCGACGACTGGCGCTGGCTGCAGCTGCGTGAGGCCGTGGGGACCGCGGTGTGGGCCGTCGCCGTGGACGACGAACGCTTCGAGCGGCAGGGACGACGGATGCTCGAGAACGCCCTCGCCGCCTTTTGACCAGTCGGTCTGCTCAGCCCGTCCACTCAGCGAGTTCCTTCCGGTACCAGCGGTCGGAGTACGGCTCGTCGTTGAAGGGTTCGACGCGCCGGTAGCCGAGCTGCTCGTACAGGGCACACGCCTCGGCGAGCTCCCCGCGGGTGTCGAGACGGATCACGCCGATGCTCCGCTCCGTGCACGCCCGTTCGACGGCCCGCACCAGCTGCCTGCCGACACCGTGCCCGCGGGCCTCGCCGCGGGTGAACACCCTGGTCAGTTCGGCGACGTCCCCGAGGAAGCGCGCACCGGCACACCCGACCGGCTCGCCGTCGTCGAGGGCGACCAGGAGCACGCCGGTCGCGCCCGTCAGGTCATCGGACGGCTCGTCGCGGAGTGCCTGGTCGACCTCGCTCTCCGTCGCGGGCCGTCCGTACCACCGGGAGGCGACCTCGGTCGTGTACCGGCGGAGGAGGCCCTCGGCGACGGGCTCGGCGGGGGACACGGTCGCGATCGTCAGCACGGAGCGAGCGTAGTGCTGGGTACCTTGCCGATCCGGGCGTACCTGGTCGTCCCTGACGCACTTCGCCGAACCGGGCACACCTGGTCGATCCGGGCGTACCTGGACTTCCGTTCCGACCAGGTACGCCCGATCCTGCTTACCATCGCAGCCGCTATGGGAAAGAACGGGCAGCAGAGAGCCCCCAGGGCAACCTGGCCCGCCCGGCCCGGCCCCGAGCTCCGCTCCGAACCCGGCCCGCACCCCAGCGGGTCTCAGGCCGCGGCCGCAGCCCACACTCCAGCGGACCTCAGGCAGCGGCCGCAGCCCGCACGCGCCGTCGCCCGCGCAGCACGCCGGACGCGAGCGCGATGCCGAGCAGCACCACGAGCCCGCCCACGGGTTCGTTCCACCGCAGCGGCTCCCCGAGCACGAGGACCCCGAGCGCCACCCCGACCACGGGCGTCAGGTAGGTCACCGTCGAGGCGCGACCGGCGCCCCACGCGCCCACCAGGCGCGTGTTCCACGCGTAGGCCAGCCCCGTGCCCACCGCACCGAGCGCGACCATCGCACCCACGATCCTCCAGTCCAGGTCCACCGGTCCGGTCGCGATCACGGGCGCGACCAGGAGCATGAGCAGCGCCGCCAGGGTGAGCTGCACCGTCGCGACCGTCGTCGGGTCCTGTCCGCTGCCGACCCCGAAACGGCGCAGCCACGCGAGCCCGATGCCGTACGACGCGGTCATGCCGAGCAGCGCCAGCTGCCCGGGGACCGTGTCGAGCACGGCGGGGTCCCCGACCAGGTCCCACGGGCCGACGAGCACGAGGACGCCGACGATCCCGAGCGCGATCCCCCCGCGCTGCCGACGGCTCAGCCGCTCGGCGGGCACCAACACCGCGAGGGCGAGGAGCGTCATGATCGGCGTCGTCGCGTTGTAGATGCTCGCCAGGCCCGACGGGACGGTCTGCTCGGCCCACGCCATGAGCGACGACGGCACGGCGTTGAGGAACACCGCGACCACGAACAGGTGTCCCCACACGCGCCGCTCGCGCGGCCACCGCCGCCGGGTCACCAGGAGGATGAGGACGAGTGTCACGGCACCGAGGACCGTGCGCACGGTCGCGACCTGCTGCGGCGCGAGCCCCTCGAGGCCGACCTTGGCGAAGAAGAAGCTCGAGCCCCAGGTGAGGGCGACCAGGGCGTAGAGGAGGGCGTTCACGAGCGCTAGCATCGACCACTCCACCGCATGTGTCGAACGACTGACCTGCATGCTGACATGAAGGGCACGCATGACCCTCTCGATCCCGCAGCTCCGCGCGTTCGTCGCGACGGTGGACGCCGGCTCCTTCACGGGTGCGGCGGGCGTGCTCGGCGTCGGGCAGTCCGCGGTGTCGCACGCCGTCGCCGGGCTCGAGCGCGAGGTGGGTGGTCCCGTCGTGCGGCGCGGCGCCGCCGCGGTCGTCACGCCGCTCGGGGACCGCATGCTGGCCCACGCCCGCAGCGTGCTCGCCTCCGTCGACGCCCTGGAGGCCGTGGTGCGGCCCGCCACGGCCCGCGGCACCGTGCGACTCGCCGCCGTCCCGACGGTGTGCCAGGGCCTGCTGCCGCGGCTCCGCGAGCTGTGGGCGGTGACGCTGCCCGATGTCGACGTGCAGGTCTACGAGGGTGACGACGACGAGATGGCCGAGTGGCTCGAGGCCGGCACGGTCGACGCCGCCGTGCTCGTGGACCCCTCCCCGGTGCCGGACGGGGGCGTCGTCGTCGCGCGGGACGAGATGGGCGCCGTCGTGCGGCGTGACCACCCGTTGGCCAGCAGCGCGGCGATGACGCTCGACGACCTGCACGAGGACGGACTCGTCGCCGGAGGCGGTGGCTGCGAGCACCAGATCGAGCGGATGCACGAGCTCGCGGGGCAGCCGTTCCGCTGGGCGCACCGCGTGCGGGAGATGAGCACCATGTTCGGGATGATCCAGCGCGGCGAGGGCGTGTCGATCGTGCCGTCGCTCGGCCGCGTGATGCTGCCGGACGACCTGGTGATGCTGCCGGTCGAACCGCGGTACGTGCGGACCCTGGTGCTGAGCGGACCGTCGACGCGACCCTGGCACCCGCTGGCGCAGGCCCTCGTCGACGCGGTCTGAACCCCGCTTCTCCGACCTTCGGCCGATCCGGCCGGGAGCACGCGCCTCCTACGCTCGAGGCATGACGACGCCCGTGCTCCGCCCACCCGTCCCCGTCGCACGCCGCGTCTGGGCCGAGTCCTGGCGGCTCGTGGTCGTCGCGCTCGTCGGGCTGTTCCTGTTCGCGACGGTCTGGTCGACGACGGACACCGGGTCGATGAGCGAGACCCGCCTCGGCGCGCACCTGCTCGTCGACTTCGTCGTCGGGGTCCTCGCGCTGGTGGTCGTCCCGTTCCGCCGTCGCGCCCCGCTGCTCGTCGGCGTGCTCGTGATCGCCGGCAGCACCGTCTCGACGCTGGCCGTCGGGGCAGCGGCCCTGGCACTCGTGTCCCTGGCCGCACGCCGTCGACCGGTCGAGATCGCGATCGGCGGCGGCACCCTCGTCGCGTCGTCGGTGCTCGGCGAGGGCCTGTACCCGTCCGGGGACGACACCCCGATGTGGCAGATCGCGATCGCGGCCGTGGTGTGCACGGCGCTGCTGGTCGCGGTCGGCATCGTGATCGGACAGCGGCGGGCGCTGCTCGACGGACTCCGCGAGCGCGCCGCACTGCTCGAGCGCGACCAGCAGCTCCGCGAGGACCGTGCCCGGGAGCAGGAGCGCGCACACCTCGCCCGCGAGATGCACGACGTGCTCGGGCACCGGCTCTCCCTCGTCGCCCTGCACGCCGGGGCGCTCGAGTACCGCGGGCGGTCGCTGTCGCCGGACCAGACCGTCGAGGCCGCCGGGGTGGTCCGCGCCGAGGCGCACTCGGCACTGACCGAGCTCCGCGACGTGCTCGGGGTCCTGCGCGAGCCGGACGACGTCGTGCCGGGCACCGCGCCGCCGCAACCGACCCTGCGCGACCTGCCGGCGCTGCTGGACGACGCCCGGCGGTCGGGCGCCTCGCTCACGGCGACCGTCGACGAGGCGGCCACGGCCGCACCGGACGCCGTCGGCCGGCACGCGTACCGGATGGTGCAGGAGGGCCTGACGAACGCGAGACGGCACGCGCCGGACCAGCCCGTCACGGTCGCGGTGGACGTGCTGGCCGGACCGGCGGTCCGGGTCCGCGTGACGAACCCGACGGACGGCCACCCCGTCGACGGTGCCCGGACGGCGGGACACGGCCTGCGCGGACTGGCCGAGCGCGCGCGACTCGTCGGTGGGGCGTTCTCGGCCGGGCGTGACGCCACCGGCACCTTCACGGTCGAGGCGGTGCTCCCGTGGACCGCGTGACCGCGCCGGTGCGCGTCGTCCTGGTCGACGACGACCACCTCGTCCGGGCCGGACTCCGCCTGCTGCTGAGCGGCGGCGACGGCATCGAGGTGGTCGGCGAGGCCGGTGACGGACTCGAGGCCGAGGGCGTCGTCGACGCCGTCGAGCCCGACGTCGTGCTCATGGACATCCGGATGCCGCGGTGCGACGGCCTGGTCGCGACCGAGCGGGAGCTCCGGAAGCGACCGGACCTCGCGGTACTCGTGCTGACCACGTTCCAGGACGACGACCTGGTGCTGGGCGCCCTGCACCGCGGAGCGCGGGGCTTCCTGCTCAAGGACACCCCGCCGCACGAGCTGGTCGAGGCCGTCCGCACGGTCGCCGCCGGCCGCTCGATCCTGTCGCCGTCGGTGCTCGACCGGGTCATCGCGGTCGCTGCGGCGGGCGGCGCGTCCGGCGGGGCCGCCGGACCTGGCGCACCGACCGTCCCCGACGGAGCCGCCGAACGCCGGCTCCTGGCGACCCTGACCGACCGCGAGACCGAGGTCGCGCTCGCCGTGGCCTCCGGCGCCTCGAACGCGCAGATCGCCAGCGACCTGTTCGTGACCCTGGCGACGGTGAAGACGCACGTCGGGCACGTCTACGAGAAGTTCGGGGTCGACAACCGGGTGCAGCTCGCCCTGGTCGTGCACGCCGCCCGCCGCGGAGCCTGAACGCGCCACGAGGGCCGTCGGCAGGATGGGCACGTGCCCGAGATCCACGTGAAGACCTTCCGCGACCCCGACGAGGCGACCGCCGAGGCCGCCGGTCTCGCCTGGCTGGCCGAGGCCGAGGACACCGGTGGAACCCGGACCGCCCGCGTCCTCGACCACCCGGAGCCGACCGTGCTCCACCTCGAGCGGATCCGGGACGGCAGCCCGACGAAGGCGCAGGCCGAGCGCTTCGGACGGTCGCTCGCGCACACCCACGCCGCGGGCGCCGGGCACTGGGGAGCACCGTCGCCCGGGTTCCCGACGAGCGGCGGCCTGCGGATGGGCCGGTCCCGGACGCCCTTCACGAGCGCCGCCGACGCGCCGCCGACGTGGGGCGCGTTCTTCGCCGAGTACCGCATCCGCGACTTCGTCAGCCGCATCGTGGACCGGGGCGGGTTCGACGGTGCCGAGGCCGCGGTGTTCGACCGGGTCGCCGACCGGCTGGAGGACGGCACGCTCGGTTCCCCGCAGCCCGCGCTCGTCGGCGACGCCCCCGCGCGCATCCACGGCGACCTGTGGGCGGGCAACGTGCTCTGGCCGACCGACGCCGCGGAGCCGACCGGCGCCGTGCTCATCGACGCGACGCCGCACGGCGGGCACGCCGAGACCGACCTCGCCCTCCTGGCGCTCTTCGGGCTCCCCCGGCTCGAGTCGGTGCTCGCCGGGTACGACGCCGAGTCGCGGCTCGCGGACGGGTGGCAGGAGCGCGTCGAGCTCCACCAGCTCGCGCCGCTGCTCCTGCACGTGTTCCTGTTCGGCGGGTCGTACGCGGGAGCGGCCCTGCACGCCGCCCGTCGCTACGCCTGACGCCCCTCCCGCGGACGAGCACTGCTCGGCATTCCGTTGACTTTGCTTTTACAGCGCTGTAAAACAGAGCGAGCGCGACGGAGCGCGAGAGGGAGCGACGATGGTCACCAGCAGGACGACGGCACGTGCGGCACTGAGCCGCCGCGGGTTCCTCACGGGCGCGGCGGGCGGGATCGGCCTCGGCGCACTGGCGCTCACGGGGTGCTCGGCACCGTCCTCGGGCACCGCGGCAGCCGGCGGCACCACGCTGCGGTTCTACGAGCAGAAGCAGGAGGTCATCGGCTACTTCGACGACCTGCTGCGCCGCTTCGAGCAGGAGCACCGCGGGGTGCGCGTGGTGCACGACAGCACCGCGGCGATCGCGCCGCAGTTCGTCCGCGGGGAACCGGCCGACGTCGGGTGCTTCAACGACAACCTCGAGCTCGCGCGCTACATCGAACGGGGCGTCCTGCGCGACCTCGGCGACCTGCCCGCGGCCGGACGCGTCCGGAAGAGCGTCGACGGGCTGACGAACCAGTACGCGACGTTCGAGGACCGCACCAGCGTGCTGCCGTTCTCGCTCGCCGCTGCCGGCGTCATCTACAACAAGCGGATCTTCGCCGAGCAGGACCTGCCCGTCCCGACGACGTGGAGCGAGTTCGTCGACGTCTGCACCGCGCTGTCGAAGACCGACGTGATCCCGGTGTACGCCACGGACCGCGACACCTGGACGCTGTGGCAGGGACTCTTCGACTACTCGGTCGGGAGCCTCGTCGACACGGGCTCGTTCTTCCGGAAGATGAAGGCGCTGGGCACGGACGTCGGCCCGGACGCCGAGGTCTCCTTCGAGCGCGACTTCGCCGTCCCGATGGAGCGCGCGAAGACGATCTCGACGTTCTTCAACCCCGACCACGCGACGCGGTCCTACGCCGACGGCAACCTGGCGTTCGGCCAGGGGAAGGTCGCGATGTACCTGCAGGGGCCGTGGGCGCTGAGCCAGATCGCCCTCGTCGACCCGGACCTGCCCGTCGGGACCTTCGCGCTCCCGGTGTCCGACGACCCGGACGACCGCCGGGCGCGGGTCAACATCGACCTCGGGCTCTGGATCCCCACCACGACCCCGCACCTCGAGCAGGCCCAGGAGCTCGTCGAGTTCCTCATGCAGCCGGACGTCATCGACGCCTACAACCTCGACAACCTGGCGTTCTCGACGACCGAGGACGCCGCTCCCCAGACCGACGAGCGCATCGCCGGCCTGCAGCAGTACGTCGACGACGGGGCCTTCTACCAGGGCGCCGGCACGTTCATCCCCTCCTCCATCCCGCTCGGCAACTACCTGCAGACCGCGATCCGAAGCGGCGACTTCGAGTCGATGCTGCGGCGGCTCGACACCGACTGGCGACGCCTCGCCGGCCGCTCCGCGACGGTCTGACCGCCGCGACCCCGGCACCGCCGTCCAGGACCCCAGGAGCGATCATGACCATGCAGACCCCCCTCACCCCCGGAGCCGAGGGCACCCAGCCCGGTCCCGGCCGACCCGGCCCCGTCACCGCGGCCACCCGCGTGCACCGACGCGTCGGGTCCCTGCGTCGCACCGAGGGGGTCTACTACCTCTTCCTCGTGCCGGCCCTCGTGCTGTTCACCGCGTTCGTCGTCGCCCCCGCGAGCGTCGGCGTGTTCTACAGCTTCACCGACTACCTCGGCTTCGGGCAGTGGCACTTCCTCGGATTCGAGAACTACCGTGCCCTGTTCTCCGACCCGGCGATCCTCGGCTCGTACGGCTTCACGCTCGGCTTCGCGGTGGTGACCGTGATCGTCACGCAGGTGATCGCCCTCGCGCTGGCCGTCGCCCTCACGAAGCGGGTCCGGTTCGCCGGCGGCCTCCGGGCGGTGTTCGTCATCCCGATGGTCGTCTCGGGCATCATCGTCGCCTACGTGTTCAACTTCCTGTTCGCGAACACGCTCCCCGCCCTGGCGACCTCGGTCGGCTTCGGCCCGCTCGAGCAGAGCATCCTCGGGGACCCGGACCTCGCGTGGCTCGCCATCGTGATCGTGTCCGCCTGGCAGACGATCCCCGGCGCGCTCCTGGTGTACACCGCCGGGCTCACGTCGATCCCGACCGACGTCTACGAGGCCAGCTCGCTCGACGGCGCCGGCGCGTGGAAGCAGCTCCGGTCGATCACCCTGCCGCTCATCAGCGGGTTCATCGTCATCAACACCGTGCTCGGCGTGAAGGGCTACCTCGGCGCCTACGACGTCATCGTCGGGCTCACGAACGGCGGTCCCGGCTCGGCGACGAGCAGCGTCGCGATGACGATCTTCACCGGGTTCACCAGCGGCGACTACGCCTACCAGATGGCCAACGCGACCGTCTTCTTCATCATCACCGTCCTCATCTCGGTCCTGCAGCTCGCAGTGACGCGCGGAAGGAACCTCCGACTCGCATGAGCGCCATCGACACCCGGTCCCCCGCGACCGCCGCTGCCCGCACGACCCCCGACCAGCCCCGCCGACGCCGGCTCGGCCGCGTCGACGTGCCGCTGACGATCCTCCTGGCGGTCGGGTCCCTCACCGTCCTCGTCCCCCTCTACGTCACCGTCACGATGGCGTTCAAGACGAGCGCGCAGGCGGTCGACGGCAACGCGCTGTCCCTGCCGTTCCCGTTCAACCCGGCCAGCTTCGCCGAGGCGTGGACGCTGACCCGCTTCCCGGTGTCGTTCTCGGTCTCGCTCGGCGTCGCCGCGCTCACCGTCGTCGCGACGCTGCTCCTCAGTTCGCTCGCGTCGTACGCCATCGTCCGGAACTGGCACCGCCGCTTCTTCCGCTGGTCGTTCGTGTACCTGCTCGCGGCGATGTTCCTGCCGTTCCCGGTGGTGGCCCTGCCGCAGATCAAGTTCACGGCGATGCTCTCGCTCGACAACCCGATCGGCGTCGCGGTCCTGCACGCGATGTTCCAACTCTCGTTCAGCGTGCTGCTCTACTCGGCGTTCCTCCGCTCGATCCCCGTCGAACTCGAGGAGAGCGCGCGGATCGACGGCGCCTCGACGTGGCAGATCTTCTGGCGCGTCATCCTGCCGCTGCTCGGACCGATGAACGCCACCGTCGGCATCTTCGCCTTCCTGGCGTCCTGGAACGACTTCATGATGCCGTCGCTCATCACCGCCGATCCCGGCCTGCAGACGCTGCCGGTCGTCCAGAACATCTTCCAGAGCCAGTTCGGCACGAACTACAACGTCGCGTTCGCCTCGTACCTCATGGCGATGGCCCCGACGATCGTCGTCTACCTGTTCGCACAGCGCTGGGTGATCAGCGGTGTGACGCAGGGCGCCGTCAAGAGCTGACCCGAGCCTCCGCCCCGACACCGGCCGGAACGGCCGAGACAGGAACCGAACCGACGTGCACACCCCCACCGACGCCCCGCTGCCGACCATCCGCCCGTTCCCGGGATCCGATCCCGTCGCCGACGGCGACGCCGTCGTGCAGGGCGACCACTGGCGGGTCAGCGTGCTGCAGGACGGCCTCTTCCGGATCGAGTGGAGCGACGACGGCGGCTTCGAGGACCGCGCGTCAACGTTCGCGATCCGGCGTCGCCTGCCGGTGCCGGAGTACACCGTCCAGCACCGCGGCGACGGCGTCGAGGTGACCACGGACCGCGCGACCCTGCGGTACGACGGCCGGCCGTTCTCCGCCACGGGGCTCGTGGTCGAGACCTCCGGTCCGGACGCGAACCGGTGGCGCTGGGGCCAGGAACCCCGCGACCTCGGTGGCACCGGTCGGACCCTGGACGACGTCGACGGGCGGATGCCGCTCGAGTCCGGGGTGCTCGCGCGCGACGGCATCGTGGCGCTCGACGACAGCGACTCGTTCCTGTTCGAGGACGACGGCTGGGTCGGCAGCCGCGTCCCGGGTCGGCGCGACGTCAGCGTCTTCGCCTACGGACGCGACTACGACGCCGCGATCGGTGCCCTGCACGCCGTGTCCGGTCCCCCGACCCTGCTGCCCCGGTGGGCGCTCGGCAACTGGTGGAGCCGGTACCACCCGTACTCGGACGCCACGTACACGGCCCTGCTCGACCGCTTCGACGCCGAGCACCTGCCGTTCTCCGTCGCGGTGATCGACATGGACTGGCACCGCGTGGACTCCGTGCCGCCGCGCTTCGGCAACGGCTGGACGGGGTACTCGTGGGAGCCGTCGCTCTTCCCCGACCCGTCGGCGTTCCTGGCGGAGCTGCACCGGCGCGGGATGCGCACCACGCTGAACCTGCACCCGGCCGACGGCGTGCGGGCCTTCGAGGACGCGTACCCGGCGATGGCCGCCGCGACCGGGACCGACCCGGACACGGAGCAGACGGTCGCGTTCGACCCCACCGACCCGGACTTCCTCCGCGCGTACTTCGAGCACCTGCACCGACCGCTCGAGGAGCAGGGGGTCGACTTCTGGTGGATCGACTGGCAGCAGGGCCGGACCTCGGGCATCCCCGGTGTCGACCCGCTCTGGGTGCTCAACCACTTCCACCTGCTCGACTCCGCGCGCGACGGCGGTGCCGGGATGACGTTCTCGCGGTACGCCGG
>Ga0308167_1002298_pt1 | contig 18090 bp, 8 predicted proteins | sample PhyCR1_2_FD_202138 | JGI IMG/M metagenome (GOLD analysis project Ga0308167, IMG submission 202138) | Phyllosphere microbial communities from UC Gill Tract Community Farm, Albany, California, United States - DLSLRC.R1 | ecosystem: Host-associated > Plants > Phyllosphere > Unclassified | place... | reverse complement strand
GTCCACAGGGCTTCACACTGGCAGATATCCAGCACGAAACGCTCCAGCATGCGCTGGCCCTGACGGGTGTGGGTCACTTCCGGGTGGAACTGCACGCCGTAGAAGCGTTTTTCTTCGTTGGCCATAATGGCAAACGGGCAGGTATCGGTGCTGGCAACGGTCACGAAGTCGGACGGGATAGCGGTCACTTTGTCGCCGTGGCTCATCCACACGTCGAGCAGCGGTTTACCGGTTGGGCTCAGCGCGTCTTCGATGCCGCGAACCAGTGCGCTGTCGGTGGTAATTTCCACCTGCGCGTAACCGAATTCACGCTCGTTGGAACCTTGCACATGGCCGCCCAGCTGCATTGCCATGGTCTGCATGCCGTAGCATACGCCCAGCACAGGTACACCGGCGGTGAACACGTATTCTGGCGCACGCGGGCTGTTGGTTTCGGTGGTGCTTTCCGGGCCGCCGGACAGGATGATGCCGCTCGGATTGAATTCGCGGATTTGCTCTTCGCTAACGTCCCAGGCCCACAGCTCGCAGTAAACGCCGATTTCGCGCACGCGGCGGGCGACCAGTTGGGTGTATTGCGAACCAAAGTCCAGAATCAGAATGCGATGCTTATGGATATTTTTTGTCATGTGAGGCGAATTCCAGCAACAGAGAAAAAGGAAAATCTAAAACGTTAGGACAGTTTCAGTCGGCGAGGCCAAACAGTTGGTGGTCGCCCGCAGCACAGCATGCGCAGTTGACATAAAGTCAATGAGCAATGCGAGCAGCGGACGGCGAACAAATGCGCCGGCCGCAGCCCCTGAAATTAACCCATGCGGTAGTTCGGTGACTCTTTGGTGATGGTCACGTCATGCACGTGGCTTTCCTGAATACCGGCGCCGCTGATGCGAACAAATTCAGCCTTGGTACGCAGGTCGTCGATGGTGGCGCAGCCGGTCAGGCCCATGCAAGAACGCAGGCCGCCCATCTGCTGGTGTACGATCGCTTTCAGCATGCCTTTGTAAGCCACGCGGCCTTCGATACCTTCCGGCACCAGTTTGTCGGCGGCGTTATCGGTCTGGAAGTAACGGTCGGAAGAGCCTTTGGACATCGCGCCCAGTGAACCCATACCACGGTAGGATTTGAACGAACGGCCCTGATACAGCTCGATTTCGCCCGGTGATTCTTCGGTACCCGCCAGCATGGAGCCGACCATTACGCAGGATGCGCCGGCCGCGATAGCTTTGGCGATGTCACCGGAGAAGCGAATGCCGCCGTCGGCGATGACCGGGATACCTGTCCCTTCCAGCGCTTCAACCGCATCGGCGATGGCTGTGATCTGCGGTACACCTACGCCGGTTACGATACGAGTAGTACAGATGGAGCCAGGGCCGATACCTACTTTGACCGCACTGACGCCGGCGTCAGCCAGCGCTTTGGCACCGGCTGCGGTAGCCACGTTGCCGCCCACGATCTGCAAATCCGGGTATTTGGCGCGCGTTTCGCGAATACGCTGCAATACGCCTTCGGAATGGCCATGCGAGGAGTCGATCAGCAGCACGTCAACGCCGGCGGCGACCAGCGCATCAACGCGCTCTTCGTTACCTGCGCCTGCACCCACCGCTGCGCCAACGCGCAGACGGCCATGCTCGTCTTTACAGGCGTTTGGCTTGCGTTCCGCTTTCTGGAAGTCTTTTACGGTGATCATGCCCAGCAGGTGGAAGCTGTCGTCCACTACCAGCGCTTTCTCAACGCGTTTTTCGTGCATTTTCTGCAGCACGACTTCACGCGCTTCGCCTTCTTTCACCGTAACCAGACGCTCTTTCGGCGTCATCACGGCGGTAACAGGCTGGTTCAGATCGGTGACGAAGCGGACGTCGCGGCCGGTAATGATACCGACCAGTTCGTTCTCTTCGGTGACGACAGGGTAACCGGCGAAGCCGTTACGTGCGGTCAGCTCTTTCACTTCTTTCAGGGTTGTGGCAGGGGTTACGGCTTGTGGATCGGTTACCACGCCGCTTTCATGTTTTTTCACGCGGCGGACTTCTTCTGCCTGACGCTCGATAGACATGTTTTTGTGAATGAAGCCCAGACCGCCTTCCTGCGCCAGCGCGATGGCCAGGCCGGATTCGGTAACGGTATCCATGGCTGCGGACAGCATAGGGATATTCAGGCGGATATTTTTGGTCAGTTGGGTGCCGAGCTCAGCGGTATTAGGCAGAACCGTAGAGTGAGCTGGAACCAGGAGAACGTCGTCAAACGTTAGTGCTTCTTTCGCGATACGTAGCATGGGCAATATCTCACCAGAGTGGGCTGTGAAAAAGATAAAATATTGCCGCGGCATTATACAGAGCGTAATCGGTTGCCTCCAGCACTTTCTCACAAAAACTCTTGATTACCTTTTTCAGCCATGTAGTATCGACCAATTAAGTGCTTGTTTTGAAATTTGATCTGGGTCACATGTCGATACCTGTTTCGCCTTCCATTTTTACCGTAAGCCGCCTGAATCAGACGGTTCGACAGCTGCTGGAAATGGAAATGGGCCAGATTTGGCTCTCCGCCGAGATCTCCAACTTCTCCCAGCCGTCTTCCGGTCATTGGTATTTCACGCTGAAAGACGACCGCGCGCAGGTGCGTTGCGCGATGTTCCGCAACACTAACCGTCGTACTACCTTCCGCCCGCAAAATGGCCAACAGGTGCTGGTGCGCGCCAGCATCACGCTGTATGAGCCGCGCGGCGACTATCAGCTGATCGCCGAAAGCATGCAGCCCGCCGGCGACGGCCTGTTGCAACAGCAGTTCGATCAGTTAAAACAGCGACTGAGCGCCGAAGGTCTGTTCGACCAACAGTTCAAACAGCCGCTGCCCAGCCCGGCCAAACGCGTCGGGGTGGTCACCTCCGCCAGCGGCGCAGCGCTGCACGATGTGCTGCAGGTGCTGCAACGGCGCGATCCTTCATTGCCCATCGTTATCTACCCTACTTCGGTGCAGGGCGCGGAAGCCCCCCTGCAGATTGTACGTGCCATCGAAACGGCCAACCGCCGTGACGAGTGCGACGTGCTGATCGTCGGCCGTGGCGGGGGTTCGCTGGAAGACCTGTGGAGCTTTAACGACGAACGCGTTGCGCGGGCGATTTTCGCCAGCCGCATTCCGATTGTCAGCGCCGTCGGCCACGAAACCGACGTCACCATTGCCGACTTTGTCGCCGATCTGCGTGCGCCAACCCCTTCCGCCGCTGCCGAACTGGTCAGTCGCAATCAGTTGGAACTGCTGCGTCAGTTGCAATCACAGCAACAGCGGATGGAAATGGCGATGGACTACTACCTGGCGCAGCGCCAGCAGCAGTTCACCCGCATCAACCACCGTTTGCAGCAGCAGCACCCGCACCTGCGTCTGGCGCGCCAACAAACGCTGTTGTTCAAACTGCAACGTCGGTTGGAAGACGGCATGCAAAACCAACTGCGTCTGTCTTCGCGTCGCAGCGAGCGGGTTCAGCAACGGCTGGCGCAGATGCAACCGCAGGCGCGTATTCACCGCTACCAACAACGCGTGCAGCAACAGGAATACCGTTTGCAGCAGGCGTGGGATCGCCAGCTTAACGGCCTGCGCCAGCGCTTCGGCGTCGCCTGCAGCCAACTCGAGGCCGTCAGCCCGCTGGCGACGCTGGCCCGCGGCTACAGCGTGACGCAAACCCCGCGCGGCGAACTGCTGAAAACCACCAAGCAGGCTCAGGTTGGCGAACTGCTGAAAACCCGCCTGCAGGATGGCTGGGTGGAAAGCGAGGTGAAAACCATCACCGTTGCCAAAAAGCCGCGCAAAAAACGCGCGGCCGAATAATCCCGTCATACTTGAAGCCGCATCTGTGTTGGCTTCATCCGCTCACCCGAATCACTTACCTGAGTAAGCTCGTCGGGATGAGCGTTCTTGCCGCCTTGATGCCACTCCAATTATTTAGGGTATAACTTTTACTACTCCAGCGTAAAACGGCTGCGCGGCACGCCGTTAATCCACAGTTCTCGCGTCTCTCCAGTTGGCAAACTGCAGGCCAACGTCTGCCACGCCGGTTTGAACCGGCCTTCGGCAGTGATGTTCAGCATGATGCGTTGAGTGTCGCTGAGCATCTCCCAGCGCAGCCACAGCGCATCGCCCTGCTGCCAGCCATAACTTTCCCCGTCATCTTCGAATAACAGCCCAGAAGCGCTGCCACAGCCTTTGAGCGGATACAGCTTCAGCTCGCGCCGATCGTCCGCCGTCACGTCAACATGCGCCAATCGCGACGACAAAGGTATCGCGGCACCGGCACGTACCAGCAGCGGCAAGCGCTCCAGCGGTGCTTCCAGCAGCACCTCCTGGCCGCCGCTGAACCATTGGCCGCTGTAGAAGCAATACCAGCCGTCGCCGTTATCCGGGAGATACACCGGCCGCTGACGCTGCCCCTGCTCCACCACGCTGGCCACCAGCAGATCGCGACCCATCATAAAATCATCGGTTTCGTTCAGCGTGCGCTCATCATGCTCGTGGTCGAGGAAGGTCGGGCGCAGCATCGGTTCGTCGTCGACGCAGGCCTGCCACAACAAGGTGTAGAAATACGGCATCAGCCGATAACGCAAAGTAATCGCCTCGCGCACTGCCGGCGTCACCGCAGGGTACATCCAGGGTTCGTTAACCGTGGCGTCGTCGTTCCAGGAGTGGATGGTGAAACGCGGATGCATCACGCCATTTTGCACCCAACGCACCAGCAGTTCGGCGTCCGGCCTGTCGCCGGAGAAACCACCCACGTCATGCCCGAGGTTGTACAAACCGGACAGGCTCATGCCCAGCCCCATGCGAATGTTGTAACGCAGGGTTTGCCAACTGGTACGGTTATCGCCGCTCCAGGTCTGCACATAACGTTGCATACCGGCACAGCCGGAGCGTGAAATCAGGTACGGCCGCAGCTCAGGGGCAAAGCGCTGCTGCGCCTCCATCGAGGCGCGCATCATCAGCAACGGCATCACCGGACGAATATGTTTGATGGCGATCGGCTGGCCAAAACCGTGGCAACGCGCCTCGCCGTCCCACACTTCATATTCGTTATTGTCATTCCAGGTGGAATCGATGCCCATCTCCAGCAGTTGCTGAGTCACGCCCTGCTGCCACCAGTGCACTGCCGCCGGGTTGGTGAAGTCCAGATGTGAGCCTTCGTCGTCCCAAAAGCTGGAGCGCTCCGGCCTATCGCTTTCTGAATCGCGGATAAACAGCCCTAACTGCGCCGCCTGTTGATACTGCGGATGATCCTGCAACAAGCACGGCTTGATGTTGGCCGCCAATTTCAATCCGGCATCGTGGAAAGCCTGACTCAGCTGCTTGGGTTGCGGCACCTTGTCGTAGTTCCAGTTGAACACGTAACGCTTGTTGCCGATCGAGGTATAACCCGAGGACAGCTGGAAGGAGTCACAGGGAATGTTATGTTGGTGACAAAGCTCAATAAACTGCCGTAGCTGCTGTTGAGCATCCGGCGCGTCGGTGTAATGCATGGTGGATCCGCTGTAGCCCAGGCTCCATTTTGGCCCGAAGTGTGTCTTGCCGGTCAGGCGCACAAACGCCTTGGTGACATCCAGCACCTTTGGCCCGAGGAACAGGTAATAATCCAAATCCCCCGCCTCGGCCTGATAGCGGCGATAGGCCAGGTGGTAATTGTCGATCTCGTTACCCAAATCCAGCCAGCAACTGCTCAGGTTGTCGTAAAACAGCCCAAAGCTGGCCTCTTCTCCACGGGTGATGGTGAAAGGAATGTGCTTGTACAACGGGTCAGTGCTGGCGGCGTTGTAACCCATTGCATCCAGATTGCGCATTTCAAAACGGCGGCCGCTGCGTTCCAGATCACCGGCCTTCTCGCCTAGTCCATAATAGCGCTCGGCGGCATGGCGACGTTGATAATGGGCCACGCCGTCACCGTGCGGGTTAAGCAAATAGGCGCTGGTGGGCCGATCGGCTGCCAGCGGACGCCATTCACCGGCGGCGTTACAGTGTTCCCATTCCAGCCACAGCGGCTGATGCACGGTTACGCGCAGCGCAGAGGTGGTCAGCACCAACCGCTCCTCATGCTGCTGCAAGTGGTAACCCGGCAGGCTGAAACCGGCGACGCTCAGCCGGTCGCGCCCTTCCCAGGGCACGTCGGTCTGTGGCGCAATGCTCCAGGTGCGATCCAGCGCCAGCTCTCCGCTGCGCTTGATCAACACACGACACAGGTGGTTTTCCAACACGTACAGGCAAAACAGATGGCGTTCATCGACCAACAGTTCAATACGATCGGCATACTGTCCTGCCAGCGTCCAGTTTTTTAAGGTTTTCATAGGCATCCAACTTAACTATTGAGTGTTTTTTTACCGCCGCGTTCGGCGATCAAAGCAATCAGGAACAGGGCGCCGATCAGGTCGAAGAAGCCCATGGCGATGAATAAGGGGTTAAAACCGACGGTGTCGGAGACCGCACCGATCAGCAACGTAAACAGGAAGCTGGCGATCCAGGCGCTGGAGCCGCGCATGCCGTTGACGGTCGCCATTTGGTTTTTATCGAACGACTCCACCACCAGCGCGCTGAGCATGCAGGAGATCACCTGGTGCCCGAAGCCACCGATCGAGATCAGGGCGATCGCCACGTAGGGATCTTTGGTGATCGCCACAAACGCCAGCGAAACCATCATAAAGGCGCCCGTCACCGAGCTGGCAACCACCGAGTTGACGCGGCTGCAGCCGAACCATTTGCGGTACAGGGTGGTGAGATAGCCGCTGGCGACGCTGCCGATGTCCGCCGCCAAAAACGGCAGCCAGGCAAACATGGCGATGTGCTTTAAGTCCATGCCGCGCTCGGTGGCCAGGTACAGCGGTACCCAGAAACTGAACACCGCCCAGGCCGGTTCGGCGAGAAAGGCCGGAATGGCGATGCCATAGAACTTTTTGTTGCGGCACAAAATCGCCAGCGACTTGAGAAACGGCAATCTGGGCAGTTCCGGTTCATTGTCTTCGCGGATCAGATCCAGTTCCTGCTGGCTCAGATTGGGGTGCTGCTGCGGCGAGTGATAGAACAACCACCACAACACTACCCAGATCAACGCCAGCGCGCCGGAGAACAAAAAAGCGCCCTGCCAGCCAAAGGAAACGTGGGCAATCACGATAATTGGCGGAGCCAGCATGGCGCCAATAGAGAAACCGACGCCCGCCCAACCGGCGGCGATCGGCCGCTCCTTTTTAGGGAACCAGTCGGAAATCGCCTTGGCGTTGGCCGGCGTGGCCGCCGCTTCCGCCCCGCCCATAAAGAACCGCAGGATAGCCAGTTGAAGCCAACTGCCCGCGCCGGCATGCAGCATGCAAACAACCGCCCAGATACTGGCGCAGATCAGAAAGCCCATCTTCAGGCCAATCACGTCGATCAGCCAGCCGCAGATCGGCTGAAATACCGTATAGGCCAGTTGGAACGACGCCACCACCCAGGAGTACTGCTCGGTGGTCATGTTGAGGCTGGTTTTCAGTTCAGGTGCCAGAATGCCCAACGAATTACGGGTGATGTAGTTGACCGTTACGCCCAGTAAAAACAGCGCCAACATCCACCAGCGCAGCGATTTGAACTTGCGCCGGCCGGTATCGGCGACCCTTTGATTAATTTCAACACTCATCTGTCTTCTCTCCACGACGGCTGCCCGGTGCAACAGCGCGCCTTTTGGTAGGGTACGTTTTGGTATCGAAGGTATGGGCCGTGGAAAACTGCGGTATGTCTGACAAAGACCAACGCATCACGATCACAACCACATGATTTATTTTCGTTTTATTTATAATTCAGTCCATTAATTGGACTGATAAATCTATAAAGTTGATATACCAATTCAGACTAACCAGCCGGAAGCGTGAGCGAAACGAGGTTTTTTGCAAAAATTCTCATGCATAGAATAAAAGCTCGCCATAATGGCGACAGAAGCCTGACAGTACGCTGAAAAAACACCGTGAAAATATTTTCATTACCGAATTTGAAGGAGATCACAGAATGAACGGAAAGCTGAAAATACAGGAAATTGCCCGGCAAACCGGGCTGTCGATCAGCACCGTTTCACGTGTATTAGCCGGTAAGTCCAATACCAGCGTCGAAGCTCGACAAAAGGTGTTGGCCTGCGCTCAACAGAACGGCATTCTGCAGGGCATTTCCAGCGGCAGGCTGATGCTCAATAACGTGATGGTCTTCGCCCCCCAGCGCGCTTTTGATGTGCGCACCGATATCTTCTACTACAAGGTGATCCAGGGGATCTCCGCCGCATTAGCTGAGCATGAAGTGCGGATCCGCTATTGTGGGCTGGAAGAACTGCACAGCGACGGCGCGTTGTTTCTGGAAAAAATGAGCGATCCGCAAACTCAGGCGGCGCTGATTATCGGCATCGACGACGAACACATTCACCAGTTGGCTGCCGACCTGAATAAACCCTGCGTACTGATTAACTGCACCGACCGCCAGATGCGGCTCGACAGCGTGTCACCCGATCACCAACTGATTGGCGAGTTCTCCGCCAACTATCTGATGCAACAAGGGCACAGCCATATTTTGAATCTGCAATGCCTGCGCCGCCACACCATGGAACTGCGGCTGGCGGGTATTAAACAAGCCTATGCGCGGCACAATATCGCCTTTGACGACGGCCGCCATCTGGTGACTACTTCCGGCTTCGGCAGCGAAGAAGCCGAACAGGCGCTTACCACCTTTATCAACCGGGTGAGCCACCGCTCGCAGCTACCAACGGCCATTCTTGCCGGTGGCGACTACATGGCGGTCGGCGCGGTCAAAGCACTGAACAAGCTGCAGCTGAGCGTGCCGGGCGATATCTCGGTGATGAGCACCGACGGCTTCAATCTGGCGGAAATTCACGACGTGCCGCTCACCTCGGTGCAGGTACCGCGCGACGAACTGGGTTATGAGGCGATCCAACTGCTGCAACGCCGCATGCTGCGCGCCGATGCACCGCCTTGTAACCTGCTGCTGCACGGCAAACTGGCGGTACGCGCCTCGGTCAAACGCATCAGTCCCCATAAAACCAGCCCGGCGGTCAGCACCCATGACCACCGCCTTTACGATGTCTGAACTACACTTAGTGGCACCCCGTTCATTTATTGAGGGCAATTTTTTGGTTCATCGCGTATTGGCGTGAACTAATGGATAACGGCAGTAATAATGTTTAGGTTTGTATTCGCCAAAACTCACCCTAAGCCACGTACAGAGTCTGCGAAGGAGGCGCGGTACCGTACTTCATCACGCAGCTGGCAGACGAGGCCTCAACTGCGCAGCGGGGACGCCGGTAAGGCCACAAAAAGGCTTCATGGATAGAGTAAATTTCCAGTTGGTGCGCCAGCTACCCGAGGATGGCCATCGCTCGGTGAGATATGTCGACGTTTATGTGGAATACAAAATCAAGAAAAACGGCTCCAAAGAGCCGTTCGTAAGGACGTTAGATTTACGACAATCCTGGCCTGCAGTGTTACTTGGTTACCTTCGCTAGCACCAGCATGCGCAAAACGTGCTTAATCTCATACTTTTGGGAACAGGAAGTTACTCAGGCTTCTCAAGCAATCCAAGCAACTCCATATCATAAAGCAAGTCCCTTTTTTCGTCATCAGAGATGTCTTTAATGAGAATACTCAAAGGAGTTTCGTTTATAATCAAATAGATACCATCACGAGTGATGTCTTCTGCTTTCTTCGGCCCTCTTCCGGCCCTTAAAATTAGAGTAAATACCTCGAACATTAGCTTTTCTATCGGCGAAAAAGGGGTATTTTCGCATTGATAGCTTGCATACCCAATTTCCAGGCCATCATAAGATGATTTTTCACCAGTCTTTTTATTAATGTAAAGTATGTTTCTACAGCAATCATAGAAACATCCTAATATCATTTCTCGTATTTCACCGTAAGTCATACGTTCTTCGTCCATTACTTCAACCTCCCAGGAATTAACATTACATTGTTGTTGTCAAGGACATCTATTTTGATCCCGGGGTATTTTTTCTGAAATTGATCCACGACGCCCAAACAACTCCCACATGCAGTACGTTCAGTAAAAATGGTGACTTTTCCCTTGGCTGCCACATTGTTACCCAGTTTATCAGCCAGGTTGTCCAGGATTTTGTACTCCGAGTCTGTATTTCGAGGTATTGGTTCACCCTTTGAATTGTTGATGGTGTTAAATTTAAAATTGCCGCTACCTTTCCCTATAAAGCCTTTGTCTGCTACGTCGACACGGCTGTGTGCAGCGAGTGTTTTCGGCATACCAGGAACATCGATTTTTGCAACGGCGGCATTCCCCGTCTTCCTGATATTTTGTGAAAACGGCGCCCTGGCATCCAACACCTGCTGTCTGAAGGTAGCCGCCTGCTGAATGGTCTTCTCATTGACCAAATACCCTTTCCAGGCGTTGGTTGGCCCGACCAGTTTTGATGACAGATACTGGTTGCCGACATTTGCTTTACCCATACCGGCAAACGTACTGGCGATAGAAACTGCCATCACCGAGGCATTCACCCAGTTCGGTGACCACCCGGTCAGCTTGCTGATTTGCTCTATCTGTTGGTTTCGTGCAAACAGCTGGCCGTCGGTTATCTGGTCACCCAAGTCATACGTGAATAACTTTTCACTGTCATAACCGGCAAACGCCGGGTAGTTGCCGAAGCGCTGACGCTCTTTTTGCACCCAGTAGTTGGCAATAAGCCCATCTTCGTCCCGCGTTGACGGGTATTTCTTCATCAGGTCTTCAAACTGCTTGCGCTCTTCCGAGTTTAACGCTTCCTGCGTAGTACAGGCTACTTTTCGGCAAGATGCTGCCATCAGACGCGCTTCTTTTTCCTTGTCGCCCTTCGACAGCACTTTAATAGCGTTGAGTTCTTCCTGATGCAGCTGGCGATTGAAGCGTTCAACAAATTCACCCGCGTTTGCACCGCTGTTGGTACCCGAGGCTTTGCCGGTAGCTATAGCTCCCGCGAAGGCACCTGCAACACGGCTGATTTGTGACTGACGCTCCTGCCATCCTTCGGTTTTTACCAGGTTATCGTTGATGATCACCCCGGCCAGTTCCGCCGCCAATGCGCCGGCAGCGGCCCCTTTACCGTCTCCTCTGCCGATTTCCGCGCTGATTCCCGCTAGCACCACATGACTCACGGCCCGGCCCGGTACACCGAGAACCTGACCGTTATCCCCTATCAGGTTGGCACCCTCAGCCTGAACCTGGCTGCCAATATTCACCAGCAGCGCATTGGTCAAATTGTCTTTGAAGCTGCCGCCATTGATGGTCGTATTCAGGCTAGAGCTGATGACCGATTGCCCAGCCACACGCTGCGCCACCTTGCTCCAGTCGCCATTGCTCAGCTGTGGCAGCTTGACGTTGTTCGGGTTGAGCGGTTTGCCCGCCGCGTCCTTGCTCCAGCCCATCGCACTGTCGAAGCCGTTGAGCGCGCCCCCCACTGCCATTGCCGTGGCCGTCGCCTTCACGCTCTCGCTACTGCCCAGCACTTTCAGGGTTTTTGACAGATTGCCTCTGTTTTCGACCAGCGCCACCGCCGCCTGAGAGGCCAACGATGACATACCAGCCGTGACCGCGCCGCTGGTAACGGCGCCGCCGCCGATGGCCCCGGCGACATTACTGGCCGCCAGCGCCGTTAGCGAACTGCCCGCCGTCACTGCGGCTGCCGCGATGGCAATCACTGCCGCCACCGCCGGGTTCAGATGCTGGCTCTTGTAATCCCAGCTGTCGTAGGCGTCCTTGACCTTATTCCACTGCACGTCATTGCGCTTGTTCAGATCTTTGACCCAGGTGGTGCCCGCCGTGTTACCCAGTGCATCGATGGCGCTTTGCAGCACCTGGCCGTTTTTCACCTTCACGTCGGCGCTGACGCCTTTGGCGGCATCGACCGTCAATGCTCCGCCGGCATGAATGCTCGGCAGCACCCATTTGTTGTCTTCGTACCCTTTATTGGCCTGCTTGATGAAGAAGCCTTTTGAATTAGTGACGGTCTGCTCGAAGCTGGTGTTCTTCACCGCTTTGAAGTTGACTTGACCATGGGTGCTGGTCAGCTTCGCATTCTTGCCGGCCTCAATCTTGCTCGCCTCATAGGTGCTGTCGTCACGGCTCATCAGGGTGATGTTGCCGGCGGCGCTAAATTCGGTGACCTTGTTGGTCACGTCATGGCGGGTTTGCTTGACCTCGGTTTTTTTGCCCCACCATTTGCGTTTCTTCTCGGTTTTCTCGTAGTGGCTGGACTCTTCCATTGCCTGGGCGTAGAGATAACCGCCCTTGGCGGCGATATCCATATTGCCGGCACGCATGGCTTCAGCCTGATTATGAGCGTCGACCTGGGCCTTTTGTTTGGCCTCGTCCGCCCCCTTGCTCTGAGCTTCTTGGCGGGCGACAGTAAGGCGAGTTTGTGCGCCATCTCTATCACTAGTGGCTAGCGACAAACGCTGTTGCGCATCATTGTATGCCGCCTGCTCTACGTTGATTTCATTAGGCAGTGGGTTTGCGCGATTTTCTTTTTCCAGGAGTTCATGGGTGATGCCGATACCTTCTGCAGCGAGGTCAGCACTTTGTTGCCACAACCCCCAATCGCGAATTTCCATCAACTTGCCATGCTTGGCGGAAAACTCCTGAACCTTCCTGAGGTTCTCTGCCTGTCTTTGTTTTAGCGCGTTAATATCACGCTGCAGCGTATTTAACTCATTGCTTTTACCGTTTTTCGCTTGTTCAGCACGATTCTTATCCTGCTGGGCCTGATTGATACGCTGCTGCGCATTTTGAAGTTGCTGCTCGGCAACGGCGATGCGGCCGCCCCAGTCCGTCACCGCGACCGGCGGCTTCCAGTTGGCACCCAGCCCCTTGACCACCAATTTGGTCGCCTGGAACAGAATGCTGCCACCGGCAATCACCGTCATCAGGCCGCCGGCGTTCAATTCTGTGCCCTGCTGGGAGTGCGTTTCGGTGAACTCGTTGCCGCCCTCGCGATAGGTGTGGTTCTGCACCGCCTCGAAACGCATGTCCCTGCCAGAGGTCAGGGTCATATTGCCGTCAGACGAAAGGTGTGAGCCATAGGTCAGAATATCGCGATTGGCGGACAGGGTCAGTGACTTACCACCGTGAAGGCGCGTGGCCCACTGGCGGTCGTCCTTGTTGTTGTCATTGGCCGCATTGATAGCGGAATAACCTACAGCTGCCAGCCACAGTGTCTGTCCCGCAATCAGCGTCGCATTGCTGCCTGCCCACACCTCACTGCCCTGCAGGCCGATATCGCGCCCCGAGTTAATCAGCAGGTTGCCGTTCGCCTTGACCTGGCTGCGTAATTCGGGTGTGCGGGTCGCCACAAACAGTGAACGGTAGGCATCACCCAGGGGGCGCATGTTAAGGTCGATATTCTGTGCGGCGTTAAGGTTGATATTCCCCCCTGCCGTCATTTTGATGCCGTTCAGCGACAGGCCGCTGCCGCTGTTCATCGTTATCGACCCGGTCGCGTTCACGGTGTCTGCCTGGAGCAGGTTGTTGAAGTACTGCAACCGCTTCTCTGCCGACAGAATTTCGCCGGGACGGTTACGTACCAAAACAGCATCATTATTGATGATGCCGATGCTGCCGGGGGCGGTCATGCTAATATTACGACTCTGCGCTAGCAGTGTATTGACCAGGGTTATAGTGCTGCCCGCCGTCAGCGTCAAGTCGCGCGAGGCTTCCAGGCTGCCCAGCCAGCGCACCCCGTCAGGATGGTAATAGTGGGGTTTCTCGCTGGTGTGCACCTTTATTTCGCCGGTACGGGCGGTCAGAGTAACATCCTGCCCTTTTAGTTTGCTCTGCCAGGCATCGATAGTATTCCCAGCGCTCAAACTCAGCTCTTTGCCGGCGGACAAAATACCCTGCCCCAGCACAATGCGGTCTTCAGCAATGGCGGTGATGTTGCCTGTCGCGTTTATGGCATCGGTATCGACGATATTGGCCGCGTGCAGCAGCACATTCTGCGCCCTGACAGTTTCCGGGCGACCGGTCGTTTTGACGTCATTGAGCTGACTTTCGTTGGGCGTTGGCGTTTTGATTTCAATCTGTTTTTTGACATCAGCCACCAAGTTGCCGCCAGCCTGCAGCAAAGACGAAGGGTATCCTTCTGTAGTCCAACTTTTCTGTGTGCCTTTCCTGACGTAGAGGATGTATTCCGGCGTCGTTGTTTTTGCATCCTGCCATTTATGCCCCAGTACGATGTTCGGATTGGGGGTTTTCTGTTCGAGCAAGGCGAAATCATTCAGGTTGCCAATGGTCTCACTACGGACGCTTAGATTATTGCCAGTTAAAATCAGATCGTTGGCCGTTTTTATTGTACTGACGTGGTTCCAAAGCTCCGACGCATTGATATAGGCGCTCTTACCTGAAATGATTTCAGCCGGTTTGCTGTCGCTCACCACGGTAAAAAGTGCGCGTTCACTGTTGACCCAGGGCGTTTTTTTGAAATCGATATGCCCCAGCCATGTGAAGCTCTTGTCTTCGAACTCGGCCAGGTAGTCAAAGAATCGGTAGTCGAATTGGTCCTGATAAACGCCGTCAGCAAGCCAACGATCAATATCTTTGTTGTCTTTCGGTGCCTTGGTCGAGGAAATGGCGAACTGTTGACGCACGTTATCGAGTTTGTTAGTACGAATGACCAGGTCGCCGCTGTTGGTTTTGATGGTGGCTGAGCGGTTCTCGACGTAGTTGGCCTTGTTGCCCTGCGCATCCTTTTGTATCCAGAGGTTTTTGTTGGCGTGAAGTTTGGCGTTGCTACCCGCGTTGCGCACATGGTCGCTGAAAATACGCATGTCGCCGCTGGTGCTGGTTTGCCCATCGTTCACCAGTTTGGTGGCGGCCAGCGTAGCGTTGCCGTCTGCCTGTACCACCGAGCCTGGCGTAATATGCAATTCCCGGGCGCTAACGTTGAGGTCGGTTTTGCTGTGGGTGGTGCCGTTAAGTGCAATCTTGCCGTTGACGCTGAGCGTGATGTCGCGTTGCTGGCTGGTGAGGTCTTTCAGGTTCACCCCGACACCGTCCTCGGTGGCCACCAGGCGAATTTTGTTGGCGTACATGCCACCCAGCGCCTTGGTATCGACCGCCAGTTGCGGTTTGGCCCCGTCGCCGGCAATGGGTTTTACCGTGCCGTCTTTAAAACTGATGCGGTTGGTCCCCTGAGTCAGCGATAGGTTTTTGGCGTTGATTTTGCCGTTGAGTTCAGTGGCACGGCTGAGGATGTCGACGTAGTCGGCGCCACTACCATCGAGTCCCTTGCCCCCGATGGTGACGCCGCCTTTTTTGACCTCCAACGCCTCCAGTGCGCCCTGCTTGTCGAACTGCGGCTTGCCGGTGGTCAACGTCACGCCCGGGGCATTGATAAAACCACAGCCGTCGCAGGTGATGCCATTGGGGTTGGCAATCATCACGTTGGCCTTGTTGCCGAACACCTCGAGTTTACCCTGCAGCTCAGAGCGACTACCGCCGGTGACTTCATTGATGATGAGCTCCGCCGCCTTCCCCTTCAGATTCGGGTTGCCTTTGGCATTCTCTATAATTACGCCCAGTTGGGTCTTGCCACCTTGGGTGGCATTGTTGAGCACAGCGCCTGGCGTGCCGACGTTGAAGTCCTTATAGACGTTGTGCGAAATTCCCGCACTGTTCGGCGTGGCAATATTCACCACCGGCACGTTGCCAGGTTTCATGTGCACCTGGGTGTTGCCGTTGGCGGCGTTGATGCCGGCAGCGAAGGCCGGATGCAGCGGCGTCAGCGCCGTGGTGTAAATCAGCAGGTAGCTGACGGCGCGCGCCAGCGGATGAAGAGGCTTGTCCATAGGAAGGTCCGTTCTCTTAATATAAAATTCAGTCGCGCACTGACGTCCGTGCCGTGTGTCGGTTACTGCAATAAATCGTTTACCTTACAGGGTGATACCGGCCTGCCAGTAAGCCACCCAGCGGTCCGGTTGCAGGCTGTTCGGGTGTGCCAACGGTTTACCGACGGTGAACGCCTGGTTGAACCACCTGTTGTTGATCGCCAACCCCAGAGCGGCACCGGCCACGCTGCCGCCGTCCACCTGGTGCGTCTCGCTGCGCAGCCAGCCACCGTCCAGCGCGGCGGTCAACGATACGTCGCCTATAACCGGCACGGGGCCGAGTTGCCAGTTGAGTTCGTTGCGCCAGTAAGCGCCGCGGTTGCCAGTGAGGTACTGCTCCTTGAAGCCGCGCACCGAATACTGCCCGCCAAGGGAAATGCGCTCACCGCTGTACAGGTTGTCGGCGCTGGTCTGCCCGTAAGCGGAGGTCAGGTAATAGAGCGACGGCGTCAGCGGATAAAAGTAGCTGGCGCTGAGACTGAGTTTGCGAAATTTGCTGCGCGCGGCGTAAGGAGCTGCGGGGTCGTCCCGGCTTGCACCCAACCCACTCAGGCCGTGCGACACAGTCGGGTTCAACGTCAGGTAACCGCCGCTCAGCGTGCGGCTGTAGTTGAGGCCAGCGGACAGGCTGGCCACCGTCACGCTGCTGTTGGTCAGGCGCTGCCCGGCCAGCTTGTTCTCGGTGCGCCGGCGCGATACCCCCAGGTCCAGTGCCAGCTTCTGCCGGCCGTCGCGCAACAGGGTGCGGTTAACGCCCAGGCGCTGCACCACGGCGTTGCCCGCATAGCGATAGCGTGCATCCTGAATGGGAATGTGCTGATAAAAGTCGTTCCAGGCGGCCTGATAGCTGAACAGCCAGTAACCGTAAGGCAACGTGACGCCGCCACTCAGACTGCGGCTGCGGCGGTCATGATGAAATGCATCATCCCGTGAGGCTGACAGCGACCACTGGTCGGCCAGGCGCAGCGGATTGTCCAGCACCACGCCGGCATTCATTTGCCCGGTTCCGGTGCTTTTCTGGCCGCCGTTGTCGGCGCCGAAGGACACCGAGACGGGCAAACGTGTCGACGTCCGGCGCAGCGCCACCGAGGAATAGCCCGGCCGTTTGCCTGGCTGAATGTCGATGGCGACCTGCTGCGAGGGCAACCGGTTGAGCTGCTCCATGCCCTGTTCGATATCACGCAGGTTAAGCACGTAGCCGACCAGTCCGGGGAACGCCATTTTCAGTGCCAGCGTTTCCTGTCCGTCCAGACTGATACCTTCAACGCGCCCCTCACTGACGGCGACGGTCAGTTCACCACCGGCGATATCCTGTTCCGGCAGCCAGGCCTGCGACGTGACATAGCCTCGCGTGATATAGGCGTTGGTGGTCTCCCGAACCAGATTATTGATGCGCAATAGCGTCAGGCAGCGGCCCTGATAGAAAGACGCCAGTTTATCTTTCACCGACCAGGACAGATGTTCGGCGCCCTGAAAGACGATGCGGTTGACGTGATGGCAAGTTTTATCTTCCATCTCCGGCACGGGCAGAGGGAGAGTCGGCAGGTCGGTGGTATTTTGCAGGTCGTCACGCTGCTGCTGCGCCTGCTCCAACAAATTCTTCTGTCGGCGCTCGATAATATCCTGGTCGGCAGGGTTAAGGGTTGATGCCGCCTGGGCCAGGCCAGACAGCCCGAGCCAGGTAACCAATAACCAACATTCCTTGTTGATATGCAAATGAGACTCACTACCATTAAATTGTAATGGTTGCAAAGTGTAAATATTTGTCAGTAAAAGTCTAGTAGTTTATTTTTTATCAATCATGAGGGATCAAGAGGCCGTAAGGCGACTGCCTGATTGGGCACCCAAACTTCTCACAGCGGTTCCTATCAATCAGCCACCGACTCGGCTTTATGTGCTTGCTAAGCCAACCAACAACGTAGACCTGTAGACTGATTTAAAGACCAAAGAGGATAACGGCGGCGTACAACTTAACTCCGGCATTCCAAAGCGCGCCTCCTATCTGAGGCCGCCGCACTGGGTGGTTTTTCCTGGGAAGGCGCCCCGCAGGCATTGATCGACCTTTGGAAAACCGGTCAGGTCGATGAGTGAACCGTTCTAAAGTGAGGGACGCAACGGCGAGTTAATCGGGGCGAATTTATTCGCCCTCTACCCAAGGTGTATAGCTGAACAACACGCGCTTTTTCGATATCAGCCCATGACCGTTTTGGCACAGATAATC
>Ga0308167_1002297_pt1 | contig 18092 bp, 16 predicted proteins | sample PhyCR1_2_FD_202138 | JGI IMG/M metagenome (GOLD analysis project Ga0308167, IMG submission 202138) | Phyllosphere microbial communities from UC Gill Tract Community Farm, Albany, California, United States - DLSLRC.R1 | ecosystem: Host-associated > Plants > Phyllosphere > Unclassified | place... | reverse complement strand
GACGAGGGCCTCGCCCACGAGCACGACGTCGGCGCCGGCGCGACGGTAGTGCGCCACGTCGGCGGGCGACATGACGGCGGACTCGGCGACGCGGGTGACGCCGGCGGGGATCGAGTGGGCCAGGCGGCCGAACAGGTCGGGGTCGAGCTCGAAGGTCGAGAGGTCGCGCGCGTTGACGCCCAGCACCTCGGCCCCGGCGTCGAGGCCGCGAGAGACCTCGTCGGCCGAGTGCGTCTCGACGAGGGCGGTCATGCCGAGCTCGCGCACGAGCTCGTGCAGCTCGACCAGGCGGGCCTGCTCGAGCCCGGCCACGATCAGCAGGACCAGGTCGGCGCCCGCCGCGCGGGCCTCGAACACCTGGTACGGGTCGGCGATGAAGTCCTTGCGGAGCACGGGCACGTCGACGACGGCGCGGACGGCCTCGAGGTCGGCCAGGCTGCCCTTGAACTTGCGGCCCTCGGTGAGGACGCTGATCGCGCTCGCTCCCCCGGTCGCGTACGACAGGGCCAGGGAGGCGGGATCCGGGATCGCGTGCAGGTCGCCCCGTGAGGGGCTCGCGCGCTTGACCTCGGCGATGATCTTGACGCCGGCTGCGGGCGCGAGGGCGGCCCGGGCGTCGAGCGCGGGGGCACGGTCGAGCGCGGCGGCCTCGACGGCAGCGAAGGGCAGGGCGTCGCGGCGGGCCCCGGCGTCGGCCAGTGCGCCCGCGTACAGGTCGTCGAGCACCTAGTTGTGCGCCTTCGGCACGTAGCGGTGTCCGCCGACGCCGTAGCCGGCGCGCTTGAGCACGAGGCCGACGACGAGGCCGACGAGCAGCAGCGCGACCGAGGCCCAGACGACCCAGACGACCGCGAAGAAGAAGGCGACCGTGCCGATCGAGAAGGCGACCAGCATGATCACGACGGCCGTCCAGGCCGCCGGGGAGTTCCCGTGGCCGAGGTCGTCGGCGGTCTCGGTCTCGGCGGCTTTCGTCATCTGCTGGCTCACGGTGCTCCTCGGATCAGTGCGGTACGGGGCGAGTCTACCGGCTGGGTCGGTCGTCGGCGCCCGGGCGGGGCCCGGCGTCGTCGACCGGCGCGGCCGGCTCGTCGGGGGCGGCGAGGTCGGTCGGGTCGTCGGGGTCGGTCGGGTCGTCGCCGACCGAGAGGCTGTCCCACGTCGCGCTCGGGTCGCTCGCGGGGTCGGCGGGCACGAGCCGGGTGGCCGTGTACTTGCGTCCGGCCTGCGGCCAGGCACCCGAGGTGACGACGATCGCCACGCCGAGCAACGCGCCGAGCACGCCGACGACGAGCGCGAGCCAGGGCCACGGGGTGGCCGACGTCGACGAGACGAGCGCGCGCAGGCTGTCCTGCCCGTCGACGCCGGTCGCGTCGGTGACGACGCTTCCGGAGGCGCGGACCGGGTCGGAGAGCGCGGTGCCCGCCGTCACGGCGATGCTCGCGCCGAGCGCGACCTGCAGCAGCCCGAGGACGACCCGGAAGACGCGCCCCGCGATCGTGAGGGCGCCCACGAGGGCCAGGGCGGCCAGGGAGAGCGCGGACACGGGCGACCCGGCGACGTCGCCGGCCGCGGTCAGGTCGAGCTGCCCGCCCTGCGGGGACTCGACCACGACGCCGAACCACGGCTGCGTCCAGGTGAGCAGGCCGACTCCGGCGAGGAGGACCCCGACGAGGATCGAGACGAGCTTGAGCCGTCGCGGCGCCATCAGCGGAGCCTCGTCATGGCGTTGGCGACGGCGACGGCGCGGAGGGGGGCCGCGGCCTTGTTGCGCGCCTCCTGTGCCTCGGCGTCGGGGTCGCTGTCGGCGACGAGGCCGGCACCGGCCTGGACGCGGGCGACGCCGCCCTGCAGGAGGACCGTGCGGATCGCGATCGCGACGTCGGCCGAGCCGGCGAAGTCGAAGTAGCCGACCACGCCGCCGTACACGCCGCGCTGGGCGGGCTCGAGCTCGTCGATGATCTCGAGGGCGCGCGGCTTCGGTGCGCCCGAGAGCGTGCCGGCGGGGAACGTCGCGCGGAAGGCGTCGATGGCGTTCCGCCCGGGCGCGAGATCGCCCTCGACGCTCGACACGAGGTGCATGATGTGGCTGAAGCGCTCGACCTGCATGAACTCGGTCACCTCGACGGTGCCGGGCGTGCAGACCTTGAGCAGGTCGTTCCGGGCCAGGTCGACGAGCATGAGGTGCTCGGCCCGCTCCTTCTCGTCGCCGAGCAGGCGCTCGGCGTGCGCGCCGTCCTCCTCCGGCGTCGCGCCGCGGGGGGCCGACCCGGCGATGGGGTGGGTGAAGGCGCGCCGTCCGTCGACCTTGACCAGCGCCTCCGGCGACGAGCCGACGATCTGGTAGGGCTCGCCCGTGGCGTCCTCGAGGCTGACGAGGTACATGTACGGGCTCGGGTTGAGGGTGCGCAGCACCCGGTAGACGTCGAGGGCGTCGGCGGTCAGCTCGTGGTCGAAGCGCTGCGAGACGACGACCTGGAACACGTCGCCGTCGACGATGAACTGCTTCGAGCGCTCGATCGCCTCGGCGTAGTCCGCCCGCGGCGTCCGGTCGACCGGTGAGGGCTGGACGCCCAGGTCGACGTCGGAGAGGAAGGCGTCGCTCGGCGCCGCGAGGCCCGTCTGCAGCCGGTCGAGGCGCGCCTGGGCGTCGGCCCAGAGCGCGTCGGCGTCGTCGACCCCGTCGTTGAGCACCGTCGCGATCAGCATCACGGCGCCGGTGCGGTGGTCGAGCGCGACGAGCTCGGAGACGAAGCTGAGCGCCTGCGACGGGACCGTAAAGTCCACGGGAGGCGCGTCGGGCAGGTGCTCCAGCTCACGGACCGCCTCCCATCCGACGAAGCCGACCAGGCCGCCGGTGAGGGGCGGGAGGTCGGGGATGCGCGGCGTCGCCCAGCGCTCGTGCAGGGCCGAGAGCACCTCGAGCGGACGACCGGACGCACCGCCGAGGGCACGGTCGGCGTCGAGTCCGTGGCCGAGCCAGCGCACCTCGCCGTCCTGCGTCGTGAGGACGCCGAACGACGAGACGCCGACGAACGACCAGCGCGACCAGATGCCGCCCTGGCCGGCGGACTCGAGGAGGAACGTGCCCGGACGGCCGGCGGCGAGCTTGCGGTAGATGCCCACCGGCGTCTCGCCGTCGGCGAAGAGATCGCGGACCACCGGGATCACCCGGTGGCCGTCGAGCAGGGCGCCGAAGCCCGCACGCGTGGTGGACGAGCGGTCAGCCACGGTCGGCCTCCGCTGCGGAGTCCGAGTCGGAGCCCGCGTCGGTCGAGGAGGCGGTGGCCGGGCTGAGCGGGTCGACGTCGAAGCACGAGTGGGCGCCGGTGTGGCACGCGGCGCCGATCTGCTCGACCGTGACGAGGAGCGCGTCGTCGTCGCAGTCGAGGGCTGCGGCCCGGACGAACTGGGCGTGGCCGGAGGTGTCGCCCTTGCGCCAGTACTCCTGGCGGGAACGCGACCAGAAGGTCACGCGACCTTCGGTCAGGGTGCGGCGCAGCGCCTCCTCGTCCATCCAGCCCATCATCAGCACGTCGCGCGAGACGGCGTCCTGGATGATCGCGGGCAGGAGCCCGCTCGCGTCGAAGCGGGCGCGCGCCACAACCGGCTCGACGGTGTCACGGGTCAGGGGCTGATCGGTCGCTGTCTGGTCGGTCATGGGGACTCCCGGTGTCATCGGACGACGGCGCCGGAGGCCGCCAGCTCGCGCTTCACGTCGCCGACGGTCAGCTCACGGTTGTGGAACACGGAGGCGGCGAGGACGGCGTCGGCGCCGGCGGCCACGGCGGGCGCGAAGTGCTCGAGGGCACCGGCGCCGCCGGAGGCGATGACCGGCACGCGGCTGTTCGACCGCATCAGGGCGACGAGCTCGAGGTCGAAGCCCTGCTTCGTGCCGTCGGCGTCGATGCTGTTGACGAGCAGCTCGCCCGCACCGCGCTCGATGGCCTCGCGGGCCCAGGCCACGGCGTCGATGTCGGTCTCGGTGCGGCCGCCGTGGGTCGTGACGACGAAGCCGGAGGGCATGCGCGCCGATCGCTTGACGTCGAGCGAGAGGACGACGCACTGCGCGCCGAAGCGGTCGGCGATCTCGCCGACGAGCGCGGGGCGGGCGATCGCGGCGCTGTTGACGCCGATCTTGTCCGCACCGGCCGCCTGGAGGCGCGCGACGTCGTCGCTCGAGCGGACTCCCCCGCCGACGGTCAGCGGGATGAAGACCTGCTCGGCGGTCGCCCGCACGACGTCGTAGGTGGTGGCCCGGTCGTCGACGGTCGCGGTGACGTCGAGGAACGTGATCTCGTCGGCGCCCTGCTCGTAGTAGGTGCGGGCGAGCTCGACGGGGTCGCCCGCGTCGCGCAGGTCGAGGAAGTTGACGCCCTTGACGACGCGCCCGGCGGCGACGTCGAGGCAGGGGACGACGCGGACCGCGAGGGACGGATCGGCGGCCGTCACGGTCAGAGCCTCGCGGCGTGGATCGGGCTCACGAGGATGGCCCGGGCGCCCAGGTCGTACAGGGCGTCCATCACCTGGTTGGTGTCGCCACGCGGCACCATCACGCGGACGGCGGCCCAGTCGGCGTCGTGCAGGGGCGCCACCGTCGGCGACTCCATGCCCGGCGTGACGGCGGTCGCCGCGTCGAGGGCCGACACCGGCACGTCGTAGTCCATCATCACGTAGCGTCGCGCGACGAGGACGCCCTGGAGACGGCGGTGCAGCACGTCGATGCCCGCGGCCTGTGCGTCGGAGGCGATCAGCACGGCGGTCGACTGCAGGATGACGGGCCCGAAGACCTCGAGTCCGGCGGCGCGGAGGGTCGTGCCCGTCTCGACGACGTCGGCGATCGCGTCGGCCACGCCGAGCTTGACGGCGCTCTCGACGGCCCCGTCGAGGCCGACCAGCTGCGCGGTGACCCCGGCGTCACGGAGGAACGCGCCGACCAGGCCGACGTAGCTCGTCGCGACCCGGAGGCCCTCGAGGTCGGCCAGCTCACGGAATCGACCGGCCGGGCCGGCGAAGCGGAAGGTCGAGGAGGCGAAGTCGAGGGGCGCGATCTCGCCGGCGGTCGAGCCGGAGTCGAGCAGCAGGTCGCGGCCGGTGATGCCGACGTCGAGCGCGCCCTGGCCGACGTAGGTCGCGATGTCGCGGGGCCGGAGGTAGAAGAACTCGACGCCGTTGCGCTCGTCGGCCTGGTAGAGCGACTTCGGGTCGCGGCGACCCTGGTAGCCCGCCTCGTGGAGCATCTGGCTGGCGGTCTCGCTGAGGGAGCCCTTGTTGGGCACTGCTACGCGGAGCATGGTGGTGAGCTGTCCGTTCTGGGGCCGCCGGTCGGCGGCGTCACGTCGTGAGGTGGTGGGGACGGGCTCAGAGATGTCGCCACACGTCGTCGGGGGTCAGGCCCTTGGCGATCATGAGCACCTGCACGTGGTAGATGAGCTGCGAGATCTCCTCTGCCGTGGCGACGTCGCCCTCGTACTCGGCGGCCATCCACACCTCGGCCGCCTCCTCGACGATCTTCTTGCCGATCTGGTGGACCCCGGCGTCGAGCTCGGCGACGGTGCCGCTGCCCTCGGGACGGTCACGGGCCTTGTCGCTGAGCTCGGAGAACAGCTGGTCGAAGGACTTCACGACGACAAGGCTACCGTCGCCGCGGCCGCCCTCAGCGCGGCGATGCGCTCGGCAGGGTCGCCGCCGTAGACGGCCGACCCGGCGACGACCGTGTCGGCGCCGTTCTCGACGGCCGTCACGATCGTGTCGAGCCCGATGCCGCCGTCGACCTCGAGCCAGACGTCCAGGCCGGAGGCGCGGACCGCCTCGCGCGCACGAGCCAGCTTGGGCATCGTCTCGGGCATGAACGACTGCCCGCCGAAGCCGGGTTCGACCGTCATCACGAGGATCATGTCCCACTCGTCCAGGGTCTGCAGGTAGGGCTCGAGGTCGGTCTCGGGCTTGACCGCGATCGACGCACGCGCCCCGGTGCTGCGGATCGCCCGCGCGGTCGCCACCGGGTCGGCGGCGGCCTCGGCGGAGAACGTCACGGAGAAGGCGCCGAGCTCCGCGTAGCGCGGCGCCCAGCGGTCGGCGTCGTCGACCATGAGGTGCACGTCGAGCGGCACCGGGCTGACCTGCTGGAGGCGCTCGACGACCGGCAGGCCGAGGGTGAGGTTCGGCACGAAGTGCCCGTCCATCACGTCGACGTGGACGAGGTCCGCGTCGGAGATGCGGGCGAGGTCGCGCTCGAGGTTGGCGAAGTCGGCCGAGAGGATGCTGGGGCTGATGCGAACGGACACCGGACGATCTTACCGGCGACGCGCCTCCTCGGCCCCAGGCTCTCTCGTGCCTCAGGCCCTCTTCTGCGTCAGGCCCTCTTCTGCGTCAGGCCTTCTTTTGCACCAGGGCGACGAACATGGCGTCGGTGCCCTGGCGGTGGGGCCACAGCTGGACGTAGGGCCCGGAGGCGAGGTCGACCTCGCCCACGGCGACCCGGGCGACGGCCTCGGGGCCGTCGAGCAGCTCGACGTCGTCGCGGCGGCGCAGCCCGGACTCGACGATCGCCCGGGTCTCGGCGAGGTGGGGCGAGCACGTGACGTAGGCGAGCAGGCCGCCGGGCGCGAGCGCGTCGAGGGCGCTGGCGAGGAGGTCGGCCTGGAGGCGGGTGAGCTCGCCCACGTCCGACGGCTGCTTGCGCCAGCGCGCCTCCGGACGACGGCGCAGGGCACCGAGGCCGGTGCACGGCGCGTCGAGCAGGATGCGCTGGTAGCCGCCGGGCTCGTCGGCGCCGAGGCGGACGGCGTCGCCTTCGCGGACGTCGACATCCCCGGGGACGGCGGCGAGGGCCTGACGCACCAGCCCCACGCGGGCCGGCACGAGCTCGTTGGCGACGAGGTGCGCACCGACCCTGGCCGCCTCGGCGGCGAGCAGGGCCGCCTTGCCGCCGGGGCCCGCGCACATGTCGAGCCACCGTTCGCCGGGCGAGGCGTCGTGGTGCCGGCTGAGCAGCAGGGCGGCGAGCTGCGAGCCCTCGTCCTGGACGCGGGCTCGGCCCGTGCGGACGACGGGCTGGTGGGCCGGGTCTCCCCCGGCGCTGACCCGCGCCAGCGGCGAGAGCAGCGCGTCGTCGCCTCCGAGCTCGGACGGCTCCGCGAGCCCGGGCAGGGCGACGAGGCTGACCCTCGGGGGCACGTTGTCCGCGGCCAGCAGGTCGACGAGCTCGTCCTGGCGGCCCTCCGCGGCGAGTGAGCGGCGCAGGGCACGGATGACCCACACCGGGTGCGACCACTCGGCGGCGAGCCGGTCGTCGTCGCTCGTCGCCGCGGCCAGCACGCGTTCGCGCCACTCGTCGGGGGTGGAGCGGCCGACCGTCCGGAGGACGCCGTTGACGAAGCCGGTGCCGGCGCGGCTGCCGACCTGGCGCGCGAGCTCGACCGACTCGTCGACCGCGGCGTGCGCGGCGACCCGCGTGGACAGCAGCTGGTGCACCCCGAGCCGGAGCACGTCGAGCAGGGCCGGGTCGATCGCGTCGGCCGGGCGCCGGGCGGCGAGGGCGACGACGCGGTCGTAGTAGCCCGACATGCGGAGCGTCCCGTAGGTGAGCTCGGTCGCGAGGGCGGCGTCCTGCGCGTCGAGGCCGGCGCGGGCGATGCGGGCGGGCAGGAGCAGGTTGGCGTAGGCGTCGTCGTCGGCGACGGCGCGGAGAACGTCGAGGGCGACCTGGCGGGCGGGCTGGACGCGGCTCACGCGGGGGCCTCCTCGTCGGTCGTGGTGGTGCTCGTCGTGGGGCTCGTGGTCAGCAGCACGTCGTCGGTCGACGGCAGCCCGCGGCTCCAGTCGGCCCCGGCCATCGGCTTCTTGCCGGGCGGCTGGACGCGGACCAGCTCGAGCGGTGCGGTGCCCGTGCCCACGAGGAGGCGGCGGCCCCGGAGTGCGATCCGCCCCGGTGCCAGGGGCGCGAGGCCTGCGTCGGCGTCGGCGGCTGCGTCGCCGACGTCCGCGGCGCGGAGCTCGAGGACCTTCAGACGGGCGTCGCCGAGAGGGAGGTGCGCGCCCGGCTCGGGCGTCGTGCCCCGCCAGCGGTCGACCACGTCGTCGGCGGGCAGCGAGAGGTCGAGCGCGCCGTCGTCGAGGACGAGCTTGGGAGCGAGGGTCACCTCGCCCACCTGGACCACGGGCTCGGCCGTGCCCGCGGCGAGTCGGTCGACGACGTCGCCGAGCAGGGCGGCGCCGGTCGCCGCGAGCTCGTCGAGCAGGGCCCCGGCGGTCTCGGTGCCGTCGAGGGGCCGCTCGAGGGTGCCCAGCAGGTCGCCGGCGTCGAGCTCGGGCACGAGCTGGAAGACCACGGCACCCGTGCGCTCGTCGCCGGCCATGAGCGCGCGCTGCACGGGTGCGGCTCCGCGCCAGCGCGGCAGCAGGGAGAAGTGCAGGTTGATCCAGCCGAGCCGGGGCGCGGACAGCACCGGCTCGCGCAGGAGGGCCCCGAAGGCGACCACCACCCCGAGGTCGGCGCCCAGGGCACCGATCCGCTCGGCCACCTCCTCCGTGATCCGCCGCGTCTTGACGACCGGCAGCCCGAGGCGTTCGGCCTCGAGGGCGACCGGGGTCGCGGTGAGGACACGGCGACGGCCCTGGGGCGTGTCGTCGCGGGTGACGACGGCGACCACCTCGTGCTCGCTCGCGGCGAGGGCGGTCAGGGACGGGACGGCGGCCGACGGGCTGCCGGCGAAGACGAGGCGCAAGGGATTCCTGGAGGTCAGTCGGTGAACGGCTCGACGTCGTCGAACCGCACCCTGAGTGTAGGCAGCCCCCGGCCGCGCCGGGAGCCGATCGCCTTGCGGCGCTCCGTCGCGGCGCGGATGACCTGGGACCGCAGCACCTGCGCGACGTCGTGCCCGCTGGCGTAGTCGAACCGCACGATGGCGCGGACGCCGGCGTCGGGGACGTCGACCGGCCCCAGGGTCTCCTTCCGGACGCCCTCGGGCAGCTCGTCGAGGGCGCGGGCGACGGTCTCGACGCCTCCCGTGACGGTCGCGACGCGGACGGCGGGCGGGAACCGCAGCTCCCGCCGGTCGGCCAGCTCGCCGGACGCGTAGCGAGCCAACTCCCAGGTCGCGAGCGAGGAGGCGATGGCCCCGCCGACGCCGACCAGCACGATCGGCGCACGGCGCGCCGCCAGGGCCGCCGCGTTGGCCCACCAGCGGAGGCAGTCCTCGGCGACCCGGAGGCTCTCCCGCGCGAGCATGCGCTCGCCGTCGAGCAGCAGGACGGCACGGTAGCCGCCCGGCGCGATCGGCTCGGCCCCCCGGGTCGCGACGACGATCGCGGGCTCCGCGTCGACGTGCGTCACCTGGCGCGAGCCGTCGGACACGATGACGCGGACCCCCGGGAACGCCTTGCCGAGCTCGTCGGCGGTGCGGGACGCGCCCGTGCCGACCGACTTCATCGCCGTGCCCTCGCAGGTCGAGCATCGCCAGCCCACGGCGAGGGCGCCGCACCACGAGCAGGCCGGCTGGGCGCCCTGCGCGCGCTGGACGAGCGGCCCGCCGCAGCGCGTGCACCGTGCCGTGTCGCCGCACTCGGTGCAGGCCAGGCGCGGCGAGAAGCCGGGGTGGGCCACCTGCACCAGCACCGGCCCGTGCTCGACCGCGGCCCGCGCCTCCGTCCAGGCCGTCGAGGGGATCCGCGCCTGGGCGGCGAAGCCGTCCTGGGCCGCCTGCTGGGACGTGGGCACGACGTGGGGCTGGTAGCGAGGGTCGGGGCGGACCTCGGCGAGGAAGCCGATCTCGACGAGTCGCTGCACGTCGGTGCTCCGCGCGTGGCCGAGGAACACGAGCGCGGTCTGCTGCTGGGACTGCCGCACCAGCGCGGTGTCCCGCGCGTGCACGTACGGGCTCAACGGCTCGCCCATCAGGGGGTCGCCGTCGTCGAAGACGACGATCAGGCCGAGACGCGCCGACGGCGCGAGGAGCACGGACCGGTTGCCGACGAGGACGAGCGGCTGGTCGCCCCTCGCACGCAGCACCGAGCGGTAGCGGTCGGCGTTCGACTGCTTCGAGTCGAGCCGGACGACGCTCTCGGCGGGCAGCAGGGCCGCCAGGGCGCGCAGGACCTGATCTTCGTCGCGGTGGTCGGGCACCGCCACGATCGCGTTCTCGCCCGCGGCCAGGGCCACCGTCGCGAGCTGGGCGACCGTGACGGCCCACCGGCCGACCCACGAGCCGTCGGGCAGCTCGTCGAGCAGCGGCACGGCGTCGACGGCGGCGCGGCCGCGGGCCGCGACGATGCCCGCGAGCTGGTCGGCGCCGTAGCCCGTCACCTCGGAGGCGACGACGACGGGGTGCGAGACCGTCTCGCCGGACTCGGCGGCGGCCGTCGCGGCCGCGAGCACCTGCTTCTCGACCCTCGCCTGGCGGGGCGGCACGGCCAGGCGCAGCACGTCGCTCGCGGAGCCGCCCGCCCGGTCGGCCACGGCCCTGGCCAGGGCGTACACCTCGGGCGCGAGGACGGAGGCGGTCGAGACGATCGCCTCGACCTCGCTCAGCTCGCCCCCGTGTGCGGACGACTCGGCGACCTCGACCACGAACCCGTCCGCGATGCGCCCCGCCGAGCGGAGCGGGACCTTGACCCGGATGCCGGGCACGACGTCGTCGCGCAGGTGCGACGGGACGGCGTAGTCGAAGAGCCGGTCGAGCTGCGGCAGAGGCGACTCGACCAGCACCCGCGCCACGGCGCGCGGTGACGGCCGCTCGCTCGCGACGGGCACGGTCACGGGCGACGGGTCAGAGACCGGCGGCGGCCCGGAGCGCGTCGACGCGGTCGAGGGCCTCCCAGGTGAACTCGGGCAGCTCACGGCCGAAGTGACCGTAGGTCGACGTCGCCGCGTAGATCGGCCGCAGCAGGTCGAGGTCGCGGATGATCGCCGCAGGCCTCAGGTCGAAGACCGCCTTGACGGCCTCGATGATGACGTCGTCGGCCACGTGCCCGGTGCCGAACGTCTCGACGTAGAGCCCGACGGGGGCAGCCCGGCCGATGGCGTAGGCGATCTGCAGCTCGATGCGGTCGGCCAGGCCCGCCGCGACGGCGTTCTTGGCGACCCAGCGCATGGCGTAGGCGGCCGAGCGGTCGACCTTCGACGGGTCCTTGCCCGAGAACGCGCCGCCCCCGTGGCGGCTCGCGCCGCCGTAGGTGTCGACGATGATCTTGCGGCCGGTGAGGCCGGCGTCGCCCTGCGGGCCACCGATCTCGAAGCGACCCGTCGGGTTGATGATGAAGCGCGTGTCGGTCGAGTCGAGCCCGGCCTCGTCGAGCACGGGCCGGACGACGTGGGCGATGACGTCGGCCTCGAGCTGCTCGCTCGAGACGCTCGGCGAGTGCTGCGTCGAGACGACGACCGTGTCGACCGTGCGCGGGACGACGCCGTCGTAGCCGACCGTGACCTGGGTCTTGCCGTCGGGTCGGAGGTACTCGAGTTCGCCGCTCTTGCGGACGTGCGCCAGCCGCTCCGCCAGCCGGTGGGCCAGCCACACCGGCAGCGGCATGTACTGCGGCGTCTCGTTGGTGGCGTAGCCGAACATGATGCCCTGGTCGCCGGCGCCCTGACGGTCGAGAGCGTCGTCGGAGGTGCCGCCCCGCGCCTCCAGCGCCGTGTCGACTCCCTGGGCGATGTCGGGCGACTGCGCGCCGATGGAGACCTCGACGCCGCAGGTGCGGCCGTCGAAGCTGACGGCCGACGAGTCGTAGCCGATGCCGACGATGAGGTCGCGGACGATCGTGGGGATGTCGACGTAGCCCTTGGTGGTGACCTCGCCCGCGACGTGGACGAGCCCGGTCGTGACCATCGTCTCGACGGCCACCCGGCTCTGCGGATCGACCGCGAGCAGCGCGTCGAGGATGCCGTCCGAGATCTGGTCGCAGATCTTGTCGGGGTGGCCCTCGGTGACCGACTCCGACGTGAAGAGCCGGAGGCTCGCCGGTGCGGTCGTGCTGCTGGTGGGTGTCACGTCGGTCGAGGTCACAGGTGCTCCGGGGTCGAGGGCGAGGGCGTCAGGCGTCGTGGGACGCGGCGAGGCCCCTCGGGACGGTCTCCCAGGGGGCCTCGGCAGATGCTACGGCCGCCCCCCGACAGTGTCGTGGGAGGGCCGGCGAGGACTACTCGGCGGCAGCCGGGAGGGGCTTGGCCTCGAGCTTGTCCTCGTTGATCTCGTGCATCGCGACGGAGAGGGGCTTGTCGTCGATGGTGCTGTCGACGAGCGGGCCGACGTTGTCGAAGAGGCTGCCCTCGTGCAGGTCGGCGTAGTAGTCGTTGATCTGACGCGCGCGCTTCGACGCGAAGATGACGAGCGCGTACTTCGACTCGACCTTCGAGAGCAGCTCGTCGATGGGCGGATCGATGATGCCCTTGTTCTTGTCGGCCATGGTCACTCCTCGTTGTGGGGTTCTGTCAGGCACCGGCAGGTGCAGAGATCGGGGCGCGAGTCACGCCCGTGGGCGTGCGTCCTCGGGCGCAGTCATCAATTCTACGACCTCGCGGGCTGCTTCGGGCACGTCGTGGTTCACGACCTTGACGTCGAACTCGTCCTGGGCGGCCAGCTCGACCTTCGCGGTCTCGAGTCGGCGCTGCTGCTCGGCCGCGTCCTCCGTGCCCCGGCCGATCAGCCGGCGGACGAGTTCGTCCCACGTGGGCGGCAGCAGGAACACGAGGACGGCCTCGGGCATGGCCGTGCGGACGAGGCGGGCGCCCTGGAGGTCGATCTCGAGCAGGACGCTCCGCCCGGCCTGCAGCGCGGCGTCGATCGGGGGCCGCGGCGTGCCGTAGCGGTACGAGTTGTGCACGGTGGCCCACTCGAGCAGCTCGCGCTCGCGGATCATCCGGTCGAACTCGGCGTCGTCGACGAAGTAGTAGTGCACGCCGTCGACCTCGCCGGGACGCGGGGCCCTGGTGGTCGCCGAGATGGAGAGGTGCACGTCGGGGTAGTTCTCGCGGATGTGGGTCGACACCGTGCCCTTGCCGACGGCCGTGGGCCCGGCGAGGACGACGAGTCGCGACCGCACGCGCCCCCTGGCCTCGCGGACGGCGAGCCAGTCGCCGAGGATGCGACGCTGCCGGACGCCGAGGCCGCCGACGCGCTTCGACTCGGCGATGCCGAGGTCGGTCATGATGCGGGCGACCCGGGTGGGCCCGATGCCGGGGATGCTCGTGAGCAGCTCGCGGACGCGCAGCGTCGCCTCGGGCGCCGTCGGCTCCCCGGCCCAGGCGGCCTCCGCGACGTCGAGCGCGGTGCGCCGTCGCTCGGCGACGGAGGCCTTGACGGCGGCGCGGGCACGACGGGCGGCGACCGCGGCCCGGGCGGCGGCGGCACGGTCGACCGGCGGCGGGGTCATGCGAGGCACGAGCGCACCTCCTCCGCGGCGTCGCGGACGGCAGCGGCCATCCCGTCGGGGCCGGCCGCGAGGACGCCCCGGGAGGTCGAGACGAGGACGGTGTGCGCCGCCGCGCCGTAGAGGGCCGTCAGGTCGGAGACGCGAGCCCCCTGGTGGCCGAAGCCGGGGGCGAGGACGGGAACGCCGGTCAGCGCCGCCGTGTCGATGCCGTACGACGCGAGGTCGACTGTCGCCCCGAGCACGAGGCCCACGGAGCCGAGTCGGGTCTCCCCCGCTGCCTGGTCGTCGTCTCGCACCTGGTCGACGATACCTGCCGCCAGGGCCCGTGACGTGCCGTCGGGGCCGGCGACGCGCGCGGTCTGCCCGGCCCGCGCCTCCGGGTTGGAGGTCGCCGCGAGGACGAAGACGCCCGCGCTGACCTGACGGGCCCGGTCGATCGTGCTGCGCAGCGAGTCGAAGCCGAGGTACGGGGACACCGTCAGGGCGTCGACCCGGAGGGGCGAGTCGGGGGCGAACCAGGCCTCGGCGTAGCCGTCCATCGTGCTGCCGACGTCGCCGCGCTTGGCGTCGCCGATGACGATCAGCCCAGCGTCCCTCGCGGCTGCCAGGACGTCCTCCAGCGCGGCGAACCCGGCCGAGCCCCAGCGCTCGAAGAAGGCGACCTGGGGCTTCACGACCCCGGCCGAGCCGGCGGTCGCCTCGACCGCGCGCAGGCCGAGCTCGCGCACGCCGGCCGCGCTGGTCGGCAGCCCCCACGCCTCGAGCAGCCAGGCGTGCGGGTCGATGCCGACGCAGAGGCCGCCGGACGTCTCGAGGACGTCGGCGAGGCGAGAGCCGAAGGAGGCACCCGCCTCGCCGGCCGGGACGTCAGCGGCGACGGAGGCGCCCGTCACCGCCGTGCCGCCCGGGCCAGACCGTAGTCCTGCAGGCTCGTGACCTCGAAGGGCGTGTGGATGGCCTCGATCGAGGCCACCGCCGCGCCGAGCTGCGCGATGGTCGTGAAGAGGGCCTTGTCGGCCGCGACGGTGGCGGCGCGGATCTCGTAGCCGTCCGCGCGGGCGCTCGAGCCGCTCGGGGTGTTGATCACGATGTCGACCTCGTCGCGGTTGATCAGGTCGACGACGCTCTCGCCGCCGGCGCTGAACTTGCCGACGATCTCGGCCGCTATCCCGTTGCGGATGAGCACGGTCGCCGTGCCCTCGGTCGCCAGCACGCGGAAGCCGAGCTGCTGGAGGCGCAGGACGGGCAGCACGATGGCGCGCTTGTCGCGGTCGGCGACGCTGACGAAGACGGTGCCCGTCGTGGGCAGCCCGCCGTACGCCGCCGTCTGGCTCTTAGCGAAGGCGCGGGGGAAGTCCCGGTCGATGCCCATGACCTCGCCGGTCGAGCGCATCTCGGGGCTGAGGACGCTGTCGACGACCTGGCCGTCCTTCGTGCGGAAGCGCTTGAACGGGAGCACCGCCTCCTTGACGGAGATCGGGGAGTCGAGCGGCACGTCCGAGCCGTCCTGGGCGGGCAGCAGCCCGCTCTCGACGAGCTCGCGGATGCTCTGGCCGACCATGACGAGCGACGCCGCCTTGGCGAGCGGGATGCCGAGCGCCTTCGAGACGAAGGGCACCGTGCGGCTGGCGCGGGGGTTCGCCTCGATCACGTAGAGGACGCCGGCGGCGATCGCGAACTGCACGTTGAGCAGGCCGCGGACGCCGATGCCCTCGGCGATGGCGAGCGTGGCCTCGCGGACACGGTCGATCTCGCCCTTGCCGAGCGTCACCGGCGGCAGGGTGCAGCTCGAGTCGCCCGAGTGGATGCCCGCCTCCTCGATGTGCTCCATGACGCCGCCGACGTAGAGCTCGGTGCCGTCGTAGAGGGCGTCGACGTCGATCTCGACGGCGTCGTCCAGGAACCGGTCGACGAGCAGGGGCGCGTCCGGGCCGATGATCGCCTGGTCGCTCACGCGGACGAAGTAGTCGGCCAGCGACGGGCTGTCGTAGACGATCTCCATGCCGCGGCCGCCGAGCACGTACGAGGGGCGCACCAGCACGGGATAGCCGATCTCCTCGGCGACGGCGACGGCGCTCTCGTAGTCGGTCGCCGTGCCGTTGCGGGGCGCGAGCAGCCCTGCCTCGTCGAGGATGGCGGAGAACAGCCCGCGCTCCTCGGCCGAGTCGATGGCGTCGGGCGAGGTCCCGAGGATCGGCACGCCGGCCGCCTCGAGGCCCTTGGACAGGCCGAGGGCGGTCTGGCCGCCGAGCTGCACGACGACGCCGACGAGCTCGCCGCTGGCGGACTCCGCGTGCACGACCTCGAGGACGTCCTCGAGGGTGAGCGGCTCGAAGTAGAGCCGGTCGCTCGTGTCGTAGTCGGTCGAGACCGTCTCGGGGTTGCAGTTGACCATGATCGTCTCGTAGCCCGCATCGCTCAGGGCGAAGCTGGCGTGCACGCACGAGTAGTCGAACTCGACCCCCTGGCCGATCCGGTTCGGGCCCGAGCCGAGGATGATCACCTTGCGGCGGTCGCTCGGCGCGACCTCGGTCTCGAGGTCGTAGCTCGAGTAGTGGTACGGGGTGAGCGCGGGGAACTCGCCCGCGCAGGTGTCGACCGTCTTGAACACGGGGCGGACGCCGAGCGACCAGCGCAGCTCGCGCACCTCCTGCTCGCCGAGCCCGCGCAGCTGGCCGATCTGCACGTCGCTGAACCCGTGGTCCTTGGCGTGCGCGAACAGGTCGGCGTCGAGCTCGGGCGCGGCGGCGATCTCGTCGGCGACCTCGTTGATCAGGACGACCTGGTCGATGAACCAGGGGTCGATGGCGGTCGAGTCGAAGACCTGCTCGGCCGTGGCGCCGGCACGCAGGGCCTGCTGGACGGTGACGATGCGGCCGTCGGTGGGCGTGTGCGCCAGGGTGAGCAGCGCCTCCCGGTCGCCGGGCTCGCCCTCCCAGTGGAAGCTGGACCCGCGCTTCTCGAGCGAGCGCAGCGACTTCTGCAGCGACTGGGCGAAGTTGCGGCCGATGGCCATGGCCTCGCCGACGCTCTTCATCGTCGTGCTGAGCGTCGTGTCGGCCGCGGGGAACTTCTCGAAGGCGAACCGCGGCACCTTGACGACCACGTAGTCGAGGGTGGGCTCGAAGGAGGCGGGCGTCACCTTCGTGATGTCGTTCGGGATCTCGTCGAGGCGGTACCCGAGGGCGAGCTTCGCGGCGATCTTGGCGATCGGGAAGCCCGTCGCCTTCGACGCCAGCGCGCTGGAGCGCGAGACGCGCGGGTTCATCTCGATGACGATGACGCGGCCGTCGGCCGGGTCGATCGCGAACTGGATGTTGCAGCCTCCGGTGTCGACGCCCACCCGACGGATGATGTCGATCGAGATGTCGCGGAGGTTCTGGTACTCGCGGTCGGTGAGCGTCAGCGCGGGCGCGACGGTGATCGAGTCGCCCGTGTGCACACCGACCGGGTCGACGTTCTCGATCGAGCAGACGACGACCGTGTTGTCGGCCGTGTCGCGCATCATCTCGAGCTCGTACTCCTTCCAGCCGAGGATGCTCTCCTCGAGCAGGACCTCGGTGGTGGGGCTCTGGTGCAGGCCGTCGGTGACCATGCGGACGAGCTCGTCGCGGGTGTACGCGAAGCCCGAGCCGAGGCCGCCCATCGTGAACGACGGACGGATGACGAGCGGGTAGCCGAGGTCCTCGGCGAAGTCGACCGCCTCCTCGACGGTGTGCGCGATGTAGGACTTCGCGACGTCGGCGCCCGACTCGAGCACCAGCTCCTTGAAGAGCTGACGATCTTCGCCCTTCTGGATGGCCTCGACCTTGGCGCCGATCAGCTCGACGCCGTGCTTGGCGAGGATGCCCTCCTCGTCGAGCGCGATCGCGGCGTTCAGCGCCGTCTGGCCGCCGAGGGTCGGGAGGATCGCGTCGGGCCTCTCCTTGACGATGATCGCCTCGAGGACCTCGGAGGTGATCGGCTCGACGTAGGTGGCGTCGGCGAAGTCGGGGTCGGTCATGATCGTGGCCGGGTTCGGGTTCACGAGGATGACGCGCACCCCCTCCTCGCGGAGGACGCGGCACGCCTGGGTGCCCGAGTAGTCGAACTCGGCCGCCTGGCCGATGACGATCGGCCCGGAGCCGATCACGAGGACGGAGTTGATGTCTGCGCGCTTGGGCATCAGTTGCTGCTGCTTTCGAGGTCGGAGCCGAAGTCGACGGGCTGGCCGGACTTGCGAGCCACGACCGCCTCGCGGAAGCGGTCGAAGAGGTGGTTGCTGTCGTGGGGCCCGGCCGCCGCCTCGGGGTGGTACTGCACCGAGAAGGCCGGGACGTCGAGGGCGCGGAGGCCCTCGACGACGTTGTCGTTGAGGCTGAAGTGGCTGACCTCGACACGGCCGAAGCCGGCGGGCGAGTCGAGCACGCCCTCGACGGGCGCGTCGACCGCGAAGCCGTGGTTCTGGCTCGTGATCTCGACCTTGCCGGTCGTCTTGTCGAGCACCGGCTGGTTGATGCCGCGGTGGCCGAAGGGCAGCTTGTACGTGTCGAAGCCGAGCGCCCGGCCGAACAGCTGGTTGCCGAAGCAGATGCCGAAGTAGGGCAGGCCGTCGCGCAGGGCGCCGCGCAGCAGCTCGACCTGGGCGTCGCTGGCCGCGGGGTCGCCGGGGCCGTTCGAGAAGAAGAGGGCGTCGGGCGCGAGGGCGCGGAGCTGCTCGGGCGTCGTGTCCTGCGGGAGGACGT
>Ga0308167_1002296_pt1 | contig 18092 bp, 32 predicted proteins | sample PhyCR1_2_FD_202138 | JGI IMG/M metagenome (GOLD analysis project Ga0308167, IMG submission 202138) | Phyllosphere microbial communities from UC Gill Tract Community Farm, Albany, California, United States - DLSLRC.R1 | ecosystem: Host-associated > Plants > Phyllosphere > Unclassified | place... | reverse complement strand
GTCGTCCTCTGCGATTCGAAGGCCGTGTATTGGTTGTGTCCAAAGTAATCCCCACTACTTGAAGTGACGGGCATCACTTTGAACACGGCGACCGCCCCTGTCTATGCGGTCTCCAAATGACGCTTACCATTTGATCTGGCCCGAGTTTGTTGATGTTGAACAGGTCACGGCATGAGACGCGCACGAGCAACCGCTAAGAACGAGGTCAAAACGCGCCTCGACGATGACGAATACGACGCCCTGCAACTATTTCGCAACGCTTATGGCTATGAGAGTGATTCACAAGCCATCAAGCGAGCGGTGCGCATGCTGCTGCTTGGTGTGGTTGGAATAATGCCCGGCGCTGCAATAAGCGTCAGTGTCAACTCGGGCCACTCTGGCCCAGGAATGGGGCGATGACAGAAGGCAGGAAAGTAGTTGAAGTGGATCTTCCTGAGCAGGATGCGAATGAAATGACCGCCCGCGCGGCCATGGAAGGGATTGATCCGGCCAGATTTATCGGTGTGCAGGCGCTAAAAGGGTTCAAGGGCGCGCTTCACCCGGAAGTGATCGCGTTCCATAAGCGGGCCGATCAGGGACAACCTGGGACAGAACCTGGGGAGGATTGATGGCATCGGGATCATCACCACAGGTTGAGGATGGGTACACCCGCATCGCAAACGAGTTGTTCGATGCGGCTTTGGCGTATCCGTTCACCGGACGTCAACTCAAGGTGTTTATGGCGATCGTGCGCAAAACCTACGGCTACAACAAGAAGCGGGATGACCTGTCTGCGTCGCAGATAGGTGATCTCTGTGGTGTTGCGCGCAATCATGTGACATCGACCTTGAACGAACTCTCTAACCTAAACATCATCACAAAGCTTCCTGGCGAGTTCGGCAGTCTCATCGAGATTAACAAAAATTACAGGCGATGGGCCGACCCACTAGGAGGCAATACGTCCCAAAACAGGACTAGTCCTAAATCGGGACATGTGTCCAAAAATAGGACTAGTCCCGAATCAGGACATGTAACTAATAAAGTCATGGACTTAGATTTTAGTAGTCCTAAATCGGGACTAGTCCCGAATCAGGACAGGTCGATAGTCCCGAATCAGGACACACAAAAGACAACCTTCCAAAAGACAACCAACAAAAGGTTGCAGGCCGGGTCGTGGCCCGTCCCGCCAACGAGAAGCAATCGGCGTCGATCGAGACATGGAAGGCTTACGCCGAGGCATATCGCCGCCGCTACCAAACCGATCCAGTTCGCAATGCGATGGTCAACGGGCAACTGGCGAACTTCTGCAAGCGCCTTTCCGCAGACGAAGCGCCGCAGGTCGCTGCGTTCTACGTTGGACACAACAACCGGTACTACGTAGGTCAAGGTCATAGCGTGTCAGCCATGCTGAAGGACGCGGAAAAGCTCCGGATGGAATGGGATACGGGACGACGTATCACGGCAGAGCAGGCACAGCAGGCCGACCGTACGCAATCAAACGCAAATGCCTTTAATCGCCTAATTGCCGAGGCGCGGGCTGAAGAACGGGAGAAGAGTCATGCATAAGCGCGCAAGCGTCGCTGTGCTGCAAGCCGTCGCCGTGACGGCTGAATTGTGCGGAAGCGTTTTTTCTGAGGGCGCCGCAGCAGTGTTTGCTTCGGACCTAGCCGACTATCCCGAGGCGCAAGTTCTGGATGCGCTCACGCGTTGTCGCCGGGAGGTAACGGGTCGCCTCACGATCGCACACGTTGTAAGCCGCATCGACGACGGACGGCCAGGGCCGGAAGAGGCATGGGCTATTGCCTTGAAGGGGCAGGATGAGGCGGCGACGGTTGTCATGACGGAAGAGATCGCGCAGGCGATGGGGGTGGCGCGGACGATCTTGGAAGAGGGCGATGAGGTCGGGGCACGAATGGCTTTCCGCGAGGTCTACCAACGCCTTTTGGTGGAGGCGCGCGATAAGCGAGAGGCGCCGAAATGGTTCCCATCGCTTGGAACGGATGTAAATCAACGAGCCTCTGCTTTGCATGAGGCGGCTAAGAGCGGGCTGCTGACTCAGGAAAGTGCTGTTGCACTGTTGCCGCCACCGGAGGTTGACGAGGCGATGCTTACGCCGGCAGGCCGGCGCGGAATTGCGGCAGTAAAGGCTGCGCTAGCCGACATAAGCGCGAGGCAAGCTGAGACAGCAAAGATATACGAGCAAGGGCGGGAGGCGGCGCGCCAAGCGGAGTCGCGAAAGAAGCAGGAAATTGCCTTGCGCGTAGCCACCTACAGCGGAGTGGAGGTGTCGTGAAACACATCGCAGACATCAAATGGAGATCCGGCCTGACGCTTCGTGAAATTTCTCGAATGACGCCCGACGAACTGCTGTGCCATTTTGACGAATGGAGCAAGCAGGCGACATCGGAATCCGTGCGGCCAAGCCACCCGACGACGCCAGTTCGATCGCGAAAAGGATTCGAAGGTTAGCGCAAATACAACCAGGAGAACTACATGAGCGCATTGATCGGAGAGAAATTCACGCGCAAGGATTTTGAGATGCGCACAGGTTTGAAGGGCGCCGAAGCAACGGCAGAGCTTCGCAGGATGATCGAGGGGGGGCAAGTTCAATGCCAACTCGACTACAACGACCCCGCTGCCGACGCATCGCGTCATCGGGTTTATTTCGCGGTAGCGAACACGCTGGAAATGTTCAGTCATGGCGCGCAAGCAGAAAACGCCCACTGAGCCAAATGAAGCGCTGCTGTGGTTCATAGCGACGCTGCTAAAGATGCCGGCCCGGAAGCGCGAGCAGGAAATCAAGTGGTACGGCGAATCGAATGGGCGCGAGGCGGAAGGGCGTCTTAGGCGATGGATTGAGAGAGAAGGGGTGGAAATCGAATGACCAAGGCTATGTACGCACTCGGGCGACTCAAGGCCGGGGCCCTGAACAAAACGGAGCAAGCATACGCCGATCGCCTTCAGATCATGAAGAACGTCGGGCAGATAGCTTGGTTCAAGTTTGAGGGGATCAAGCTGCGCCTCGCGGACAACACTTTTTACACAGCAGACTTTGCTGTGATGTTGGCAGACGGAACGATCGAGCTTCACGAAGTGAAGGGTTATTGGACTGATGATGCGCGCGTAAAGATAAAGGTCGCGGCGGATCTGTATCCATTTCGGTTCGTCGCTGTGCGCGCGCAAACAAAGCGTGATGGCGGCGGTTGGCACGTGGAAGATTTCGGGGGATAGCTCAATGAACATGGCAGCGGGAAGGGAAATTGTCGCGCCGAAGAAGAGGGTCCGGCGCTCATCAGCGGCGACGGTACGGGAAAGGGTTTTGACGATCCTCGAATCTTCGACGCGCCCTATGTCTACAGAAGACCTTGCAAAACAAGCCGGATGCAGTCGTGGCGCAATAGTTCGTGAGTTGCAGATGTACCGTCTTGAGCAGGAAATATTGGGAATGCCCCGCATTCGTCTGGTCGACGTGCTGCCGAATCGCGTGAACGGAAGCTATCGCGGATATGGCACGCCGGTCTACGAGATATCTGAGGCACCGGATAAGGTCGTCACAAGTGAAAAGAGCGGCGAGTGCCGATGGATAGACGCCGCTCAACGCGCCGAAATGCTCGATGAACAGAAGGTAATTCTAAGCGGCCTTGTGGCGCGCTTGGTGCGCTTTCGAGGCAACCCGTTTGCGTTGCACTTCGTTTGGATGGGGGTGACGGCATGACCACCGCCCTCTATCGCGAATTCACACTTCGCAACGGCGGCATGTGGTCGAACGTCGTTGCTTTCGTCCGGGCCAATGCCAAGATCTTCGCGGACCGTGGCGAGCCGCTGCGCGTAATCGTCACAGCCGAAGAGCGCACGCGGAACCACGCTCAAAACCGAAAGCTGCACGCGATGCTTACGGAGATAGCCGATAACGCATGGTGGGCCGGCAAGCAATATCCGATGGAGTTTTGGAAGGAGTATTACCGGCGTCGATTTCTGTTGAAGGATGAGTATCCGACACCCGACGGCGAAATTGTGCAGGTCTACTGGTCGACTGCCGATCTCAGCGTAAAGCATTTTTCCGATTTCATCGAACAGATCCACATGGAGGCAACCCGTGACTTTGGTATTGAATGGCGATTCTGAGATCAGTTGGATCAAGCGCGGCAAAACCTGGGGTCACATCGAATGCTGAGTCGATCGACGCCACTTAGGCGCACGCCGTTTAAGAAGAAGGCCGCCAAGAAGCGCGCGACAGCGTCCGAAAAGCGACACATGGGCGCAGTCGCCAGGATTGGGTGCATCGTCTGCTGGAACCTGGGTTACGGGTTCTGTGAAGCAGAAGTTCATCATGTCCGTTTCTCGGCTGGCACCGGGCAGCGTGCCGCGCACGTGGACACGATACCGCTTTGCCCGCCGCATCATCGTATCGGCGGCCACGGCATTGCCATTCACGCGGGGCAGGAGACCTGGGAAGCCAATTTCGGCAACGAGGCGGAATTACTTGATCAGGTGCGGCGAATGCTGCTGGAGGTCGCTTGATGCGGCGGCGCGACTATGCAGATCCAGCGCTGATTTACGAAAGGCGCGAGTCGGCAGGGTGCAAAGGGTGCCGACACGCATCAACGATTTTCGGGTTGCCCGCATGTGACGCGGGAAAGCGGCCGGGACGCCGGTGCAAGCAATATTCTGAGAGAAAAGCTATGACGTTGGAAGAGCGACTGGAAAATTGGGGCCGCGTCGTGCGCGATCCGCGATTCAAAGCGGGCACATGCGCGCTGTGGGCGCAGTGGTACGTCGCGATCCGCGATCATGGCAACAGCGAGCCGCCAGCACACATCACGCGCGACGAGCGGGACGCGTGGGATGTCGAGCGGGCGTGGAGCAAAATGACGAACGAGGCAAACAAGACGGCGCTTAAAGCCTGGTATGTAGAGAACAAGGGCGAAGATCACTTGCGCATGACGCTTTATCGAAAGCACGGAGCGCGTGTGCGACGGGATTTGATTGGGTTCGTCATGCAAAATGCTCACCGGGACATCAGCAGAGAATTAATACGACTGCTTCCCGTTGTTTCTGCAAAAAATTTTAGTGGTGACTCTTGTAAACGGGAGGAACTTGTTCTATAGTCACCGTAGATTACCGACTGCGGCCTTGTTGCCTGCCTTTCCGCTGCCAAATGGCGGCGGGGGCTCGCCTAAAACAAGCGTCTTAGTCGGTTTTATTTTTGAGATGAAATGCGTTTCTTTGGTGGCCCGGCAGACGGGAGAGAAATTCGAGTGCCGGAAGGTGTGATCGTTTTCCGCATCGAGACGAACAACGAATTTGGCGATTCCCCGGAATACACGACATACCGGATTCACCGGCACGAGCGCGCCGATGGTTCGCTGGTTGACGTGATGATCGTCGGAAATGTGTCGGACGAGCATATCCGGCGAACAATGGGATAGAGCGCTTTCCCGCATGGTGGCTGGCCTGAAAGGGCCTTGGTTAATGGTAGCGAGCCGAAGAACCTTCCCTAGGGCGCTCGCCTAAGTCGCACGTAGCAGCCTGCCAGCCATCATCCGGGAGCGCGCAGTACGCTAATACCGGGTTGACTGGCGCGCAGTCGCATACCGGCATAGCTGACACCCCGGAAAGTACGGGGACTTTCACGAAAGGCGATTGTCCGGGAATGTTTCGGAGACGGCTTGGGACCGGAAACCCTTAGCGCCGACTATGACAGTCGCCCTCCGTGGGAGTGATGGACCTTACCCGCCGCGCAAGGTTGCAGTAGTAAGGGGTGAAAAGCAGCGCGGCCACTTTCACCTAACCCAGCCGGGTAAGTGCTGGGGCTTTCAAGTGTGGTGGTTGCGCCCAAAGAGATCACGTCAAAGGGGCAGACAATCATGTCGGATGCTCAAAGACAGCCACCACGCTTGAGAGTGATCTCAAAGAAATCGGTCCGCGCTGTTCGGCCCCTAGCGCCGCGAGGAAAGCACCAAGACGGACGCCGCATAATCGTCAGCGGCTCTAACCCGGCCGGGTAAGCGCTGGGGCTTTCAGTATGCCCGTAAGACTCAGTCAGGTAGAGGTGTGGACCTTAGTTCACGGACGCTGGTTCGAATCCAGCCGGGCATGCTGAGAGTCCAGTTCCGCTTCGGAAGGAAGGCGGAGCATCCTTATGACGCTGGGGTGCATAAAGTGTCAAACAAATGACGTTGCCGCTCTCTCACCTAACCTGACCGGGTAAGCGTCAGGGCTCTCAGAGAAGTCGGCGTCCACTTCAAAAAGCTCATCTTTGTGGCGCGTGTTTTGGGAATGGGCGGACCCAGTGCCCACGGAAAGTGAGTCCCGACTTCTCTGAGAGTGAATGCGCAATGCTGATGTGCAGCAGTGAGATAGCGTCGAGTGCTACGCGCAATGAAAACTCGGAATGCCGGAGATCAGCACCGGCCACTCTCAAAAAGCATGCTGCACGGAGCAGCAGACAGGCGGCGGTGCTTGGTGGCCCGCTAGGCGGTCGATGATGTCCGAAACTGGGTGCGAATCCTGGTGCCAATTAAAGCCTCGCCGGGGAAACCTAGCGGGGCTTTCTGTTTTTATGTGCGAACTATGGGTGTACAGATGCTCCGGACACTTCTATCGACAGTGAATCTTTGTGAGCGCTCTGCCGCGGCGGAGAAGTCGGGCGAAGATGTCCGGCTTACGCCAGACGAATGCCGCGGCGTTGCCGAACAGTGGTGGGCTTGCCAGGAGAAGATCCGTTACTTGGAGGCCCTCATCGTGCGCATGGCGCGTGGTCGCGAGTGACTACGCCTTTTCCATCTCGTGCTCCGCCGCGACTGCGAGGAATGCCGAGCGGGAGAGTCGGCGGGCCGAGGCGGCAGCATCAATGCGTTGTACGAGGTAGTCCGGCAGACTGATATTTAGTCGCACGGCTTTGCTGCTGACTTTGCGCAGATCGATATCGATCAGCATCCAGAAGCCATCCGCATAATCTGCGGAATCTGCCCACTGCGCAATCGTAGAGGGCGGCGGAACGGGCTCGCCATCAGCAAAGTGCGCTTCAACGGCTTCTTGCGCATTTGCCGGAATGCCATCTTGAGTATCGGCCGCCGAGAAGCACCCCGGAAAGTCCGGAAACTGGATGCCGAACGCGGTATCGCCGTCGCCCGGATGGACATAGGCTGGATAAAGCATTGTGACCTCCTTCATTTCAGACCTGCTTGTTTGAGGATGCTATTTACGGTCCCTATTGGCAGGTCTTTCTTTGGGTGGGGAACCGTGACCTTACCAAGCTTGGTTGGGTGCTTGAACTGCTGGTGAGACCCGACCGTGTGGACGAGGAACCAGCCGTCGGCCTTGATTTGCTTGATGAGGTTTGCGCTGTTCATGTGTGTAATTATACACAATACACATTAATACACAAGTTATTTGAAGTGCCCATGTGACTTTTGTGGGCGTTTCTTTTTATGCCAAGGCTCGGCCCGTTCATTCGGTCCGGGCCTTTTTGCTTTGTGCTGCGGATAGGCTGGCCGGCCGACAAACGCGTTTCCCTGGACGCGCTTCCGTGGCATTTATTCCAGGCTCCTTCAGGGAGAAGCCCCATGTTGAAAGAAATCGAGGCGTTGCAGTCTTTCGTGGTGGTTGACGGCGAGAAGCCCGTGACGGATTCCCGGCGCGTGGCACGCCATTACGGTAAGCGTCATTCCGATGTGTTGCGGTCGATCAGTGCAATGTTCGATAGCACGAAGGCGGAGATCGTCGATTTCGCAAAACGCAATTTTGCGCTTTGCTTTGAAAACAGTGAGTTACAGAACGGAAAGCCGTTGAAATTCTATCGCATGACGAAGGACGGATTCCTGGAGCTTGCTATGAGTTTCACCGGTGAAGAAGCGCGTGTTTTAAGAATCCGCTTCATTGGCGCGTTCAATTCACTGGCAGATCTGCTTCGATCAGGGTTGTGGCGGCGCCGGTTAGAGGCCGAGGCTGCATACCTCGAAGGGAAAGGCCGGGCGAGCGTCGATGGTCGCGGCCTGCGCCGCTGGCGTGACGAGAAGCCTGTGCGGCTTCGCCTTATTGCTGAATTGGATGAGCAGATGCAATTTTGCCTGCCATTGAACTGACTACGCGTTGCACAGTAGCGCCACGTCGTGAGACGCGCATCCACAATTGGAAATCCCCCGCCCGCCCGGTGAAAGCCGCGCGGGCTCTAATTTTTGGTGCCGCTGAGCGGCCAGGAAAGGCCATGAAATTCTTCAGTTGGCTCGAATCCCTTTTCAGGAAGAAGACGATGAGTGACGCAACGACGGGCGCAGCGGCGTCCGATTCGGCGATGAGCGCGGCTGCGCCTGCCGCTACGGCGACCCAGGCCACGACGGCGACGGTGGTAGACGCGGCGACGGCGGCAGCGAATCAGGCGACGGCGGCAGCGAATCAGGCGGCGGCTGTATCGGCAGCGACGGCTGCTGCCACGAAGGCCGCAACGGCCGCGGCGACGGCATCGAGCGATGCTGTGTTGGCAAAGGTCAAGGCGCTGCTGGTTGCGTCTGGCCACGATGTCGAGATCGTGTTTGACGATCTTGTCGCAGTAGCCAAGAAGCTCGTCTAACCCACAACCCCTCAATCAAAGGAATCTGACATGACGTACAAGATCACTGTCGAATACGCCCGTGCAACGGAACTGACGACCCTGAGCGACGGCGTAAAGCTTGCGGCCACGCGCTTTCAATTGCTGAAGGCAGATGACAGCACCGTCGTTGCGACGGTCGATATTGACACTGGCGCTCTGACGCACGATTTCACGGGCATTGAAGATCAGTCGTTGATTGCGGCGGTTCAAGACCTGGATGGATCGGGCAACTTGCTGGGCGATGTGTTCAAGAGCGACGCATTCACGCCTTCCGCGATCGTTCCGGTCGCTGCCGCTCAGTACGCAGCGATCGCAAGCGTGAAGGTGTCTGCCGTCTCCGAGTAAGGTGAACTGCCATGGGAAATTATCGACCGATCGCGAGCGTCAAGGTTTCGGCCGTACAGCAGCCGACGGTCGAGAAAGCCACGGGCATTTGCCTGGAGCCCAAGCATCACGTAGAGATCGCGCATAGGCTGACGCGGTTGCGCGAGGGCATTCCTCACTGGCTCCGGGATGAGATCGACAATCTCGAACGGTTGCTTAGATTGCGGTAGTCATCACCCCAGCGGGCGGTGGGTAGAAACACCCGCAGTCGCGGACGAAGTGTAAGTCGATCTCCGTGCGGCGCAACGCCGCTTCCAACGACGACGGGCCGCGACATTCACGATATATCGTTTACGCTGTAATACGAGTCTTGACAGCATCGAGAATCGGCTTGCACTGCATCGCGCGCGTCTGGCTCGCGTAATCCGGTTCTGTAAATGTGTTTGATGAGGCGTTCGTCGTCTGCATCCAGTTTATCCGATGATTGTTAAGTGACATTTTTTCGGAAAGAAAGGAATCTCTGTCGGCTAGCAAATGCGCTACAGCCTGCTGTGTCTCGGGCGATGCCCCTTTGTAGAGCGCTGCGATGAGATCGAAAATCAGTTCCCGCTGGAAAAGATCGGGGCTATCGATAGAAATCTTCGTTGACATGCGTCGGTCTCCGTAAGGTGTGAATTAGGCGTATCGAAATTATAGAGGATAGGATGGCGCTGACAGACAAACAGCGCCGCTTTGTGGATGAGTATCTGGTCGATCTCAACGCCACTCAGGCGGCGATACGAGCCGGATACAGTGAAAGGAATGCGGACAAGATCGGCCCCGAGTTGCTAGGGAAAACTAGGGTGGCTGAAGCTATTCAGGCCGCGCAAGTAGCACGAGCCGATCGCACGCAGATTACCGCCGACAAGGTGCTGCAACGCTGGTGGGACTTGGCTAATGTCGACGCTAACGAATTGGTCGAATACCGCCGCGACAACTGCCGCCATTGCTGGGGTGTCGGATTCGCGTATCAGTGGACCGAGGCAGAGTATGAGGCCGCTGAGATCGAAGCAGCGGACAAAGGTAGCAGGCCGCCGACGGATGAGGGCGGGTATGGCTTCATTTCTACGAGGGAGCCGAACCCCGAATGCCCGGAGTGCGGCGGCGAGGGGCGCGGGCGCATCCATGTGCACGACACGCGCCGTCTAAAGGGTGCCGCCCGGACGCTATACGCCGGTGTGCATCAGGGAAAGGATGGCCTGAAGGTGCTGCTTGAGGACCGCGCGAAGGCATTGGAAAACGTCGCGCGGCATCTCGGCATGTTCAAGGAGCGAATCGAGCACTCAGGCGAGATAAAGACGCCGGAATTAAAGTTGGTCCTCAATGGAATTAAACCTACACGAGCGCCAGACTGAAGCGTTTGTTACTGAGGCCACAGAGATTCTGTATGGCGGGGCTGCCGGTGGGGGAAAGTCGCATTTGATGCGGGTAGCGGCTATAGCTTGGTGCACGGACATTCCCGGATTGCAGGTGTACATATTCCGGCGGATTTCAGACGATCTGTCAAAGAACCATATGGAGGGCCCGAGCGGCTTTCCGGCTCTTCTGAGCGAGTGGGTGGACGACGGCTACGTCAAAATTCGATACTCGCCCACAACAATTGAATTTTGGAATGGCGCGAAGATTCACCTATGCCATTGCCAGTATGAGAAGGACCGATTCAAGTATCAGGGCGCAGAAATCCACGTCCTAATGCTGGACGAATTAACCCACTTCACCGATACGATCTACCGGTATTTGCGTGGGCGTTGCCGCATGGGCGCGCTGAAAGTGCCGTCACATTATGTTGGTCGGTTTCCGCGTGTTATATGTGGGTCGAATCCTGGCGGCGTTGGGCATAACTGGGTGAAGTCGACGTTCATTGATTCGGCGCCGCCGATGGCTGTTATTCCTCAGCCTAAGAGCGAAGGGGGCATGCGTCGGCAATACATTCCAGCGAAGCTGTCAGATAACCCGACTCTTGCCGAGACTGACCCTGACTACATCGATCGCCTTGAAGGTCTTGGGAATCCAGAACTGGTCAAGGCGATGCGCGATGGCGATTGGGATATCGTCGCCGGCGGCATGTTTGATGATCTATGGAAGCGCGATACGCATGTTCTGACGCCATTCAAGATTCCATCGTCTTGGCGGATCGATCGCGGATTCGACTGGGGCAGCAGCAAGCCGTTTTCCGTTATCTGGTTCGCTGAGAGCGACGGCACGGGCGCGACGTTGCATGACGGCACGGTACGGCATTTTCCGCGTGGCTCGATATTCGCAATTGCGGAGTGGTACGGCTGGAATGGTAAGCCGAACGAGGGTTGCAAGATGCTGGCCGTGGATATCGCCCGCGGCATTGTCGAGCGTGAATCAGGCATGCCGTACTCCGTAAAGCCTGGGCCAGCCGACACGTCGATTTTCGACACGCAGAACGGCATGTGTATCGCCGATGACATGGCGAAAGGCAAAGTTCGGTGGAACAAAGCGGACAAGTCGCCTGGCAGTCGAAAAAATGGATGGGAAATGATCCGGAAGATGTTGAAGCAGGGCGCCGGGAACGAACTGCCGGGCTTTTTCGTGTTCAACACGTGCGCTCATGTCATCAGGACGCTTCCAGTCCTTCCGCGAGATGGGCGAGACCCTGACGACGTCGACACGGATGCGGAAGACCACGCGCCGGACGTAATTCGGTATCGATGCAGCGCCAAGAAAACGGACACGACCGTGACCGGTTTACACGTATAGAGACGAATTATCGATGAGCGACGTTCGCAAAACATCCGCTGCTGTCGACGCGATGAGCGAAAACTGGCCGCTTATCGATGCGTTGATGGGCGGCACGAGCGCCATGCGCGCGGCGGGCAAGACCCATTTGCCACAATGGCCGAATGAGGACCAAGACGCGTATAACGCCCGTTTGAAGACGGCAACGCTCTTTCCTGCATATTCGCGCACGATCGAAGTGCTCACCGGCAAGCCATTTGCGCGCCCCCTGACAATTACGGACGACGTTCCGGAGCGCATCAAAGGCTGGTGCGAGGACATCGATCTGCAAGGGCGCAACCTGCACGCATTCGCCGCGGCGTTGTGCGAGGCGTCCTTAGCGAAGGGTATTGCCGGGATTCTTGTCGATTATCCGACAACAAAGGGGCTCAAGACAGTCGCGGATGAGCGCGCCGCCGGCGTAAGGCCGTATTTCGTGATGATTCATTCCTCGAACATCCTGGGCTGGAAAACCACAAGGATCAACGGTGCCGAGGTATTCACGCAATTGCGTCTACTTGAATCGGTGACTGAGGACGACGGTAAATTCGGAGAGAAGATCGTCGAACAAGTGCGCGTTTTGTATCCCGGCAAGTGGGAGACTTGGCGCGAGACCGAAAAGGTTGACGAGAATGGCGAAAAAATATGGAAGATCGACGCAAAGGGCGTGACGACACTTAAAAAGGTGCCATTCGTACCCGTCTACGGCAAGCGCCTTGGCTTCATGAATGCGCGGCCGCCGATGGTCGAATTGGCGCACCTTAACGTCGAGCACTGGCAGTCGAAAAGCGATCAGCAGACTATCTTGCACGTTGCTCGCGTGCCGATCCTTTTCACTAAATTGCTTGGCGACAACCCAATTACGGTTGGGGCCGCGAGCGCGGTCAAATGCGAGGACGAGGATGGCGACATGAAATATGTCGAACACTCGGGCCTTGCAATTGCAGCCGGGCGGGAATCGATCAAGGATTTGGAAGACCAGATGCGCCAGATCGGCGCGGAATTGCTGGTCATCAAGCCGGGCGGAACATCGGTAGCGCAGACGCTATCCGACACAGAGGTATCGTCTTGCGCGCTGCAACGCCTGGTGGAAGACGAGGAAGATGCGATCGATGCCGCTTTGCAATTGATGGCTGAATGGGTAGGTGAAAAGCAGGGCGGCCACATCCAGATTTTCAAGGATTTCGGCGCTGCAAACCTTGCGGAAGCCACCGCGCAATTGCTGCTCGATATGAACGTCGCCGGCGCGCTGTCCGACGAGTCGCTGTACGAGGAAATGAAGCGTCGGAGCATCCTCCGTCCGGACGGAACATGGGAGGATGAGGCGAAGCGCATCAAGGATCAACCGCCCAAGCCTGGGACAACCACGCTTGCGGCGTAATGCAATACCGAGCCCAGCCTAACAAGCTGGGCTTTTTCTTTGCCGGGACGCGGATGCAGAACGGTGCATAGGTCGGATGACCTGCTTGACGGCTGGATGGCCGAAGGAAACACAAATGAAACTCAAGCTCGACGAGAACGGCAATGTCGTAACCATGGATGGCAAGCCGGTTTATGTGCATGACGACGGAAAGGAAATCCCGTTCGATGCGGCCGGCACTGTAGCGACGATCACCCGGCTCAATGCCGAGGCCAAGTCGCACCGCGAACGTGCGGAGACGGCTGAAACGTCGTTGAAGGCGTTTGAGGGCATCGCTGATGCGGAAGGCGCGCGCAAAGCGCTGGAAACCGTCAAGAACCTGGACGCGAAGAAGCTGGTCGATGCTGGCGAAGTCGAAAAGGTGCGTGCTGAAGCGATCAAGGCGGTGGAGGAAAAATACGCCCCGGTCCTCGCGGAGCGCGACCGATACCAGGCCGAATTGGTGGCCGAAAAGGTGGGCGGCAGTTTCTCGCGATCGAAGTACATCGCGGAAAAGCTTGCCATCCCGGCCGATATGGTTGAAGCCCGTTTTGGCAACCAATTCAAGGTCGAAGAAGGCCAGGTGGTGGCATACGACAAAACCGGGAACAAGCTGTTCAGCCGATCGCGTCCCGGCGAAGTCGCTGGTTTCGACGAAGCACTCGACATTCTCGTGGAGCAGTACCCGTACCGCGATCACATCTTGAAGGGCACCGGCGCTAACGGCGGCGGCTCGCAAGGCAGTGGATCTGGTACGGGGTCTGGAAAGAAAACCGTCAACCGCGACGCCTTTGGCGCAATGGACCCTGGGAAACAGATGGAGTTCATCAAGGGCGGTGGAACCGTATCTGATTAATTGAAAGGAAAATATGAACACGCTGAACTCCCTGATTCCAGACTTGTACGAAGCGCTCGACGTCGTTTCGCGCGAGTTGGTGGGCTTCATCCCGTCTGTCACGCTCGATGCAAACGTGTCCCGCGCGGCGCTTAACGAAACCGTGCGCTCGCCGATCACGCCGGCTGCCGCGGCGGAAGACATCACGCCGGGCCAGTTGCCGCCGGATGATGGCGATCAAAACATCGGCAATGCGACGATTGTGATCGCGAAGTCCCGCGCCGTACCGTTCCGTTGGACCGGGGAAGAGCAGCGCGGCGTGAATCATGGCCCCGGCTACAAGACGATCCGCCGCGATCAGATCGCGCAATCGTTTCGTACGCTGACCAATGAAATCGAAGCGTATATTGGCTCGACAGCAGTTGCTGGCTCCCGCGCCTGGGGCACCCCAGGCACGGCACCGTTCGCAACGTCTCTTGCCGACTCCGCGCAGGCTCGTAAGATCCTGGCCGATAATGGCGCACCGTTGGGTGACCTGAAGATGGTTATCGACACCACGGCCGGCGCGAACATCCGTAGCCTTGCGCAATTGACCAAGGCGAATGAGGCTGGCACGACCGAACTGCGTGCGCAGGGCACTTTGCTTGAATTGCACGGGTTCAGCATTCGCGAGTCGGCTGGCGTCCAGTTGCATACGGCGGGCACCGGCGCAAGTTACGTGACGAATGGGGCATTGGCAGTTGGCGTGACCAGCATTCCGGTGCAAACCGGCACGGGCACCATCCTCGCAGGCGATGTTGTCTCGTTTGGTGATGGATACAAGTACGTTGTTGCATCGGCTCTGTCGGGCGGCACGTTGACGATTGCCGCGCCTGGCTTGCGCAAGGCGGTGGCGTCTGGCGCTGCGGTCACATTGGCGGGAAGCTATACCGCCAATGTCGCCTTCAGCCGCAATGCAATCGTGCTGGCGACGCGCGCACCGGCGTTGCCCGAAGAGGGTGATATGGCTGAAGATCGTGTGATGCTTGTCGACCCGCGCAGTGGCCTTGCGTTCGAGGTGGCGATGTACAAGCAATATCGCCGCGTTCGGTACGAGGTTGCAATGGCTTACGGCGCCGCGAATATCAAGCCAGAGCACACTGCGACCTTCATGGGCTAAACCTACGCTGCCGCGCGGAGCGGCAGCATGAGGACACGGAATGGGCAATATCACGAAAGAAGAGCGGGAGCGTCGCGCGGCAGAGGCATCCGCAGGCAAACAAAGCGCCGGTGAGGGTGCCGATAATCCGTTGACCGACGGCGATGACGATCAAGGCGCCGGTGATACGCACGTCACGATGGTGCGCGACCCGGAGCAATATGCCGCCCCGCACCGCGCGACGGTTCACCGATCGGAGGTCCGCAATTACTATCCGGGCGGCTGGGAGATAGAGGATGTCGCTGACAAATCAGCAACTGTCTGATGTTCGGCGTTACGCCGGCTATCCGCTGCTGGCTGACGTCGTGGTGAACGATTCTCAGGACATGGCGTATGGGTGGGTATCGTCGGGCACATGGCAGACGTTGAATCACCGCCTGACGAATCTGCGTCCCGAGGAAGAAACGACGCTGATCAACGTCTACTTGAGGAATCTGGCAACGCTTGAATCGGCGATCATCGGCACGAGTGACAATCTCGACACCGCCCAGGCGGCGGTATGGACGCACAACGCGAACGAGCAGCGTGATCGAGACAGGCTTTTCGATTCATGGCGCCGACGCATGTGCTATTTCATTGGCATTGCGCCCGGGCCATCGCTCGGAAACGGTTCGATTTCGCTCACGCGGGGCTAGGTAATGAACGCCGCAAAGCTCCAACAGAAGGTCTACGCTGGGTATGCGAAAGCAGCGAAGCGCATCGGGCCTGATTTCGATCTGTACCGTCCGGGATCTGCTGCCAATCCACTTGAGTCCGGCAACAAGGTTACGACCTTGCCGGCGAGTTTCAACGCCGAAGACATGGCGTACGGACGGCCGAACAAGTATGGCAAGCCAACCTGGTTTGCTCTGGTCGATGGCGCGCAGACGCAGGTCGGGGACTATCTGACGAACGGCAGCCAGACCTTTTTCATTGCCGCACAGCAAACGATCCTGCCAATCCTGGCTGTGGAGTGCAACCGGACGATTTCTGTGATGCGGCCGGCGCAGTCGGGCGACGTCGGCGTGCAAGCCTACGGCGGCGATATCGACGACACCGAAACGGCGTTGATGACGGCGTGGCCCGCTTCGGTGTTGCAAGGCACTAAGGGAGAGAAAGAAAGCGTTCTGCCCGGCGACACGCGTACGCCATGGTGGGCTATCCTGATGCCGGCGTGGCCGGATGTCATTTTGCGCAGCGGCGACGTCATGACAGACGATATCGAGCGTCGATACGTGATCAGTAGCGCCGAACTGACGGATCTAGGCTGGCGCATAACAGCGACACAGGGGCAAACGTAAAAATGGCGGATGTCGAAGACGTGATGAACGGTCTCGTCGCGAAATGCGCGAGCGCTGCATACCCGAATGGCACCGGCAATGCGTCTGTGGCCGGCGTCGATGTTGCGGTCTATGGCGGGTGGCCTATCGCGTCGAAACTAGACGCCGCCTTGTTGGCAGGAAAGGTGCATGTAAGCGTCTTCCCGCTGGACATGGAGCGCAACACAACCCGATATCAGCGCGTGTGGGAGCAGGTTTCCGTCGGCGCGGCTTCAATCACGCTGACGGCCGTCGGAAACGTTGTGACGGTCGGGGGATCGATGCCAAGTCCGTTTTCGCCGCATAACATGGCAGCGCTCATTGCCGGGAAAGCGTATTTATATGCGGTTCAGGCGACCGATACGCTGACTTCGATCGCTACGGCGCTGGGCTCACTGATCGCGGCGGATTATCCGCTGACGACGACTGCCGGAGCGGTCATCACAGTGGCGGGAGCGGGTGGTATAGGTGCGTTCGGCGAGCCGATAACCTGCCGAGTTGGCACGATAGGCAAGTCCATTCGTGAGATCGGGCGGCAAAAGCGGCTTTTCCAAATAACGATTTGGGCGCCGACGCCGGATACGCGCAAGCCGTTGACGTCCGCCCTAGACGCTGCGTTGCGCAACACTGCATTTCTGACAATGCCGGACGGTTCCGCGGCGCGGGTCGAATACTTCGACAGCCCGATGACGGACAGCCTGTCCAAATCGCGCCTCTATCGTCGGGACTTGCGGTATTTCGTGGAGTACGCGACGACTGAGGCGGTCGAAGCGGCAACCGTGATTGTGGGGCGCGTCAATTCAGATGGCGGCTCGATCAGCGATTCAACTACAGACTATTGAGGCCGATATGGCAGACAGCAATTCCAGCGCGGCGAGTACGGCAGCCGCAAGCGATCAGCAATTCGTGCTGGTGGTAAAACAGCCGTTCGGCGATTACGCCCGCGGCGATGCGATTTCCGACGCTTCTGTCGTTGCGGAAGTGCTCGCCGGGGAAAACGCCAAGCATGTGAACAAGGTCGCGAAAAGCTGACCTCATTTTTTCATCCCGACAAGGCCGCCATTGAGCGGCCTTTTTTGTTGGAGCGTCGACAATGACGATTTATCAGGATGGGGCGATCAATCCCTCGTCTATTTACGCGCCTGGCGTCTATACGCAGATCATCGCGCCCAAAAACCTGACAATTGCCGGCGTGCAGGCAAATATCCTCGGCTACGTCGGCGTAGGGTCGTGGGGGCCAGTGAATTCGCCGGTAGTGATCGGATCGGCAAGCGAGATCAAGCAGAATGTCGGCGCGGTCACCGTGCGCAAGCGAGATCTGGCGACGGCGCTTACGATCGCGCTGTCGCTTGGGGCGACCCAACTGCGTAGCGTGCGCGTAACCGATGGGACGGATGTGGCGGCGCAGGGCTCTCTGGTCGACTCGGCAAGCACGCCAGCGACGGGCGCGACGTTGACGGGCCTATACACAGGGATCATCGGCAATGGCATCACTGCCAGCATCACGGCCGGCACGAAAGCGTCGACCTACAAACTGACGGTGAATCGCCCCGGGTTTGAACTGACCCCCGAAAGTTGGACGGTTTAACGTCAGCAGATTCCCGCCCGAATCCGATAGTCAACAGGACTCAAGCCACCAAGCTTGACCTTGATACGTTGCTGATTGTAATAGTGAATATACT
>Ga0308167_1002295_pt1 | contig 18095 bp, 11 predicted proteins | sample PhyCR1_2_FD_202138 | JGI IMG/M metagenome (GOLD analysis project Ga0308167, IMG submission 202138) | Phyllosphere microbial communities from UC Gill Tract Community Farm, Albany, California, United States - DLSLRC.R1 | ecosystem: Host-associated > Plants > Phyllosphere > Unclassified | place... | reverse complement strand
GAACTGCTGTGACCGATGCCGCCGTTACCGTCGAACACGTCTCGAAGCGATTCCGCATGTACAAGGAGCGGAACGACTCGCTGAAGAGCATGGTCATGCGCGGGAAGAAGTCCGTGCACGAGGACTTCTGGGCGCTCAAGGACGTCTCGTTCGAGGTGCCGCAGGGCACGACCTTCGGGCTCATCGGCAAGAACGGGTCCGGCAAGTCGACGCTGCTCAAGTGCCTCGCGAAGATCCTCTGGCCGGAGGAGGGGTCCATCTCCGCGCGCGGCAAGCAGGCGTCGCTGCTCGAGGTCGGGTCGGGGTTCCACCCCGAGCTGTCCGGGCGTGAGAACGTCTTCCTGAACGGCTCGATCCTCGGGATGAGCCGGAAGGAGATCACGAGGAAATTCGACGAGATCGTCTCGTTCTCCGGCGTCGGGCACTTCATCGACCAGCCCGTGAAGAACTACTCGTCGGGGATGTACGTGCGTCTCGGGTTCTCGGTCGCCGTCGCGGTGACGCCGGACGTGCTCGTCGTCGACGAGGTCCTGGCGGTCGGTGACGCCACCTTCCAGAAGCGGTGCCGGACGAAGTTCAAGGAGATGAAGGAGGAGGGCCGGACGGTCATCCTCGTCTCCCACTCGATGGCCACGGTGAAGGACATGTGCGACGAGGTGGCGTGGCTCAACGAGGGTGAGCTGAAGCAGATTGGCAAGACGGACGACGTCGTCAAGTCGTACAACGCGACGGTTTGAACTGTGTTGGTTGAGCGAGGGGACAAGAAGTGGCGAACGGCTCGGTGAAGGGGCAGGCGCGGGACGAGCGCCGCTTCGTTGTGGGCGCCGTCTTCGCGGTGTACAACGTTGCGCGCTACCTTCCCGACCTGCTTGCGTCTTTGGAGCGGCAGACGCTCCCGATCACTTCGGTCCAGCTGGTCTTCGTCGACGACGGGTCCTCCGATGGAAGCCTCGACATCCTCGAGCGGTGGGCGGTGGGCCGTGAGGAGCACGTCACTGTCATCGCACAGGAGAATGCCTGGGTCGCCGCCGCTCGGAACGCGGGCATCGAGCACGTCGACGCGACGTGGGTGACCTTCGCGGACCCCGACGACGTCTTCGACGATCGCTATTTCGAAGAAGTGGTGAAGTTCGTGGGGATACACGGGGGTGAAGGGGTCGGGATGCTGGTGGCACACCAGCTGCGGCTCGATGAAGCGCTTCGACTGGTGAACAATCACCCGCTGCGGATCAAGTTCGCCAGGGGTTCGCGGGTCGTCGATCTCGACCACGAGCCGATTATCCAGATGGCCGTCAACTCGGCGTTCTTCCGCACTTCCGAGATCGTCAATCACGCAGTGCGGTTCGATGGACGGATTCGACCTGTCTTCGAGGATGCCCACTTCATCGGGTCCTACCTCCTCGAATCCGGACTCCGGAACGTGGGCATACTTGCATCGGCGAAGTACCACTACCGTGTCCGTGGCGACGGTACTTCCCTGATGGAGTCCCACTTCGACCATCCCGGGAAGTACACGGACGTCCTCCGTTTCGGGCACCTCGACCTCTTGGTCAAGGCCGACCTCAGCGGGTCTGTGCCTCGATGGTTGCAGAACATGGTGCTCTACGATCTCTTCTGGTACTTCAAGAACGAGCGAGCGTTGAACTCGGCTTCCGCTCTGGCACCGACGCACACGTTCACGGAGTTCCACGCGCTGATCGCTCGTATTCGCGAACTCTTGTCAGACGACGCCATCCGATCGTTCGACACGATGGGTGTCGAATTCGCCGTGCGGAAGGCACTGCTCATCGGCTACTCCGGTGCCGCCGAACGGCCCGCCTACGCAAAGCTCGAGCGCGTGGACGAGATCCGGCAGCAGGTCAAGTTCAGTTACTGGTTCACGGGCGAACGGCCGGAAGAGACCATCCTCGTCGACGGGGAATCCGTTCAGCCTGTCTACGCAAAGACCCAGGACCTCGTCTTCTACGGACGCGCGGTGTTGCGGCAGCGCCACATCTGGGTGCAACGGGGACGCTCGACGCGCCTGTGGCTCGACGGCGCCGTGGTTCCCTTCAATCGAGGCGAGATGTACGCGCCCGAAGATGCGCTGACGTTGCGCCAACTCCGGCCGCAGATCCTTCAGCAGCGCAGGCGTCTCGAAGGCCGGTGGTCTGATGTGAGCACTCCAGTGGTGAGCCGGCTCAGGGAGCGCACCCGTTCGATCGTGAACGACGTGCGGTCAGGCGAGTATGCACGCCGTGCCGAGGACGCGGTGCTCGCTGTGTCGGTGCGGAGTAAGAGCACCAGGCAGAAGTACCAAGACGCGTGGGTCTTCATGGACCGTGACACTGATGCGAACGACAATGCCGAGCACCTGTACCGCTGGATTCGGCGAAACCGGCCGGACATCAATGCGTGGTTCGTTCTGGCTGAACAGTCGAAGGACTGGGGCCGGTTGCGCCGAGAGGGTTTCAGGCTCGTGGCGCACAAGAGCGGAGAATGGCGCAAGCTGATGCTCCACGCGAAGCACCTCGCGTCTTCCCACATCGATGCATACGTTGTGGATCCGCTCCCGAGGAACCGATACGGAAATCCTCGGTTCACGTTCACCTGGTTGCAGCACGGGGTGACGAACTACGACATCTCGCGCTGGGTGAACGCGAAGCCCGCCGAGCTGTTCGTCACAGTGACACCGCAGGAGAAGTCCTCCATCGCCGGAGACGGGCCTTACACCTTCACAGAGCGCGAAGTCGTCCTCACCGGGTTCCCGCGACACGACGAGCTGTTGCGCAGGCGGTCGAAGACTGAGGATCATCAGCGCGATCTCGTGCTGATCATGCCCACCTGGCGTAAGAAGCTTGCCGGTTCCCAGGTAGCTGGAAGCAACGAACGCCTGAAGAACCCGCGCTTCCTCGAGAGTCAGTACGCGCAAGAGTACAACGCGCTCATCAACTCCGACCGTCTCCGAGGTGCTGCGGACAGCAAGGGCAAGCGGGTCGTCTTCATGCCGCACCCGAACATGCGACCGTACCTCGAGGACTTTGCAGTTCCGCCCGGAGTCGAGGTGTGGGATTTCAGCGACGTCAACGTCCAGGACGTCCTGGCACGCGCGTCGTTGGTGATCACGGACTATTCTTCCCTCGGATTCGAGGCTGCGTTCATTGACGTGCCCCTCGTCTACTTCCAGTTCGACGCCGCGTCGTTCTTCGATGGTTCGCACGTCGGCAGGCGCGGCTACTTCGACTACGAGCGGGACGGTTTCGGACCGGTTGCCACCTCGGTTCGGTCAGTGGAGGATGCCGTGGTCGAGATCGCTGAGCGAGGTTTTCGATCTTCCCATGAGTACTTGGCTCGTACCGCAGCAGCGTTCGTGACCAGGGACGAAGACAACAGCCGTCGCGTCGTACAGGCAATGCTGGCTCTGGACGGGGCGCCGAGGCTCGAGGAACCGGCCGTCTCGGGCGAGCCGCCTGCAGAACCGATCCGGCCTGACGCAGTCTGATCGAAGCCATCGGACGCACCGCCAGAGCCAGCACGGCCGGGCGCCGGGGTGGATGTCCTCGGGTCGCGAGGAGTCCTCGTAGACTGTTCCGGCGCTGCGTTCGAGCACCGTCCTCGAAAGGATCAATGTGACTGACCCCCGTTCCACCGAGGACCGCCACTTCCTCATCTCCGCCGTCATCGCCACCTACAACGTCGCTCGTTACCTACCTGCGCTGCTGGCATCGATCGAGGCTCAGGTGTACGGCTCCCGGAACGTGCAGTTCGTGTTCGTGGACGATGGGTCGACTGACGACAGTGCTGCGATCATCCGCGAGTGGGCGCGAGACCGTGAAGACCACGTCGTATTGCTCACGCAAGAGAACGCCTGGGTAGCGGAGGCCCGGAACGCCGGGCTCGAGGTCGCAACCGGCGAGTGGGTGACGTTCACCGACCCTGATGACGTCCTCGATCCCGGCTACTTCTTCGAGGTGGACAAGTTCATCCGCTACCACGGCCATCGCCGGGATGTGAACCTCTTGGCGGCCCACCAGATGCGCCTCCTGGAATCTGGAGAAGTGCGTGACAACCACCCGCAGCGGTACAAGTTCGCGCAGGGCAGTCGGATCATCAACCTGGACGCCGAGCCGGTCATCCAACTCAGTGTGAACTCGTCCTTCGTTCGTCGCGATCTGCTGGAGCAGCACCGCATCCGCTTCGACGATCGAGTTCGGCCGAACTTCGAGGACGGACACTTCCTCGGGCGGTACATGCTGCGGACCGGCGCGGAGACACTCGCCGTCATGGCTTCGGCCAAGTACCTCTACAGGGTCCGTGGCGATGGTTCGTCGTTGTTGGAGAGCAGCTTCCGGTCGCGGGAGAAGTACGTCTCCGTGCTTCGCTACGGCTACCTCGATCTACTCCGCGCTGCGCAAGCCCTCGGTGACATCCCTCGTTGGCTCGAGAACACGATCCTCTACGACCTCTTCTGGTACTTCAAGGAACAGCAGGCGATCCATTCACTCACTGCTGGTGCTCCGGCCGATGTCTTCGAAGAGTTCCACGGACTCGTCGGCGAGATAAGGTCCCTCATCGACCCCGACGCCATCCGCAGCTTCGACATGATGGGATTGTCGTTCTCGATCAGGGAGACCGTCCTGCGGGCTTACTCGGAGGAGCGCATCCGTCACGACTACGTCATCTTGCGCCACGTGGACGAAGACCGACAGCTCGTCAAGATCTCCTACTGGTTCTCCGGAGAGTTGCCCGAAGAACAGATCCGTCTTGACGGTGCGGAGACAGTACCAGTGCACGAAACGGTGCAGGACTACAGGTTCTACGGTCGTGTGACGATCCGCCAGCGGCATCTCTGGCTGAGGCGTGGTAAGCGACTGAACGTGCGTCTCGACGGAGTTCCGCAGCAGGTGACGCGGTGGGAGCAGCAGGGACACCAGCAAGGCCTCACCGCCAAGCAGATCGATCCCCGGATCGCTGGTCAACGTCGCGAAGTCCGAGAGCGTTTCGACCCGCGTGGCGATTCCGTGTCGCAACGCGTCAAACGTCAGCTCGGCAACTGGCGACGGCGTCAAGCGCGTAAATTGACCGCGGAGAGCCTGTACGACCAGCGACTCGAACTAGCGCTCAGGCGTCGGTCGACGCAGCAGCGGTACGCACACGCGTGGGTCTTCATGGACCGCGACACGGACGCGAACGACAATGCCGAGCACCTGTACCGGCACGTCGTGCGGCACCACCCCGAGATCAACGCGTGGTTCGTTCTGCGGAAGGGATCCAAGGACTGGCCCCGCCTCGCGGCCGAGGGATTCCGCCTGGTGGACTACGGCTCGTGGGAGTGGAACTTGCTCATCCGGCACGCCGACCACCTTGCTTCGTCGCACGCCGACGCGTACGTGAACCAACCACTCGATCAGCGGAGGTACGGGAAGCCGAGGTTCAAGTACACCTTCCTCCAGCACGGGGTCACACAGGACGACATCTCCAGATGGTTGAACTGGAAGCGAATCGATGTCTTCGTCACGACGACTCCAGCGGAGCACCGATCGATCGCCGGCGCAGGGCCGTATGCATTCAGTGAGCACGAGGTCGTGAGGACATCGATGCCACGCTTCGACCGACTGTGGGCAAAGCGGGTGAGTGTCCCGGAGCCAGAACGAGACACCATCCTCGTCATGCCCACGTGGCGGGAGACGTTGCTGGGCCCGCGGGTCGGAGACTCGAACGAACGCGGAAAGATCGCAGACTTCCCGAACACGGAGTATGCACAGCAGCTGACAGCTCTCCTGTCGTCCCCGCGTCTCCGTGATCTCGCGGAGAGAACAGGCAAGCGTCTTGCCTTCATGCCGCACCCGAACATGCGGCCGTACCTCGGTGACTTCGCGCTGCCGGACCATGTACAGGTCTGGAGCTTCGACACTCATCCGATCCAGGACATCCTCGCCCGGACGAGTGCATTCGTCACGGACTACTCCTCACTGGCATTCGATGTCGGGTTCCTCGACATACCGATGGTGTACTTCCAGTTCGACGCGGAATCTTTCTTCGAGGGCACGCACCTCCGCCGCCGCGGTTACTTCAACTACGACAGGGACGGATACGGCCCGGTGGAGGCTACTCCCGACGCAGTCGTCGATCACCTGATGGAGATCGGGGAACGTGGCTACCGGTCTTCGGATGAATACCGACGGCGCACCGCTGCAGCATTCGTCGACCGGGGGCGCGGTTCCGCTGCGGAGCGCGTGGTGGAAGCGATGTACGCGGTCACCAGCCGAGCGGCTCCAGCGCCTGTCGGTCTGACGCCTGCTGACCAGGTTGGTGTACCCGACCGCAAGGGGTGAGGTGACGAAGCCGACCGGCCGACCCGACGGAGGTTCGGCCGGTCTCGTCGTGTGCTCGGCTACGAGCCGATCCGGCTCAGGAGCTCGTTGAGAGCTGACCCGTTCCGGGAGTAGTCGAACTCCCATGGCGACTGGAACGCCTTGTTCGAGAACCCGTTCCTCGGGTGCTTGACGTCCGACGGCGACCAGAAGTAGTGGATGTCGTCTGCGGTCGACGAAGCGAACAGCTGTTCGTTCCGTGCGGTGTAGGACTCGTGGGTCAAGAGGACGACGTTCTTGATCCGGTCGTTGAACAGCATGTTGAACATGCCGGACCCCGAGAAGCCGCCGATGTTCTCAGCGTTACCGAACACGTTGACCTGCTCCGTGAACGGAAGGGTCTCGGGATAGACGATGTCGAACCCGTGGTCGGCGAACGACTGTTCGACATCTTCGATGTTCCGACAGGACCGGTTCCCCGGGACGTGCTTGCGGGAGATGAACACGTTCTTCGGGCGGCGCTCATCGACCACGACCAGGCGCTCTCGGAGCCGCTGCCAGACCTCGAACACGCGGGGGTGGAAGTGGTACCACGCGGCATTCTGCCAGAGGAGGGAGGGCGAAGCGAAGGTGTTGACTCGCACGTTGCGGTGTTCCCACCGGATGTCTTCTTCAGCTATCCCGTACGCGTGGAACAACGTCCGCTCGAGGTGCGGGTCGTATCCTTCCGATGGCACTCGGTAGAGCACCTTCAAGTCAGGGTAGGCGGCTTTCGCTGCGTCCCATGCCCAGAGCTTGGGGATCGTCTCGGTCATGATGTGTCCGAAGTGGCCAGGTATGGACGACGAGAGGTCGAAGTAGCGACCATCGAGGGGATAGGAGCGGCGTTCCGCGCCGTCGATGACCGCGTACTCGTGATTGATGCTCTCCATCTTCTCGTTCGGGACGTTGCTCACGCGCGGATGCCGGAACGACGAGGGAAGGATGGTCTTCTCTGCGTAGGCGAGCATGTGTGACGCGGCGACGACCGGGCCGTGGTAGACGCGGTTGACCACTGAGTTGTACTTGATCTTCGGATTGAACATCCGCATCTGGGCTCCGTGCTGATGCGTTCGCAGTCGAGATTCGTACTCTCCACCGTCGAGACGCTCGAGCACCTCGATGGAGAGCTCCGGATTGCGACTCGGCAGGACCCGGTCCACGCTCTCTTCCTTGAGCTTGAACCAGTGGTCGTTGCCTTTGCCCGTGATCGTGTAACCCTGGGACTCGATGGAGATCCCTGCAGCTGCTTGAAGGGCTCGTGCCTCAGTTGGCGGTCGCCGCTCGGCCGTGAGCAGCGCAATGCCCACTTGCCACGAGGTCTCCACGTAGTCGCTCGGACTGATGTAGTAGCCGCCACGAGCGAGTGTGAAGAAGAACTTCTGCCACCTGTTCATCCGATCGAGCAGATTCTCCGCCGCTTCGTCGATGATCGCTGCCACGGGAGGCAGCGAGGTGATGTGGGCCAGGATCGCGTCCAGGTTGGTCAGCGCTTCGTACCGAGCGCCGTCGACGTGCGGAAGGACGTCGTTCTCGGTGATGACGTGCAACCGACCGTGGAAGGCTTCCCGCCAGTACGGCAGTGTGCCGATCGTGCGGGGGCCCGCAAAGAGAACGACAGGTCCGGGGATCTCACGCATGCTGTCTGCGTGCTCAGCGATGAAGCGCTCGATCTCGGATGGCCGACGCAGCCAGTTGACAGGATTGAGAACGCCCGCTGTAACCATGCTCAGGAGGCTATCTCACGTACTCCGATTCGGACCGATCCGGGCCGGTTGCTGGATCAGACGTAAGGATTGGCGGACTTCGCGAATGCGGCACAGGGATACTGGGCGTGACTCATCCCGACGGTGTAGCCGTCTTCCCAAGCGGAGCGGTGCAACCCCGGATCAGCAGGGGGAGAGGCGGTCTCCGCCGGGATGAAGTCGAGTCGAACCGGATCTCTCCCCACGGCCGTACTCCGGGCTTCCGCGTCGGCCAGCCCGGCTTCCCAGCCGTCGATCCAATCAGTTCTCGCACTCACGCCGGTATCCTACGGACGTCCAGCGAGGCCACGGCCGCGGAACTCGCGCTGCTCAGCCGATCGTGGGGACGTGCACCGTCGCTTCGACCATGTTGTGGTCCGAGGGGATCACCGAAGTGCCCGGGTTCCAGTTGTTGACGAACTCGTCGCTCCCTCGGATGCCCTGGGTGAGGATGTAGTCGATCCGTTGCCCGTCCTGGTTCGGGTCGTCCGCTTGCTGTGACGCTGGCTTGTATTCGTTGTAGGTCGTCTTCGCGGTTCCGTACCGCTTCTGGGATGCTGCTGCGTCGTAGAAGCCCCCACGGATCAGCGTCGGTTGGGCGCCGTCGATCACGTTCTCGGGGTACCGGCTGTCGTTGAGGTCACCGCCGAGGACCACGGGCAGTCGCTTGCCGCTCGTGCCCGGTGCGTTGACCTTGTCGAGAGCGCTCAACAGCTGTGTCGAGTTCTGACCGAGGAGGGTCTTGCGCGGCTGCGAGTAGGAACTCGACGGGATGCCGTAGTGCGCCGCGACCACGATGAACGTCGTGCCGCTCCCGTCCTTCGACCGCAGCTTGACCCACGGCGTGTTCGTGTCCGGCGCGGACGAGGCGGGGTAGACCTCGTAGTCCTTCACGCCAGTCAGGACACCGTGGTCGAGCACTGTGTACTTGGCCGGGTTGTACATGATCCGGTTCCCCTGGTGGGACTTGCCGACGGTCATCGTCTGGGCGTCGACCAGCTGCAGGTTCGGGAGTCGTCGATCGAGGTCGACGTACGCCTGTGTGGAGTGACCGCCATCCGACCATCCGCTTGCCTCGAGCACCGTGATGACGTCGGGGTCCTTCGCGTTGATGGTGCTGGCGATCGCGGGGGCGCGCGTGGCCCAGCCGGGCGCACCACCGATCTCGCAACCTGAACACAGCACGTTGTAGCTGGCGACGCGGACTGCGAGGTCCGACGCCACGGGCTTGGCCGGGGTGGGCCATGCACTGACCTGCGCCGACTTCCGCACGTAGGTCGAGTCGAAGAAGGTGTTGCGCGCGAAGGCGCGGACGTAGATCGGATTGCCGTAGGCAACCGAGGTCAGGTCACTGTCGGACCCGGAGAGCGACCACGTCCGGGTCGCCGGGTCGAATGCAGAGGACCAGGGCGTGTAGTGCGGAGTCCACCGGTCCGGGCTGCGATTCTCGTTCGGGCCGGCCGACCAGCGCACTTGGTAGTCGCTCGCGTTCTCGACCTCGGGGATCGAGACGGAAACGCCGCTCGGGGAGGGCTTGGCCGAGATCGCGCCGAAGGTACCTACTGCATTCGGCTGCAACTTCGTCGTGATCGGCTTGGCCCACGCTCCCGCGGTCGACCCGGTCTTCGCCGCGACCGTCACGTAGTAGGTTTCGCCGGGTCGGAGCTTTGTCATCCACGCGCCGACCACCGACGAGTCCCGGTACACCGGACTGCCGAGGTCGGAGCGGGTCGACCACTTGACGACGTAGCTCGTCGCCTTCGGGACGGCGTTCCAGGACACCTTGACGCTCTTGCCCGCCCAGTCTTGTGTCGCCTTCCGTACCCCAGCCACCTGCGCGGGCTTCGTCGCGGCTTGCGCCGGCGCGACGACGGCCACTGAACCGACGGCGAGCACCCCGATGAGCGCGATGCGCGCGAACCAACGTCGAGACATGGTCGACCCCCTGATCTGATCTGGGCTGAACGCTAGACTGTCCCGGCTCTCGGCGGTAGCCGCCGAACGGGGGACGAGGAACGGGGAGTACCAACGTGGTGGCAGCGCCAACCCTGACCGTGGTGATCCCGGCACACGATGCCGAACCGTGGATCGGGGAGCTCCTCGACAGCATCCTCACGCAGGACGTCGAGGACATGGAGGTCCTGGTCGTCGACGACCGATCCGCCGATGCGACCGCCGCGCTCGTCGACGCGTTCGGCCGTCGAGATCCACGCGTCCGCAGACTCGCGTCCGCCGAGCCTGGTGGCGCCGGCGCGCGGAACACCGGTGCCGGTGCAGCCGAGGGAGAGTACATCGTGTTCGCCGATGCCGACGATCTCGTCCCACCCGGCGCGTACCGATCGATGCTCGACTCCCTCCGTTCCTCCGGTTCGGACATGGCGGTCGGCGACCACCTGAAGTTCTCGGCGACAGCGACCTGGAGCCCCACGAAGCGCTGGTACCCCTTCGACATCGGGGTCACGGTCCCGACGATCCTCGGCGCCCCGGAGCTGTTGACCGGCCGTGCCTGCTGGAACCGGATGTTCCGGCGTGCGTTCTGGGAGCGGGAGGCGTTGCGGTTCCCCGACGTCGGCCACGCCGATGACATCGTCCCGATGACCCGAGCCGTCCTGACCGCGCGCGGCATCGACGTCGTTCCGCGTTGCGTCTACCTGTACCGCGAAGGTGCGAGCGGTACCGGCGCATCGATGTCGAACCGCGCCGACGAGGAGTCGCTGCTCTCGTACCTGGCCGAGGAGACGACGTGCGTGGGTCTGGTTCGGAACGCTGCTCCCGAACTCCTGCGGCTGCAATCGGTGCTCGTCCTCGATGCGGACGGGTGGGTGCACGTGGACCGGTACCTCCGAGGTCTCGACGGCCGACCGTTGACGGCCGTCACCGAGGCGATCGAGAGGCTGTTGTCGCGACTTGACCGTTCGGTCATCAACGACGTCGCTGCCGAACGCCGCTGCTTGTTCTCCCTCCTCCTGATTGGTGAGCACGACGAGGCGGCTCGCTTCGTCGCGGCGATGCGCCTCCGCGACAGCGATGTGGTCGCCCATCTGGAGGGTTGGGTCCGGGCGACGACGACGTTGGTCCGGTCAGCAGGACTTGCGGAACTGGACCGTGGCGCACTGGTCGACGACGGCCTGGTGACGGCGATGCTCAACCACGCTGACGACGCCCCTCCGGACGACCTCGCCGCGATCGTCGGCTCGGTTTCGCAGGTCCTCGATGCGGTCCGGCCGCCGTCGGCCGCTTCGGAGCTACGGGGAGCAATGCGTCACGCGTTGTCTGACGGCGATCCCGACGGCGTGGCGCTCGTGTCCGAGCTCCGGGGGCACGCGCCCGTGGTCGTGGACGAGGTCCACGCCGAGGTCGATCGGCTCGTCCTGAGCGGCCCGGTCACCGCCGGACACCTGTTCACCGAGGCGTCGATCGTGCTGCGGTCCAAGGGTGCTCCGGTCGTCAGTGACGTCACTGTCGATGGTCGTGGGTGGAAGGCACTCGTCCGCGGCGACGCGCTGAGCGCTGGTCGGTGGTCGGTCTCCGTCCGTCTCCGTCTGTCGAGGGTCGTTGCCGAAGTTCCGGTGATCACCGCTCGCATGCCACTGCCGCCACTGGCCGACGACCACCTCCTGCAGCCGTTGAGCGATCGGCGCGCCGGCTGGCGTTTCCTCATCGACCGCAGGGCTTCGAGGTCGTGGTTCGGACGCTTCCGGGCGGCCGCGGCGCGCCAACGGTCGGCTCGTTCGTGACCGAGTCTCCGGTAGCATCGGCGGGTGCATCGGGCGACAGGCCACTCTGAGGAGCCGCGGCGAGGTTTCCGCGCCGACATCCAGGGGCTGCGAGCCGTTGCGATCGCGCTGGTGATCCTGTACCACCTCTGGCCGAACCGGCTGCCGGGTGGCTACGTCGGTGTCGACGTCTTCTTCGTGATCTCGGGTTTCCTGATCACGGGCCACCTCCTCAAGGCAGCAGAGCGTGAACGGCCGATCCCGATGCTCGTCGGTTTCTACGCGCGACGTATCCGGCGCCTGGCTCCTGCCGCCGTGGTGGTCCTGCTCTTCGTCCTGGCCTTCACACTGCTGCTCTTTCCGGTGTCCTCCTGGGCTGCCACCGGCTCACACGTCCTCGCCGCGTCGTTGTTCTCCGAGAACTGGTTCCTCGCCGCACAGTCGGTGAGCTACCTCGACGCCGACGCGACCCCGTCGGCGCTCCAGCACTTCTGGTCGTTGTCGGTGGAGGAGCAGTTCTACATCGTCTGGCCGCTCCTGCTCCTCGTTGCCATCCTCGTGATCGGGCGTCGTCGAGCGACGTGGCTGGTCAGTTTCATCGGTGCCGTCCTCGTGGTGAGCTTCCTGTGGTCGTTCCTGCGCACGCAGACGAACCCGGACGCTGCGTTCTTCGACACGGCAGCGCGCGGATGGCAGTTCGCCGTCGGCGCCCTGGTGTCCTTCTTGCCCCTCTTCCGTTACCGACTCCGACTGATGCTGCCCTGGCTCGGGCTGGCGGCGATCGCTGCGTCCGCGCTGCTCTACTCCGAGGCGACTCCGTTCCCTGGTGTCGCCGCGATCCTCCCGACGCTGGGTGCGGCCGCGATGATCGCCGGCCGGGCGCCGTCCGAAGCATCGTGGTCCTTCGGCTTCCTCGCCTCGTTCGGCCCGATCCGCTGGTTGGGCGACGTCTCCTACTCGGCGTACCTCTGGCACTGGCCCTTGATCATCCTGCTGCCGCAGTGGCTCGGAATCGACCTCGGTACCCGCCTGAAGCTGCTGATCCTCGCCGCAACACTCGTCTTCGCGTGGGCGTCGTACCGGTTCGTGGAGAGCCCGGTCCGTCGGAGTGCTGCGCTGGCCAAGCACCGGCGACGGAGCTTCGTCGCCGGTACGGCGACGCTTGCGTTCATCGCGGCGGCTTGTTTCGGGACCGTCGGTGTGGCGAACGCCAAGATGGCAGCCGAGGACGACCAGCTGCTCGCACAGGTCACCAGCGGCCAGCGCTGCTTCGGTGCGACGGCGATCTCGGACCGGTCGTGCGATGACCCCTGGGGGCGGATCGAGCGTGCGGACGTCCCCGCACCGTTGGCCGACAAGCCGGTGGTGTGGAAGGACAACTGCATCGATGACGTCACGGAGAACACGGAGAAGTACTGCACGTACGGCGACCAGAAGGCCTCCGAAACGATCCTCCTGTGGGGCGATTCGCATGCCGGAGCGTGGTCCAGCGCCTTTGACGTGGCCGGGAAGCTCGACCACGTCAAGGTGATCGTCGCGGCTCGGAACCGGTGTCCATCGAGCATGGAGGCACCGACCGGGACCACCTTCGGCGACGTCATCCCGCCGGACCAGCGCAAGTGGTGCGACGCGCGGAACCAGTGGGTGATGTCGGAGCTCGTTCCGCGCGTCGACCGGGTGGTCCTGGCCGACCTGTGGGCGAACTACGTGTTCGCGGGCGGTGCGTCCGCCCAAGCCGACGGCTACGCGGAGCTGATCGACGGTGTCCGCGGCACCGGTTCGACGGTGGCGATGATGCAACACGTGCCGCTCACCGGTCCGACCCTCGAGAAGAAGGTCATCGGTCCGCAGTGCCTTGCCGCGGGTCGGGACTGCAGCAACGACATCGCCCGCGCCCTCCCACCTGCGACGTCCCTCCCGCAGCGGCTCCTCGTCGCAGGTGGACGCGGCGACGCCGTCGAGTGGATCCCGGTGCAGTCGCAGTTCTGCCACGACGGCCGTTGTTACTCGGCGGTCGGCGGAGTGTCGGTGTACTTCGACGGATCGCACCTGTCGAACGCCTACAGCGCGTCCCTCGGACCGTGGCTCGCCAGCGCCCTGCGTGATCCGGAGAAGCTGCAGTCAGCGTTCTGACCGCGTCACCTTGCGGGGCGGGAGGAATGGGGCGGACGGCCGATACCATGAAGCATGCTCTCGTTGCCGTCTGCCCTGGGGAAGCGCGACCAGGACGGGGCCGAGGGCGGTCGATCGGTGGCGGTCGACCTCGTTCGCGTCATCGGCGTGGTGGCCATCGTGGCGGGCCACACGTGGGACCAACGTCACTTCGCGCAGGCCGGGATCTACACGTGGCATGTGCCGGTCTTCTTCGTGCTCACCGGGTACTTGTGGAAGTCGGGGCGCAGCAATCGGCTCGAACTGGCGCGTCGGTCACAGACGCTGCTCGTGCCGTACGTGAGCTGGCTCGTCCTGGTGACGGTGATCTGGTTCGGGTTCCGGGCCGCGGTCGGCGACCCCTTCGACTCGCACACGCTGCAGCGGCTGCTCCTCGGCGGGAACTGGATCTCCCGGCCTTACTCCGCATTCTGGTTCGTGACCTGCCTCTTCGCGGCAGCAGTGCTGCTCAGATGGCTCGACAGCGTGCACCGTTTCCTTCCGTGGTTCACGGCCGGCGTGGGGCTCGCGTGGTGCATCGGTGATCGATACCCGCTCGCGATGGTTCCGGAGTCATTCGGGGTCGCCCTGCCCGCGCTGTTCTTCCTGCTCATCGGCACGCTGTTGCGGCGGTTCAGGGAGACCATCGACCGGCCCGTCCTCGTCGGACTGGTGCTCCTCGTACCGGCGTGGTGGCTCGGTTGGTCGGGTGCCCTCGACACACTGAACATGAAGGGCGCCAACCTGGGCACTCCCGTCCTGAGCGCGCTCATGGCCGGGGCGATCTCGTGCGGGCTGCTGCTCGTGGTGGAAGGTGGTGAGCACCTCATCCCGGCCTGGGGTCGCCGGCTCGTGTTCGTCGTCGCCGCCTGCGCCCTCCCGATCATCCTCACCCACACCCTCTCGCTCGCCATCACCGAGCGGCTCGGGCTGCCGTCCTCGAAGGTGACCTTCCTCATTGCCTACTTCGTGCCCTTGGCTGTGGCCCTGGTCCTCCGGCTGACGCCAGCACGACGAGTCCTCTTCTGAAGCGGACGGCCGACCGTCGTCGCGCCGCCGCATCGACGGATGTGATCGACGGTGGCCGGGTGCCGCACATTTGAGTCGTGCGGCGCTCTCTCCCTCTCCTGCTCGTCTTCGCTCTGTTGGCCGTCCTGGCGGGCGTCTTCGTGATCGACCCGGCATCGCAGGTCACGGACTCTCCGCGGGCGGCAGAGCCTGCTCCGCGGCTTGCGCCGCTCCGGGTCGCGGTCGTCGGTGATTCGCTCAGTGCGGGTCGGTCGCGCTTCCTCGGCAACGGACTCGACGACGAATCCTGGATGTCCTACGCCGACGGTGACGGCATCGAGTACGCAGGCGGTTGGGCACGTTCCGGCGCCACTCCCGACGAGATGGCTGCCGCCGCCGAGCCGATCGATGACGTCGACGTCCTCGTGATCCTCGCCGGGACCAACGCCGTCCGAACCGGGAGGACGATGGCGCAGGAGACCGCCGCCTACGAACGGATCGTCCAGGTCATCCGACCGAAGCGCGTCCTGATCTCGGCGATCCCGCCCTACCGAGCCCATGCTGCAGCAGCGCTCGTGTACGGCACGGAACTACGTGCCGTCGCCGGCGAGCACGGGTGGAACTGGATCGATCCCTGGACCTCCGCCCGAAACGGTGATGACTGGGCCCCCGGGTTCAGCATCGACGGAACACACCCCGCCGGTCCGGAGCAGTACCGCGTCCTCGGTGAGGCCTTCCACCGCATCATCCTCCAGACTCGCGCCCTGCCGTCTGCACGCGGCGTCTGATCAGCGAACCGCCGGTCCGACCGAAGCGACTGCGTCGAGCATCTCGGCGTACGCCCGCGATCGCGCGAACGGCGCCAGCCGTCGACTGAACACCTCCATGCCGTCGACGCTCGAGAGCGGTGCTGTGAGCACCTCCGCAATCGACCCCGCAGGGTCCGCCGGATCGAACCACCGCACCCACTGCTCGTCCCCGAACTCCGCCCGCAGGTGCGGCTCGTCCGGCAGCACCGCGGGCACGCCGAACGACGCGGCGAGGTGCAGGCTGCCGGAATTCAGCACCCGGCGGTAGGGGAACACAGCCACGTCGGCAGCACGGAACCAGCGTTGCACGTCGACGTCCGCGACGTGGTCGTGCTCCCGGACGGTGCGAAGGTCGTCACCGATCAGGTCGTCGATCGCGGCCCGATCGGCGTCGGCTGTACGGCCAGCAAGCAGCAGGACCGGTCGGTCGACGGCAGGCATGCGTCGGACAGCGTCCACGAGAACGTCGACACCCTTGTAGGGACGCATCTGCCCGAACGCGAGCACCGTCCGGTCGGTGGGAGCGAGCCCGAGTGCATCCCGGGCGGAAGCCGGCGTGAGGGAGTCCGGGTAGACGCCCTGGTAGCTCGGATGCGGGATGTGCACGACGCGGGCGGGGTCCAGCGTGTAGTGCGGAGCGACGGCGGCGATCGTGTCGACGTTCATCACGTGCACGGCGTCAGCGACGTCGGCCAGGTACCGGTTCAGCTCGAGTTCCAGGTCGAGGTGGCGAGCGTCGTGGGGGAGCACGTTGTGGATCGTCCAGACGAGCCCTGCACCACGAGCACGCGCGGCGTCGACGGCGCGCCGGAAGCGGTCGAGCCGAATGCGGGCGGTGTCCAGGTCGTCGTCCGCCCGCTGCACGATCGGTGCGGTCCAGTGCATGTGGAACACGTCCCCGGCGCCGAGGTGCCCGAGGTGTTGTTCGAGCTGTTCGAGACGGAGCACCTTGACCACGTTCCAGCGGGCAGCCCGCGGCGCCAGCAGCATCAGGTTCAGGTACGGGTTGTCCCGGTAGGCCGGGAACACCACGAGGGAGCGATCGGGCACCGCCCGATCCTACGGTGCGCGGTCAGTCGAGCGTGGCGACGATGTACTCGGCCTCGTGGAGGACCGAGCAGAACGCCAGCCCCTCGTGGTCGAGTGCATCGCGCTTCCGGATGACTGCACCGCACACCACGCACTTGGTCGTGAAGGTCGACCGCATGGCATCGGAGAGGAGCGACATGACCTCATCGTGCCCTCGCCGGGTGAACAGCAGGCCTCACGAGCCTCGGCATCCGGTGAACGTTGCCGAAGCATCAGTCCCAGAGACGACGGACCCTCGCGTCAGAAGGCCCGCAGCACCCCGTCGACACCGTCCGACGCCGCCACGACGACCGCGAAGTCCCCGTCGACGACGTGCTGGCCCGCGGCGAGCCACACCACGTTCCGTGCACCGGGCTGCGGCACCCACGGCCCCACGGCACCGGCGCCCGATGGACCGGCGCCCGACGGACCGGCGGCCGACGTCGGGGCGGCGGCGCCCCCGCCCACGAACACCGTCACGTCGTCGAGCCCGCTCGACCCCCGGTACCACGAGGTCGGCGGGTCGACCTGCACCAGGTGCCCGGCGCCCTCCAGCGCGGTGATCAGCGCGGCCACGTCCGACGAACGCGTCCCGTCGTGCTTCACGGCCACGCGGAAGGCCGTGGCGCCCTCGCCCCGGACGACGACCGGCCGCGAGGACCGCACCGCCACCGCGTGCCCCTTCGGCATCCCCGGTACGACGCCGGCGTACCGCAGCCCGGCCGCGTCGTAGCGGTCGACGGCGTCGGCTGCCGGGTAGCGCCCGCGCCACCGTTCGTCGAACACGCGACGGTTGTCGATCCGGGCGTCGTCACGGCCGGGGGAGCGGCTCTCGTGGTGCACGACCACCGACGACGGCACGACGACGAACGTCGAACCCGCCGGGGACGACTCGAGCGCACGGAGGCACAGGTCGACGTCCTCGAGCCCGTTCGCGTAGACAGGGTCGAACCCGTGCCACCGGATGAGGTCCGCGGCGCGGAACGCGGCCGCCGCTGCGGTGATCGCCGAGAACCGCCGCGCCCAGGGCGCGTCCAACGCCCGCGTGGCGTCGTGGCGGGGGTGGTCGGCCAGGAAGTGCCACGGCAGCGTCTTGTCGCCGCCGAAGACGGTGCCGGCGGCCTGCACGACGCCGTCCGGGTACACCAGCAGGGGCTGCGCGCCGAGGACGGCCGGGTCGTCCAGCGCGGACCGGAGCGGTCGGAGCCAGCCGGTGGTCACCTCGGTGTCGTTGTTGAGCATCACGACGGTGCCGCCCGAGGACCG
>Ga0308167_1002293_pt1 | contig 18118 bp, 20 predicted proteins | sample PhyCR1_2_FD_202138 | JGI IMG/M metagenome (GOLD analysis project Ga0308167, IMG submission 202138) | Phyllosphere microbial communities from UC Gill Tract Community Farm, Albany, California, United States - DLSLRC.R1 | ecosystem: Host-associated > Plants > Phyllosphere > Unclassified | place... | reverse complement strand
TATGCTTCCTTCAAAAGTCGTTCGTCATAAAGCAGGACGCTTTCTGCCTGTCATTCTTGCTGGGCTGATTTTAGCCGCATGTAGCGGTCAGGGGCCGCAAACCTCAACCGTCAATATTCAGGGGCCAGTTACCGCCAGCTCCGCTTACTATCTGCAGCAAGCGCAGCAAAGCAGCGATGATAGCAAGACCGACTGGCAATTACTTGCAATCCGCGCCCTGTTGAAGGAAGGAAAGTATCCTGAGGCGACCCAGCAACTGAGTCAGTTGCCGCAGCAGCTCTCTGAGACGCAGCAACAGGAATCCCTGCTGCTGAAAGCGCAATTGCTGATTGCACAACAGAAGATCAAAGACGCTGAACCGCTGTTAGCGGCAGTAAAAACCGGCGCACTGTCGCAGGATCAGCTGGCGCGTTATTACAGCCTGCAGATTGCCAGCGCACAGGGCCGCCCTTCACTCTCACTGCTGCGCAACTATATTGCCCAGGAACCGCTGCTGAAAGGCACCGATCATCAGGGCAATATTGACGCCACCTGGCAGACCCTGACGCAGATGTCGCCGCAGGATGTCAGCAACCTGGTGATCAATGCTGATGAGAATGTGCTGCAGGGCTGGCTGGATCTGCTCGCGGTCTGGCGCGCCAATGCCCAGGATGCTGAGATGCTGAAGTCCGGCATCAAAGACTGGCAGACCCGCTATCCGCAGAACCCGGCCGCCAAAACGCTGCCGACGCAGCTGAGCCAGATGCAGAACTACACCAAAGCCTCCACCAGCATTATCGCCCTGCTGCTGCCGCTGAATGGCCAGGCGCAGGTGTTCGCGAATGCGATTCAGAAAGGCTTTAACGATGCGAAGAATGGCGTTTCCGCGCCAGTCGCTCAGCCGGCGGCTGCCCAGCCCGCCGCTGCGGATGCAGCAGCCAGCACCCAACCTGCGGCCGCTGCGGGATCGTCTGCCGATCCGATCAGCGCGCCGCAGCAGTCTGCCGCCACCGCACCACAACCTCAGTCACAGCCCCAATCTCAGCCTGCTGCCGCCGCACCGGTCAGCAATGCTCAGATCAAGGTCTATGACACCAGCAGCCAGCCAATTGAGCAGGTGATGCAGCAGGCACAGCAGGATGGCGCCACTATCGTGGTTGGCCCGCTGCTGAAGAGCAACGTTGAGAAGGTCGCCAACAGCCAGACGCCGCTGAACGTGCTGGCACTCAACGAGCCAGAGAAGATCCAGAACCATCCGAATATTTGCTACTTTGCGCTTTCTCCTGAAGACGAAGCGCGCGATGCCGCGCACCATATCTGGGAACAGGGCAAACGCCAGCCGCTGTTACTGGTTCCGCGCAGCGGCCTGGGCGATCGCGTGACTAACGCGTTTGCGCAGGAGTGGCAGAAACTGGGTGGCAGTACCGTCATGCAGCAGCGCTTTGGCTCGACCGCTGAGCTGAAACAGGGCATCAACAGCGGCGCGGGCATCAGCCTGTCGGGCACGCCAGTAAATGCGGCACCTGCTGAGCCGCAAGGCGTTTCGATTGCGGGCATGACTATTCCGGCACCGCAGCCGGGCACGCCCGATGTGGTCAGCACCAGCAGCGGTGGCGGCGTCGATGCGGTTTACATCGTCTCAACGCAGGATGAACTGCAGCTGATTAAACCGATGATCACCATGCGCACCGGCAGTCGCAGCAACATCTCGCTCTACGCCAGCTCGCGCAGCGCGCAGGCCGGTGCCGGCCCGGACTTCCGGTTAGAAATGGATGGCCTGCAGTTCAGCGATATCCCGCTGCTCTCCGGCAGCAATCCTGGCCTGATGCAGCAGACGTCGAAGTCATTCAATAATGACTACTCGCTGGTGCGCCTGTATGCCATGGGTATGGATGCCTGGACGCTGGCGAATCACTTTAACCAGATGCGTCAGTCTCCTGGCTTCACGCTGGATGGCAATACCGGCAAGCTCAGCGCCGACACGGATTGTGTGATCAACAGGAAGTTGACATGGAACCAGTATCGTCGGGGCGAAATCGCACCGGCCAACTAAATCGCCGTCAGATTGGTGCCAGGCATGAAGAAGATGCCCGGCGCTATCTGGAGCAGGCTGGCCTGATATGGGTCGCCAGTAATGTTCACTTTCGCAATGGTGAACTTGACCTGATTATGCGTGACGGGCACTGTTGGGTGTTTGTTGAAGTCCGCTACCGACGCGATGCGCGTTATGGTGGCGCGCTCGCCAGCGTAACCCGGAATAAACAACAAAAGCTGCTGCGCGCTGCCGCTCTCTGGCTGGCGCAACGCGGCGGCAGTTTTGAAACAGTGAATTGCCGTTTCGACATCATCGCCATTACCGGCACGGCGCTCGAGTGGCTGCCGAATGCCTTTAATGCAGACGTTTAGAACCAGGTGGTCGTGTGCAGGAAAGAATTAAAGCATGTTTTACCGAAAGTATTCAGACTCAGATTGCCGCAGCCGAGGCGTTGCCCGATGCCATCTCCCGCGCAGCTATGACGCTGGTGCAGTCGTTACTGAATGGCAATAAAATCCTGAGCTGTGGTAACGGCGCTTCATCCGCCAATGCCCAGCACTTCGCCGCCAGCATGATTAACCGTTTTGAGACCGAGCGTCCCAGCTTACCGGCGCTGGCATTAAGTGCTGACAATGTGATGCTGACTGCCATTGGTAATGACCGTCTGCACGATGAGATCTATGCCAAGCAGGTACGCGCGCTGGGACACGCAGGCGATGTGTTACTGGCTATCTCAACCCGTGGCAACACCCGTGACATCGTTAAGGCCGTAGAAGCGGCGGTAACACGTGATATGACTATCGTTGCGCTTACCGGGTATGATGGCGGAGAGCTCGCCGGACTGCTGGGTCCGCAGGATGTGGAAATCCGTATTCCATCGCACCGCAGCGCCCGTATTCAGGAGATGCATATGCTGACCGTGAATTGCTTATGCGATCTGATCGATAACACTCTCTTTCCCCATCAGGAATGACTGAAGGAGCACGAATGAAAGCATTGAATGCTATAGCTATTCTGTTAACCGCCATGCTGCTACAGGGCTGTGTAGCCGTGGTCGCTGGTGGCGCAGCTGTGGCCACCAAAACGGCCACCGATCCCCGCTCAGTGGGTACGCAGGTTGATGACGGCACGCTGGAGCTACGCGTCACGAATGCGCTGGCAAAAGATCAGCAGATTAAAACCGATGCCCGTGTTGTCGCCACCGCCTATCAGGGCAAAGTGTTGCTGACTGGTCAGGCGCCTTCGCAGGAGATCGCCAATCGTGCCAAACAGATCACTATGGGTGTTGATGGCGCAACCGAAGTTTATAACGAGATCCGCATTGGCCAGAAAGTGACGCTGGGCACGACGTCATCCGACACCTGGATCACCACCAAAATCCGCTCGCAGCTGCTGGGCAGCGATCAGGTGAAATCATCCAACGTGAAAGTGACGACGGAGAATGGCGAAGTGTTCCTGCTGGGTCTGGTGACACAACAGGAAGCGCAGGCCGCGGCGGATGTCGCCAGCCGCGTCAGTGGTGTGAAGCACGTTACTACCGCCTTCACCATGCTGAAGTAATTCGCTAAACAAAAGAAAGGCGGCCAAGGCCGCCTTTTTTATTGCCTGATTCTCAGACCGGAATATCGATGACCAGCGCGCGGGTCGCGGTTTTCGCTTTCAGCTGCAACAGCTTCTCTTCCTGCAAAAAGGCGCCATCGCCACAGCCCAGCTTCTCCTGATGATCCGTGCCGGACATCGCCTCCAGCGAACCATGAATTGACTGCAGATAGGCTCGTGGCCCCTGTATCCGCAGCGAATGCTGTTCGCCCGGCGCCAGCTCGACCTGATGAATCCACACCTGCTGACGCAACTGCAGACTGTCATCTATCCCATCCGGCGAGGCGATCAGCTGAGACAAACGGCCTTCCGTCAGGGCAATCTTCTGCATCCGCGGATTTTCGCGCTCAGGACAGGCAGACAGCCACAGCTGCATACGTGTCAGTGGACGATCTTTGCTCAGGTTAATTTCGGTGTAACTCACCCCCTGCTGGGCAGAGAGCAGCAGCGCCTCTCCTTCCCGCACGCTGATGGTTTTGCCTTCACTGTCCCGGTATTCAGCTTCACCCTGCAGCACGATGTTCAGCACATCGACCTGAGGATAGGTACGCGGCTGAAAAGCCGCACCCGGCGCCAGCACTTCCTGGTTCAGCACACGTAGCGAGGCATAGCCCATCAGTTTGGGATCAAAATAGTGGCCAAAAGAGAAACTGTATCGGCCCTGTAACCAACCGAAATCGGCCTGGCCACATGCCGACGCACTGCGTGTCGTTATCATTATTTACCTCCGGCATCCGGTGACGAGAATCGGCCACGGACTTTATACCCCCATGGTAAAAGTCTGGACGCCGGATTGTTAGCCAGTTAATCTGCCCGGCATGTTCAAATTTCCTGACAGAGAACCGGGATGGCTAAAGAGCGTGCGTTAACCCTTGAATCTTTACGCGTTATGGATGCGATTGATCGACGTGGCAGTTTTGCAGCGGCAGCAGATGAACTGGGGCGCGTTCCTTCTGCCCTCAGCTACACCATGCAAAAGCTGGAAGAGGAGCTGGATGTGGTGCTGTTTGACCGCTCTGGTCACCGCACTAAATTTACCAACGTGGGACGCATGCTGCTGGAGCGTGGCCGGGTACTGCTGGAAGCGGCTGATAAGCTCACCACCGATGCGGAAGCGCTGGCTCGTGGCTGGGAAACCCATCTGACGATCGTCACCGAAGCGCTGGTGCCCATTGATGCACTTTTCCCCTTGGTGACAAAGCTGGCCGATAAAGCCAATACGCAATTTTCGCTGGTCACTGAAGTACTGGCGGGCGCGTGGGAGCGGCTGGAACAGGGCCGGGCAGATATCGTGATTGCCCCCGATATGCACTTCCGCGCCTCAACCGAGATCAATACCCGCAAGCTCTATACCATGATGAGTGTTTACGTCGCCAGTGCTGACCATCCGATCCATAACGAGCCTGAACCTCAGTCTGAAGTGACGCGGGTGAAATACCGTGGCATTGCAGTGGCAGATACCGCGCGTGAGCGCCCGGTGCTGACCGTACAGTTACTGGATAAGCAGCAGCGCCTGACCGTGAGCAGCATGGACGATAAGCGCCGTGCGCTGCTGGCCGGTCTGGGCGTAGCAACCATGCCCTATTCACTGGTGGAACAGGATATTGCGGAAGGCCGTCTGCGCGTGGTGAGTCCGGAATATACCCGCGAGGTCGATATTATTATGGCGTGGCGGCGTGACAGCATGGGCGAAGCCAAATCCTGGTGTCTGCGCGAAATTCCCCGTCTGCTGGCGAAGAAAAACTAAAAAGCCTACGGCCGACTCAGGCAATCCATCGCCACCGCACGGAAGCGGGTGAAATCGGTGCTGTCCCGCAGGCGGGTCATTGCCCTTTCACGCAGGAACGTCACAAACAGATCGTATATCGCCATCGCCTCTTCATATTCACTTTTGCTTATCGCCAGCAGGAAGATGACATAGGCGGTATCGTCTCCCCAGGGAATGCCGTGCGGTGCCAGTACGGTATACACCACGGTTTTCTTTGCCAGTAGTCCCAGCGAATGGGGCAGCGCAATACCGTCACCCAGCATGGTGCTGACAATCGCTTCGCGCTCTTCGACCGACGGATAGAACGCCGCATCCACAAACCCCTCCTCCTGCAGCTGATCGCTCAGCTGGCGAAACAGCGCAGACCGGGTCATCGGCTTGTCGACGATATGAAAGTGCTGGGCATCAAAAAATTTCGCCAACATGTAGGGCCGCGTCCGGTCGACCAGCACCAGCTTGCCAATCTGTTCCAGCTGAAAACCGGTAGGAAACGGTGAGATCACCACCACCGGTTTCTCTTTTTCGCTGAGCCGGATGGTGGAGATCACAAAATCCTCATCGATGCGGCTGCGCTCCTCATACTCGCGCTGTGACAGACGCGTCGTAACCTGCAACTGTGGATATTTACGCAGCAGCATCGCCTCAATCATGCGCAGCGTAGAGTTACCGCTGTCGCACACCAGTAACACCTGCGGATGACGCTGATAGCCCACGTCATAGTGGCGCTCCAGCCCGACGCCGATGTGCAGCACCAGAAAGCCAATCTCATTCTCGGTGATCACATAAGGCGTATATTTCCCCCAGCTGGTCACCGCCGCCAGGGTGACATCATAGGCCATGGGATAGTGCTGTTTGATGTTGCTGAGTAGCGGGTTGGGAATGTGAATCTGATAGCGCACCCGGGTAATCATGGTTTTGATGTGGGTGAGCAGATCGGCGCGCAGCTGCTGATCGTTTTGCAGAGTGAAGTTGTAGTGCGTGTTGATAAAGCTGAGCAGGTAATCCACCAGCGCATCGGCATCATCTGCGTTGATGGCGCTGGGGGCGATCGCCTGAATGCGCCGCGCGGCGATGTTGACCCGCAGCCAGCTCTCTTCCGCCGGTGAAATCGGTTTGCTGACCAGCGGGCGCATCAGATTGATCAGCTGATGTGCCGCTTCCCGCACTTCATCATCAATCTCTTCGGCCCCTGGATCGTTAAGCGGATACCCTTCGCTGATGCGACGCACCGCCACGGCGCAATAGAGCCGCAGATAGCGTTCGCCTTCATCACTGAGGCGAATGTTGTGCTGTGCAAAACAGCGTTGCAGCAGCGGACGCAGCGTCTCCAGCATGCCGCTGTTCAGCGCTTCGATCGTCAGCAGCGGACTTTCTGGCTGCGCCTGATCGATTTGCCATAACAGGTCGGTGAGGCAGGTCCGGATCGCCACTTCGCTGCCAAACAGCTTCATGCCGTAATGTGGCTTGCTCTCAATGGTGAGGTGATAGCGCCCCAGCCATTCGCGCACTTCTGCCATATCGTTCTGCAGGGTAGCACGGCTGACAAACCATTCTTCCGCCAGCTCTTCAAGTTTCAGCGCGTAAGCCGCCGTGAGAAAGCGGGTCAGCAGATAGCGAACCCGATCCGTCGAGGTGCGCGGCACCCGCAATGGCGACGCGGCATGCTCCTGCAGATGCTGAAAGCGCTGGGCATCTTCTATCTTCAGCTGATAGCCCGCGCCTCGGCTCAGGATAAACTGCGCGCCATGATCTGCCAGCAGCGCATTCAGCGCCGTGATATCGGTGCGCACGGTACGTGTCGAGACGGCAAAACGCCGCGCCAGCTCATCCTGAGGCAGCGTTTCGTTTTGCAGGGCATCGAACAGTTGCGCAAGGCGCTGATTGGGAAATCTCACAAGCATTACCTGTTTGCTGATAGCCAGTGGGAACGTCAGCCTACGGCGTTCGTCACGCAACGTCCATGTTGCGCGATCGGCCTGTCAGAGGCCGATCGTGTCGATCACCGGGCCAGTACTGTTTTACAGATGGCCAGCAGTTGCTTCACATCGTCAATGCGGGTCTCTCCGCTGGTTTTGTCGATGATCGAACTGTAGACGTGCGGGATCACTTTGCTGACACCCGCGTCCAGCGCAATGCGCACGATCTCGCCAACGTTTTCCAGATCGATGCCGCCGGTGGGTTCCAGCCAGAAATCCTGTTTTGCACAGGCTTCCGCCACAGCGCGATACTCATCCACCGCCTGCAGACCGCCCATCGGGAAATATTTCACCGAGCTGCCACCCATATCCTGCAGCATCGCAATCGCCGTTTCGATGGGTACGATCCCATCCTGGCATTTTGCGCTGCGCGGTCCGGTGGAGATTTTCACCTGCCCCGGCTGACCGGTGGGCGAAATCAGACCGTTCACTATCGTCTGTGACTGGCCCAGCCGCGCACGACTGGTGGCGACGCCGGTAAAGACCTGATTCACATGCTGCGGTTGCAGTACCGCCGAAATCTCACTCACCATCTGTGATTGATTAGGATCGCCCGCGCCGAGACCCACCGAGAGCGCATTATCGATCAGCGCGGCATACTCGCGCATATCCGCGATCGCGGCTTCGTTGCTGGCGTAGTTTTTTGACAGCACGCCAACCAGTACATGCCCTTCTGCTGCCTGCCAGATGGCGCGCGCATTCTCTTTCGATCCAGCCAGGACGTTAAGGCAGAGACGATCCTGATAGAAATTGGGGGTCAGCGTCATGCGTGTTTCGCTCCGTTTAACAGGGCCTGAATGCGGGTGAAAATAGTGTGCAGTTGATCGGCGCTGACGCTGCGCACGTCCGCCTCAATGATCCCCTCGTTGGCTTTGTAGCCACGGAAGTAGATGGCGACGTCGCCCTTTTTCAGCGCCTGCACCAGATCGCCGGTGCGTTGCCGGATTACGTCTTCGTCGAACATGATCTCAGCCCGGGCGATGTCGCGTCCGGCTGAATCCCATACGATGCGGGCTGTCACACCCGTTAAGCCGTTGAGCTGTTCAATAAACGGCGTCATTTTCTCTACCATCTGCGCGCCGCTGATTTTTGGCTGCGACAGATAATTTTCAATCGCCTGGGTCAGCCCCAGAATCCCCTCTTTGCCCACTTTCATCGCGCGGCCAATACCGTTGGTCTGGCGTTTAACCCACTCAACGTAATGGTGTCTGCCAATCACCAGCCCGCTGGTCGGCCCTTCGATCGCTTTGGCGCCGCTGTAGATCACCAGATCGGCACCCGCCTGGTAGTAGCATTGCAGATCCTCTTCCGCTGCCGCATCGACGATCAGCGGGAGGTCATGCTCACGCGCAACTGCCGCGGCCTGCCCCACATCAAGATGGCTCTTCTGTACGCAATGATGCGATTTCACATAGAGGATCGCTGCAGTCTGTGGCGTGATCGCCGCCGCCAGTTGGGCAGGTGAGCATTCGTTGCTGTAACCCGCTTCCACCAGTTGCCCGCCACCCAGCGCCACCATGCTGCCGACCGGCGCGCCATAGTTCACGTTGTGCCCTTTGGGCACCACAATCTGGTTCGGAACGGTCAGCGGCGCAGCATGCAGGTTATCCACCAGCCAGTCGTTGTCTTTAACAATCACCGCAGCCACACACTGGGCGATACCGGCTGAGGCGCAGGAGACCACCAGCGCATTCTCCACCTTCAGCAGACCGGCGATAAAAGCACCCGTCTTATCCACCAGATCTTTCATTTCGAAGTAGTGATCGAGGCCATACTTCACCGTATCGATCACGTCACTTGATGGCGTTGAGACGCCGAGGATCGTCATACGGCCAGAGGCGTTAATGACTGGCTTCAGGCCATATTTTTCATAAACCGAGATCATGCGCTATTCCTTCTTCCGTCGCGATCCACGTGCCAGCGACCACCGCTGCCAGCGGAACCAGATGCTTCTCACCGGTTACCTCTTCACCTTCTGAATCAATGAAGGGCCGGGCTTCCTCTTTCACGCTAAAAACAGTCAGATCGGCGTCGTAGCCGGCTTTCAGCTGGCCTTTGCGCAGCAGGCGCAGTCCGGCGGCCGCGTTAACCGTGACGCAGTCGATCACCTGCGACAGTGTCATGCCGACGCTGAAGAATTTCGACATCACATGCGCCAGGCTGTGAACCGGCCCGGCCAGACGATTGCGGCAGTAGATGTCAGAGCTGATGGTGTCGGGCAGGATGCCCTGTGCAATCGCCGCACGAGCGACCTCGAAGCTGAAACTGGCGCTGCCATGGCCGATATCGAGTCTGACGCCCCGCGCGATAGCCTGTTTGACCGCCGCTTTAAGTTCACCCTGTGACGTCAGGATGCGGTTGGGTTTGCCATTAAAGCAGTGCGTAATGATGTCGCCCGTGGTGAGCAGATCCGCAATCTCGTCGAGACTGGGCGGATTGTTGCCTATGTGAACCATCAGCGGCAGACCGCCGCTCTCCTGCTGAATCGATTTGGCTTTTATCAGCGGCCGGACGCCATTCTGACCGACCACGCTGCTGCTGATGCGCGCCTTGAGGCCGACAATAAAATCGGGCAGTCGCGCTACCGCCTGTTGCACCGCCTCGCCATCGATCTGCGCCATGTCGGCCAGCTCATTCTGGGTGACGATGCCGGTGCGGGCGATATTAATCAGCGCATAGACCTGCGTCTGCGCAGCGCGCGTCAGCTGGTAGAAATCATCAATATGTTCTGCGCCGGTACTGCCCGCATCGACCACCGTGGTGACGCCATACGCCACGCCAATCGCGTCCGCTTCATCATGGTAAATCGGTGATTTGGGATAGCAGTGAACGTGGGAGTCGATCCAGCCGGCGCTGAGGTAGTAGCGGCCAGCCAGATCGCGCTCGCGCTGTGCCTTGCCCTGCACCTTGCCCACGTCGGCGATGCGGCCATTCTGCAACGCAATGTCGACCACCTGCTCATCGCTGAGGCGCGCATTGCGGATAATCAAGTCGTACATGGTTTCTCCTAAACAGCAGCCCGCTGCCGGGCTGCCGGTGAGATTCAGAGAGCAATCGGGAACAGCGCACCCAGGATCATCGCGCCGAGGATGGCGCCGCCGGTAATCGGCTTGTTCCAGAGATAGAACAGCAGCGCACCCAGCAGCGAACCCAGACCAATCGGAATAGAGGCCGCCATGGCAGACAGGATGATCAGCGGTCCCAGAAAGCGCCCTGACGCATTACCCGCGCCCATCATCACGTCTGCGCCGTAGGTGGAGTCGCTCTGATTGATGGTGAATTTACGTGCCAGAATAATCAGGTAGCCAATCGCCACACCGATCACCAGGCCCGTCGCCAGCGAGGCCGCAAAATTCGCCACCGGAAAGACGATGCCTGCCCCCAGCAGCAGGGCCGGAACGCCCAGCCCGACGCCGGTCTGAATTGCCCCGCCGATATCCAGAATGCCCACCAGTGAGCCTTCAATGATGCGGGCGAACAGGAAGCTGGCACCAAAGGCGGCGACCGCGCCGTAGACGCCGGTTTCCATGCCTGCACGCAGCATCGATACAAACGCCACTTCGTTAAACGCGCCAATGCCATAGAGGTAGTACATGTGGGTCCCGGCAAAGACACCAGAGGAGAGCAGGCCAACAAAGATCGGGAAAGACCAGTCGGCGTACCAGAAACCTTTATTTTCGTTCATCGCATCGCCTCTTATTTACCGCTGACTGAGTTGTGGATAATGTCGAGCCAGCCGGGAATGCCGAGCTGGAAGGACTGCAGCAGCTTCATGTCAAAACCCCGGAAGAAGGCGCTCAGCACAAACAGCAGCACGATGGCGGCCATCATCACTTTGGTGACCCGGTTCCAGCCGCTCTCTTCCACGCCTTTACCGATCAGGATACCCAGCACCAGTCCAGGCACAGCATTACCCATGATCAGCTGCGCCAGACCGCCAAAAATGGTGGCCCAGAAGCCTGACTTTTTGCCAGCATCGATTGCCGCCAGCCAGAAGATCACTGGCATCACCGTGTTCACCAGCAGGTTTGCGGCGGGCACCAGTACTTTGACCGCCGTAACCTGCAGCGCAGCCGGAACCGCCGAGGCAGTGGAGTTGAGAAAGGCGACCACGATCATGCCGATGATGCCGCAGGCGATGGCCATTTTTTTCGGGTCATGCAGCGTCTCAGCCACATTGCGATTCTTCACCATCAATGCGGCCGCACCCCAGTTTGGAATGATGCGATGATCCACATCCTGCGTGAATGAACCGGCGGCGACAGACGATGCCCAGGCATTGAAAAAGAAGCCAAGACCAAAGGAGAAGTGGGAGGCCGGATCGCCTTCGCACGAGTTCAGCTCGCCCAGTGTACGAAAGGCGCCCATGCCCTGGGTGGTTGGCGCGTGAAACATGCGTGCAGCGCCCGCACCGACGCCAACCCCAACCAGCCCACCAATAATCAACGACTTAAACAAAATGATTAAAAACATGTTGTTGTACCTTGTTGTCGTTTTTACCCGTCCTGCCTCATCCGCCCCATTGCCCCGCCTGACTGCCGCGCGATCGCGACAGCTGAGAATCGGGCAAACGGCTGGCTGATATGAACAGGCTCTGTTTTAGGATGCCGCCGTGAACGTCACCTGTTCGGTGTCGAAAACGGTGACGCTGACGGTGATCTCCAGCGTGACACTGAAGTTCCGCCGCTGGCGCGCCAGAAAGAAGAAGAGAAACTTCTCGGTTTTGACGCTCTCCTGCGCGCGCAGCACCCGGACATCCTGAGGTTCAATGCGCAGCAGGATTTTTTGCGTTGCGCGCAGAACGTGGTTCTGCACCCGACTCAGGGCATCGGCGAAGGCTTTCGCTTTGGTGTCGCCTTTGCCCTCGACCGTCACCTGAGTAACGTATTGTTCTTTCATAATCAGCTGCCGTGCTTCTTGTTCCAGGCCTGCACCAGCCGCTCACCTAACTCTTCTTTATCCATAAAGCCGAAGCCCAGCACCGTGGCACCTTCATTAATGGCGGTGACGCCTTCGTCGACAGAGCGCATGCCATGCTTAGCTTTGTAGCCATATTTGTTCTGCGCGGTGATAGCGCCTGCGCCGCCGCTGCCGCAGAACGAGATGCCGAAATCGGCGTTCTCTGCCTTCATCACGTCGCCCAGTTTCATGTCAGCGGCCACACCTGGCACCACGACGGCACGGCCACCCGCTTTTTCGATGCCCGCCGCCACTTTCTGGCCTTTACCTAAACGATCACCAATCACGACTGTTACCATCTTGTGTTCCTCTTTAGTTGTTTGATCGCGCGACTTCAATATGCACTGACAGCAGCCAGGCCTCTTCGCGGGGGAGATTGCCAAACAGATCGACGACCTGCTGTGCCAGCGCGACCGTTTCCGGTGGAATATCCTCGAACAGATCCGCTTCCACTTCCGGCAGCGGCTCGCCGGTCAGCGATCGCGACGCCATGGCACCGACATGCGATTGCAGCATCTGCTGCTGAACCGCATTGGGCTGAATGCCATGCTGCTGATAGATCGCCGCAATCTGCGTCATCACGCTGTCAGCCAGCTGCTGCACTTTCTCCGGTGGCGCTTCATACACCGGGACGCCGTTATTGCTCACCTTGCTACTCCTGTTAAACCGGATAATTCGCGTTAGAAACACATTAACGGTCATCGCCCCGGCTGTGCAGAGTCAACATTTCCAGCAGCAAGTGGAAATTGACGTGAAGGTTGTGCGTCAGATCGCAGGCTGCACACTTAGTGCGACACACGTCGCATAATGCGCAAAATGAGGGATTTATCGGTGTCAGGTGGTGATGTTGTGCGGCGACAGGCGCAGCGCGTTGATATTCAGGGCGCGGTGATAAGCAGAAGTGATGGTAAAAAACCGCCGGTCAGGCTGACCGGCGATCTGATTAACGGAATTTCTTATGGTTGGTATTGCGGATGTCATCAAATTTGGCCGCTTCGCGCTTTGCGCCATCCACGTTGTTGGCTTTCGCCAGCGCGCTGACCACGTCGATCTGTGCAATGAGTGAGTCGAGACCCGCGTGATAATCTTTGACCTGCGCGCTGTCAGCAGGCTGACCTTCCAGCTTATCTGGCGTCGATTTTTTAGCATCCTGCGCCGCGGCACGCATTTTAGTTAACGCCTGCTGCATCTCCTGCGCATCGTCACTTTTCTTGACGATTTTCAGGTTCGCATTCAGCGTGTCCATATCCTGCTCCAGATCCGCCGCATAGAGGCTGACGCTGGAGAACAACAGAGAAGCCGACAACATTGCAATCACATGCTTACGCATCATTACTTCCTTTTTATTGTGATGAAAAAAAAGCAGCCAACAGGCTGCTTCAGGAATCCATCTTATTGTCCCGCTATCTTCATCTCAGGCAGTAACACGGAACCGCACTGGATATTGCTACGGGTTTCAATATCGTCACCAATGGTCACCATGTTGCGCCACATCTCTTTGAGATTTCCGGCGATAGTGACTTCGCTGACCGGGTACTGAATAACGCCATTCTCGACCCAGAAACCAGCAGCCCCGCGTGAGTAATCACCGGTAATGGCGCTGACGCCCTGGCCCATCAGCTCGGTCACCACTAATCCGGTGCCCATCTGCTTCAGCAGCGCCTCAAAGCTGTGGCCCTGACCCGCGATGCGCCAGTTATGGATGCCGCCAGCGTGGCCTGTGCTGGTCAGGCCCAGTTTACGGGCTGAATAGCTGGTCAACAGCCAGGTCTGCAGTACGCCATCTTTAATGATGTCACGCGCCTGAGTCCGCACGCCTTCGCTGTCGAATGGCGTAGAGGCCAGTCCTTTCAGCAGATGCGGCTGTTCATTGATGGTAAGCCACTCCGGCAGAATCTGCTGACCCATTGAATCCAGCAGGAAGGTCGATTTACGGTACACGCTGCCACCGCTGATCGCGCCAACCAGATGACCAAATAAGCCGGTCGCCACTTCAGAAGCAAAAATTACCGGGGCTTTCATGGTCGGCAGTTTACGCGGGGCCAGACGGGAGAGCGTGCGGCGTGCGCACTCTGCACCTACCCATTCCGGGCTTTTCAGATCTTCAAACGCGCGGCCAATGGTATAGGCGTAATCGCGCTCCATGTTGCCATCCTGCTCGGCAATGACGCTGCTGGAGAGCGAGTGACGGCTTGAGCAGTAGCTCTGCAACATACCGTGGCTGTTGCCAAAGACTTTGATGCCGACGTGGCTGTTAAAACTGCCACCTTCGGTGTTAGTAATCCGTTTGTCTGCACGCAGCGACGCCTGTTCCGCCTGTGCCGCCAGTTCAATGGCGCGGTCAGCATCAATCTCCCATGGATGATAAAGATCCAGGTCCGGCGCATCATAGGCCAGCAGCTCCGCGTCGGCCGGGCCAGCAAACGGATCGGGCGAGGTGTAGCGCGCAATATCAATCGCCGCCTGCACGGTACGTTTGATCGCGTCCGGGCTGAGGTCAGTCGATGAGGCGCTGCCTTTACGATTCTGATGATAAACGGTGATGCCCAGCGCACCGTCGCTGTTGAATTCGACGTTTTCCACTTCGCCATAGCGGGTGCTGACCCCAATGCCGGTGGTTTTACTGACGGCCACTTCCGCGCTGTCAGTGCCTGCTTTAGCCAGTTCAAGTGCCTGCGAAATGGCCTGCTCCAGTACTTTTCGCTGTTCTGCAACCTGAGTAGATACGTTCATCGACCTGCCCATAATCTTATGTGTGAATGATTTGAGTCTATCAGAGTCAGAGAACAATTTCGCAGTCACCCGATAAACTGGTAGGATTACCCTCTTTTTTTTGGGAGCCCGGAAATGACCAAACAGCCCGATGAGTGGCTCGACGATGTGCCAGATAATGACGAAGAAGAAGATGAAGAGATTATCTGGGTCAGTAAGAGTGAAATTAAACGCGATGCAGAAGAGTTAAAGCGCCTGGGTGCCGAACTGGTTGATCTGGGTAAAAACTCGCTGGACAAAATCCCGCTGGATGAGCGCCTGCGTACCGAAGTTGAACTGGCGCAGCGCATCAAAAAAGAGGGTCGCCGCCGTCAGCTGCAGCTGATCGGTAAACTGCTGCGAGGTATTGATGTGGAGCCGATCCGCGTTGCGCTGGATAAGCTCAATAATCGCCATAACCAGCAGGTTGCGCTGTTCCATAAACTGGAAATGCTGCGCGATCGTCTGATTGAACAGGGCGATGAGGCAATGGGCGACGTGATTGCGCTTTACCCTGAAGCCGATCGTCAGCAGTTGCGCAGCATGATCCGTAACGCGCAGAAAGAGAAAGCGGGCAGCAAGCCGCCGAAGTCTGCCCGTCAGATTTTCCAGTACCTGCGCGAACTGGCCGAAGCGAAGTAATGCCATGGCGGGCAGCCTCGCCCGCCTCCCGGCAGAGCATTTACCGATAGATGTAGAGAATACCGGTGCGCAGCCGCAGCTGGCGTTGACTCGACGTGGCAGACCGTCCGATATCGCCAAAGGTGACGTAAGGCACCCAGACGCGACCGTTGCCAGTCGCATAATCGAACTGTAACGCCTGTTCGTAGTCATCATGTTTACTGGCAAACAGTTTCGCATCCGCGTGCTTATACACCAGCTTATAAGTGGTGGTCAGCCGATCGCTTTTATTCCGCAGATAGAGATCAAATCGGTTGGTAGTACGATGACGGTCAGTATCATAATAATCAATACCACCGGTGCGACATCGATCCTCATGCGCATAATCCGTCAGCTCAAGGCGATATAATTCGCCGACAGACCAGCGGTCATTAATTTTATACCAGGGTGCCACACCAAACGTCCATTCGGTGCGCGAGGAGTTGCCGATAGTCAACGGTGGCCGTCGCCAGCGCTGCGGTCGCGTTAAACAACAACGTGGCACCCGGTAAAAAGGGTAATGACTTATTATTTCCCATAACAACATCCTTATTAGTGGCAATCAGGGCAATGCATTAGCCAGGCTTATTTTATTAACCTGTCGTTAACTTATATTTAAAATTCGCATGAATATAAGATTGCACTTAAATAAACCTGTAAGTGATTCTTTTAACGCCTCAGAATTTATTTAAGCAGCAACTGAGATGATGCTAAAAATAACCAGCATGAGGGGCCTTTCGGTTTCAGACACTAACAGGAGAAACAGGGCAATAACGAAAAGAGTGAACAGATCGAACTCAAAATATGCTGTATTCATTCAGGGAATAACTTTTTAAAAAAGGCGCCCGATGTGGGCGCCCTTGATATCAGGCCAGCCTGTCCAGCAGCTTCTGGTGAATGCCACCAAACCCGCCGTTGCTCATGACCAGAATCGTGTCGCCTGGTTGCGCGGCTTTCGCCACCATCTCTACCAGAGTATCGATATCCGCACTCCAGTGCGCTGGCGGAATACACGCTTCTGCCACGTCTGAAACCTGCCACGGAATATGGTGCGGCTGGAACAGGAAGACTTCATCCGCACGCGCCAGTGACGGCGCCAGATCGTTTTTACTGACACCCATCTTCATCGTGTTGGAGCGGGGCTCCAGCACAGCAAGGATGCGCGCTCTGCCGCCGACTTTGCTGCGCAGAGCCGCCAGCGTCGCCAGAATTGCGGTCGGATGGTGAGCGAAGTCATCATAGACTTTGATGCTGTTAACCTCGCCACGCAGCTCCAGCCGGCGACGTGCATTGATAAAGGTGTTGAGTGCCTGGCCAGCATCTTCCGGCTTCACACCCACATGCCGCGCGGCAGCAATCGCCATCAATCCATTATGCATGTTGTGTTCGCCAACCAGCGACCAGTTCACTTCCCCGACTTTTTCGCCGTCGAGCCAGATTTCCCAGTGAGACGCATCGTTGGTCAGCTTCTTCGCCTGCCAGCGTCCGTGCTCGCCAACGCTTTCCTGTTCGCTCCAGCAACCCATTGCCATCACCTGTTTGAGGTTGGGATCATGTTCCGGCAACAGGATCTTGCCCTGCCCCGGCACGATCCGCACCAGATGATGGAACTGCTTCTGGATCGCCCGCAGATCATCAAAGATGTCGGCGTGATCAAACTCAAGGTTGTTGAGGATCAGGGTGCGTGGGCAGTAATGGACAAACTTGGAACGCTTGTCGAAAAACGCGCAGTCGTACTCATCCGCTTCAATCACGAAGAATGGACTTTTTCCTAATTTTGCCGAGACATCGAAGTTTCCAGGCACACCCCCAATAATGAAGCCGGGTTCAAGGCCGCAGGCCTCGAGAATCCACGCTGCCATGCCTGCTGTGGTGGTTTTGCCGTGGGTTCCGGCCACGGCCAGCACCCAGCGATCGCGCAGCACGAAATCGTGCAGCCATTGCGGGCCAGAGAGGTAAGGAATGTTGCGTTCCAGCACCGCTTCCACACAAGGGTTACCCCGCGTCATCGCATTGCCGATGATGACTAAGTCAGGCTCCGGATCGAGTTGACTGGCATCATAACCTTCTGTTAATTCAATGCCTTGCTGTTCGAGCAGGGTACTCATTGGCGGGTAAACGTTGGCGTCTGAACCGGTCACCTGATGACCAAGTGAACGAGCCAGCATCGCCAGACCGCCCATAAAAGTGCCACAAATCCCGAGGATGTGAATGCGCATAACATGATCCATTACTCAAAAGTTCGGCGCACAGTGTAACGCTGGTCGCAGACGGAAGAAACGGATTAGGACTATGGTTTTTGAAGTTCATTCGGCTAAACTGCGTACGCATCCGTTGGCAGACTGTTACGCGTGCTGCCACTCCATCGAAGATTCAGGGAATGTGTTATGA
>Ga0308167_1002292_pt1 | contig 18133 bp, 28 predicted proteins | sample PhyCR1_2_FD_202138 | JGI IMG/M metagenome (GOLD analysis project Ga0308167, IMG submission 202138) | Phyllosphere microbial communities from UC Gill Tract Community Farm, Albany, California, United States - DLSLRC.R1 | ecosystem: Host-associated > Plants > Phyllosphere > Unclassified | place... | reverse complement strand
AATACAAGTCACGGACAGCATCCGACGACGAGTAATCACCAGCACGCACCGACGAACGGAACGAGATCCGGTCGCCAAGATCCGCACCAGTCGGAGCGTTCTTCGCAGCCGTCAACGCAGCAGCAGCACGCTGAGCAACCTTCTGCGCCGCAGATGTCTCCCGCTGAGCCGCCAACAGACGCTGACGTGCAGCCTCAGTCTTCTGCTTATTGAACGCCGACTGCGCCCTACGCTGAGCAACCTTCGCCGCCGCATACCGCGCCTTCGCAGCCTTATCCTGCTTCGTACGCGTCGACACCAAACCACCATCAGCGAACCCCTGAGCGTTCACCGCATTCAGGAACGGCACACCAACCTTCCGAACAGAAGACGCCTTAATGACGTACTCACCATTCGACAGACGAGCGGGAATCGAATCAGACGTACCCGAACCCGGACCGCTGATGTAACCACCAGCCGCCTTGAAGATACCAACCGTGTTTTCCTTGGTTGCCTTCGTAACTTGGTTCGTGGTGATCGTGATGGACTTTGACTGAATGCCATTCAGCTGCGCCTGCAAAGAAGCAACATTTGCCTTGGCTGCCGCTACCTCAGCATTCAGCTTTGTGGACTTCGACTTCGGAACTGTAGCCAGCTGCGCCTGCAGAGACTTCAGCTTTGCTTTAGCATCCGTCAGATCACCCTTGAGCTGCGTGACCTTCTGCTTCGGTACAGCCTCAACTGCCGCCTTCGTGTCCTTGGCCTTCTTCTGACCATCTTCAAAGCCCTGCGCCTCGAGAACAGTCTTCACGTTCTCAGGAATCAGCTTGTACTTGTCGGCAGTTTCCTGAGCAGCAGCAGACGACTGACCGAAACCCTCTGCCGCCTTGACAGTAGCGTCGCGAGTCTCCTGCATCTTCGCGGTCACGTCCTCGACGGACGCACCGTTCTCATACATTGCGCCGGCAGCCTCAATACCGCGCTGAGCGATATTGCGCAAAGCGTCGCCGTTCGCACGACCCTTCTCGGTGTGGTCGTCCAGCGTCTTGCCGTTCTCCTTTAGAGCAGCAGTCGCATCGTCGATGGCCGCACGGAAGTCGGACTCAGTTTTCTCAGCATCGAACTGCGTTGAGCCAAACGAGCGGATGTCATCAGCGAGCTTTGAGATGTCATCGCTTGCCGCAGAGGCCACGCCGGACAGTTCGGCAAGCTGCTCCTTTTGCTTCTGTGTAGAATCCGCAGCAAGTTGCGCGGCAAGCTTTCCCTTGCCCTGGGCGAGGTTCAACAGCTCCTGCTCGGAAACCGTCTTACCCGCAGCGCCAGCAAGCTCAGTCAGCTGCGTTTTGTAGGGCTCCATCTGGTCAAGAAGCTTCTTCGCAGTGTCCTGACCGCCACCCATCTGCTTCACCAACGAGTTGAACCCGTCAGTGGCAGACGAAAGATCAGACGATGCCGTGGTTGCGAGAACCGTGCCCATTTGCTTGAACTGTGCCTCGAAACGCGCGGCTGTATCAGAGAGATGCGTCAAGCCGCCGGTCGCGCCGTCTGCCCACTTGGCGAAGCCGATGTTGTACTTATCGGTGTCGAGCGCCTCAAGCGCCTGGCGTGCCGTCTTCACCTTTGAGGTAATCGCGTCAAAACCCGTGAGAGCAAGGTCGCTGCCGCCAACGAATTGCTTGTTGAGTGCAGCCTTGCTGTTGGTCGTCAGCGCCGCGTTCAGCTTGGCAATCTGCCGTTCGGACAGCTGGGCCTCCGCGCCCATGTTCGCGAAGCCCTCAACCACGGCGGTAATACCGAGGGCGACCAAGCCGCCCTTCAGGAAACCCTTGGCAACATTTTCGCCCGACAGCTTGAGATCGACCATGGCTGCCTTCGCGGCAGCCAACTTGGGTACCAACGAAAGGAAACCGCCGCCCGCTAGGGCAGCAGCAGCGACAAGGCCAGTAAGGACGAATGCGGTCTCTTGGATAGGCCCTGGAGCATCACTGAAAGCCTTGGCGAGATCCGTAACATTCTGCACCTGACTGCGGAGGACAACATTCGACGCGCTACCGGACTTGATCAGTCCGGTCTCGAGGGCCGCTCCAAGCTTCTTGACGTCGCCCTGCAGGTTATCCGTCTTGCCTGCAGCCTGCTGAGCAGCAAATCCTGCCTCATTGACAGAGTTGACCCACTCGCGGTTCCCCTTTGCGCCATCCTTATACAGAATGTTCGCCGCCCGGATTGCGTCCGAACCGAAGATGATGCCGAGAGCAGAGTCACGGGATGCAGAATCGACGCCCTTGAAGCCCTTCTGCAACTGATCCGCGAGGGACGTCAGCCCAACGAAGTCACCGTTCGCGTCATACGCGCTGATGTGGTACTGCTTCATCGCTTCCGACGCCTGCTTCGTCGGCGTAGCAAGCTGCAAGAACATCTGCTTCAGCGACGTACCTGCATCCGACCCCATCAGGCCAGCAGAAGCGAACTCGGAGAGGACGCCCACCGTGTCATCGATCGACAGGCCGAACTGGGCAGCAACCAGACCGGACTGCTTCAGCGCTGCACCGAGCTCTTCGACGCCACCAAGTGACTTGTCAGCCCCAGCAGCGAGCAGGTCCGCAACGTGCGGGATGTCCTTCCCGGACAGACCGAACTGCGTCATCGCCGTCGCAGCAATCTCCGTAGCGTCCGCCACGTTGATCTGACCGGCAGCAGCGAGATCCAGCGCACCCTTCAGCGCGCCACCCATGATGTCCTTGACGGACACGCCAGCCTTGACGAGCTCCGTCTCAGCGTCCGCGACCTGCGTGGCGGAGAACCCGATCCCCTGGCCCATCGTGAGGGCCGCGTTGCGCAGCGTGTCCATCTCCGCTGCGGTCGCGTGCGACAGGGACTGCACCTGCGACATCTGCGCGTCGAAGTCAGCGAACGACTTCACCGCGATCGCCACGGCAGCAGCAGCAGCCGCACCGATCGTCAGCAGCCCAGCGCCGACCTTCTCGAAAGCAGCGGACTGCTTCTCGAGCTTCTGCGCCTCATCCGACGTCTTCGCCGTCGCAGCGCGAACCTTCTCCATCCCGGCCAGGTAGCCGGCAACCTCCGCCCGGATGCTTACGCTGACAACGCGATCGGCCATGGTGGGGCTCCCGTCAAACGCTATGAAGATGTAAAGTTCGACGCATGTTCGTGCGCACGCGCTTTGGAATTCCGGCCTTCTGGCAGATCGCCGCCGGGGTTGTTGTGCTGCTCGGCGCAATCGCGCTGGTCGTCGTCGCCTCGCTCGGCAACATCACGTGGCTGCTCGCGATCGGGATGGTGCTGATTGTTGTTGCCGGAGCCGCCATCGCGTTCGGCGTAAGCGCCATCGACCGGGCCGAGGACACCGCGCGGCAGCAGCGTCAGGCTGACCTCACTGGTGAAGCCGTCGCTCGATCACTTCGACCGGGAACACGAGACCACTGAGGTTCGCGCTCTCACCAGCCGACTTCTTGTACGCCTCCATCGCGTCATCCTGCGCACGCTGCGCGTAGTCGACGAGCGGCGCGTAGATGACTTTGCCCTCCGGTGTCACAGTCGGAACACCGGCCTTGTAGATGCGTGCACCGTTACGGTTCGACGGGTCCGAATCCGGAGACATCGCCTCATCCATCGGCTGCCCATGACGGCCAAGAGAACGCTCGTACTCTTCAACACCCATCACCAACGCCACCTGCTCAGTCGTCCACTCCGACTCACGCTCAACACGCACCGAAACCACACGACCCGAACCGTCATACGACGGCGTATGCGTCTCCGCCGGCTCCCAACCACGAAGCCGCTGCGGAGACACACCCAACCTGACCGCTAAGAGGACTTCAGCTCGGAGGCGAGGGTTGCGGCGCGCAGCGCTTTTCCCAGTTCCACCGCCCGGTTCGATTCGCCCTCGTTCAGCGCGTACACGGCGTTCGCGATCTGCTCATGATCGCCACCCGCCAGCAGCGAGAACAGATCATCCCACTCTTCCGGCGACAGCTCGCGTTCCTTGCCGTCCTCCACCAGCACACCCGACAGGTGCGCTGCTGCTCGAGTGACAGCGTTGAAGTCGTAGCCGAAAATCATCTTGTCCGAGATCGAATCCGGACGAGGCGGGTGCGTCGACGTCAGATCCAGCCACGAAGCACCAAGCATGCGAGTGAACTTCAGATCCACCAGCGTGTCAGCGAACTCCGCCTTGACGTCCTCAACCTGCTTCAGCAGCTTCGCCAGCGGAGACGACTTCGCCAAACGCCCATCATCAGGCTTCCGCTTCTCCGCCTCCACCTGCGCCTCAAGCTCAGCCAGCCGACCCGAAACCTCAGCATCCAGGGAAACCGTCACCGTCTTAGACGGCCGGCCCTTCTCCTTCGCCGCAGCAAGCTTCTCGTTGAAACCCATAAGTCTGTTCCTCACTCAGAATCCTCACTCAGCAAAGGGGTGACCCGTGCGGGCAGGAGTGAGGTACTGCCCGCACGGGAGTTAGGCGGCTAGGTCAGGAACCGGTAGCCGGGGTGACGTCACGCTGCACCTTCTGCAGCGGGTACAGCACCTGCGTCTTCGTGAACACCGAGTTCGCCGCAGCCTGGTCACGCTGCTTCTTGCCCGCCTTCACGTACCAGAAGTCGAACTTGCTGGTCGCAGTGATCGCCTCGTCGTGGTCAGTTGCCCACCGGACAGCAGCAATCAGCGGCTCATCCTCAACGAGGGTGTCGTCAGCCTTCGCGGACTCGTCGCCGTACACATACTGCACGGTCAGGCCGTTCGTGACCTTCCCCGGCTGCGCGAACGTCTCAGTCGCCGTCAGACGGTCATCCGAAATCGTCTCCTGCGAAGTCGTCTCAGCCCAACCCGAACCAGCAGTCAGGTCATACGTGACATCAACGAACGACGCCGAGTTCAGCTGCGTCACCGTGATGTCCGTCAGCGACTTACCAGCGGTCAGGATGGACGCCGGAGCGAACATCACCAGGAGGTTGCCCTCAGTACCAACGGACAGGGACTGCCCAGTCGTGTCAATTGCCATTCTCAGGCTCCTTCTTCTGCTTCTGCGTCTTCCCGTCCGCGGATGCGGAGGGCTTCTCTCCCACGAGCGGGAAGCGCTCAGGCATCGACGCCTGAGTGGTCTTGTGAACCTCCATGTGCAGCCCGTGCGGGCCGTACACGAGGACGTGGTTGTCGTCCATGCGGATTTCTCCTTACATGCAAAAACCCCGCCGAAGCGGGGTTAAGAAGTGGGGGCGGGTTGCGCGTCGAAGCTGTATTCGACGGTCTGGAACCACATCGGTGGAGTCGTGTCCGGGTCGATCTGCGCCGGACCGATGTAGTCACGTCGCAGCGGCCCTGTGCGCTCGCCTGGGACGCTCAAACGCACACCGCGACCATTCGGACGCAGCACCTTGTCTAGGCGCTCAGATACGCTGATCGCCTGATCCGGCGTCGTACCCACGCACTGGAACGTGGTCGACGGGCGACGGTTCACATACCGGCCAGTGATGCGCTCCTGCGAATCGTCATCACCACCCGGCTGAATAACCACGTACCACGTGTTCGTGATCGGCTTACCGTCAGTCGTCACCGCGCGGCCCGTGTAGACCTTGCCGGCCGCTGCGAACGTCACATCCGAAAGCACCAGAGACTTCAGCGCCGCGTTCTCAGCCGCCGTCAAAAGCCCGCCGCCTTCAGACCATCATCGATCGCCTGGTCGATGCCCCGACTGAAGCCAGCAGCTTCATCTGCCAAAGCTTTAGGCACGCGCTTACGTCCCGGCGTGCGCGGCGTACCGTTCTCATCCGTGGTACCGACGTCGACCATGCCGACGAGCGTGCCCTGATAGCGGCCTTTCTCCGGACCAATCTCAGCCTCAATCGCACCCAGACGAGCGCCAGTCGAACCCTTGATGTCATACGAGATCGACCCAGGAGCACCAGGAATCTGACGCGCACCCTTGTACTCGCTCTTGATCTGGTCCTTGATGTTCCGCGCCGAGATCTCGACAGCCTTACGGACGAACGGTGCAGTCGCCTTCGGGATCTCACCAAGGTCACGAGCCAAAGAGTTCAGATCATCAGCCACCAGACACCACCCTCGCTGAGAACCGTCGAGCTGTTGCGTAGGACGAGCGGAACGGGGCCTCGATCGTCGCCACCGTCCCCGGAAGCGCCGGATCAGTCAACGAACCCGTCACACGAACCTGCATGCCATTCCGCACATCCGTGGACGTATCGATCGGCAGGGACAGGGTTGCGAGCTGTGACACCAGGAGCTGCGACGCAGACTCGACATCACTCGCCTGCACGTTGCCCGCCTTGAACCTGCACGGGCCGTCATACACCGGGGTGAACACGTACTCGTACTCGAGCGTGTCCGGATTCAGCACCTCATCCGACGACAGCGTGCCCACCTGGCAGGTGTCCGTCATCAGCGACTCAGCCTCAGCGCGGAACCGCGGCAGAGCACCCTCCACGTCCGTCCGCAGCGACATCAGTACCCAAACCCGTAGATCGGCCGGCCAGCGAGGTTCACGCCGCACGAGCACGACGAACCGAGGAACATCAGGTCGCACCACGGAAGATGCCGGACGGCCGTGCCCACCGTGTCATACGAGTAAGCGCCGCCGTTCGACTCCGTAAGCCCCAGCAGTGTCCACCACTCGTCAAGGATTGTCACGCGACCCTTGCCCGACTGGTAAGTGCGCGACGACGAAGCATCATCGATGGAGATGGTGACCTGGGTTGCGTCGTCAGGCTTCTTGACCTGAGCAACGACAGCCTCACGGACCACGTAGTCCAGCTTTGCCTCATCAATGACAGGCACCGGAACAGCAGCCAGCCGCCGCGTCTCGATCAGCATCTCAGCGTCAGTGATCCACAGCTCCCACTGCTTCCACTGCACCGAGTCCGGTATGGGGGCGGCCTGCCCAAGAGCAACCGCGATCGTGTCAGGCGTCACAGACATGACCGCCCCCTTCCCTTGCTACGAGTCCGACTTCTTCGGACGCCCCGGAGCCCGCTTCACAGGCTCCGGCTTGTCCAGCGGCTCCCAGTTCTTGCCGATCAGCTCGGCAAGCGCCTCGTCGACCGAGACGATGGAACCTGCCTCGTTTCGGTAACGGGGCATTACGCAGCGTCCTCGATGACCGCGAACTGGTCGGAGAACGCGTACCAGCCGTACACAACCTCCGCACGCAGCAGCACCTCGTTGTGGCCAGCGAGGTCGCGGCCCGTGTTGTCCGGGTCACCGAACTCGAGGACACGGAACGGGATCGTGCGCTGCACACCCCAGCGGATGCCGGACTGGAAGTTGCCGACGATCGCCCGAACCTTGTTGTCCGACGTGCTGCCATCGGTCGGCTTGCCCGAAACGGTGGTCGACACCGCAGCGTTGACGCCCTGGAAGTTGGTGATGCCCTGACCGAGGCCGAGCTCAGGGAACTTCTTGCGACCGTCCTCGTAACGGGCGGTCGAAAGGGTCCATGCGTACTTCGGGTCGAGCGCAACCCCGTTGACGCCGTAACCCGCACCAATGACGAGGCCAGCAGCCGACTCGAAGTCGATGTCCGCAGCGTCCCCAGCCTCAACACGCTTGGTGGTCGAGTTGAGGTAGTTCGTCCACGAGGTCACCGCAGTACCCGTACGCGGGTTGATGCGGTAGTACAGGCCCAGGTCGAGGGCGCGGGACAGAGCCAGCGAAACCTTGTCGCCGAAGCGGTCGAGGATGCCGGTCTGGTAGTCCTCATCGGCCCAGCGGAACTCGTCCGAGGTGCGCATCTGCACCACAGCCTTGTGCGGGGTTGCGGTGACGAACGCCGGCTTAGCGTCGTCCGCACCCTTAGCACCGGACTGCTCAACGAACTCAGCCGTCAGGTCGTCATCGAACGTGATGATGTCGACGTTGCCGAAGCGCATCGGCTCCTGGCCCGAAAGAGCAGCAACAGTCGAACCGGTCTTAGCCTTCTCGACGATGCCGTCAGCGATCTGAGTAGGGAAGTGAAGATCCCCGCTCTGCAGAGTGTCTGCCATGTGTTTCTCCTAAGTTGAGGCGCGCTACGAATCGCGCGAAGTGATCTTGTCGAGCACGCCACCCCAAGGGGATCGGCTATTGCCCGTCGAAGTCGTCGAACCCTCCTTGGGTGCGACGTTTCCGTTCTTCTTCCGGTCTGCTACCCGCGCCGCAAGCCGTTCAGCCTGCGCCGTGAGAGAGTCGGCATCGGAACCAGTGAGAAACAGGTCAGCGTCAGACGGCTCGCCGTTTTCGCCAGGTTCGGTGCTGATTCCGAACTTCGCCGCGATGCTGGTCTTCAGCGCCTGCGTCCGAGTTGTCGTCAGTTCCGTTTCCAGCGAAGCGAGACGCTGCTCGAGCGTCTGCGCCGATTCCGCGCGCGTCTTTAGCTCGGTGTAATCACCAAACTTGTTCTTCGCCTGCTGAGCAAGCCGGTCCTTTACGATCCGGTCAACGTCAGCCTGCGTGAACGTCTGCGCCTGCTGCTGCTCGCCACCCTCGGATTCGGCCGAATCGGCCTGGCCATCGGCAGCGTTAGCGGTGTCACTCATCGGTTCCCCGTTTCTGTCCCGTCGGACATCAGACCGGCCTTAGACGCGGCCGTAGCGTTCCCCCGTCAACCGGGGAGGTCTATTGTGTGGTGCAAACGCACGTTGTATGCTTTACACATGAGCGAACTCGCACCCGAACGAGTAATCGAACGAATCCGTCAGCGCATCGTCATCAATGAAGACGGCTGCTGGCAGTGGCAAGGCGGAAAGTCAGTCGGCTACGGCCGAGTCAGCTGGTCAGGCGGCGAAGGAAAGGTCTGGCGCTTGACTCATCGAGTCATGTGGCAGTACGTCAACGGTCCAATCCCGGAAGGGCTCGACCTCGATCACCTCTGCCATGACCCGGCAAATTGCTCCCCGGCTGTCGCCTCAGATTGCCCGCACCGTTCTTGCTGCAATCCCGAGCATCTGAAGCCAGCAACTCGTCAGGAGAACCTACTTCGCGGCGGCAATATTGCTGCGCAGCGCGCGAAAGTAACGGAATGTCCTGAAGGTCACCCGCTTGACAAGGACAACACGATCATCTCAAAGCGCGGACAGCGCCGCTGCAAGCGGTGCGCGTACAAGCGCAACCGCGACTACTACTGGAATAACCGAGAGCGGCGAGCCGAGTACAACCGTGAATGGCGAGCGCGTCAATCAGAGTAGTGCTCCTTCAGATACTCCCTCAGCTGCGCCTGCTGCTCCGGTGTTCGATTACGGCGCGACGCCCGGTACTGCTGTACTGACGCTTCCGGGCCGTCGTATCCCACGAAAGCCGGAGCAGCAGTGCAATGGCAATGCTCATGCGCCGAGAAGCGCGCCGTCCGCTCGGTGTAGACCGCGCCGCGGTCCGCGAGCATCCGGCAGAACGGACACCCACCCGACGCCACTCGACGCCAACCAATCGCCTGCGGGTCACGCTCGGTATTGCCGGTGATCGTGTCTCGGTACGGCCGCGCCGCCTCAAGCTGCACAACCTCCGCGAGCCGCTTCCCAGCCAAAACGTCATCACCGTCGAACAGTGGCTCCGCGGACCAAGCGATCGCACGCCGCAGCTTCACCGTCCTGTCAGCAACAATCAGATCCGACGTGAATGGCCCCGACACGTTAGCCGCGGCACGCTCATCGTCGTAGAAGTCAGCAGCGAGCGCCGCGGAGCCATCCGAGTAGTACGCCACCACCTCCGGCACACCGCCGAGCAGGTCGTAACGTCGTTGCTCAGCGGTACCAGTGGTCGACCGCAGCAACTGCAGTGACGCCGCCACTGCGACATCAGCTACGAGGTTCAGCGCCCGCCTGGACTCCCACGCTGTCGGCATTCACGGCCTCCTGCGTCGTCGTCCTAGATGCCAGCGCTTCAAGCACCGTTCGTCCCGCCTGCCGGCGCTTCTGCGCCAACGCACGCTCAATCTGCTGGTCATCAAGACCCACCAACTCGAGCGCCACGTCCGTCTCAGCAAGCCACGGCACCGCCGCGATTTGCTTCTGCCCCGCATCCGCCTGCGCCGACTTCGACAGGTACAACGGGTTCCGCCACTTCGGAGCAAGCGTCTTCCAGGAGTCCGGCACAGCGTCAAGCCCGTTCTGCATCGCCAGCGCCCGAGTCACCTGACGCTTGATCGGAATCGACCACTCATCCGTCGCGCCCTCAGCCTCGGCCACCAACGAGTCACGACCCTGCACGTACGAACCCTCCGACGTCGGGTTCGCCATGTCCGTGAGCGCGAAGTCCTGATCCGGAAGATCAAACTCGCGTGCAGTGAGCTTCGCCAACGCATTAAGGTCTGCCAAGTGCGGCTGCGGCGACTCGGGCGATACCTGCTCGAACGTGGCGCGCGGGGTAGCGGCTTCCTCATCGTCCGGGATGCCAAGCACCCGGCCCATGACGTGCTGCCATGCAGGCTTCAGCGTCCCGTCCGGGTTCTTGAACACGTCCTCGGACGCACCCAGCATCACCATCTTCGGGATCGCGTAGATATCCATGTGCGCCTCAAGGCGCATCAACGCACGCAGCGCCGCATCCTGATGCGACATCGCCGGCCGTGTGATGCGCGAGCGCCCCATACGCCGCTCAGACGACGGCTTGTACACCATCGGCTCGACCGGAACGCCAAACGAGTGCTCCGACCGGTCAACAACCCACCGGTTCGCCTCGTCCTGCTCGGCGCTGATCGTCAGGTTCGGCAGGTACAGCACGAACCCCGTGATTCGCATATCCTTACGCGACGTCACAGACAGAAAACTCGTCAGCCGACGCCCGCGGACGCTGTACTCACCCGTCGCGTTCAACGCGTTGCGAGCGTGCACCAAAGCGGTCGGCTCATCCTCGCCCACGCCACGAGTGGCAACCAGGAACGAGACACCGTTCACCAGCGAGTCAGTGCGCGCCTGAGCGAGCTCCGACAGCAACGAGTTGTCATCCTGCAGCTGCTGCATACCCAACGAATCGAGATCACCAGACGGCCAAATAAAGCGGTCAATGTTGCAACGACGACCTAGACCATCCACACCCTTCGCCGTCCACCCAAGAGCGAGGGCCAGACTCTCGTACTGCGGAGGGATGATGTTGCCCACCTGACGAACAGCACGCTTCCCGTCGTAATACGACGCGCGCCGCAGGTTACGGGGAGTGCGCTCATCAAGCTGATCAATCAGCAGATTCAGGGTGCGCGTCTCATCGTCAGACAGCGAACTGATACGGATCTGCTCAGTCAAAGCACCACCGCCGTCCTAGATCCAGTCTTGCCCTGACGCTTCACGTTCTCGTTCTGCGCACCCCACAGCGCCAGAGACGCCGAAACAATCGGAGTGATGTCACTCATGGCATCCTTCCGATTCCAAGCCCACGCACCCGCCAACGGACGCTTACGAGCCACCGACAAAGCCACATTCATCTGCGGCTGATCCGTATGGAACAGCTGCTGCGACATCACACCGTCGAACAGCGCCGCACACGCAACCGCCATGTCACGGCCCTCAGCAGCTGCGAGAGTCACCACAACATCTGTGCCCTTGAGGTAGTTACGGCCGTTCTTCCGCTTCTCCACAAGGCCAGTCATCTCGTCGACGACAACAGCGTGAAGGCGGTTCTTCTTCGACAGATTCGCGACATGCGCAGGCACCCAATCGACACCCTTGCGCTGCTCGTCCATCTCCACATGCCACCGACCGTCCGGACGTTGGCCAGCGAACGAGACAGTCGCCACCGAACGATCCGGAGCAACGTCGATCGCCAACGACAAGCGCTCCACAGCCATCGAAGCGGGGTCGGCAACAAGGTTCCACGACTGCTCATCAATCACTCGAGCGGTTTCGGTCGGATCCCAGATGCCCAACGCCTCGCGGCGAAACGAGTCCTCATCGGTCAAGTTCTCACGCATACGCTCGATCGACTCGACCGGCGTGCGAAGCGGGAACGACGGGTTCGCCTTCGCCCACTGCTCATGATCGTCAGAGTCAGCAGACGGATCAGCCGAGAACTCGACGTAGACGATGTTCTTGTTGCGCCCAGACAGCGCCTTACTGCGCCGGTTCGTGAACTCTTCACCAGGGTCAGACGGTCGCGGAGGCGTGCCCATGAAGAACAGCAGTGCACCGGACTCTTGCTGCGACTGGTTCGCCGCAGCCACCATGTCCTCAAGCGCCTTCGACGTGAGGATCTGCCCCTCGTCGAATACCTCAGCGTCCACCTTGTCAAAGCCTCGACCGAAGCCGGCCTCGCGAGCTCCGAACATGATGACCGAGCCGTTGCGGAAGCGGATCTCCTGCTCGCCGTTCGTCTGCCGAATCGCCCGCACGTGCGGCCAGATCTTCTTCTTCTTGACCATGCCCTGCAGCGAGGCGAACGTCATAGAAGCAGTTCGGGTGCGGTGCGCTGTCCACAGGGCAGTGAAGCCGGGGAAGATCACGCACAGGGCGATCACGATCATGCCGACGAGAAACGTCTTCCCGACCTGACGGGGGATGCTCAGCACAACGCCGCCAACCGTGGCCGCGTACTTGCCGTCCTTGCGCTTCCCCAGCGCAATCGAACCAACACCGTGTTGCCACGAGTCGAACTGGACGCCCATCTCAGCGCACTTCGCCACCACACGCGGCCAAGCAGTCGTGACAATGCCAGACGGCATCACAACGTGACGGGCAACCTCAGATAGCCGCGGCGTCGAACTTGCCGTCTTCGACGTCGGCATGCGCTTCCGCCTCCAACTCTCGAGCGTCGATCGCGTCGATCTCCCGGGCCGTTTCCATCAGCCGCTTCGTGAGTGCAGCCAGGTCACGAGCCGGGGTGTTCGGGTCCTCAACGGCGACCGCGATACGACGACGCGAAGCCACCAGCATCGCCCTCGTGTCATTCGCTTCAGCCGCCTCAGTAACGGTGAGAGGTCGCAGCGGCTTGTCATCCGCAGTGACGGCTCGGAGCTTCGTTGCAGCCACGCAGATCACCGCCTAGAAGGGTTGGTACAAGTTCGACTGGGTTGATACAAGTTTGGAAAAGAAGCTAGGGGAGGGACGGTCCCTGGCCCCGGAGGTCCGGAACGGTGTCACTAGGGGGCACTCCCCCACCCTTTCGGCGCGATCAGTTGGTACAAGTCAATTGGTACAAGTTGCTCGCTAGTGGTTCAGCGAGCCGCTACGACGCACGATTGGAGCGACGATACGAGCCCGCTTCTTGCTGTTGCAGTCACGTCTTCGATGCGCTGCCTTCATGTTGGACAGCGCATCTTGACCTCCCTTCGCGAGAGGTATGACGTGATCGACGACGAAGGATTTCGGGTCAGTCATCGGCAGCTTGTAGTTGATGCTTGAGCCGCACAGGTAGCAGTTCGCGCCAGTGGCTCGCAGTCTTGCGCGAGCACGCTTGGCTTGACCGCTGTTGCGTTCAGTCATGACATCACCGACTCATCGACTCTGTGCACGCGGCTCTTCTCGAGACGCGCGATGGTGTCGTTGTTGGACCAGAAGCCTGCTTGCTTCAGCGCTTCGTGACGGTGCTGAGCGCCGCGTGCTGAGTTGCAACCGAGGCAGGCGACTACGAGGTTCTCGACACGGTTGTCGTCACCGATGTCGTTGAGGTGGTCGACGTGGATAGCGTCGGGTTCACCTTTGGCTGTCCAGTTGAGCAGGACGCCGCACCAGTGGCATGGGTGCGGCCCGTGCCCGATGGCGTCGAACAGGACCATGCGGTGTACGTAAACAACGCCGTGCTTGCTGGCAAGCGGGTGCCGCGGTGCGTGCTTGGTCTTGTAGCGCCTGCCGTTACTGGCCGTGACGTCTGTCTGGGTCGCCGTGATCTGCGTGCCGCCGTGTCGATACTGGCGGTGGTAGTGCATGGCGCACAGCGGCGAGTACCGCGACCGAGTGGGCTTGTTGCACCCGTCTATAGTGCAGGTGCCGTACTCGATCCTGCCGGGCGGGTTGAGGGGCTTTCCGTAGTGGTGGCGCTGGTAGTGCATGTTGCACATGCCCAGCGCATCGCTTCTGCGGTTGCATTTGTCGACGTTGCAGATACGGTTGTGCACATCGGCTCCTTCACGAGCTGGTCACACCCCCGGCTGTTGGCGCAGCGCGGGGGCTTCCTGTGTTGAGTTGTCAGTTAGCGGCTAGTCCCAAGCGTCCGGATCGAGCCAGTCGTTCTTGCGTGGCTTGCGTTGGTCGTCGTCAGCGCATCGTTCGGCTGCGAGTAGCGACTGGTATTCGTAGCCGCACTCCGGGCAGTTCACCATGCGGCACCGCTGATCATGCACCAGGCGGACCAGAGGATGTAGCTGACGAGGATGGTGGCGAGTGTAATGCCGATGATGTTCCAGGTTCGTTCGCGTTTGCTCATGCGATTAGCGCAGCGAGTTCTTCACGGGTCAGCACGCGCCGATATTCCGGCTGAAGGATGTCGGTGGAGTGCAGCCCAAAGGGTGCGAGGTCGGCATCAAGTTCTTCGGAGTTGCGCTCAGCCCATAGCGTGATCACGCGCAGTACGTCCCTGTCGACGAGAACGTTGATGACCTGCGCGTCCTTACCGACCGCGATGCTCTCGTTCTTGACTCCAGTAGTGATCACGACTTGTCCTCTATCGGCTGTTCGAAGATGGCGTTGACGGCTTCAATGAGTTGCGGGTGTGCTGTCGGTCGCGTGGGCCAGACGTTGGACCTGACTCGATGCGAGCTCAGTGCGTCGTCATTCGTCGTCGTCATCGGGGATCTCGCCGCGTACGTCCATGCGCAGGTACTCGACTAGGCCGAGTGTTGTGTGCAGGTTTTGCGTGTCGGGGATGGTGCTGACGTAGCGCGTGATGTCGGCGCGTTCGGGGTCAGCGCCGGATGCGATGAGCACGTACCCGGTCAGGTAAGCGCCGTCGCCTCTTTCCGTGAGGTAGGCACTGATCGCTGTTTCGAGTTTGTCGTCAGCTTCTTCGCTCACGTCAGCCTCCGTTGGTAGTACCCATCCGGCTCGAACCGCTGTGTTCGACATGGCGCGCCGCTCACCCACCGTCGGCTGTTGCGCTTGGCAGGGCGGCGCTGGTCTGTTGTGTGTCGGCCGGCGCGGATGGGAAGTGTGTGGTTGCTGCTCGACGGAGTGGGCGCAAAGAAGCGGATCCGATTCAACGGCTAACGGTGGCAGCACCGATGCGCTTGTCTTCTACGCCCACTCGTCGGCGGGGGCAACAGCTTTGGCGTGGGTTCACCTGGCAGGCCATCGCGTGGGACTGCTCAGCCGGTCTTCATTAACGTGAGCAGGGCTGGTCCGGCAAAGGCATCTGCTGACGAGGGGTGCCACTTATGCGTCTCAGTGGCCAGGAGCACGTATGAAAAATCCCCACCAACCGTGAGGCGATGGGGAGCAGTTGGTAGACAGAGTTCGTCTACGCACTTCCGATGGTACAGCATTTCAGTGCGTGTCGGTATCGCTTTCTGACTGCGACACGCTGTCTTCTTCAATCCCGTGCTCATCGGCCAGGTCGCAGTCGCAAATGATGTAGTCACCATTCGGGTAGTAGGCGTTGTGATTACTCATGCGTTCATCCTCTCACTGGCCTATGATGCTGATATGTGACTGTTCCGGTCATGCTGTCGTCCTCTCACTCGCCTCTGTCAGTTCTTCCCCGAGTTCCTTGATCGCATCCCAGTTGTCCCACCTCGTGCGGCACCGTTGGCATGTGACCTGTTCCTCGGACGTGCGCCCTTCCTCGTCTCTGCGGTACGAGAGGATGAGTCTGGCGGGCTGTCGTTCGCCGTCCTGGTCCACCCACTGCTTCTCTTTGCACAGAACGCACAGGTACCCGGTTGGGATCTGCTTGATGCTGCGGTCGAGCTTGGCGGTGATGACGCGTTCCCAGCGGCGGAGTTCGCGGACATGCCACTCGGTCACGTTGTCGTCCATGAACGGTCGCGCCTCGTAGCCGACGTACCAGCGCCGCAAGGTGGCGGGCAGGTCCGATCGGTCGAACGCGGCCCGGTCGTGTCGCAGCCAGTCACGTAGCGCCGTCTCGATGCGTGTCAGCTCCCACAGCGCGTCGGAGTCGAGCACGTTGCGTTCCCGTGCACTGGCCGACTTGGAGCCGCCATCGTTCCCAGCGGACGGCACAACAGCGTCGGCCAACTGTTGCAGCAGTGGCGGGTGTTCGACGGGGACGGTGCGCAGGTATTCGCCGTCGTCGGTGGTCTGCTTCACGTTGTCGATGGTCGGCTTCGTGAGCGCGTCGATGGCGTCGAGTAGGCGGGTGTCGGTCATCGTTCCCCCTCGAGCTTGCTGATTCGTTCTTCCAGCGTTCCCTTGTCGGCTTCCTCAAGCCATCGCAGGTAGATGTCCGCAATCTTCAGCACTTCACCAGGCGTTGGCGACTCGGTGTACTCGGTTGTTCGGTGGGAGAGGTTTCTACCTACCGGAAAGTCGGTCGTGCTGCGGTGGGTGAACTGCTTGGCGGCGGCAAGTAGTGCCGCCTGTGCGTTGGTGCGGTCGTTCATCGTTCTTCCTCCAAATATGCGGCGTCGGTCCCGCGTCCGAGCGGCCACCGTTGAACGGAAGACGGGCTAGGAACCTGAGTTCCTAGCCCGTCGATGCCTGATGCTTCGTCGCGCATCGCTTTGCGGATGATGTCCGCGATTGCTTCATCCATCGGCGTTCGTTTCGTCGTAGTCGCGTTGACGTGCAGCCATCGCGCCAGCCTGAGTTGCTTCGTCAGCCCAGGGGATGAGCGTCGTTGCGATGCTGTTGCGCTCCTCGTAGACATCCCCGCGGTCGGGCCACGCGCCGACGATCATCAGTCCGTCCTCACGGAAGCCATCGGTCGGTACCTCGTCGGCGGAGAAGCCGAGGGTCTCGAGGTAGGCGATGCGGTTGCGGTAGACGGGGTTGTAGGTTGCCATGTCACTCATCTTCCTCTTCGGGCCGTTCGACAACGACTGGCACGTCCAGCCAGTCGTCGCGTTCTTCGTATGGTCGGGTGAACTCGCGCATGCCGCAGAGGTCACCGCATGTTGGGCAGGCGTCGGATGTCATGCGGTTCACGGTTCGTCCCACTTGCCGATGAGAACGCGGTCGATGTCCCGCCACACAGGTTCGCCGTTCTGGTTCTGGTTCGCCCACTTGCGAAGCTCTGAGCGAGCGAGTACGACCTTGTTGGGGTCGTCGTACGGGGAGCGGATCAGGGTCGACGGGTACTGAGTGACACGCACGGATGGACTGGCCTTCTCTGCTGCGTACTGCAGAGCGGCAACTGCTCGAAGCAGATCCGCCTTAAGTGCTTCCCAGTCGGCCGGAAGGTAGGCGGTCGCCACGTTGTCCGTGGCGATGTCCTCGGCTCGATCACGGAGTGTGTATGCGACCAGCCGGGCTTCGTCAGCGAACTTTGGGGAAAGCGTCGGACTGGCCTTAGCTGCGTCATCCCATCCGCGCTCGTAGGCTGCGCTCGCCATTGATGCGACTTCACCACCGATGAGCGGCCAACCGATCTCGGCCTCGGCAGCAACCAGCGCGTTATCGTGCGCTTCATTCATGTCCATCAGCGTCCCTTTCCGTACTGCATGAGCATTGTGATGACGTCGGAGAGCTGGGAGGCCGCGGCGTTTTCTGCCGCCTCCAGGCGTTGTTTGTAAGCTGCGTCATGGTCATTCGGTTCAATACTCATTCGCCAGCGGTTTGCTTCATCCCAGTGCAGCTCGCGAATACGCGCCAAGCGATCAACGGTGAAGGTGAAGAAAAACTTGTCGTCTTGATGCGTCAATGTTCCTTCTCCCATTCTTCGTGAAGTTCTTCGATGAGGTTCCACGCCCGCTGCTGCTTCTCGATGCCACTATGCACGTCATGCGGTGGAACCGCGAGCATGTTCTGCAGTGCATCGAGCACTCGCTGCTGATCCCGGTAGTGGCGCATAACGCGAGCCATACGACGAGCCAATGGTCCGCCGTCCAGGTTCGCTGCGGCATATCGCTCAAGGTCGCTCGCGTTGTGCTCGATACTTTCCGGCCACTCAATCATTCCTTGTCCTCCCACCATTCCGCCCCGCATGCGTCGCATCGGTACACGCGCATGCCGTCGCCTTCATCTGCTAGGTATTCGTCGTCGTGTTCGCTCGGTAGGCAGCCCATCAGAACGGCACGTCCTCGTTGTACCCGCCAGCAGGTGCATCCCAC
>Ga0308167_1002289_pt1 | contig 18187 bp, 12 predicted proteins | sample PhyCR1_2_FD_202138 | JGI IMG/M metagenome (GOLD analysis project Ga0308167, IMG submission 202138) | Phyllosphere microbial communities from UC Gill Tract Community Farm, Albany, California, United States - DLSLRC.R1 | ecosystem: Host-associated > Plants > Phyllosphere > Unclassified | place... | reverse complement strand
TGCCGGTCTTGGCATCAAAGGTGTAGCTGCCGCTTAGCGCTTCGCCTACCGCCAACTTACCGCTAATCGCCACGTTGCTGATAGCCGGCGCTGCGGTTTCATCCACAATCACACCACCTTCGCCACCACCTTCGGTGTTGTTACCCCCGCCGGTTTGGGCGGTAGTTACCGTGGCAGTATTGCCGTAGACACTGGCGCCGTTTTTAGCACGCACGGACATTTCCAACACCTGACCCGCGTCGCTGCTGACAATGGTGTAGCTTGGTACCACGCCGCTTTGGCTAATCGCTTTGCCTGTACCGTTTTCGACTGCGCTGCCGGTCGAACCTTCCACGCCCCACTGGTACTCAGAGGTGTCAGCAGGATTGCCGGTCTTGGCATCAAAGGTGTAGCTGCCGCTTAGCGCTTCGCCTACCGCCAACTTACCGCTAATCGCCACGTTGCTGATAGCCGGCGCTGCGGTTTCATCCACAATCACACCACCTTCGCCACCGCCTTCGGTGTTGTTGCCGCTATCGCCCGGAGCCGTGGTGACCGTCAGCGTATTCCCTAAGGTTTCCACCCCGTTACGCGCCTGAACCGACAGCTCTTTTACCTGCCCAACATCGCTGGCGACCAGCGTATAGCCCGGCACGCTACCTGAAGTAACGATGGTCTCAGCGCCATTCAGCCCTGTGGTTTGCCCTTTATTGCCCCATTGGTAAAGAGAGGCATCTTGTGCATTGCCGCTGTTGCTATCGAACTGATAATGACCCGATAGCTGCTCGCCTAACGCCAGCTTGCCGCTCATGGTTAAACCGCTGATCACCGGTGCTCTGCCGACATACAGCGTCGCTGACGCAAGTTTGGCATTATGGATTTCAGGCGTAATTTTATATTCACCCATATTTTCGCCCGCCGTGACGGTGGCGTTATAGGTGCCCATGCGGGTCATGTCTTCACTAAAAGCACTCACCGTGGCATCTGGCTGGCCGCGACCCACGGGACTTAACGTGGTTTTAATATCATCAGCGACACCGCTGATGAGATGATTGTTCGCATCACGCAATACCAGCGTCAATTTAGCCGTAGAGGTACCGTCGTTCGGTAACTGAAGCTCCATCGGGGTGAGCATGCTGTTAAGCGTACTCACCGCAGCCGAGGCAACAACCACTAAGCTTTCCGCTTTTGGCGATGCGTTACCGGATTTATCGTAGGCAACGCCGCTCACAACATAGCTGTTGTTGGCATCGCTGCCATATTGGTATTCAGGAATGATCACGTTGAACTGCTGCTCAGAAACCTGAACAATCTGCCCGCCCTGACTCAGCAGTTCTGGCGCGGTCCACTCAATGCGCTCAACGCCGTTGGTGCTGTTGACCGACACGCCCAGCGATTTACTTTCACCGCTGTAGCCGCTGATTTGCGAGGCCAACCGGAGGCTGATGGTATCTTTTTTGCGGTATTCCAACACGATGTTGTTGTTACGTTCGACAAAGTCGTAACGATTCGCGGCCAAGCTGCGGCTCGCCGCCAACAGGCTGCTATCCAACTGCTGACCTAACGGCGCACCAAACACATAGTTCAGATCGATACCGAAACGGGTGTCGTTTTGATTGCTTTTACCCATGCGGTGATCGACGTTGAACTTCATCAGCGGGAAAGGCGAATAGTTAACGCCGGCCGTCACCGCTACCGGATCTTTTTGCTGATTATCTTTACCAAACAGTCCGACGCGGTCGCCGTAATACTGTTCATACACCAGCTTGCCGCCGATGCCCGGATAGGCAGGTAAATAGCCTTCGGTACGAATGTCCCACCCGTTGGCTGGGCGTTCTTCGTAGTTATCGAAGTCCGGTGAATTTTTCCAGTTAGTCAGACGCATGTAGGCGTTGGCGGCCACTTTGAGGAAATCGCGCTGATATTCGGCACCGAGGCCTAAACGCGAGTGGCTGCGTGACCAGTCGTGGTCAAAGAAGGTGTTGGCGCCCAGCAAATAGGTGCCTTCAAAATAGCGGTAGCCCAACCCCAGATTGGACTGGTTGCGGCTGTCGGTATGATGCACCGAACCCTGCGTAAACACCTGATGGGCGTTGTTTTCCCACAGCGGATACAGCACATCCAGCTCAGAGTTTTTTAGTGAGAAATCACGGTCGGCATCCAATTTTACCCGCGCTTTTCCCTTGCCGTTCAGCCAACTGGCCACTTCTTGATTCGCTTTGCTGTTCGCTGCACCCAACGCTTGGCTGCGCGCCAAATCTTTCGCGCTGTCGCTGTTGGGATTGTTTTGTAAAAAGTGACCGGCCTGCTGGGCACGCTGAGCCAGTGCTGCGCTGTCATCACTGCCAGCATCAGTGGCGATGCTTTTGGATTGAACGGGAACGTCGATCTCATCCCCAGCGCGCACTGATTCAAAGCCGTGGGCAAAGGTTCGATATTGATTCAGCGTTTTAAGCTGTGCCACGGTGAGGTGAAATTTTTCTGCTATCTGAGCAATCGAATCCCCAGGTTGTAACACATAGGGAATAGTTGTCACTGGGGCGCTGGTCGTGAGGAATTTTTTGTCTTCTGTTTCAGCTCTTGCGACCATCACTGGGGTAAATGACATCACTAAAGGAAATACAACCTGCATACCGATATTCAGGTGTGCAATGGCACGGATATATTTTCTACCTATTTTTATTTCAGAGGTAAAAGGAGGGGGGGATTTTTTCATATAAAACTCTATAGCTAATAATGTAGAATAATGAATATTAAGTAAGAAAAATGCATTTTAAAATTAAAACCATCTGCCCCATTCTTTGACATTGAAGTTACGATTTACATATACACTCACCAGAGTATGAACATAGATAAAAATATATATCCCTATAGCAAGTTTCTGTAATGAAAAACAATCTGATACTTATAGCATGAAGCATCACTATATCATGGGAGGATATAGCTCAGTATTGTCATTGTTTTCTCGATCCTATATATGCAATAGACATAAGGGACACATGCTTAGCTTATTATAATGATTAAAAACAAAAAACAAATATACAGGCCATTAATTTGATAAAAACAGGATAAGATGCTATTTTTTTTTGTTTTTAGATAAGTAACAGGATTTTGTAAAAAAAAGAAAGTTATATTCTATTTGTTTGTCTGAATTTTAAAATTAATTACAGTCGTTTTTCATTTGTTTATTTTTTATCTTATCTGAAAAGTAGAAAATCATAAAAACAAATAAAAAAAACACATTAACAAAACAATATATAACGAATATTTTAACGTTAAGAACCATTTGTAAAATAATGTAAACTATTCTATCTCAGCCTTCATATCATACATCTAACATTTAATCATGAACATTTGTTAAACTTAATTCAATAATTTTTAAGATACAATTTAATTAAGCATAGGTAGTATAAATGAGAGTACTCCTAATTCATAGCTTAAATTCATTACTCAGATATTAGAATACATACGTTGTACTCTGTCGCATTAGACTAATATTCAAATAATGTCCTTTTTAGGGTGATGTTGCTTAACATTGCCTCTCCCCAGAAACACCTTCAAACCAACGCATTAATCAGTCGAGGTCATTGTTCTGAGAAGATATGGCTTCTAGGCGCCACATTCATGTTGGCCAATCAAGGCTTCATAACTAGGTTTTCTGGGTTATCAGATATGGCATTTTGCCAGCACTTGTCCGCGATGTTGCGTGACTTACACTTTCAGCCGGCCCTGCGGGCCAACAATCATTGTCCATAATCCATTATCTGACCGAGCTGAAAGGCTCAAAAATACGCATGCTCGACGATGTTCCAGAGCAAATCACTTCTGGCCCCTAGAACGCCTAGTCTATGGCAGAGATGGCCGGATTCTACGCGCGGGTTTATTCGTTGTGCCTGCTGGAACGTTTTCAGGATTCTTTGTTCCGTCGAGATCTCTGGCTGGAGAATAGTGAACGGTGGGGTGAAATACCGTAGGAGGTACATCTGGCGAGGTTATCCCCGCTTAAACATAGTTATATAAATATGTTAGACCACTATACGTTTTCGTTATCGGATGACATTCTGAATGGAGAGTCAACATCAATTAATTTCATTACAAACAATAAGTTATCTCCATAACTTGCTTTTTTACATCACTGTCCCTCGATCCCATACACCAAGAAAAATACATTTTTGGTTTCACTTACTCCTTAAATAACACACATGCTAAAAAATTGTTTATTCATACATCAAAAATGATAAGAAATAGTTTTTCCATGAGATATTTTGTTAACTTTACACAGCTATTATTTCACTTGCGCATATTAATCATAATTTGAATGCAATTCTACTATATAGGTTAATTAGTAGCCACTATAAACTACTTGCTAAAAGAAAATCGTGAATATACCTTTTAGAAAATAAGCTATTTAATTAATTTATATGGTAGGAGTTATAATGCGATACACTCATCTTTCAGGCCAATCATTGCTAAGCTGTACTTCATTTAATAAGGGAAGCGCGTTTAGTAATAGTGAGCGCGATGAATTCAACCTTCACGGACTTGTACCTGCTGTAGTTGAATCGATAGATGAACAAAGTGAACGTATCCGATTTCAGTTGAATCGGTTTACTACTGATGAGGCTAGGCATATTTTTCTGAGGAATCTACAAGATACTAATGAAGTTCTATTTTATCACTATATAACATCAAACATAGATGACTCACTCCCATTAATTTACACTCCAACTGTCGGCTATGCCTGCCAACATTTTTCAGAAATATGGCGTAAGAATCGAGGGCTATTTATTTCTTGGGAAGATAGAAATAAAATTGAAAGTATTCTTCGTAATGTTATTGGCGATGAAATAAAAATTATCGTGATCACAGATGGTGAACGTATTCTTGGCTTAGGTGATCAGGGCATCGGTGGCATGGGCATCCCTATCGGAAAATTATCTTTATATACAGCTTGCGGTGGTATACCTCCGCACCAATGCTTGCCTATCATGCTAGATGTCGGAACAAACAACCAAGAACTATTAAATAACCCTCTATATATGGGAGCTCGTCATCCGCGTATTTTAGATTCTGAATATTATGAGTTTATCGATACGGTTATCTCCTCTATTGAGCGTCGTTGGCCAGGGGTACTGCTACAGTTTGAAGATTTTGCTCTAAAGCATGCAACTCCTTTGCTTCAAATGTATAAGGATAAACTATGTTGTTTTAATGACGATATTCAAGGAACTGCAACTGTAGCGTTAGGGTCGATTCTTGCTGCATGCCTTCATAATAACATACGACTATCTGAACAGAGAATTATGTTCGTCGGAGCAGGCTCTGCTGGCTGCGGTATTGCTGAACTAATCATTGCAGCACTTAGGAATGATGGGTTAGATGAGGATGTAGCCAGAAGTCATATATTTCTAGTCGACAAAGATGGCTTGATATTAAAAGATACCCCAATGCTAACGGACTTTCAATATAGATTAGCCCACACAAGGGAAAGCCTCTCATTCTCACCTGATGGGAAGGATCTAGCAGAACTGGTAACCCATATCCAGCCATCAATTTTGATTGGTGTTTCAGGTGTACCTGGGTTATTTACCGAGGAGGTTGTTAAGTCCATGTATTCCAGTTTCACAAGGCCGATTATACTCCCACTATCTAACCCTACATCTCGTGTGGAGGCTGTACCAAAAGATATTATTGAGTGGACCGATGGAAATGTAATTATTGCTACAGGTAGTCCATTTCAACCAGTAATCTATAATGGAAAAAAATATATTATATCCCAATGTAATAACTCATATATTTTTCCTGGACTTGGCCTTGGTGTTTTGATCTCTAAAGCAAAACGAGTGACGGAAAATATGTTCCTTGCTGCTAGTAAGGTTCTTGCTGAATCATCTCCAATGATTGAAAATCCTGAGGGTACTCTATTACCAGAATTGACAAATATTCATGATATATCTAAAAAAATAGCCATTGCTGTTGCATTAGCTGGCGTAGAGGATGGTGTCGCAAAACAAATGACTGTTTTTGAACTTAAGGATGAATTAGAAAATACCTTTTGGAAGCCTGAGTATCAAAATTACAAACGTATTTCTTTCTAATTAAATATTTATTATTAAGTTTTCCAAAAAAATTACGTTGGGGGAGCCCAACGTATAATACATATGAGAAGAGATGCCTTATGACATGTCAACAGCAGAATAATGTGCGATGGCTACCTTTAATTATCATAACCATGATTGCTGCAATATTTTGGTATCTAAGACAACCTAATGGATTGAGCGTACCCGCTTGGCATTCAACAATTATTTTTATAGCCACTATCGCGTGTATTGTCGTTAAAGTTTTGCCTATTGGCGCAGTTGGATTTATCGGAATAACTGTCTTTGCTTTGGTGCATTCGTCAGGAGATACAAGCTCTGCTGATAACGTTAAAATAGCGTTAAGTGATCTTAATAGTTCGTTAATTTGGTTAATTGTTGTTGCTTTTATGATTGCTAGAGGATTCATAAAAACGGGGTTAGGTCGGCGTATTGCACTGTTAATGATTCGTTTACTGGGAAAGCGCACGTTAGGTTTGGCGTACGGCTTAGCTTTTGCAGACTTAATTTTATCTCCTGCTATGCCTAGTAATACGGCACGATGCGGTGGTGTCATTTATCCGATTGCAGATTCACTAGCACGCAGTTTCGATTCGAGACCTGACGATGCTTCTCGAAGTAAGATTGGAACATTTTTAGTTACCTGTATCGGTAATGTCAATGATGTCACTGCTGCCATGTTCATGACCGGTTATACTGGGAATCTGCTCGCGGTAAAATTGGCAGCCAACGCTGGTGTTACCTTGAGTTGGGGCGGATGGTTAATGGCATCTATAATTCCATGTCTAATTTCTTTGATTCTTATCCCTCCCTTGGTTTATTGGTTAACAAAACCAGAAATTCGTAAAACGCCTGATGCTCCGAGCATTGCACGTGCTGAATTATCGAAAATGGGTTCGATTTCACTCAGTGAATATATGATGATTGGAACCGTTCTATTGTTGTTAGTGCTATGGATCTTTGGTAGCAGATGGGGTATCGATCCAACAATTGCTGCATTTGTTGGCCTATCAGCTCTGCTTTTATCTGGTGTGCTCAATTGGGATGATGTGAAAAATGAAAAGGATGCTTGGGATACATTAATATGGTTTGCAGCATTACTTATGATGGCAAACCAGTTAAAAAGATTAGGCTTTACAACTTGGTTTGGCAATCTTATAGGTAACAGCATTGGTCATACTATGCATGGAACTAACTGGATAATCATTCTAATATTATTAAATGCTGCATATTTTTACACACACTATTTCTTTGCCAGCGGTAATGCTCAGATAGCTGCTCTATATGGGGTATTCCTCAGTGTTAGTATTAATTTAGGTATTCCAACTGTACCAACTGCGCTTATGCTAGCCTTTTCCAGCAGCCTCTACTGTTCACTGACTCAATACACACATGCTCGTGGCCCTATTCTATTTGGTGCCGGATATGTTCCGACCGGTGTGTGGTGGCGAACAGGATTTATTATTAGTCTCATTAATCAAGCAGTATTCCTAATATTTGGCTTAATGTGGTGGAAGGTTTTAGGCTTGTACTAATATTGCAACTATAATAATGAGACGGGTAACTGCTTCCTATTAGAAGGTCGCATGCGCCAGCCATTCTAATAGAGTAGGTTACCTAGTTACCACTTTGGTGTTTATTTATATACCTACGATCGAGTCAATACGATGTATATGCGCATCTATTTATCGTTGTGATAGGGAATGATTTTCCCTCATCATCGGTACGTTCCGCACGGTAGTTAAATCCATTTTGACCTTGTTCGGCTTCGTCCAATATATGGATAATCCTGTTACGTGTGAAATCGCCAAAGGTTGGTTATGCATCTAATTAGTTGAATTGAGATATAATGCCCGCTTTGAGGTTTTCTCATGGCCAGCGTTACTGTTCATTGTCCCCATTGTCAGTCTGCTCAGGTTTACCGTCATGGGTAGAATCCTACTAAAGGCCGTGACCGGTTTCGCTGTCGTGAGTGCCCCGTGTGTTTCTGCTCATCTATACTTATGAAGCCCGCAAGCTCGGCGTCATAGGACAAATTACCTAAATGGTATTCAACGGTGTCGGTATCCGGCAAGGACGCTCAAAATCGGCATTAATACCGTCATTCATACTTTAAAAAGCTCGCGCTGAAGCGAATAACATCCTCTCCGGTCGCTCATGCAGATGTGGCGCTTATCTGCAAACTCGATGAGCAATGGAGCTTTGTCGGCAGTAAAGCCCGGCAGCACTGGCTTTGGTACGCATACAACACCAAAACAGGTGGCATTCTGGCTTATACATTCGGACCACGGACAGATGATACCTGTCGTGAACTGCTGACCCTGCTCACTCCTAATATCGGCATGATAACAAGCGATGACTGGGGAGGTTATGCCAGAGAAGTGCCGAAAGAGAAGCATCTGGCTGGCAAAATATTCACTCAGCGTATTGAGCGTAACAATCTGACGCTAAGAACCCGCATCAAGCGTTTGGCCCGAAAAACAATCTGCTTCTCACGCTCAATTGAACTACATGAAAAGGTCACCGGGACCTTCATTGAAAAACACATGTTCTACTAATTGGAATCATTATCCATAGTCGATGGGACAGCAGTCCCACCTAAATCCCTGCAGGCCTGTGCCAGGTCCTTGTCTTTAGATAATAAGGGCGTATACGCTATTTTTTTTAGCTGATCTCATTCATATTTTAGATTTTAACAATACCAATAATTAATTTTAAAATATCATTCTATTCTTAAGTCAATGATACCACCCATTAAAAAATTCGACATTTCGGATTGGTACTCAATCACTAGCGCGGAATCCCGAAAACTTTATTACTAAATGTTTTTAACTGTTAGATTGCAATAATAAGAAAATTAATAGTTTGTGAGTGGGTTGGTTTTTTATATAATAATTCCATATATTCTATTAATAGAAATTGGAGATTAAGTGAGCGGATGTGTTAAAATAACCAAAAGAGAGAAATTTCTTTATAAACATTTCAGATTTGTACATGCCATTCGTATTTCAATTTCATTTGTCTTAACATTTGTAATATTGCATTTTGCTAATCTACCAGATCATACATGGCCATTAATTACACTTGTTGTTGTCATGGGGCCTATCTCATTCCTAGGTAGTGCGGTGCCAAGAGCGCTAGAACGTATAGGTGGAACACTTGCTGGTGCAATACTAGGAATTATAGCACTAAAAATCGAGATGTTTTCATTTGCATATATGTTAATTTGGTGTGCAATATGTATGTTCATTTGTGGCTATCTAACATTAGGTAAAAAACCATATTTAGCATTACTAATTGGAATTACATTATCCGTTGTATCTAGTGCTCCTGCTGGTGATGTTATGACGGCTTTTTGGCGCAGCGCTAATATAATACTTGGCGCTTTTCTTGCTATAATTTTCACTGGATTGTATCCACAGAGAGCATACGTTCACTGGCGTTTAAAACTTGGATGTATTATTAATCGACTTTCTAAACTTTATCAAACAGTCAACTCCCGAAATCTAATTGAACAGCCTTGTTTAGATAAAGAAATCCAAAAAATTGTTTTGGATATTGTGAGTTTAAGATCTTTGATTGTAGCTGCATGTAAGGAGTGCCATAGAAGTAAAGAGGAGTTTGAACTAATACAAAAAACATGCACCAATATCATATGTATTCTTGAGTCACAGGCCCATGCACACTGGGAATCAAGGAAAAGTCATTTCTTAATAATTAACTCATCAGAGTTACATGAGTCTATTTATATGACAGTAAATGCACTACAGGATATAGAGGATACATTAGAACTTGGCCAGCTATCATCTATTGATATGACTAATATAAAACTAAGTGATAGTGTAAGCAATCTCCATCAGTCTTTGCTATATGATAACACTGATGTTAATAATTATGAAGCTTCAGTATATGGCTATATATGGCTAAGTTTGGAGCTAGCTAAGCAGTTTGAAGTCTTAAAGTTATCAGTAAATAATATACTTTTTAAAAAGTAGATAAGTATTTATCTTATATTTAGTCACAGTAAACCCCACTAAAATCCTTGTAATTAACCATCTGATGGATTGCTTTATATAATTATGATATAAATAAGTAAAATACAACTAAGTGGTGATGATAACCTTAAATAACAATGACTCTTGTGATGCAGAGTCATTGTAAATAACCTTATTTTTTAAATCCTTATATTAGGTAGACTCACAATAATCTGATAGTAACACTCAAGTAAAATAACGCGTGTATTAGTATGATGATAGATAATTTCATATGTCATCTAATCTAATTTCACCTGGTGCATATAGACTCCAAGAGTAATGATTTATTATTAATAAGATAACACGACTCACCATTGTATTATATATTACCTTAAAAAATAAAATATCCATAAGTTCTAGATATATATAGTATTTCTACGAATACAATACGATTTAGCTATATCAACGCTCAGTGTATTTTTAACCAATACGCTCAACTTAATTATCAGAAATGTGTTTGATTATAAACCAATAGTATTTAATCATGATTCAAATTACCATACGGCATTCGTGATGTCGTAGCTCAATAAATAATTTCATTCATGTTTTAAGTTAATACAATGCATGTAAAAGAAATAATATTTAAAAACCATTACAAAACAATGACTTTAAATTACATTAAATAATGCGCTTAACTCATTACATAAATTATAAATAAAGACACCCACTTTTAATAGCCCCCTCTCCTAGAAGCTTAGATATTTAATTGCTATAAGTAAAACCCTATGCAATCCTCTTCCCTCAGAGATAAAAATAACATTACCGCATCTTTACTGTATCCTGTTTTTATAAAAATAGTATTTATGTTTATAATAGCTAGAAGCATTTAATTAAATAAATGTCCTGTCGAGGTGTGAGTCGTGAAATATGGAATATGTAACTTTTAAGGCAAGATCGAGTCTTTCATAGAGTTACTAATGTTAAAATAACCAAATATATTATTAATGTTATGTGTTTGTTATTGGATTTTTATTTTTAAGTTTTTACTTCAATATTTCATAAATAAAACAATATTCATTAAGGAAACCTGGTATTGATTTATGTATAGTTTCCTTGCACTACAGAGAATGTGAAAACTCATTGTTATATACGTGTATATAACATTTGCGACTTGATATTACTACGTCCATATCAAGTCGCTTTTTTTATGAACTCTAGGTTTATAGTTACTCTTTTAGTATTCAGATATTATTGTTATTTCTGCACGATGGTAACAAGGGCCAATAGTTATCGGAAAAAAACTGGGACTCACGATTTAAATAACGCTAGTAGGGGTCTGAAGCCCAACCGTACGGAAACGTACGCTAAGTATGTGTTTTAACCAAACTGGTGCTTTCTAACCGGCTCAGTTGCACATCAGGTCTGTCGGGCAGCGTCCGCTCCTCGCTCAGAGCTGCCTGTCATGTCTGCTTAAGAAATCGCCTTAGAGTAGGATATTTAATGAGATGGCCACTCCCTCCTTCCCGCTACTGTGCTGAGGACAGGCTTTCATTCGGAGAACTATCATGGAAAACATTGCGCTCATTGGTATTGATCTGGGTAAAAACTCTTTCCATATTCATTGCTAGGATCGTCGCGGCAAGGCTGTTTACCGTAAAAAATTTACCCGGCCAAGGTTAATCGAATTTTTGGCGACATGCCCTGCTACAACCATCGCAATGGAAGCCTGCGGAGGCTCTCACTTTATGGCTCGCAAGTTGGAAGAATTGGGGCATTTTCCAAAGCTGATATCACCACAATTTGTCCGTCCATTCGTTAAAAGTAACAAAAACGACTTTTTCGACGCCGAAGCTATTTGTGAAGCTGCATCGCGTCCATCTATGCGTTTTGTGCAACCTAGAACGGAATCTCAGCAGGCAATGCGGGCTCTGCACCCTATCCGTTAATCCCTGGTTCAGGATAAGGTAATCAAATGCATGCTTTTCTGCTGGAATTTGGCATTAGCGTTCCCCCGAGGAACTGCCGTTATTAGCCAACTGAGGACAATAGTTTGCCTTTTTACCTCAGCCAGTTATTGCTGAAATTATAACAGCATTATCACTATCTTATTGAGCAGATTAAAGATTTTGAATCCCAGTTGAAACGAAAGTTGGACGAAGATGAGATTGGACAGCGCTTGCTGAGCATTCCCGGCGTCGGAACACTGACAGCGAATACTATTTCAACTGAGATTGGCGACGGGAGGTCGGACGACATTGCTGGGAATTAGTAAGCGAGGTAACAAAAAGATCCGAACTTTGTTGGTTCAATGTGCCAGGGTATTCATACAAAAACTGGAACACCAGTCTGGAAAATTGGCCGATTGGGTCAGGGATTTACTGTGCCGGAAAAGGAACTTTGTCGTCACTTGTGCTCTAGCAAACAAGCTAGCCAGAATAGCCTAGGCCTTAACTGCACGACAGCAAACTTATGTAGCATAACGGCAGAAATACACCGGTTTAAAGAATCACTGATCTGGTTTTGCGAATACTAATATTGATGATACTAACGGCCTATCGGCCTGTTGAGGAACCTGTAAAACGGAAAGGCTCATTGAAGCCGTATATTTTCTGAGGTTCATCAGGCGCGGAAATAAAATCCCATTCAGACGCCGGATAGATTCAAGCAAGCCAACTTATTGTCAAAATCGGTGTTGCAAAAACGGGAGTGGCCATAGATTCGTTTTCCAAGCGGCCCCCTTAAAGAATGAGCCAGTTCACTCATTTCAGGAACAAATTTTTATTCCGGTATCAGGCTGCCAGTTTTCTAAAATTATTATGATTTCTTAGCTTCCGCTCAGGCCTTTCCGTGATCAACTGGTACAGGACCGCGAAATGCCCGGCGCCATTCGCTTGGGCTGACGCTGAATTTCGCCTTAAAACTCTGGCGGAAAGAGATTGGCGACTGAAACCCGGCAATATCAGACACGTTTTCAATACTGCTGTCCGTAGTTTCCAGCAGCTCCTGGCTTCTCTGAAGACGCTCAGCGTTTAGCCAGCCACCCAGCGTTGTCCCGGTTGCCTTAAAAAAATGACGGGTAAGTGTCCGCCTGCTCATGCTGGCAAATCCCGCCAGCGAGTCGAGGTCGTGCGGCTTGTCCAGATTGCGACGCAGGTAGTCCATCAGCTCGTTCATTTTTCCGTCCCGCGTAGATACAGGGACCGGGCGTTCAATAAACTGTGCCTGGCCGCCTTCCCGATAAGGAGGAACCACCATTCTTCTTGCTACACGGTTAGCAACCGCTGAACCGTAATGATCCCGGATAATATTAAGACAGCAGTCAATACCGGCGGCGGTGCCGGCAGAGGTAATAAGGCGTTCATCGCTGGTATACAGCGAGTTGCTGTCCAGACAAACGGCTGGAAATCGTTCAACGAAGTCCTGTTCGAACTCCCAGTGTGTTACCGCCCGGCGCTGATCCAGTAACCCAGAATAGGCCAGCACGTATGCACCGAGACAAAGCCCAACCACTTCTGCGCCGCGCTGCCATGCGCTTATCAGCTTGTCAAGTAGCGCCTGAGAAGGTCGCTCTTCCGGATGATTCCAGTAGGGCACGATAACAATGTCTGCGACGTCAAGTAGCTCGAGGCCATGTTTCACATTGATTGACAGGCCAATATCTGACAGGACGACGCCCGGTTTTTCAGCACAAATTTCCACGCGGAATAAATCCGACTGCGGCATAGACTGTCCGAAAATAATACAGGGGACTGAAAAGTGAAAAGGGCTGAATCCGGCCGTGGCAATCACGGCGACCGTCAATACAGACATAACGTTAACCTTGCCGTAAAGGAGAGCCACCAGATCACCGGCGGCAGTATTGCTGATTCCGATTGACCAGAGGATAACAGGTGACCTGTCGGAATACATTTTTCGCCCAAATAAATCTTATTGGCTTATCAGAAAGACATTGTTTCACCGTCTGCAGGAATAAGGACTTTATCTTCAATGCCATGTTCAAGTGAGAACTCGCGTAATTCTGCGCGGGTAAGGAGGCAGTGATTGATTGATTCCATGTGAGACGCCACGATGGTCGCAGTCGGCAACATCTTAAGTGTGCGTAAGGTATCTTCTTTTCCCATGATGATCGGACCGTACAGGTCGTTGACCGCATAGCCGGTATTGAGTACCACAATCTCCGGCTTGAAGCGCTGAAGGCTTTTTATATAAGGCTTGACCCAGACGGTATCACCGGCGATATAAAGCGTTTTTTCATCATGATGCGTGAAGACCAGACCGCATGCGTCACCCAGTAAATCACCCAATTGGGTATCGGCGTATAGTTCGTTACTGCCGTGCTGGCCGTCAGTTTTATAAATCGTCAGTCCGTCAACAAAATGATTTTCATCTTTCAGAACGCGGACGTTAAGAAAGCCCTGAGAACGGATCAGCGCCGCATCTTTTTCATCCTGCGTATAAATAAGCATGTCTTTAGGAACAGACTGCTGTGCTGCTTCGTCCCAATGATCGGTATGAGTGTGGGTCAGGATAACGGCATCAACAGCCAGTAAATCTTCTACAGGCACAGGCAAGGCAACCATGGGATTACGCAGGTGCGGGCGGGCACTTCCGGCAAAACCATCCCAGGCTTCCTTTTCTGCGAGCATTGGGTCGATAAGGAATTTTTTACCGGCATATTGCAGCAAGAGAGTGGCATTGCGGATTTGCGTTAATTTCATTATTTGCTCCAGTGATTCATTAGATTTGAAGCCCAGCTACTGCGTTTAGCATAATCAGGCTGGGTGGCTGCGAGTAGCTTTACTATAAGAGGAGGAAGGGATGGGCCGTGACATGCTCACAGGTCATTAGTCGATGAAATCAGGTCAATCGCCGTGGTTAAGTTTTTCTACTGTCCTTTCTCCGCTGCCAAAAGGCCTCTTTAAAGGTAATAGAAGAAAGGGATATAAGTCGCGCAACCGGCAGCGTCACATCAAGAGCCGTTGAACCGGATATAGCGATGGTAGCGGTGCTGTAACCGAACCGCGAAATCAGCGGAATGAGCATCAGCGCAGATATCCCGCGAAACAGTTCGCTTAAGAAAGCCACGGTTCCTAACAGAGGATTGCCCATTTTTGTGAACAGCGTTCCAGAAAGGGTATACCATACAAAACCGGATCCGATCGCCAGAACTTCATGGAGCGGTACGTTGATAAACAATGATGCCAGCGCGGCTCCCATAAATGATGACAATATCGTGACCAACGTTAGCCACAGGTTGGTTTTATTTAACAGCACGCGTTTTATACTAATATTCGAATACGATAATTTTACCGCGACGGAAAATATCAACAGATACAGAAGCAAAGAGATAATGTGGTCTGCGTCCAGGTCGGGCATTAACCCTTTTAACCCCAGTATAAAGCCGGCCGCCACCGTGATGAACTGAGAGAGCGTGGGAAGAAAAATTGACAGCAGATTTGAAAGACTGTTCTGCAGGTGTGAAGCATTACGGGGAGGCCGTTTTTCTCCACTCAGCTTGCCTACAGCGACCAGGGTAATAAAGGTTATCACCGATGTATCTGACGCAATGATCAGATCATTAAAGCCCGCGACGGAGAGTTGCCCCTTAATATCAGGGATCCCACCAACCGTGGCCCCCATAAACACCAGAAGCAAATACAGAGACAGCATTGAGATTTTATCAAAGAATGAAGGGTAACTATTTTTAACGACTTTTTTCAGGTTAAGTCCACCCGCAAAGGCCAGGAAAACAGCACTGGATAAAGCCTTGAAAGAGGCTGTTGAGGCAAGGGAATCTAAAGCGACGATGACTGGTGAATTAATGGCGTTGAAAGCGCATAACGAACAACTGGTGGTATTGCAGGCCGGAAAAGCAGAACCGGCAGTAGTAAAAGCGAAAAAATGGGGCTATAGGATCTCGATAGTTTTAGCTCAATAAACGTACTTAGCGTACGTTTTCGTACGGTTGGGCTTCAGTCCCCTAGTAATGGGCTCCGTTTTCCAAATGGCCCCCTTGCTGGCCGAACGCCATCAGCAGCTAGAAAAGAAGCGATGGTTATTAGCAGCTTAGGGAGGTTCTACCTGAGCGGATGAAACTCATGGCCCTATCACCTTCTTTTACCTCTGATCTAAAGGAAAAAACGGATCCAATTTCCTAACCATCAAGCGAACGCATATCGTTTGACGGCAGAGCTTCAGATTCCATCCAACATGAAGTCAACAGCACCTTTGATGACTACCCTATATGCTGTTGCATCACAAAATTTTACACCAAGCGCTTTTACCGGAATAGTCGCGGCTTCATGAGTCATCAATACGTATTTTTTACCGTCAGTCATATCCAGTACTGGGTTAAGTCTTTCCGGTGGCCGATGATGCCCAAAACGTTCCACAGGCATTAAAGGAATAACCAGACGGCGATTAATATCACCAATGATGTCACTGGTAATATCGATTAACAATGGGAAAGCCGCGTTTTTACCGATACCTCGGTATACAGTAAATTGCATTGTTAAAAACTCCGGTACTCGTCAGAAAAACATCCCGTTTCTTCCCCAATACGATTTAGTACAGCAACAGATTCTGCGTTATCTTCGAGCCAGCGCATCGCTGCATTTTTTTTTAGTTCTGTATCAAGTGCAGCAGCTAACGTAGCGCTCATATTAACGCCGGCTTCACGAGCCCGTGACAGCAGGCTACGTTCCAGAGTCACGGTGACACTCTGTTTATTACGTTTAATGCTCATGATAGAAATACTCCAGATAAGATGTGTAACTTACACGGATAGTAGCACATTCGGTGGAATATTCCATCTGACTGATGCCGCTTTGCGGCATGGAGGCGCCAGACGTTGTTGGACGTTAAATGGCGCCGGAAACGCGGCGTAGCCGCCCTGCGTTGATAGGTATCCTCAATCCCCTTCCCACCCCTTGTATGTAATAAACATATGGTGGTTAGCTACCATCATATGAGGCAGAGTGAGCTTGTCCCCCCCTAAATGGCACGAACCTTGATTTGCAGTAAAAGCCCTCCGCTTCACCTTTCACGCCAGCATTAACATTGAACTGTTGCCAAGAGCGATGACTCTGCATGTACAAGGATAATAGGCGTGATGGTTCAGTGAGGAGAATACACCTATGTTTCAGTTAGGTATTGATGTCAGTAAGAAAACTTTGGATTTGTGCCTGCTGCGTGAAGGCGTTAAAGGCAAGGTAAAATCCCGCAAGCTTAAAAATGATTTCAATGCGGCCAGTGTTGTAATCAACTGGCTCCATAAGCAGCACAGCATCCCAGAAGATGTTCATATCATCATGGAAGCCACCGGGGTTTATCACGAATCGCTGGCTTACGGTCTGCACAATGCCGGAGCAAAGGTATCGCTTGCAACTCACACCGCAGCAGAGAATTTGCCCGCGGCATGGATATTCTGACAAAAAATGACAAAGTGGACGCTTATATGCTGGCCTGTTATGGGGCACTTAAGGAGCCGGAGCCATGGGAACCACCAACCGGAAAATGTCCGCTATCTCAACGCACTTCTGCGTTGCCGCGATGCATTCGTCACAGACTGTACCCGCGCAAAAAACAGACTGGAAAAATGCAGGGCAACGGACATCCCTCCTATTGTTGCTGAATCGATCGAAAATGTGCTTCGTAATCTGAGTGCAGAGCTGGAGCATCTGGACGCTCTTATCCTGACCCATTTCGACCAGCATCCTGAATTAAAGAAGGATTTTGACCTGCTGACATCGATAAAATCCGTGGGTTTTCAGTTAGGACTGAATATGCTGGTTATCCTGCGGAGTCATCATTTCGACACAGCAGAGCAGGTAGCTGCCTTTCTGGGCGTCGTTCCTGTCGAAAAAAACTCCGGCACATCGGTCAGAGGGAAACCGAGATTGTCAAAAATTGGGCCACCGAAAGTCAGGGCAAAACTGTATGAACAATAGCCGCCTGCGGCGGAGCTAAGACTCTGTAAGTCAATGGCTGTTTTCAGTAACCATCTCCCGTTATAATCCGGTGCATGTATATTCCTCGCCCCGCAAAACTCCTCTTTCAGATTGATGACGGCTGGGATCGTCTTCTCATCAATCGCGGTCATACTATCCCCGAATGGACCAAACTGGTCATTGAGCG
>Ga0308167_1002287_pt1 | contig 18190 bp, 14 predicted proteins | sample PhyCR1_2_FD_202138 | JGI IMG/M metagenome (GOLD analysis project Ga0308167, IMG submission 202138) | Phyllosphere microbial communities from UC Gill Tract Community Farm, Albany, California, United States - DLSLRC.R1 | ecosystem: Host-associated > Plants > Phyllosphere > Unclassified | place... | reverse complement strand
AGCGTGGAAAGATCCGCGCCCGTCGCATCACCGGCGTCTCCGTCCAGGAGCAGCGCCTCATCGCCCGTGCCGTGAAGAACGCCCGCGAGATGGCGCTCCTCCCCTACGCCGGCTCCGGCCGCTGATCAGCGGCGAACGGAAGAGAGAGCAACCATGTCCAAAGTGATCCTCACGCACGAGGTCTCCGGCCTCGGCTCGGCCGGTGACGTCGTCGACGTCAAGAACGGCTACGCCCGCAACTACCTCGTCCCCCAGGGCTTCGCCGTGGCGTGGTCGCGTGGTGGCGAGAAGCAGGTCGAGCAGATCCGCACCGCCCGCACGACCCGCGAGCTCAAGACCATCGAGGAGGCGCACGACCTCAAGGCCCGCCTCGAGGCCCAGAAGATCCGCCTCACGGTCAAGACCGGTGCCGACGGCCGCCTGTTCGGCTCCGTCCGTCCCGGCGACGTCGCGGACGCGGTCAACGCCCAGGGCGTCGCGACCATCGACAAGCGCAAGGTCGAGATCCCGACCGCGATCAAGCTCGTGGGCGACCACGAGGCGACCCTGCGCCTGCGCGAGGACGTCGTCGCCACGATCACCCTCACGGTGGTCAGCGCGAAGTAGTCCCGCGCTGCGTCAGCAGCCAGCACCACCGCAGCACAGCAGAGCGGCGGCCCCTTCGGGAGTCGCCGCTCTTCTGCGTGCCCGGGGGAGGCATCAGCCCGCCCAGGGCGCGCGTGAGCCGGCCCAGGGTGTGCTCGACGGCCTCGCCTCCTCTGAGCGCGGGCCGTGATGCTCCGTTCCGGACAAGATGCGCCCGCGTGCCGCGTCATGTTGTCCGGAACGCGGCACGGAGGGCACGAGGTGGGCCAGCAGGGGCTCGTAGGAGGCGGGGGACAGCCCCCGAACAGGGGGTTACGACAAGCTGAACGCGACCTGCGCTCGTACCGGGTGCCGCGCCTCCTTGTCAACTTCTCTGTGCACAGCCAGAAGTCAAATCGGGACTCTCAACCCACGGTTCAAGGAACTTTCTACACACAGGCTGCGCGAAATTAAAACCCAGGTCAGAGGGGCCTAATTGGCGTGAAGTATCTGTTTGTCCACAGGACGATCCACAGTTGTCAACAAGCACCCCCGGCGTTTCTCACCGGTTCTCCCCAGAGTTATCCACAGGTGCATTTGCTGTGGAGAACTAGGTGTCCATAAGGTGTACCGCGCTCGCCAGACGGGGGTCGCGGGGGCTCGGCACGGGGATGTCGGTCGCTCGCTGTAGAACCGTCCTGGACGACGTCCGTCGCCGTCCGGCACGCACCCGAACACCCTGCAGGAGGTCCCATGTCGATCGCTCACCTCGGTCTCGCGAGCGGCACCTCCGGCGACAGCGACCGGCAGCAGCGCAGCGACCGCGGCGGCATGGGCACGGGCATGGACAGGGTGCCCCCGCACGACCTGTTGGCCGAGCAGAGCACCATCGGCGGCATGCTGCTGAGCAAGGACGCGGTGGCCGACGTCATCGAGACCGTCCGCGGCATGGACTTCTACGTGCCGAAGCACGAGGTCATCTACGACGCCATCCTCGGCCTGTACTCGCACGGCGAGCCCACCGACGTCATCACGGTCAGCGACGAGCTGATGAAGTCGGGCGACCTGTCGAGGGCAGGAGGCGCGGAGTACCTCCACACGCTCACCGGCGTCGTGCCCACGGCCGCCAACGCCGGCTACTACGCGTCGATCGTCGCCGAGAAGGCGGTGCTGCGGCGCCTGGTCGAGGCCGGCACCCGCATCGTGCAGATGGGCTACGCGAGCGAGGGCGAGGTCGTCGACCTCGTCAACAACGCGCAGGCCGAGGTCTACAACGTCGCCGGGGGAGTCCAGACCGAGGACTACGTGCCCCTGAACGAGGCCGTGACGGTCGCGATCGACGAGATCGAGGCAGCCAAGGGCCGTGACGGTCAGATGACCGGCGTGCCGACCGGCTTCGCGCAGCTCGACGCCCTGACGAACGGGTTCCACCCCGGTCAGCTGATCATCGTGGCCGCGCGACCCGCGCTCGGCAAGTCGACGCTGGCGCTCGACCTCGCGCGGGCGGCGTCGATCAAGCACGGCCAGGCCTCGGTCTTCTTCTCGCTCGAGATGGGGCGCAGCGAGATCGCGATGCGCCTGATGTCGGCCGAGTCGAGCGTGCCGCTGCAGAACATGCGCAAGGGCACCGTCGACGCGCGCGACTGGACCAACATCGCGCAGGTGCGCGGTCGCATCAACGACGCGCCCCTGTTCATCGACGACTCGCCCAACATGACGCTGGTCGAGATCCGGGCGAAGTGCCGCCGGCTGAAGCAGCAGCACAACCTCAAGCTCGTGGTGATCGACTACCTGCAGCTGATGACCTCGGGCAAGCGCGTCGAGAGCCGTCAGCAGGAGGTCTCGGAGTTCTCGCGTGCGCTGAAGCTCATGGCGAAGGAGCTGCAGGTGCCCGTCATCGCGCTGTCGCAGCTGAACCGTGGCCCCGAGCAGCGTGCCGACAAGAAACCCGCGATCAGCGACCTGCGTGAGTCCGGCTCGCTCGAGCAGGACGCCGACATGGTCATCCTGCTGCACCGCGAGTCTGCCTACGAGAAGGACAACCCGCGCCAGGGCGAGGCCGACTTCATCGTCGCCAAGCACCGCAACGGCCCGACGGACACGATCACCGTGGCCTTCCACGGCATGTTCTCGCGGTTCGTCGACATGCCGAGCTAAGCCCGGCTGTCGGTCGCCTACGTAACGTGTCTCCCGGCCGGACAACTCGTCTACTAGCGCTCAGCGCGACAACTTGGTTGGCGTTGAAGGGTCGCGAGCAAGCACCGACAGAACCCCAAGCTGCGGCGGCAGCTTCCGGTCCAGATCGCGTGGTCACTGTCCTGAGTGCGACCAGCTCTGCAGCCTCAACGACCGCTGTCAAGACTGGCGCGACGCTTGTCGGAGAACCGAACGGGACCGCTAAAACCTCAGCCGCCTCCTCCTCGCCGATCGGCCAACCATGACGGCGCTCGAAGTACTCCTCTGTCTGGCCGATTCGCCACTTTTGCAGCAATTCAGGCGGGAACCGCGCCTCGTGCTCATCGATCTCGTACGAGTGGATACACATCAAGAGCAGATTCTCGATCGACCGGTTATCTGCCGATGACATCCCTGGCTTCCAACGCGGTCCGCCCGGCTGTCGCGCGGGAATATGCGAGACCCGACTGTTCAAGACTGGTCGCGCAGCACCCGGTTCTTGCCGGTACAGCCATTCAGGGCACTCCGGCTGGGCGCAGGTGAACGCGTGTGCGTACAACTCACGCACCGTCGCCAATGTCGGCTTCGGGTGAGCAACTTCCTCCGCATCAGGCACAATCCATTCTGTCCCGTAGCCGCACACCCACGCCCATCTTCACTAGCCGAGACTTAGTGTGACGCCGGACAAGCGCCCCGGACCTGCCTGCACCTGAACCAACAATCACCTAGGCGCCCCCGTGCACGCGGACCCGCTTCAGGCTCGCCGCTTTAACACTCGTTGCCCACCTGACGGCTCACAAAGTGCCGATAACGGGTCTGCAGCCAGGCGGCGAAGAACTGTCTCGCAACCGATTTCAGTCACATGGTTGAGATTTATCGGCTGTCCATGGCTCGATTGAGTGACCGGGTGACGACGCCGGCTACCTCTGAGGAGGCCTGATCTAGAGCAGCGCGAGAGACCACTTCATCGGGGAGGGTGCGGACGGGGCCATCGTGCGAGGTCATCGACCCGGAGGATCGGGGCATGTTCTGCACGGAGCCGCGGCTAAGCATGGACCTCGTCGTGATTCCGACAGCAATGGCGAAGTTGACTGACCCTGACTGGTCGATTTGCCCCGCGATTCGCAGTGCAGCTGCAACCTGACCGGAGATGTCGTCTGGGTCAAAGACTGTTCCCAGAGTGTCGCGAGGCATCGAAAATGCCACAGTGACGGCGCCGCTAGGAAGGACTCTCACCAGTGACAACGCTCCGGGGGTTGCCTGGTTCCATCCGCCAGCCTGGGCTGGTTTTGCGTTCAGTGCCACGAACTCAGTCGTCTGATTGACCTCCACAGCTTCTGTGTTGGAAACAACGCCAAGTGAGCGGGCCAGAGAAGGCAAGCCGGCTGCCACCTGCTCCAAGATCCGGCTAGAAAGCCGGTTCCCGGAAATGGGCACAATGTGGACTTCCAGCAGGGGCGCAACCCGGCCGTACCCTGGCTGCTCGTTCTCAAGCCAAGGCACTTCGATTTCATGCGTCAATGGACCGAACGTCAGAGAGGAAGGGCTCGCGGACAGTTGCTGAATTGCTGCGGTGGCTTTCGTCAAGAGTTCAGTCGCCGATGCGAACGTTCCATGGAATCGGCCTGTCGCGTAGTCGCCCAAGGTTCGCGCAAATTGCTCCTGCTCGGGGTCAAAGTCGATTCCCGATTTTTCGAAGACATATCGAGGCAGTCCAAGCCGTGACGCTGCCGCCCATTCGTCATGAGTTGCTGACTGTTGAGTGTCAGGGAAAACGTGTCCGTAGTGCGGTCCCAAGAGGAGCACGTACGCGTCACTTGCCTCGACCCCATCGACGCAGGCTTGCCTGCTTGGTGCGTCTTGCGCTGTGAAGTCTTCGAATCTCAGCGGCTGATGTCCAAGGGCCTTGATGAGTCCCGGCAGAGCGTCACGCTCCTCTTCTAGGCCCCTACGAACGCTGCTAATGAAGATCTTCATCTCTGCATTCTGGACGGCGCCTAAGACATCTGCCTCCTCTAAACGGGAAAAGGTCGAGGAACTCTCGTCAAACTTGGTGGTTCTCCTGCCTAGTCGAACCATGGCCCAGCGAACCAGCGACACAGACCGCATCAATGAGTTGGATTCGCTCCTGCGCGGCATCGGTCAAGGCCCCTTCGAGATGGCCACCGTGTCGATGAAAGAGGGGGTCTACGCGTACACGCCTTGGTACTCCTATGCTCTGACGTCGCTCGCCTTGCTGACGGCGGAGGATGAGCTGGCATATGGCCAAGCAGAACTCACCGACTCGGGTCTCGCCAAGATCGTTGTCTTCACATTCACGCTCGTTGTCACAGCTAACGTCGACACCGTCGAGGCAGCGAATGCTCGACCTTTCGCTGAGGCTTTCCCTCGCCGCACCCTTACGTCCTTGGCGCTACAAGCGGGACAAGGCGTCGATCAGTAAGGTTAGCGGGCCGTGGCATGGCCCGAGCAGCTAGTGATTGAACTGAAGTACGAGGGCCAGGAGGACGCCATCACACTTCGGGGGAACGCATTTGACCGCTTCGACCCAGACAACACAGGCGCTATTTGGAAGCTTTTAAAGAAGCTCCGAGAAGACTTGACGGGGCGAAATTAGGCCCTTCCGGGCGACGGCCCCTGCGCCCGTGGCACCTTCAACGGGCCAAGTTGATCTCTTGCGTTTAGGACGGGGACGCATAGATCGCCCCGCGGCCATTGGTGTGGCTGCAGAAGCATCAGCTGCTACTTCTGTCGGAGCAACGTGGACACCACGGCCCAGAGGGGCTGACTTGAAGCGATTCTTTGCCATCCTCGCCGACGAAGACACCAGGATCCAGGGCTCGCCCTTCAATTTCATCGCCGTACTCAAAGGTGTCGATAGTGAACGAGGAGTGGAACGACCTGAGTTTTGCATACCGTGCCGTGTCGCGCACTCAAAATTCAGTAGCGCATCAGGGCAACCAAGGAACCAGTCGCGAGAGTCTATCTCCTGCTTTCCTAGCTCGTCGTGTGCTTCAGGACGAACCTGCTTGGCACCGTCGACAAGTTTGAGCTATCGAGAAGCGCGACTTCCTCCGTCGGCCTGGTAGTTCGGGGCACATTAATGGCTATGTTTGTGAAATGCGCACTTTCGAGCAACTACGGCTCGCACCAGCCTTCATCTCGAACGACAACGGTCGTCGCCTCGCCACAGCGTTCATCGTCACGATTCCACTCGAGGCGCCCACCTTCGGCGCCAAGTATGCGCACGCGTATCTTGTGACGGCAAAGCACTGCGTGATTGACGGAGCGACAGGGGCACCTCGTGAGCGGCTATATATCGAGTTCCCCTGGATGGGTGAGCAGGGACTAGCAAAACAGCCGCTTCGTACTGAATGGTCGTTCCTGTCGCCCGAGGAATTACCGAAAGGCGAGTTCAGCCTGGACGTTGCAATCGGACCTTTGCTCGGGTCCGCGTTCACCGGACAGCAGATCGGTGAGTCGATAATCGCGATTCGGTCTAGCAGTTTGATTAAGAAGCGCTCAGAAGCGCTGCTTGGACGCGAGACAGTCGCCGCAGGGCTGTTTAGTCACGCGCACGGTGACGAGAAGCTCATCGAGCCGTTATTGCGTTTCGGTCGGGTCGCTGCGTTGCCGCGCGCGAGAGTCACAACCAAGCTTGGGCCGGCGGAAGTCGCACTTGTAGAAGGGCACGCGGCAGAAGGCATGAGCGGAGCTCCGGTTTTCGTCACCGGAGATGAAGGGTCGTGGAGACTCCTGGGCCTGCACTCCGGACACTTCACGAACCGCAACCCAGTGGAGGCAACGCTAAGCGAAGGCCGTGAAGCTGCCGATCTTCTCAGCTCACAGAGCCATGCGGGCATTGCGGTCGTAACTCCGGCGTGGCGAATCTGGGAGCTTCTGGGCTCGCGGATTCTTGAAAAGCGACGCAGGTCGGTCGCAAGTGAGATGCGAGAATTCCCGTGGAGGTTTCGCGACAGACGGCATCGTGAGCTTCGTGGGGTCGTCTATTCTGAGGCGTTCTATTCGACGATGAGTGACCACCCGGAGGCCCAGCGTGGCCACCACGAGTACTTAATTCATTCCCCATCCCATGATCCATACTTTACGGCGACGGAAGAGCTCGAATGTCATTCAAACGGTGCAGCCAGCCTGGGCGAGATCGATGCGGTAATGGCTGCAGTTCTGAATGAATGGCCATCCATTACTTGGAGTGGGGCGGGCGTGGGCGTCGGACCGGTCTCGGGACGCATCCAACTCGATGGCCAACAAGGTGAGGTGACTTTGTACGCTGATGCGAATGGTCACGTCCGTGCAATTTACCTCTCAGGTTTCTGGCACGACGTCGACTGGGCCCGATTCCGGGACGCGCAAGAAGGTCTCGGAAAGAGCTTGGGTCAATTTCTCTGGATTGCCGATGTTGCGCGAGGCGATTACGCAGCCGATTGAGGTACTCAGACGCGTGGGAACTTAAGGAGATGTGCGCATCGCCCAAGTCGAATTCGTTGTCTCCGATCGACGATCTGTGTTCCGATCTGGATGAATGCTAGCCAAGGCCTGCCATGCACCGCATATGCCTCAGATCGTCGACTAGGTAACGGGATCGATGACCACGGCGACCGGGTATCAGGTTGTGTGCGCTAAAGCAGTGATGTGTCCCAGGGGTCGGGGAGGACATCTCCTCAGTCTGCTGGCGCCCGCGGGCGGAGATGTAACTCCCTGTAACCCGCCAATCTTCAAGATCTGGTGGACATCTCTAAATAATTCCTCCTGTCGGTAGGAGCGCTGCGACCTTCTGTTCCGCCCCTACACCTTGACGTGTCGACGACGTGGGCATCGTCGTGCAGCTATGAGCGGGCGGCCTCTTCGTACGGTGGCAGATGGGCGTACCTGATCATCGACGGTCCGAGCACCGGGTCGTTCTGGATTCGCTCTCGGAGCGTGGCCTGGTCGGCATGGAGCACGAAGCGATGTGCGGGTATCCTGTGCTCCGCTGGGCCAGCACGAATCTCGTTCCAGTAGTTTCTACGAGGACGGTCATCGGCATCACGAGAGTCCCGCCGGTGTAGTGCACTCGCTGGCGTGCGGTCTCGACGACGAGGGGACGCCACGGGGCCCAGTGATGGACGTTTTTCGTCGCCGACAGTCCTGGCGCCACGTCGATAAGAAGTGCGCCGACTTTCACAGCGTCGAGTACCCGATCGCTCGGCTGCAGGGCCTGTGCGTGCCGAGTCCGCATGGCCTTGCCGACCCGTGAGTCACGCTGAGCCAAACGATGATGGTGGGAACTGGCCGGCCTCCCTCCAAGGCTCCGTTCCCCGTCAGTCGAGAGCCACGCGGGCGTGCAGCCCCAGCCGATCGAGGAACCTCTCGTCGTGGCTGACGACCACGAGGCCGCCGCGCCAGGCCGCGAGCACGTCGACGAGGTGGCCGGTCGTCGTCATGTCGAGGTCGTTCGTCGGCTCGTCGAGCACGAGCAGCTGGGGGACCGGGTCGGCGAGCACCAGGCCCGCGAGGGCCACGCGGAAACGTTCTCCTCCAGAGAGCGTTGCCGTCGTCCGGTCGACGACGGAGCCACGGACGAGGAGGCGCGCGAGGGCGTTGCGCAGCTCACGGTCGGGCACGGCGGGGGCCGCGCGGGCGACGTGCTCGAGGACGGTGTCGTCATCGGCGAGCAGCCCGTCGCGGCGCTGGGGCAGCCAGGCGACCCGCTCGGTGAACGAGGTCGCCCTCGTGTCGGCCAGGGGGTGCGGCCGGGCGCCGGGCGCGCCGACGAGCTGCTCGAGCAGCGTCGTCTTGCCCGTGCCGTTCGCACCGACGACCGCGACCCGCTCCGGCCCCTGCAGCACGGTGGTCCTGCCCCGCACGGTGAGCTCCGCGAGGCGTCGCCCCGCCGGGATCGCCGGATCGGGCAGGTCGACCCGGACGGCGTCGTCGTCCCTCACCGCTCGTGAGGCGACGTCGACCTGGTCCCTGGCCCGCGCCTCAGCGTCCCCGTGCCCAGAACGCAGTCGGCCCGCGGTCGCTTCCGCCTTGTTCTTCCTCGCGTGGGCGATGATCGCGGGCATCGACTCCGCCGAGCGTCGCCCGGCGCGCGCTCGCCGGGCGATCGTCGTCTCGGCCTCGATGCGCTGCCGTCGTTCGGCGCGCAGCAGCTGATCGGCGTCGCGCAGGTCGCGTTCGGCCGCCGATCGCTCGACGGCCAGGCGCTGCTCGAAGTCGGACCAGGTCCCTCCCGAGGTGCGGATCGAGCCGTCGCGCAGCTCGGCGATCTCGTCGACGTGCTCGAGCAGCTCGCGGTCGTGGCTCACGACGACGAGCGTGCCGCGCCAGCGATCGACGAGGTCGAGCAGCAGCCCGCGCGACCGGAGGTCGAGGTCGTTCGTCGGCTCGTCGAGCACGGCGACGGGCCGGTCGCGCAGCTGCACGCCGGTGACGGCGGTGAGGACGGCCTGGCCGCCCGACAGGGTCGCGACCGGACGGAGCAGGTCCCCGGTGTCGAGGTCGAGCCCGACCTCGCTGAGGGCGGCGACGGCTCGGGCCTCGAGGTCCCAGTCGTCGCCGAGGGCGTCGAAGTGGCGCGGATCGGGGTCGCCGCCGAGGATCGCGTGCAGGGCGTCGAGCCGCGGACGGATGCCGAGCAGGTCCGCGACGGTGTCGTCCGGTCCGCGCCGGAGGCGCTGCGGCAGCAGGTCGACCGGTCCGGTCGTCGAGACCCTCCCGCCGGTGGGGGCGAGATCGCCCGTGACGAGGCGGACGAGCGTCGACTTGCCGGCGCCGTTGGCCCCGACGAGGCCGGTACGGCCCCGCCCGAAGGCGGTGGTGACGCGGTCGAGGACGACGGCGCCGTCGGGCCAGGCGAACGAGCAGTCGGTGAGGACGACGGACGGTGAGGGCGTGGTGGTGCTGGAGGTGGAGGTGGAGGGCACGGTGCTCCCGGTGGTGGTGTCGGCGCACGACACCACCGCGTTCCCGGCCGGAGGCGGGGGAGCGTCGGCCTCGCCCGGGTCAGCGGGCGGGCACGGGCGGAGTCAGTGCGAGGGCAGCTGCTGCGTCGTGGACGCAGTACCGGTGCTGGTGCGCAATGGGCCGTCTTCCGTGCGGGGAGCCCCCGTGTCCGCGAGCCGTCCGGTCGGCCGGTGAGGTGGCCGCACCGACGTCGCGGCTCGCGACGAGGTACGCGCCGATGCTAGGCGCAGGGTGCGGAGCGGCGCAAGGGCGTGACGGGGTGCCGTGCCCGGGGCCCGGTGCCCGCCGGCCGGCCGCGGCGAGTCCTACGGCGCAGCCGACTCGACCGTGAGCCCGCGGATGACCGCGGTCACGGCGACGACCTGCGTCCGCACGCCGTCGGGGTCGACGGCCGCCTGGCCGACCGCGCCCACGTGGGCGGCGACGACGGCCTTCGCCAGGAGGGCCGGCTCGACGACGGGCTCGCGTCCGTGGACGGCGGCGAGGGCGACGAACCGAGCGCCCAGCTCGGCCGCGACGGCGCCGTCGTCGATCCTCATCAGGTCGGCGAAGACGGGGTCCGCCGCCGCGCGCGCGAGCAGCACCGACCGCAGCGAGAACCACTCCCTGCTGTCGGGCAGCGAGTCCAGGAGGCGGCCCACCGCCTCCTCGAGGGAGCCGCGCCGCCCCTCACCTGACGTCTGCGCCTCCAGGGCCGCCCACAGGCGGTGCCAGACCCGGCCCGCCTGCTCCTCGTGCAGGGCGAGGTAGAGCTGGTCGACGCTGGTGAAGTTCGAGTAGAAGGCCCCGCGGGTGAAGCCCGCCCGCGCGCAGAGGGCCTCGACGCTCTGGCTGATCGTGCCGCTCGCCTCGAACAGGTCGGCCGCAGCCGCCAGGAGGCGACGCCGGGTGTCGGTCCGTCGCCGCACCGAGGGGGTTTCTCCGTCGTTCACGGGACGAGCCTATGCGCCCTGGCGCGCACCTCCTCCAGGTTGGATGCAGTTCGTATCGAGTACGGTTCGTATCGAGAATGGACCGCATCGAGAGGATCAGGGTGACGAAGAGGACGCAGGACGGACCAGGCAGCAGATCGCACGGCAGGAGGTGGTGGCTGCCGACCGCAGCCGTGGCGCTGGTCGGCGGGGTGGTCGCCTGGCTGAACCAGGCTCCGTGGTGGGGGTGGCTGCTCGTGGCCGCGACTGTGGCGGCGGCCGCTCTCCTCTCGCGGACGTGGCAGCGTCGACGGTGGTTCGTCCGCGGCGCAGCGTGGGTCGGGGTGGCTGCCCTCACCGGCGGCGTGGCCCTGGCGGCGGGGCCGATCGTCGGCACCCGGACCCTGGACGGCCCCCACACGGACCCCGTGACGACCGCCCAGGGCGACGTGGTCGGCGTGCGCGACCCGAGCGGCGTGGACGCCTTCGCGGGCATCCCCTACGCGGCCCCGCCGGTCGGCGACCTGAGGTGGGAGGCGCCGCAGCCGGCCCCCGCACGATCCGAGACCCTCGTCGCCGACGACTTCGGCACCTCCGTGGTCCAGGCCGAGCCCAGCTTCGTCACCCGGGCCGGGACCCGCGTGCTCGACCTGCCGCTCGAGCAGACGCTGCTGGGCGGGTACGCGACCGACGAGGACAGCCTGCGGCTGAACGTCTGGAGACCGTCGGAGGCGCCTCCTGCGCCCCTGCCCGTGCTCGTCTACCTGCACGGCGGCGCGTTCGTCGCCGGCTCGGGCGCGCTGCCTGCCTACGACGGGACGGCCCTGGCCGCCACCGGCCGAGCCGTCGTCGTCACGATCAACTACCGGCTCGGGGTGTTCGGGTTCTTGGACAGCACAGCCTTGGCCGGCGATGCCCTCGGCGGCGAGACCCCGGGCAACCAGGGCCTGCTCGACCAGCTCGCCGCCCTGCAGTGGGTGCACGACAACATCGGCGAGTTCGGCGGGGACCCGGGGCAGGTCACCGTCGCGGGGGAGTCGGCGGGCTCGGGATCCGCGTGCATCCTGGGCGTCTCGCCCCTGGCCACGGGCCTCGTGCACGGACTCATCGGCGAGAGCGGGGGGTGCCTGGGCAGCGCGGGCGACCGCGACGGGGGCGACCTCTACGACGACGCCGAGCACGCGCGCGAGGCTGCGCGCGGCCTGAGCGACGCACTCGGCGGGGCGACCCTGGCGGAGATGCGCGCGATGCCGGCCGAGCGCATCGCGAAGGCCGCGGCGGCCGAGGACCTCACGACGCACTGGTGGCCCGTCGTCGGCGACGCCGTGCTGCCCGACACCCCGTCGGCGATCTACGAGGCCGGGCAGCAGAACGACGTGCCGCTGCTGCTCGGCAGCAACGCCGACGAGACGTCCCTCGACCTGATCAGCGGGGTCGACTCGGACCCCGCGACGTGGGCTCGCGAGGCCCGCGACGAGTACGGGGACGACGCCGACGAGTTCCTCGAGCTGTACCCGGGAGGGGACGAGGAGGAGGTGGTCGAGTCGCGGATCCGGTCCGGCACCGACCAGTCCATGACCGCCCCGATGCGGAAGTGGGGCCTGACGGCTGCCGGTTCGGGCACGTCATCGGTGTATCCCTACTACTTCACGCGCGTTCCCCCGGACCCGGACCTCGAGCGCTTCGGCGCGTACCACGGGTCCGAGGTGATGTACGCGTACGGCAACCTCGGCGCCGACGGGGACATCGACTACACGACCGTCGACCGTCGCCTCGAGTCGGAGATGACGGGGTACTGGCTCGACTTCGTCACCCGCGGCGATCCGAACGGAGCCGACCGTGAACGGTGGCCGACCCTGCAGGAGGCGCCCGAGAGCGTCCTCGAGCTCGGTGACGTCACCTCCGTCACGTCGCGCCCGTCGGCGGAGGCGGTGGACTTCTGGCTGCGCCGAGAGGGGTGATGCCCTCGGACTGACGCCTTCGGGCGGACGACGCAGGGCCGCCACCGGTCTCGGTGACGGCCCTGCGGAGGAGCAGGGAGCCTGGCTCAGCCCCGGGCGACCTCGAGCGCGACGGAGCGCAGGAGCTCCGTGCCCTTCGAGATCGAGGAGGCGTCGTTCCCGGCGCCGCCGAACTCGAGGCCGACGCGGTCGCCGCCGTCGTCCGGAGCGACGGCCACCTCGGTGACGCCGGCCGCCTCCAGGCGCTCCACGACCTCGGCGGCGAACGCCGGCGCCTCGGGGTTGCTGCGGTCCAGCTCCCACGGCGGTGCCGGCTCGAGCGGTGCGCAGAACGCCTCTGCCTGCTCGCCGACCGCGGTCTCGGCCGCCGTCGCGGGCCGCGTCAGCGACGACGAGTCCGCGGTCTCCGTGGTCGTGGTGTCGGTCGTGGCGGCGGTGCCCGTCGCCGACTCCGTGCGGTCGGCGATGCACCGGAGGTACAGGTCGTTCGCCGGGTCGGCCGCGGCGAGGTAGGCGAGCGACTCCCTGGCGGGGGTGCCGTACTCCTGGATCGCCGACGTCGCCGCCGCGTCGACGGCCTTCGCGACCTCGTCCGCAGCGGCGCCGGTCGTCGTCGACGAGACCTCAGCGGAGGCGCGGGTCACGCCCGTCGCGGGAGCCTCGGCAGCCTGGGCGGACATCGAGAGACCCGCGACGGCGGCGCCTCCGAGGACGAGTGCGCCGCCGACGACGGCGCTGATCTTGGTGAGGGACATGTCGGTCCTTTCGGTGGGGGAGATCTCAGCGTCGGCCAGGAGTGTGAAGGACCTGTGCGCTCGCCGTGCCGGTTCGGTGAGAAGAGCCCTCGCAGGGAGATCACCGGGCTCACAGCCCCGTAGCGTGGCTCACGTGGCGCGGATAGTGGTGGCAGAGGACGACGAGCTCCAGGGGGAGCTGCTCCGGCGCTACCTCGAACGCGAGGGGCACGAGGTCGAGGTGGTCTCCGACGGCGTCCGCGCGCTCGAGAGCGTGAAGGACGGCCGCGCCTCCTTGTTGGTGCTCGACGTGATGCTGCCGGGCCTCGACGGCCTGCAGGTCAGCACCCGCCTCCGCGAGGAGGGGTCGGAGCTGCCGATCCTGATGGTCACCGCCCGCGTGGCGGAGAACGACCTGCTGCTCGGCCTCGACCACGGCGCGGACGACTACCTGACGAAGCCGTACAGCCCACGAGAGCTCCTCGCCCGGGTCCGGGCGCTGCTGCGGCGGAGCGCGCCGCAGCGCGTGGACGGCGTGCTCCGCGCCGGGGACGTCGCCCTCGACCCGGCGCGGCGCGAGACGCGGACCTCCGGCCGGCTCGTGGACCTCACGCGGGCCGAGTTCGACCTGCTGAGGGCGCTGATGTCGGCAGCGGGGAGCGTCCTCAGCCGGGGGCAGCTGCTGGTCGCCCTGCACGGTGACGGCCGCTTCATCACGGAGCGGACCATCGACGCCCACGTGAAGAACCTCAGGGCGAAGCTCGAGCTCGACCCGGAGGCGCCCTGCGGCATCGAGACCGTCTACGGCGTCGGATACCGCTTCTCGGCGACCGGGGAGACCGGTCCTCGTGCGTCGTAGCCTGCTCGTCCGCTTCCTCGCGATCGGCATCGTCATCGTGACCCTCTCGATCGCGGGCACGACGTGGATCGTCTCGACGGCGGTCACCCGCCGGGACGCCGTCCAGATCGACCGGGACGCCCGCACCGACCAGGACGTCGTGGCGGCGGTGCGGAGCTGGGCGGGCCGGGAGCAGAGCTGGGCCGACGTCGCGACCGAGCTCGACCGGCTCGGCGACCGGTTCGACCGGCGCCTCGTCCTCCTCGACGTCGACGGGCGGACCATCGGCGACACCGACGCGTCGCGGCCCGTGCCCCAGCTGCCCGGCACGCCGGTCGACCCGCTCTCCGAGACCTTCGCGGACACGCTGAGCCCGATCAGCACGACGGTCGCGGGCGCGATGGTGCTCGACGAGTCGCAGGCACGGTCGTCGCGTGCCGCGGCGGAGGCGGTCGCCGCCTGCGCAGGGCTGCCCTCGTCGTCGGTCTCGCTCTGGCCGAACGGCCGGGCGGTCGTCTCGGGTGCGTTCCCGCCCGGCTGCGAGACCGAGGCCTACACGGCACCGCACGGCCCCGAGCAGGCGGCCCTCGGCCTGCTCACCGCGCAGACCAACGAGTGCCTGGCCGCCCAGTCGATCACTCCCGTCAGTGCGGTCGAGCTCGACCTGGTGTCGCCGGGTGCCGCGCAGGGCATCTCGCTCCGCGTCGTCGGAGGCGACGAGGCGGTCCCCCTGGAGACGCTGCAGCGGACGAGGAGCTGCGTCACGAGGGCCTGGACGACGATCAACGAGGACCTCGTCCCGCCCCGCGCCTACCTGGTCACTTCGCCGGTCGACGGCGCCCGGCCGGCTCTGGACTCGTTGACGACCGACTCGCTCGCCCGGATCGCGGCGGTCGTCATCGGCCTCGTCGCGCTCAGCGGCGCCCTGGTGCTCGTCGCGAGCGGCCACGCGGTCCGTCGGATCCGTCGCCTGCAGCTCGTCACCGAAGGGCTCACGGCCGGGCAGCACACCGCGAGAGCACCGGAGTCGGGGCAGGACGAGATCTCGCGACTCGGCAGCGCGGTGAACGAGCTCGCCGACGGTCTCGAGCAGGCGCGGCAGCAACGCGACCAGCTGACGGCCGACATCGCCCACGACCTCAGGACCCCCCTGACGAACATCCGCGGCTGGGCCGAGGCCTGGGACGACGGGATCGTCTCGGACAAGGACGAGGTCGTCAGGGTCATCGGTCGTGAGGCCCAGCACCTCGAGCGCCTCATCGACGACCTGCGGACGGTCGCGTCGTCCGACGCGGGAGAGCTGAGGCTGCAGCCGCAGGAGGTCGACCTCGCGGCGTTGCTGCAGGAGGCCGTCGACGCGCGGCGGCTGCGGGGGCCGGTGGTCGAGTTCCGGGGGCCCCTCCGCGTGGTCGTCGTCGCGGATCCCGTGCTCCTGCGTCAGGTCGTGGGCAACCTGCTCGACAACGCTCTCGTCCACGGTCGCCCCCGCACGGTGGTCGTCAGCCTGTCGCCCGGGGACGGCGCGGTCCAGGTCGACGTCGAGGACGACGGGGTCGGCATCCACGAGGAGGACCTCGGGTCGGTGTTCGACCGCCTCTGGCGAGCGGACCGCTCACGCCGACGCGACGGGCCCGGGCACGGCCTCGGGCTGACCATCACGCGACGCATCGTCGAGCTGCACGGCGGGAGCATCGGCGTCGTGGCCGTGCAGCCGCACGGAGCGCGCTTCACGTTCCGCATCTCGTCGGGCGGCGGGCGGAACGTGGCGACCGCGTCGTCTGTGACCGCTGATCCGTGACCTGGGACGGTCAGACGGGCTTCATGGCCGAGACGACGACGACGACGACGACGTCGGAGCCGTAGCGTTCGTCAGCTTCGCGCTGCAGCGCTCCGTCATCGAACACGACGGTGATGTGGAGTCGTCCGGCGGACTCGACGGCGGAGAGGATCCCCCCATCTGATGTGGTGCCCTCGACGTAGTCCGTCAGGGCTCGATCGGCCTGCGGCGCCTTGGCCGGGTCGGCCGGTGGGAGAGAGGAAACGGGATCGGGATCGACCGCTGCCGTGGAGTCCACTGCGAGCGTCGGCGATCGGGTCAGGGTCAAGGCCTGGCCGTCCCATGTACCGACGACGTCGAAAACGCCCCACCTGACACCAGAGGCCGCCTGTTCTCCCGCAACGGTGGTCCAGTCCCACCCAACGACCTGGGGTCCGTCGCACGTCGGGGGATACGACTCCCCGACCAGGCCGAGGCACAGCACCGGCCCGTCCTCGCCGCCCCGGTCGAGGACCGTGGTGGTGGCCGCGAGCTCGTCGGGTGCGGTAGTCACGGTGGGTGCGGCCACTCTCGTCGGCGCGGGCGTCGGCGCAGGTGCGACACAGCCGGCCAGTGGCAGCAGGAGGACGACCGCGGTCGCCGTCCACATGTCCTTCGTCCTCATGACTCGATCATGGTGCCGCGGACCGCCGGCCCGCAGGTCGAGTTCGCCGGCCGTCTTCGGTGACGGTCGCGCCTCGTGGACATGATGGCCACCTCCTCGGATCCGACCGATGTGTCGAGGCGTCTGGCATCCTCAGACCATGAGCGACGAGACAGGCCTGCCGAGACCCCGCGCCGTCGAGGTGCGTGAGGTCGTCGAGCAGCGGTCGCCGTGGCCGTCGATCAGGGAGGTCGCGACCAACCTGGTGCTGGTCTTCGTCGGCGGCGCCCTGTTCTGGCTCGTCGTCGACCGTCTCGACAGCCCGATGTGGGTGGCCTTCGTCGTCGCCGCGGGCGTCTGGGTCGCGGGCACGGTGATCGAGCGCCTCCTCCGACGACGGCGTTCTGCCGGGGCGGTCGACGCAGACGAGTGACCTGCCGCTGACCGCCGTCGAGCGGAGCAGGCGCGAGCACGGCACGGGAAGGTGAAGGCGCGCAGAACACCCGGAAAGGGACGACATGCCCGGGGGCCCGAGGGCATGTCGTCCCTTTCGAGGCATCTCACCGAGAGGAGCGGACATGACCAGGAGCACCTGGGCGGAGGTGCCCCCCGCGGTGCGCCGTGCACTCGAGGAGGCGCTGGGCGACCAGGTCGAGGAGGCGGTGAGGCAGTCGGGAGGGTTCTCCTCCGGCAGCGCCGATCGGCTGGTGCTCCGCAGCGGACGGCGAGTCTTCGTGAAGTCGGTGAGCCGATCGCGCAACGCCGGCACCCACGAGCTGCACCGGCGGGAGGCGGCGGTCGTCCGGGGACTGCCCGCGTCGGTGTCGGCACCTCGAGTGGTCGCGACGGTCGAGGAGGAAGACTGGGTCGTCGTGGCGTTCGAGGACGTCGACGGCCGTCACCCCGGGCCGGACGACACGACGCTCGTGCTCGACGCGCTGGCCGACCTGCCCCGGATCACCGAGGCCTCGCTGCTGCCACGCCTCCCGGACGAGCTCACGCCAGACTCCACGAGCTGGGAACGCCTGAGCTCGGCCGGGGCGGCGGGAGAACTCGATCCCTGGACCACCTCGCACCTCGACCGGCTGCGCGACGCCTCGGCGCAGCTCCCGGGCGCAGCGGCGGGGGAGCACCTGGTGCACCTCGACTGCCGTGCCGACAACCTCCTCCTCGACGCCAGCTCGCGCGTGTGGCTGGTCGACTGGCCGTGGGCCTCGGTCGGCGCGCCGTGGTTCGACTCGGTGACCTACCTGCTCGACGTGCTCGTGCGCGACCCGCGCAGCGACGTGGAGGGGCACCTCCTGCACGACTCCCTGCGGGAGGTGCCGCCGGAGGCGGTCGACGCGGTCCTCGCCGGCCTCGCCGGTTCGTGGACGGAGGCGCTGCGGACGCCCGCACCGGCGGACATGCCGACCCTCCGGCAGTTCCAGCGGCGAGAGGCCGCGGCCGCCCTGGGCTGGCTGAGGCGGCGCTGGGCCTGAGGCTCGCCCGCGCGCACGGAAAAACCCCATCCCGCTCACGAAGCGGGATGGGGTTCCACCGGGATGCCGGCCCTACGAGGTACGGCGCAGCACCGGCGCGGTCGACACCGTGCGGGAGAGAGTTACTCGGTGGCGAC
>Ga0308167_1002286_pt1 | contig 18194 bp, 14 predicted proteins | sample PhyCR1_2_FD_202138 | JGI IMG/M metagenome (GOLD analysis project Ga0308167, IMG submission 202138) | Phyllosphere microbial communities from UC Gill Tract Community Farm, Albany, California, United States - DLSLRC.R1 | ecosystem: Host-associated > Plants > Phyllosphere > Unclassified | place... | reverse complement strand
CGTAGCGGATCTCGACGCGGTCCTCGCCGAGGTACTCCATGCCGAGCAAGTTGCCCCGGCGCTGCTGGCAGAGCTCCATGATGACGCCGACGTAGTCCTTCGGGGCGAGGATCGCCGCCTTGACCATCGGCTCGCTCACGCTGGCGATCTTGCCGCCGGGGAACTCGCTCGGGTTGGTGACGGTCACCGTCTGCTTGTCGTCGGTGGTGACCTCGTAGACGACGCTCGGCGCCGTGGTGATGAGGTCGAGGCCGAACTCGCGCTCGAGACGCTCGGTGATGATCTCGAGGTGCAGCAGCCCGAGGAACCCGCAGCGGAAACCGAAGCCGAGCGCGACGCTGGTCTCGGGCTCGTAGACGAGGGCCGCGTCGGACAGCTTCAGCTTGTCGAGGGCCTCGCGCAGGTCGGGGTAGTCGCTGCCGTCGATCGGGTACAGGCCCGAGTAGACCATCGGGAGGGGCTCGACGTAGCCGGCCAGCGCCTCGGTCGCGGGCTTGGCGGAGGTCGTCACGGTGTCGCCGACCTTGGAGAGCCGCACGTCTTTCACACCCGTGATCAGGTAGCCGACCTCGCCGACCGAGAGGCCCTGGCTCGGCGTCGGCTCGGGGGACGAGACGCCGATCTCGAGGATCTCGTGCGTCGACTTCGTCGACATCATCTGCACCTTCTCGCGCGGGTGCAGGGTGCCGTCGATCATGCGGATGTAGGTCACGACGCCGCGGTAGCTGTCGTAGACCGAGTCGAAGATCATCGCGCGCGGCGAGGCGTCGAAGTCGCCGGTGGGCGACGGGATGCGGTCGACGACGCGGTCGAGCAGCTCGGTGACGCCGATGCCCGTCTTGCCGCTGACGCGCAGGACGTCGGCGGGGTCGCCCCCGATCAGGCTCGCGAGCTCGGCCGCGTACTTCTCCGGGTCGGCCGCCGGTAGGTCGATCTTGTTGAGGACCGGGATGATCTCGAGGTCGTTCTCGAGCGCCAGGTAGAGGTTCGCCAGCGTCTGGGCCTCGATGCCCTGCGCCGCGTCGACGAGGAGGATCGCGCCCTCGCACGCCGCGAGCGACCGGCTGACCTCGTAGCTGAAGTCGACGTGGCCGGGCGTGTCGATCATGTTGAGGGCGAAGGTCTGGCCGTCGCGCTCCCAGGGCATGCGCACGGCCTGGCTCTTGATAGTGATGCCGCGCTCGCGCTCGATGTCCATGCGGTCGAGGTACTGGGCGCGCATCGCCCTGTCCTCGACGACGCCGGTGATGCCCAGCATGCGATCGGCGAGCGTCGACTTGCCGTGGTCGATGTGCGCGATGATGCAGAAGTTGCGGATGTGCTCGGGCGCGGTCTTCGCCGGCTCGAGTGCACGGGTTGCTAGGGGGCTCACACGGTCCTCAGGGGGTGGCGGGCGGTTGTCGCCTCGATTCTCCCACGTCGCGCTCGGGAACCGTGTCGGCAACTCCTGCTCTGCGCGCTGCACCGTCGCCGGGACGGCGCTGCCGGCGGCTCCCGGCGCACGCGACAGGAGTTGCCGACACGAGGCGCGGCCCCAGGGAGCGGGCGTGAGCTGCCGAGCAGGAGTCAGCTGACGAGCAGGAGTCAGCTGAAGTACTGGAACAGGCCGAGCAGGCCGATCGGGACCGCGGCCAGCAGCCCGACGACGAGGAGCACGACGCTGCCGAGCAGCATCACGGCCGACGAGATGATGCCGATCAGCGCCATCGTGCGGCCCTCGGGCTCGCGTCGGCGACCGAGGACGCCGAGGACGACGCCGACGATCGGCACGACGAAGGTGAAGCTCAGCGCCACCGACGCGATCCCGAGCACGAGGCTCGTGAGGCTCAGAGGCGAGTGCAGGCCGCCGACCGCCGCGGGGGCGGCAGGAGCGGCAGGGGCCGCGGTGTGCGCGGCGACGGTCGGGGTGGTCGGTGCGGTGTTCGTCATGCCTCGAGCCTACGAAGGAGGCGAAGCCCGCCTGAAGGGGGCAGACCCCCGGATCGAGGCGGGGGCGTCCCCGTCAGGCGACGGGTGCGGGGAGGGCCCGGAGCCCGCGCTCGATCACCTCGGGAGCCGCGGCGAGGCAGATCCGGATCCAGCCCTCGCCGGACCGGCCGAAGGCGCTGCCCGGGGCGACGGCGACCCGCTGCTCGAGCAGGAAGCGCTCGGCCCAGCCGGCGACGTCGCCCTGCGACGCGTGGCTCACGTCGATCCAGAGGTAGAAGGCGCCCTGCGGGTCGAGGTGGGCGATGCCGCGCTCGGCGAGCAGCGCCGTGGCGAGCTCGAGGTTCTGGCGGTAGTGCTCGCGGGCCTCGGACACCGGCCCGTGGTCGCCGGTGACGGCAGCGAGGGCCGCGTGCTGGTCGGGCTCGGCGACGCAGCTGACCATCGCCTCCTGGACCGTCCGCATCGTCGGGGCGAGACCACGCGGCGTCACCAGGTAGCCGACGCGCACGCCGGTCATGGCGTACGTCTTGCTCAGCGAGAACGCGCTGAAGACGCGGTCGTCGGCGTCGAGGGAGGCGATGCTGACGTGCGGCGTCCCGTAGGTGAAGTACTCGTAGACCTCGTCGCTGATCACCCAGAGGTCGTGCCGCGCGGCCAGGTCGAGCAGCCCCTGCAGCACCTCCCGCGGCCAGACGACCCCGAGGGGGTTGGACGGCGAGTTGACGATCACCGCCCTGGTGCGGTCGGTGACCGCCGCCTCGAGCTGCTCGAGATCGGGCAGGAAGCCGCGGGCGGGCGACAACGGGTACGAGACGGGGACGGCGTCGAGCATGTGGGCGTTCATGGAGAAGGTCGTGTAGCCGGGGTCGGGCACGAGCACCTCGTCGCCCGACGCGAGGACGAGCCCCATGGCCTGGTAGAGCGCCTGGGTGGCCCCGACCGTGACCCAGACCTGCTCCACGTCGACGTGCAGGTCGTTCTCGCGGGCCAGCTTGGCCACGAGGGCCTCGCGCAGGGGCGCGATGCCGCCGTTCGGCGTGTAGCCGGTGCGGTCCTCCGACCAGGCACGGCGGGCCGCGTCGCCGACGTGGTGCGGAACCGGCACGTCGGGCTCGCCGATGACCAGCATCGCGACGTCGTCCAGGCCGGCGGCGAGCTCGAAGACCCGACGGATCCCGGAGGCGGGGACGGACGCGATGTGCGGGGCGAGCCACGGCATGACGGCACCGTACTACGGGCGACACGCCCCTCCGCCGGGTCGCGTCGGCCGAGCCGGGACGCCCTATCATTGAGAGTCGGGCGACGTGCTGGTAACGTTGCCTGTTGGCTTGCGCGGAACGTCTGACGTGACGGATCGCGAACGCAGCCGAGAGCCGCTCCGGTGGCACCACCGGCGGCAGTCCGGGGAGAGCGCGATTCCTCCCGGTCGGCTCGCAGCACCACCTCACAGAACCGTCCCCCGGGCACGACGCCGCAACTCGGCGCCGCTCGCCCCGACACACGAAACAGGAAGTAGCGAACGTGGCGAACATCAAGTCGCAGATCAAGCGCATCGGCACCAACAAGAAGGCCCAGGACCGCAACAAGGCCGTCAAGAGCGAGCTGAAGACCGCCGTCCGCGCCGCGCGCGAGGCCATCGTCGCCGGCGACAAGGACAAGGCGACCGCGTCGCTGGCCCTCGCGTCGAAGAAGCTCGACAAGGCCGCCAGCAAGGGCGTCATCCACAAGAACCAGGCCGCGAACCGCAAGTCGTCTATCGCGAAGCAGGTCGGCTCTCTCTGAGCCTGACTCCCTGAGCGCACCGCGCTCGCTGCGAAGGGCCCCGTCTCGACCGAGACGGGGCCCTTCGCGTTCCTCAGGTCAGCAGATCAGCAGGTCAGCGACCGACGGTCCCCCGGGTGGCCACGGTCGTGACCATCCGCTCGAGCGCGTAGATCGCGTCGCGCTGGGCGCCCTTCACGGCGGCGTCGGTCTCGGCGAGCAGCTCGATGCAGCGCCCCAGGCCGTCCTCGCTCCAGCCGCGGACGTCGCGCTGAGCTCGTTCGACCTGCCACGGCGCCATACCGAGGCGCGACGCGAGCTGGCCGGACGGGCCGTAGACGCCCTGCACCTTCGCCATGGTGCGGATCTTCATCGCGAAGGCCGCCACGACGGGGACAGGGTCGGCACCCGACGAGAGGGCGTGCCGCAGCAGCACGAGCGCCTCGCCCTGGCGCCCCGCGATGGCCGCGTCCGCGACCTTGAAGGCGTTCGTCTCGACCCTGCCGGCGTAGTACTTCTCGACCGTCGCCTCCGTGATCTCGTCCGCCGCGTCGGAGATCAGCTGCTGGCAGGCGCTGGCGAGTTCGGCGAGGTCGTCCGAGAACGCCGTCACGAGCGCGCGGAGTGCGCCGCTCGACACACGTCGCCGCGCCGACCGGAACTCGCCCGCGGCGAAGTCGTGCTTCTCCGTGTCCTTCTTGAGCTCGGCACAGACGACCTCGACGCCGCCGCCGACGCCCGCGCGGATCGTGTCGAGCAGCTTCTTGCCGCGCACTCCCCCGCCGTGCCGCAGCACGAGGTAGGTGTCGTCGGCCGGCGACTCGAGGTAGCGGAGCGTCTCGGCGAGGAACGCGTCGGTGCACTTCTCGACCGAGACCACGCGCAGGAGGCGCGGCTCGGCGAACAGGGACGGGCTCGCGAGCGTGATGAGCTCGCCGGGCTGGTAGTGGTCGGCCTCGAGGTCGTGGACCTCGAGGCTCGGGTCCTCGGCGACGAGCTGGTCGCGGAGCTGCCGGACGGCGCGCTCGGCGAGGAACTGCTCGGGCCCGCTGACGAGGACGACCGGTGCGGGGCGGATCGCGTGCCAGGGGACCTGGTCGACGGCGACGCTCGCCTTCTTGATCGGCTTGCCGGTGGTTCTCGCGGCCACGGTCCTCCTCGGTCGAGGACGCCTCGGGCGCCCGGCTCCCAGCGTAACGGCCTCCCCCGACGCCGACGCCGACGCCGCTGGCGTCCAGGCCCCCGCGGCCCCCGAGACCGACGGGTCGGCGGACGGCGCGGGGCGCGCGGCGGCGTGTCGGCGCCAGAGCCGCAATCCGCCCGCGTCGTCGACGACGACCGCGGCGTCGCCGTCGAGATCGGTCCTCGTGACCTCGGCGCCCGCCTCCTCGACCATGTCGAGGGCCTCTCGTCGCGGGTGCCCGTAGCTGTTGTCGGCGCCGGCCCCGACGAGCCCGACGGAGGCCCGGGCGGCCGCGTAGAGACCCGCGTGCTGGTCGGCGGATCCGTGGTGGGACACCTTCACGACGTCGACGCCCGAGAAGGCCTCGCCCGACGACGAGAGGAGGCGACGCTGCGGCGCCTCGGCGAGGTCGCCGAGGTCGAGGAGCGACAGGCAGCCCGTCCGGCAGCCGGGCAGGGGCCGCCACAGGGTGACGACGCTCGCGTCGTTGCCCGCCGCGTCCGTCCGCACCGGCCAGAGCACCGACCAGCTGAGCTCGCCGAGGACTCCCCCCACGCCGACCGCGACCTCGACGACCTCCGCGCCGCCGCCCGCCAGGTCGTCGACGATGCGCTCGTCGTCGGGGCTCGCCGTCGGCCCGACCAGGGCGCGGCCCACTCGTCCCGTGACCACGTCGACGGCTCCGACGTGGTCCGCGTCGAAGTGCGTGAGCACGAGGAGGTCGATCCGGTCGACCCCGAACCGCCGGAGACAGCCGCCGAGCGCGGCCTCGTCGTCGCCCACGTCGACCAGGGCCACCTGGCCCGCGCTCCGGACGAAGACCGCGTCGCCCTGCCCGACGTCGCACTGCGCGATCGTCCAGTCGGCGGGGACGGCGCTGCGCTCCCCCGTGCGGACGCCCGCGACCACGCCGCCCCCCACCACGAGCCCACCCGTGAGCAGGAGGGCCACGACCCGCCGCAGCCGCCCGCCCGACCGGGCGAGCACCGCCCCGGCGACGAGGACGGTGAGCCCCGCCAGGAGCACGACGCCCGTCGCCCCTCGGGGCCACTCCACCCGGGCGAACGGCCAGGACGCGACGGAGCGGGCCACGGCGCCGATCCACGTGGCCGGCACCCACGCGGCCCGTGCGACGAGCTCGGCGAAGCCCGGTGCCCAGGAGGCGGTGACGCACACGACGAGGCCGCCCACGGTCGCCAGGGGCGCAGCCGGCTCGGCCAGCACGTTCGCGACGACGCCGTGCACGGCCACCCGGGGGTCGAGGAGCAGCAGCACCGGCTGGCACGCGAGCTGCGCGGCGACGGGCACGGCCAGCACGGCCGCCACCGGCCGCGGCAGGAACCGGGCGAACGCGTCGGCGAGGGGCGCCGCCAGCACCACGAGACCCGCCGTGGCGAGCACCGAGAGGGCGAAGCCGAGGTCGCGAGCCAGCCAGGGGTCGACGAGGAGCAGGCCCGAGACCGCCAGCGAGACGACGGGCAGTCCCGACACGGGCCGGCCCGCCGCGAGGTGGCCGAGCACGACCAGCGCCATGACCGAGGCGCGGACGATGCTGGGCTCGGGGGTGACGAGCGCGAGGAACGCGAGGAGCAGGACCGCCGCGAGCAGGAGGCGCGCCAGCCGCGGCGCTCCGAGGGCGCCGCCGACGAGCATGACGAGGGCGACCAGGACAGCGCAGTTCGACCCGGAGACGGCCGTCAGGTGCGACAGGGAGGACGCCTTCATGGCCTCGTCGAGCTCGTCGTCGACGGCGGACGTGTCGCCGACGGCGAGCCCGGGCAGGAGGCTGCCGCCGTCGCCCGGCAGCTCCGAAGTCACGTCGCGGAAGTCGGAGCGCACCGAGTCGGCGAGGCCCGCCGCCCCGGACGGAGGCGCCCCCGCGACGACCTGGCCGCGCACGGCCGCGACGAAGGCGACGTCGTCGCCCGGCTCGACGGGGAGGACCGAGACGCGGGCGGACAGCTCCTGCCCCACCTCGACCGTCGACCCCTCCGCGACCCGCGGCCCGAGGAGGAGGAACGACGCCCGACCTCGCCACACGACCTCGTCGGCCACGACGACCTCGCGCACCGTCACCTGCACGGCTCGCGTGCCCGACGCCACCCGGCCCCTCGCCGTGCCGTGCAGCTCGGCGGAGTGGCCCGACAGGGCGACGAGCGCCTCCGGGTAGCGGACCTGCTGCCGGGCGGCCGCACCCGCCAGCACGAGCCCCGCGACGAGCGCCACGAGCGCGACCAGTGCGGCAGCGGGGACGGCGCGGGACCCCGGCGACCCCGAGGCCGGGGGCCTACCTGACCCCGTCGGCGACGGCGACGGCACACCCGACGCCGAGGGCCGTGCGCGTCGAGCCCGTCGCCCGGCCACGACGGCGAGGACCAGGGCCGCGGCCCCGACGAGGAGGAGCAGGACGCTCACCGCGACGTGCAGGTCGGGCCTCGGCAGGACCGCGACGAGCACGGCCCAGGACGAGCCCGCCGGCGCCGCCCAGCGGACGTCGACCTGCGTCGGCGCCCTCACACGGTGACCAACGGGGAGAGCTTGGCGAGGGTCTTCTCCCCGATGCCGCTGACGCCCAGCAGGTCGTCCACCGACCGGAACGCGCCGTTCTGCCGCCGCCACTCGAGGATCGCCGCCGAGGTCGCGGGCCCTACCCCGGGGAGCGTCTCGAGCGCGGCGGCGTCGGCCGAGTTGAGGTCGACGAGACCTGCCCCCGGCCCGGACCCGCCGCCGCCCACCGCGGAGCCCGCACCTGCACCCGCACCCGCGCCCGCGCCGGCCCCGCTGCCAGGCCCGGCCGCGCCCGCCTCGCCCACCGCCGGCACGTACAGCTGCTCGCCGTCGACGAGGGGCCGGGCCAGGTTGACCGCCCCCTGCTCCGCGTCGACGGCGAAGCCCCCTGCCGCCGCGACGACGTCGACCACGCGTGCCCCCGACGCGAGCTCGTAGAGACCCGGCAGCGCGACCCTGCCGTGCACGTGCACGAAGACGGGCGAGCCGGCTGCACCGGGCTCCCCCGACGAGTCGGCCGCGCCCGGCGACCCGCCGGCGGGCGTCGGCCGTGACGTGATCGCGGTCTCGCCCGCGCCTCCTCGGGTCGCCGTCGCCGAGACCGCGACGGTGACCGCGAGCACCGCCAGCACGAGCACGACCACGGCCCCGACGCCGAGGCGCCAGCGCGGCCCGCGGGGGGCCGCTGGGTCGGGCGCGGAGCGGAAGTCGACGACCATCCCCCGACCGTAGGAGGAGCGGCCCAGCACCCGCAGACGACGACGGCCGCCCTGGGGAACCAGGACGGCCGGTCGGCGACGGGGAGGAGCGAGTCGGCTACTTCACCGCGATGGCGACGAGCCGCGGCGCCCGCACGACGACGTTCACGATCTGCTTGTCGCCGACCGCGCGCTGCACCGCGGCGGAGTCGCGGGCCAGCGCCTCGAGCTCGTCGGACGTGATCTTGGGCGAGACCTCGAGACGGTCGCGGACCTTGCCGTTCACCTGCACGACGGCCGTGACGCTGGTCTCGACGAGCAGGGTCGGGTCGGCCCGGCGCCAGCCGAAGTGGGCGACGCCGACGCCGTCGTAGCCGAGCAGCTCCCACATCTCGGACGCCGTGTAGGGCGCGAAGAGCGAGAGGCCGAGGGCCACCGTCTCCGTCGCCTCGCGGACCGCGGGGTCCGCGGCGCCGGCGCCGCTGTCGATCGTCTTGCGGACGGCGTTGACGAGCTCCATCAGGCGGGCGACGACGACGTTGTACTTGAACGCCTCGCTCAGCCCGGGGGCCTCGGCGAGGAACCGGTGGGTGACCCGGCGCAGAGCCTGGTCGCCCTCGGCCCACACCACGTCGCGCGGGCTGTCGACGTCGGTCGCCAGCCGGAACGCCCTCGCGAGGAACTTCGCGGACCCGGCCGGCGAGACGTCGGCCCAGTCGATGTCGTCCTCGGGCGGGCCGGCGAACGCCATCGTCAGGCGGATCGCGTCGACGCCGTGCTTCGCGATCTCGTCGGACAGGCTGACGACGTTGCCCTTGCTCTTGCTCATCTTCGCGCCGTCCTGCAGCACCATGCCCTGGTTCAGCAGCGCGCTGAACGGCTCGGTGAAGTCGACGTGGCCGAGGTCGAAGAGCACCTTGGTGATGAAGCGCGCGTAGAGCAGGTGCAGGATGGCGTGCTCGACGCCGCCCACGTACTGGTCGACGGGGGCCCACTTGCTCGCCTGGGCCGGGTCGAAGGCCCTCTCGGAGTCGGTCGGGTCGAGGAACCGCAGGAAGTACCACGAGCTGTCGACGAAGGTGTCCATCGTGTCGGCGTCGCGTCGTGCCGGCGAACCGTCGCGGGGGTCGGGCACGTTCACCCAGTCGGTGGCAGCGCCCAGGGGCGAGCTGCCCTTGGGCTTGAGGTCGAGGCCCTCGGTCGAGGGCAGCAGCACGGGCAGCTGGTCGACGGGCACGGGCACCTCGACGCCGTCGGCGCCGTGCACGATCGGGATCGGCGTGCCCCAGAAGCGCTGACGCGAGATGAGCCAGTCGCGCAGGCGGTAGGTCTTCGCGGCCCCGCCGGAACCCGACTGCTCGAGCAGCTCGATCACGCGCTTGATCGCGTTCGACTTGCTCAGGCCCGTGAGCGGCCCCGAGTTCATCAGCCGGCCCTCGCCGGTCAGGGCGACTCCGGTCGACGCCGGGTCGAGGTCGGGCAGGTCGTCGGGCAGGATCGCCTGGCCGTCCTCGTCCAGCTGCAGCTTGGGGATGACGCCCGTGACGGGCGCGTTGGTGTCGACGACGACGCGGACCGGCAGGTCGTACTTGCGGGCGAAGTCGAGGTCGCGCTGGTCGTGCGCGGGCACGGCCATGACGGCGCCGTGGCCGTAGTCGGCGAGCACGTAGTCCGCGGCCCAGACGGGCATCGGGTCGCCCGTGACCGGGTTCACCGCGACGCGCCCGAGGGGCACTCCGGTCTTCGGACGCTCGCTCGACTGGCGCTCGATCTCGGTCGCCTTCTGCACCTCGACCAGATAGGAGGCGAAGGTCTCCTTGACGTCGTCGGTCGCGTCGGCGACGAGCTCGGCCGCGAGGTCGGAGTCGGGCGCGACGACCATGAAGGTGGCGCCCCAGAGCGTGTCGGGACGGGTCGTGAAGACCGTGACCCGCTCCTCCCTGCCCTCGATCTCGAAGTGCACGTCGGCACCGATCGACCGGCCGATCCAGTTGCGCTGCATGTTCAGCACCTTGGTCGGCCAGTGGCCCTCGAGCTGGTTGAGGTCGTCGAGCAGGCGGTCGGCGTAGTCGGTGATCTTGAAGTACCACTGCGTCAGCTTCTTCTTGACGACGACGGCGCCCGAGCGGTCGGACGTGCCGTCGGCGAGGACCTGCTCGTTCGCGAGCACGGTCTGGTCGACCGGGTCCCAGTTGACCCAGCTGTCCTTGCGGTACGCGAGGCCCTTGTCGTACATCTGGAGGAACAGCCACTGGTTCCACTTGTAGTACTCGGGGTCGCTCGTGTGCAGCACGCGGTCCCAGTCGAACGACGGCGCGTAGAGCTTCATGCTCTGCTTCTGCTGCTCGATGTTCGCGTAGGTCCACTCGCGGGGGTCGACCCCGCGCTTGATGGCCGCGTTCTCGGCGGGCAGGCCGAAGCTGTCCCAGCCGATCGGGTGCAGCACGTTGAAGCCCTGCTGGCGCCAGTAGCGCGTGACCATGTCGCCGAGCGCGTACTGCTCGGCGTGCCCCATGTGCAGGTCGCCCGAGGGGTACGGGAACATGTCGAGGATGTACTTGCGCGGCCGCACGTCGTCCGGGTCGACGGCGAAGGGCTTCGCCTCCTCCCAGATCGCCTGCCACTTCCGCTGCAGGCGGGCGGGGTCGTAGGCGCGCTCCGTCTCGCCCTCGGCGGGGGCCGGGGTCTCGGACGCCGGGGTGGTGGACGCCTGGTCGGCGGACGGTGTCGTGTCGTGCTCGTGGGCCACGGGACTCTCAATCGCTGCGGTGGGGAGGCGGACGGCCCGAGGGCGCCCTGAGGGGCGCACGCGCGGGGCGGTCCGTCGTCCAGGGTAGCGGGCCGACCGTCTCGTCAGGGCACGGGACGCGTCGGCACGGCGGGAGCCGAGGAGGCGCCCTCCGCGACCGCGTCGAGGGCGCGCAGCAGGGCGGCCGACTTCAGCCGCACCTCCTCGAGCTCGACGGACGGCACCGACGACGCGGTGATGCCTCCCCCGGCGCCGACGCTCGCGTGGCCGGGCCGTCGCGACGTCGCGCGCTCGACGACGATCGACCGGATGGCCATGGCGAGCGAGGCGGAGCCGTCCAGGCCGAGGTGACCCACGACCCCCGAGTAGACGCCGCGCGGTCGCCCTTCCCAGGCGGCGAGCAGCTGCACGGCCCGGCGCTTCGGCGCGCCGGTCATCGAGCCCGCGGGGAAGGCCGTCTCCACGACGTCGAGGGCGGTGCGCCCCGGGGCCAGGACGGCCGTCACCGTGCTCACGAGCTGGTGCACGTGGCGGTAGGACCGCACGGCGAACAGCTCGGCCACCGCGACGGTGCCGGGCGACGCGACGCGGGTGAGGTCGTTCCGCACGAGGTCGACGATCATCAGGTTCTCGGCGAGCTCCTTCTCGTCGGCGCCGAGCTCGGCGGCGGCGCGGGCGTCGAGCGCCGGGTCCGCCGACCGCGGTCGAGTCCCCTTGATCGGGGACGACGAGACCGCCCCGTGCGCGTCGACCCGCAGGAACGACTCGGGCGACGCCCCGAGGACCGACGTGGCCCCGATCCGCACGAAGGAGGCGTGCGGGGCCGGAGAGGACCGGCGCAGCCTCCGGTAGACGGCCAGGTCGTCCACGTCGCCCTCGACCGTGGTCGTCGTCGTGAGGCAGAGCACGTAGGCGTCGCCCGCCGTGATGGCCTGCTGGCAGCGCTCGACGAGCGCGAGGTAGGCGTCGTCGTCGTGCTGACGCACGGCGGGGCGTGACGGCGCCGTGGGCTCGACCGGGTGCCCGGCGTCGCCCTCGGGGACGTCGCGCCAGGCCGCTGCGACGGCCGACAGCCAGCGGTCGTCGCCCAGGACCACCGCCTCCACCGTCCTGTCGCCGTGGTCGAAGACCAGCGCGCGGTCGGTCAGCAACAGCGCGAGGTCGGTGGGGGCGTCGGGGTCGGGCACGAGGCCGGTCGTGACCGAGGGAGGCGCGCCCCGGCCCACGCCGACGGTCGCGTCGCGGTCGAGGAGCCAGGTCCCGACGCCGTAGCCGAGCCAGCCGGCGGGTCCGAGCGGATCGGCGTCGCCTCGGGGACCGGCGAGGACGGCCCGGAGCTCGCTCCACGCCGCGGCCAGGTCGTCGGGGCCCGTCGCCGTCAGCGCCGGGCCCCAGGCGACGACCGAGCGCCCCGACGTGGCACCGGGGCCCGCGTCGGTCCAGACGACGTCGCCGGTGCGGGCGAGGGCGAGCACGACGACCTCCGGGTCGCGCCACGCGAGCGGACGACGGTGGACCGGGAGGCGCATACCCTGAGTGTATGAGCCCCGGCGAGACCCTCCTGTGGCGCGGGGGCGAGCTCGCGTCGTCGCCCGCGGAGTCGACGGCACCGGCGGCGTCGCCCCCCGACGTGCTCGTCGCCGACTCGTGGCTCGTGCTCGGCGGCGCCGTCCGCGCCCTCGACGTGCACCGCGACCGCTTCACGTCGTCCGTGGCGGCCACGGGCCTGGTCGCCGACGACGACGTCGAGGCCTTCTGGGGCGCGGTCGTCGACCGCCTGCCGCGGGACGGCGCCTGGTTCCCCCGCGTCGAGCTGGTCCGCGACCATGCCGCCGGGGCACCCGAACTGAGGGCCCGGCTGCGGACCGCTCCCGACCGCACGAGGTCGGTGCGGGTGGCCACCGCGGGCCGCGACCCCCGCACGTCGCCCCTCGTCAAGGGCCCCGACCTGGCCGCCCTCGGGGACGTCCGGGTGGAGGCCGCTTCTCGCGGCGCGGAGGAGGCGGTGATCCTCTCCCCCGAGGGCCACGTCGTCGAGGGCGCGTGGAGCTCGTTCGTCTGGTGGCGCGGCGACTCGCTCTGCACGCCGGCCGACGATCTGCCCCGCCTGCCCGGGGTGACCTCGCGCACCGTGCTCACCCTCGCCGCCGTGCTCGGCGTCGACGTGCTGCACGACCGGACGACGCCGGCGGAGCTCGACGGCGCCGAGATCTGGTCGCTCAGCGCGCTGCACGGCGTCCGCATCGTCTCCGGGTGGGTCGACGGCCCCTCGCCGGCGGAGCAGCCGGGGCGGCTCGCCACGTGGCAGGCCCGCCTCGACGCCCTGCGCCGTCCGCTCCCCGCGACGTCCTGACCGACGTGCGGGACCAGGGGGCTCCCGGCCGCCGGTGAATAGGATCACCCGGGTGGACGACGTGCTGACAGGACTCCTCGACCTCGTGCAGTCGGTCGACCCGCTCCTCCGGACCCTGCTCGCCGGGCTCGCCATGGTGCTGGAGACGAGCGCGCTGCTCGGGCTGCTCGTGCCCGGGGACACCGTGGCCGTGGTGTCCGCGACCGCGGTGGTCGGCCCGGTCGAGTTCGCCTCGCTCGTCGTCGCCCTCGTGCTCGGCGCGCTCACCGGCGAGAGCATCGGCTTCGCGCTCGGGCGGCACTTCGGCCCGGCCATCCGGCGCAGCCGTCTGGGCCGGCGCCTCGGCGAGCACAACTGGGTCAGGGCCGAGAACTACCTCGCCCGACGCGGCGGCATCGCCGTCTTCGTCTCGCGCTTCCTGCCCGTGCTGCACTCGCTCATCCCCCTGACCGTGGGCACGAGCCCGATGCGCTACCGCACCTTCCTGGCCTGGACGACGCCGGCCTGCCTCCTCTGGGCGACGGCGTACGTGTCGGTGGGCGCGGCCGCCGCCGGCAGCTACCGAGAGCTCGCCGACCGGCTGCACGGCGCTGGCTACGTCTTCGTCGGCATCGTGGTCGCGTTCGCCGTGCTCGTGCTGCTCGTCAAGCGGCTCGTGCACCGGCGCGAGGAGAAGCACATGGCCCACCCGGACGACGACGCCGTCTGACGACGGAGGGGCCGGCACGTGCGTGCCGGCCCCTCCTCTGCTCCTCGTTGGTCAGCCGACGAGACCCTTGCTCTCGAGGAAGTCCTTGGCGATGGTGCCCTCGGACTCCTTGTCGGTCTGGCTCTTCGAGTTCATCTCCTGCAGGTCGGCCGAGGTCAGCGCCGCGTCGACCGCGTCGATGATGTCCTGGGCGCCCTGGTCGACCTTGTCCGAGACGATCGGCACCACGTTCTGCGGCAGGATCATGTTCTCGGGGTCGTCGAGGGTGACGAAGTCGTTCTCGACGATCAGCGGGCTGGCCGAGTAGAGGTCTGCGATCTGGACGCTGCCGTCCGACAGCGCCTTGGCCGTCAGCGGGCCGCCTCCGTCGTCGATCGGGGTCGAGGTGACGTCGACGCCGTAGATGCTCTTCAGGCCGGGAGGGCCGTAGGGACGGTCGACGTTCTCGGGCGGGGCGCCGAGCGCGATCGAGCCGGAGTAGTCCTTGAGGTCGGCCAGGCTCGTGATGCCGTTCTCCTCGGAGAACTCCTTGGTCACGTTGTAGCTGTCCTGGTCCGTCGCCTCGGCGGCGGTGAGGCTGGTGAGGCCGTCGGGCAGGGCGTCGGCGAGGGCCGACTCGACCTCCTCGGGCGTCTTGGCCGTCGTCTCCGCGTCGTAGAACTGCAGCAGGTTGCCGGAGTACTCGGGGAACACGTCGATGCTGCCGCCCTCGAGCTCGGGCAGGTACACCTCGCGCTGGCCGATGTCGTACTGACGGTCGACCGTGTAGCCGCCATCCTCGAGCGCCTGGGCGTAGAGCTCGGCGATGATCTTGTTCGAGTAGTACTGCTGCGAACCGATCACGAGGGCGTCGGAGGACGACGCCGTGTCGTCGGAGCCGCTGCTGAGGGGGTCGCTCGACGAGCACCCTGCCAGGGCCACCACGGCCCCGATCGCGACTGCGCCGAGAACGGTGAGCCGGCCTTTCTTCGCTGTGTTGTTCACTGTGTTCCTTCCTGGAGGGGTGTTGCGGTGCCCGGGGCGCGTCGGGCGACGCGCGCGCGGGAGTCGGTGGGGCGCCCGGCGGTGACGCCGGCCGGGACGACGAGTCGCTGGACGACGGAGAAGACGACCTCGAGGGCCACGGCGAGGACGATCACGAGGATCGAGCCGGCCAGCATCGTGCCGTAGTCGTTGGCGCGCAGGCCGGTGATGATGTAGCTGCCGAGGCCGCCGGACCCGACGATGGTCGCGAGCGTCGCGGTCGCGACGACCTGGAGCACCGCCGAGCGGATCCCGCCGATCAGCAGCGGCAGCCCGAGGGGCACCTCGACGCGCGTGACGATCTGCCACTCGGTCATGCCGACGGCGCGGGCGGCGTCGACGGTGGAGCGGTCGACGGCCTCGAACCCCGCGTAGGCGCCGGCGAGCACCGAGGGGATCGCGAGGATGACGAACGCGATCATCGGGGCCGTGAGGCCGATGCCGACCCAGCCGGCGATGAGCGTGATGACGCCGAAGGTGGGCAGCGCCCGGGCTCCCCCCGAGACCGCGACCGCGACCGCGCGCCCCCGACCGGTGTGGCCGATGGCGAAGCCGACGGGGATCGCGATGATCGACGCCAGGGCGACCGCCACGACGGAGTACCAGAGGTGCTCGCCGAGGCGGGCGGGGATGCCGTTCGGGCCGACCCAGCTGCTGCCGTCGCCGATGAAGGCGAAGGCCTCCACGAAGAAGTTCACGAGCGCACCGCCTCTCGACGAGGCGACCGGGACGAGGAAGCGCCGGTCTCGGACGAGCGCCGCGACGAGCGCCGCGACGACCGCCGCGAGGAGGCGCGGCGCGGCCTGCCGGGACGGCTCCACGGCATCAGCGCGCGGCCGAGGAGGACGAGCAGCCCGTCGAGCACGAGCGCCATGACGATGGTGATCACGATGCCCGCGAGGATCTCCTCGGGGATGTCCCGCTGGAAGCCGTCGATGAAGAGCAGCCCGAGGCCGTTGACGCCCAGCACGCCGCCGACGGTGGCGAGGCTGACCGTGCTGACGACCACGACCCGGAGGCCGGCGAGCATGACGGGGCCTGCCAGGGGGAACTCGACGCGCCAGAAGCGCTGCCAGCTCGAGTAGCCCACGGCCGTGGCCGACTGGCGCACGTCGACCTCGACGGCGCCCAGGGCGTCGGCGACCGAGCGGACCATCAGCGCGACCCCGTAGAGCGTCAGCCCGATCACGATGTTTACGGGGCTCCGGAGCGACGTGCCGACGAGGGCGGGGAGCGCGACGAAGAGGGGCAGCGACGGGATCGCGTAGAACAGGCCGGCGACCGTGAGGATGCCGCGGGACACGCGGTAGCGGTTCGCGAGCCAGCCGATCGGCAGCGAGATGACGAAGGCGAGGACTACCGGAGGCACGCTGAGCGCGAGGTGCACCAGCGTCTTGTCCCAGATGTAGTCGGCGTTCGACCAGATCCAGTTCACGACGCGTGCCCACCCTGCGCCGGGGCACCCGGAGCCTGGACGGCACCGGCCTCGCTCGGGGGCGCGTGCCTCGCGCCCGGCACGGAGCCGGGCGCGGTCAGCACACCGGTCGCACGGCCCTCGTCGTCGACGACGACCTGACCAGTGGCGGTCTGCTCGATGTGCAGGGCCCGCTTGCCCCGGTTGGAGCCGACGAAGTCGGCCACGAAGTCGCTGGCCGGGTCGGAGAGGATCTCGGCGGGCGAGCCCTTCTGCGCGATCTTGCCGCCCTTCTCGAGGATGACGACCTGGTCGCCCAGCAGGAAGGCCTCGTCGATGTCGTGCGTGACGAACACGACCGTCTTGTCGAGGTCGCGCTGCAGCCGGACGAGCTCACGCTGCAGGTCGGCCCGGACGAGCGGGTCGACGGCGCCGAAGGGCTCGTCCATCAGCAGGATGTTCGGGTCGACGGCGAGGCCCCTGGCGACGCCGACGCGCTGCTGCTGGCCGCCGCTGAGCTGGCTCGGCCAGCGGTCGGCGAGGGAGCGGTCGAGCCCGACCGTGTCCATCAGCTCCAGGGCCCGGCTCCGCGCCTCCTTCTTGGAGACGCCCTTGAGCACGGGGACGGTCGCGATGTTGTCGACGACCCGCCGGTGCGGCAGCAAGCCCGAGTTCTGCATCACGTAGCCGATGCTGCGGCGGAGGCCCACGGGCTCGAGGCCGCCGATCTCGTCGCCGTCGATCTCGATCGACCCGCTGGTCGGGTCGACCATGCGGTTGATCATCCTGAGGATGGTGGTCTTGCCGCAGCCGCTCGACCCGACGAAGACGGTGGTCTCGCGTGACGGGATGACGAGGCTGAAGTCGTCGACGGCGAGGGTGCCGTCGGGGTACTGCTTGGTCACCGAGGTGAACTCGATCATGGGTGGCTCATTCCTCGTGGGCAGCACGAATCGACACTTGCCAGTCCCGACACTGAACCACACGACGACGGATGAGGGCCGTCCCTGCCTCGTCCGTTTCGCAGAGCGGACCGTGCGGGGCCCTGCGACGCGTCAGGCGAGGGTGAGGTGCGCCTCGAGGTAGGACTTCGACACGCGACGGCACTCGTCCACGAAGCGCGCGTCGCCGTCGCCGCCGGCGAGGAACGCCCGCGCGAGGAGCGAGACGCCGATCTCGACCACGACCTGGACGGCGAGCTCGGAGTCGGCGTCGCGGACGACGCCGAAGCGCTGCTCGAACATCCCGAGCACGGCCTCGGCGAAGGGGCTGAGCGAGGAGGTGGCCTGCGGCGAGCCCGCGTCGGGAGCGTCGCTGAAGCGGATGGCCCGGAAGCCGGGCTCGTTCCGGTAGAGCTCGACCTTGGAGTCGATCACGATGTCGACGGCGCCGCGCCAGTCGGCAGCTCCGTCTGCGTCGAGGGTGTCGGCCACCCGGTTCGTCAGGCGCTGCACGCAGCGCAGCGCGAGGGCGTCGACGACCGCGATGCGGTCGGGGAAGTACCGGTAGACCGTGCCGATGGAGGCGCCGGCCCGCTCGGCCACCATCGCCGTCGTCAGGCGCTCGTAGCCGATCTCGTCGATGATCGCGGCGGCGGCGTCGAGGAGGCCGGTGAGCCGCGCGGAGCTGCGAGCCTGCACGGGCTCGTTCCTGAGCAGCGACGAACCCCCGGGCAGTGCGTCGTGGACGTCGGTGACGAGCAAGGGGTTCTCCTTCGTGCGGCGTCGCCGGGGCGACGTGGTGCGTGCGGTGCGGTCCGTGACCGGCGGGTCAGGGTCCTGAGGGGGGCGTCAGGGCGACCTCGTCGACCGATGTCGGTCGCAGCCGGGAGAATGGTGCGCATGTGCGGACGATTCGTGATGGCGCG
>Ga0308167_1002284_pt1 | contig 18202 bp, 14 predicted proteins | sample PhyCR1_2_FD_202138 | JGI IMG/M metagenome (GOLD analysis project Ga0308167, IMG submission 202138) | Phyllosphere microbial communities from UC Gill Tract Community Farm, Albany, California, United States - DLSLRC.R1 | ecosystem: Host-associated > Plants > Phyllosphere > Unclassified | place... | reverse complement strand
GCGTCAAACTCCCCGGAGTCGGCGTGCTGCACAGCTTCTACACCGACGACGGTGGCAAGTGCGGTGTCATCACGCACCGGTCGGGTCACTCCGACCTCATCTCCTTCGCCGACGTCTCGGACGGCGCGGACAAGTCGGAGAAGGTGTCGCTGCGCCTCAGTGAGGACGAAGCACACACCCTCGCCGAGCTGCTCGGCGGTACCCGGATCACCGAGGGCCTCGACAAGCTCGACGAGATCCCCGGCCTGTCGATCGACTGGTTCTCGGTGGACTACGACGACGCGATCGCCGGCAAGCCCCTCGGCGACCTGCACGACTCCGGCTTCATCGGCCTGACCGTCGTCGCCGTGGTCCGTGGCGACAGCGCCAACCCGGCCCCGTCGCCGGACTTCGTCGTGTTCCCGGGCGACACCATCGTCGTCGCCGGTTCACCGGAGAAGGTGGCGAAGGCGTTCTCGTTCTACCGCAGCGGAGAGCTTGCGGCCGCTGCGGCCGAGGCCCCGCCGAGGAGCTAGCCCGTGCACCTGGGTGGTGAGCTGCTCACCATCGGCGGCCTGTTCCTCATCGCCTACGTCCTCGGACGCCTGGGCAAGACCATCGGCCTGCCCGCCATCCCGATCTACATGATCGTCGGGCTCATCGCGAGCCCGCACACCCCGTGGACCGGGATCTCGGTCGAGTCGCACACCATCGAGCTCATCGCGACCTTCGGGCTCATCCTGCTGCTGTTCAACCTCGGGTTGGAGTTCGACCAGGAGGAGTTCTACGGCAACGCCGGAAAACTGTTGGTCTCCGGTGGCACGTACGTCGCGATCAACATGGGCGTCGGGTTCGCCTTCGGGTTCTCGCTCGGCTGGGGCACCCGCGAAGCCCTGATCATCGCGGGCATGACGGCCACGTCGTCGAGCGCGATCGTGACGAAGCTCCTCATCGAGCTGCGGCGCCTGGCGAACGACGAGACGCCGATGATCCTCGGTGTCACGGTCATCGAGGACGTCTTCATCGCGATCTACCTGGCGATCGTGTCCGTGGTGCTCTCCGGTGACACGAACGTGTGGGCGGTGGTCGGCAAGCTCGCGCTCGCGTTCGGGTTCCTGATCGTGATGTTCACCCTCGCGCGGTTCGCCGGCAAGTGGGTGTCGAAGATCTTCGCGACCCGTGACGACGAACTGTTCACCGTGCTGTTCTTCGGGCTCGCGGTCATGTTCGGCGGTATCGGCGACCTGCTCGGCGTGACCGACGCCATCGGTGCCTTCGTGATCGGTCTGCTCTGCGGTGCCACGCGCTACCGGGACCGGATCGAGCAGCTCGCACTCCCCATGCGCGACGTCTTCGCGGCGTTCTTCTTCGTGAACTTCGGGCTCGGGCTCGACCTGTCCACCTTCGGCGAGGTGCTCTGGCCCGTCCTCGGCGCCATCGGCATGACGGTCGTGCTCAACGCGGTCGCCGGTCAGCTCGTCGCCCGGATGAACGGCTTCAACGTCCAGCAGGGCATCAACACCGCCGTCATCCTGGTGAACCGTGGCGAGTTCGCGCTGATCCTCGCGACACTGTCGGCTGCCGCCGGCCTGGAGGCACGGATCACCGCGTTCGCGGGCCTCTACGTCCTCGTCATGGCCATCCTCGGCCCCCTCCTCGCCGTGAACTCGGACCGGATCGGCCGCCTCGTGGTGCGACCCGCCCGCCTCGCGCGGCTGCGCTCGCGCCTCGGCGGTCGCCGGGCCGTCGCGGCTGCCGCCGCGGCCGAGGCAGCGGAGGCCGTCGCCGAGTCGGACGCAGCCGACGCGGCGGCGCGTCGAGCCGAGCGGGACCGCCAGTTCGCGGAGGAGTTCGCGCTGGTGGAGGCGGCTGGCAGGGAAGAGCGGGAGAATGAGCCCTCGGAGGCGGCGCCCGAGCCCCTTCCTGCCGAGCGCCCCGAACGCCCGGTCCGACAGCGCGATCCGGAGTACTGATACGAATGTGGGCCGTAGCCCGACGACCGAGGTGGATCGCGCTGCTGCTGCTGGCGCTCGTGCTGGCAGCGGTGTTCGCGGGGCTGGGCAAGTGGCAGCTCGAGCGGAGCATCGCCAACGGCAAGCCACTGCCTGCGACCACCGAGACCCGGAAGTCCCTCGACGACGTGACCCGGCCGATGCAGCCGGCCACCGAGACGATGGCCGGGCAGAAGGTCACCGTCACCGGCACGTTCGTCGCCGGTGACACGACCGTCCTGACCGGCCGCAGCGGGGGCGGGACGTACCAGACCGTCGGACACCTGGTGGACGCCGGAAGCGGGGCGAGCCTCCCGGTCGTCATCGGGTGGTCCGACCAGCGCTCGGCCGCCGTCGCCGGTGGTGACCGTCTGACGGACGGCGCGCGGTTGACCATCGAGGGCCGCTACTACCCGGCCGAGTCACCAGACCAGGACACCTACGACAAGGGCGAGTACTCGGCGGTCGCGCCGGCCCGGTTCGTGAACACGTGGAAGAGCTTCGACGACGAGATGTACCTCGGGTACGTCGTCGCCGACGGCACCACCGCGAAGGCCGCCGACCTCGGCACCATCGCCGACCGCGCCCCCACGCGCGAGGTCCAGTTCGACTGGCTGAACCTCTTCTACGCCGTCGAGTGGGTCGTCTTCGCCGGGTTCGCCGTGTTCCTCTGGTACCGCTTCGTGAAGGACGCCTGGGAGCGCGAGGAAGAGGACCGCCGTGAGGCCGCTCTCAGCGTCGACGGGGCCCTCGCCGACCGACGGTAGGATGGCCGATATGGCTCTGACCGTCCGTACCCGTGACATCCCGAAGATCCCGGGCGCGGTGAAGTGGTACCGCGTCTCGGCGTACATCACCGGTGTGCTGCTGCTCGCCCTGGTGGTCGAGATGGTCATCAAGTACACGCCGCTGCACCTCGAGATGCAGCTCGGCGGCGGCGCGTTCTTCGTGCCGGAGGGCACGGCGGGCAAGGAGCCCGGCACCTTCAACCTGTCGATCGGCATCCTCATCGCCCACGGCTGGCTGTACGTGCTCTACCTCTTCACCGACTTCCGTCTGTGGAGCATCATGCGCTGGAAGCCGATCCGCTTCCTGCTCATCGCCCTCGGGGGCATCATCCCGTTCATGTCGTTCGTGGTCGAGCACCGCATGCAGAAGATCGCCATGGACACCTACCACGAGCTGACCGCTGCCCAGCAGCGTGAGAAGGAGGCCGCTCGGTGAGCGAGACCGAACAGCGTCCCGTCCTCGTCGTCGACTTCGGAGCCCAGTACGCGCAGCTCATCGCGCGACGGGTCCGTGAGGCGAACGTCTACAGCGAGATCGTCCCGCACTCCATCACGGCGGACGAGGTCCGCGCGAAGGACCCGGCAGCCATCGTGCTGTCCGGTGGTCCGTCGTCCGTGTACGAAGCGGGCGCCCCGTCGCTCGACGGCGACATCCTCGACCTCGGCGTCCCCGTGCTCGGCATCTGCTACGGATTCCAGGCCATGGCGACCGCGCTCGGCGGCGAGGTCGCGCAGACCGGGCAGCGTGAGTACGGCGCGACCGACGTCACCGTGACGGGCACCGACAGCGTGCTCCTCGGCGCGCAGCCGGAGTCGCAGGTGACCTGGATGTCGCACGGCGACTCCGTGGCGAAGGCCCCGGAGGGCTTCGAGGTCCTCGCGTCGAGCGCCTCGACCCCCGTCGCCGCGTTCGCCTCCGACGAGCGCAAGCTCTACGGCGTGCAGTGGCACCCCGAGGTCAAGCACTCCGTGTACGGCCAGGCCGTGCTCGAGAACTTCCTGCACCGCGCCGCCGGGCTCCCCGGTGACTGGAACTCCGCGAACGTCATCGAGGAGCAGGTCGCCCGGATCCAGGCCCAGGTCGGATCGAGCCGTGTGATCGCCGGGCTGTCCGGTGGTGTCGACTCCGCCGTCGCCGCAGCGATCGTGCACAAGGCCGTCGGTGACCAGCTCACGTGCGTCTTCGTCGACCACGGGCTCCTCCGCGCCGACGAGCGCAAGCAGGTGGAAGAGGACTACGTCGCCTCCACCGGCGTCCGCCTCATCACGATCGACGCCGAGCAGCAGTTCCTCGACGCCCTCGCCGGCGTGAGCGACCCGGAGCAGAAGCGCAAGATCATCGGGCGCGAGTTCATCCGCACCTTCGAGGCGGCTGCCGAGGCACTCGTGCTCGAGGCCCGCGGCGACGACGCTGCCGGCGAGGTCAAGTTCCTCGTGCAGGGCACGCTCTACCCCGACGTCGTCGAGTCCGGCGGCGGCTCCGGCACGGCGAACATCAAGTCGCACCACAACGTCGGCGGTCTGCCCGACGACATGACGTTCGAACTCGTCGAGCCGCTCCGCACCCTGTTCAAGGACGAGGTCCGCGCGGTCGGTCGCGAGCTCGGCCTGCCCGAGGTCATCGTCGGTCGCCAGCCGTTCCCCGGCCCCGGCCTCGGCATCCGCATCGTCGGCGAGGTCACGAAGGACCGCCTCGAGCTGCTCCGTGCCGCGGACAAGATCGCGCGCGAGGAGCTCACCGCGGCCGGCCTCGACCAGGAGATCTGGCAGTGCCCGGTCGTCCTGCTCGCCGACGTCCGCTCCGTGGGCGTCCAGGGTGACGGCCGCACGTACGGCCACCCGATCGTGCTGCGTCCGGTGTCGTCGGAGGACGCGATGACCGCCGACTGGACCCGTCTGCCGTACGACACCCTCGCGAAGATCTCGAACCGGATCACGAACGAGGTCCCCGACGTGAACCGCGTCGTGCTCGACGTCACGAGCAAGCCGCCGGGGACGATCGAGTGGGAGTAGTCCTCCCGCGCTGAAGGGCCCGGCACGCACTGCGTGCCGGGCCCTTTCGCGTGCCCGCCGAGGTCGCACGAACCGCCGTTCCCGCTCGTGCTCGGAGTCAGTTGTCGCGACCTCGGTGACACGCGCGCGGCGTGTTGTGCGATCTCGGTGGCTCGGACAGAGGACGTCCGGGAACGACGGAGGGCCCCGGCGTGTTCGCCGGGGCCCTCCTGGTCGGAGCTAGTTGCGCTGGCTGCTCGCGATGATGGCGAGGATGCGCAGGATCTCGAGGTAGAGCCACACGAGGGTGACGATGAGCCCGAAGGCTGCCGTCCACGCGTAGATCTTCGGGGCGCCGCGCTGGACACCCGTCTTGATCTGGTCGAAGTCGAGGATCAGGGAGTACGCGGCCATCAGGACCACGAAGATGCCGATCACGACGCCCAGCGGGATGCCGAAGATCGTCGTGCCCATGAGCCCGAACGCCGTGCTCGTCACGCCGGTCCACATCAGGACCAGGTTCACGAGCGAGAACGCCATGTACCCGACCATCGCGATGAGGAAGAAGCGGGTCAGCTTCGGCGTCGCCCGGACCTTGCCCGAGAGGAACAGGAGCAGCGTGACCGCGAACACCCCGAGTGTGCCGAAGACCGCCTGCGCGACGATGCCGTCGGCCTGCGGGAACGCCGTCTGGAAGTAGTTCGAGATACCGCCGACGAACAGACCCTCGAAGAACGCGTACGTCAGCACCAGACCGGGCGACGGCTTCTTCTTGAAGGTGTTCACGAGCGCGAGCACGAAGCCCACGAGCGCGCCGACGATCCAGACGACCGGCGGCAGGTTCCAGCCGGCGACCGCACCGACGAGGAGCACGCCGAACGCGAGGAGCGTCTTGACGATGGTGTCCTCGTACGACATGCGGTCCGTGTCGACCGTGCTGGCCGCCGGGCGGTCGTACATGTACTGCAGCTGCTCGGGCGTCATGCCGCCCTGTGCCTGCTGCGGGGTCTGTCCCCAGCCGGCCTGCTGCTGACCAGCGCCGCGCCCACCCCAGGTGTTGGGCCCCTGGTTGTTGAAGGCGGGGGACTGGTCGAAACCGGGCTTGAAGGCCATGGTGTCCTCTTCCTTGGAGATTCGAGTCCTCTCAGCCTAGGGGCGCTCGGTCGCGGAAGGCTGAGGATTCGCGGCGAGCGGAAGTGGTCCCGGAGGGCCTCGACTCCCGCAGCCTATGGGGATCTGCTGCGCGCGCGCCCCGAAGTCGTCGAGAACCAGCCGACCGCCGGACGGGACGTGCCGGACCGGGGTGATCCGTGCCTCCAGGCCGCACCGCCGGATGGACCCACGTGACCAGCGCGACCGAGATGAGCATGAGGAGCAGCCAGGCCACGATCTTCGTGGGCGCGACCGGGTGCCAGGCCGCCGCCTGCGCGGGGTAGGACCACGCGCCCGCCCAGGTGGCGACGTTCTCGGCGACCCAGATGAACAGCGCCACGAGCCCCATCGCGACGAGCACCGGCATCCGCAGTACCGTCCGGTGGATCCTCGCGTGCATCGTCGTGGCGCCGAACAGGAGGACCACGAGCGCAAGGAGCACGTACCGGGCGTCCCAGACGAAGTGGTGGCCGAAGAAGTTCACGTAGACCAGGGCTGCGACGACCGCGAGCACCCACTGCCTCGGGTACCGGTCGAACCGCAGGTCGAACAACCGGTACACGCGCACCATGTACGACCCGACCGCGCCGTACATGAACCCGGAGAACAGCGGGACGCCGAGGACGACGAGCACACCGCCCGGCTCGTAGGTCCACGAGCCCATGTGGGTCTTGAAGACCTCCATCACGGTGCCGACGACGTGGAAGAGCAGGACGACCCGGAGCTCCCGGACGGTCTCCAGCCCGAACACGAGCATCCCGACCTGCAGCAGGACGGCGGCGACCGTGAGCACGTCGTTCCGCTGGGCCGCGGGGACGGTCAGGTGCACGACCGCCATCGTGGCGAGCAGCAGCGCTCCGAACGTGCACGCCCACGCCTGCTTCGCACCGAACACCAGGAACTCGGTGACGGTCAGCCGCACGGGCCTGTGCGGCTGGTGGCCCGCGTCGAGCATCCGACGTGCGGCGCGGTCGATGCGGTGCTCGACGGCGGTGGACAGGGATCGGACGGTCATGTGGCGAGCGTCCGTCCGGCAGCTGGGAACCCGGGGCTGCGAGGACTCGGATGTGTCGCTCGGCACACGTCGGTGTCCGGCCACCGGCGACCAGTAGGGTCTGGCCATGACCCTGGTGATCGCCCACCGTGGCGCGTCCGGCTACCGTCCCGAGCACTCGCGGAGCGCGTACGAGCTCGCGATCGAACTCGGCGCCGACGCGATCGAACCGGACCTCGTGCCCACGAAGGACGGCGTGCTCGTGCTCCGGCACGAGAACGAGGTCTCCGGCACGACCGACGTCGCGGACCACCCGGAGTTCCGGCACCTGCGGACGACGAAGACCGTGGACGGGCAGACGCTGACCGGCTGGTTCACCGAGGACTTCACGTGGGCCGAGCTGCAGACGCTCCGGACCCGGGAACGCCTGCCCGCTCTGCGTCCGGGGTCGGCGGAGCACGACGGTGCAGAACCGATCCTGCGCCTCGAGGACCTGCTCGGCATCCTCGACGCGGCCCCGCGACCGGTCGGGCTCGTCGCCGAGGTCAAGCACGCCGACTTCTTCCACCGCGCCGGGTTCCCGATGGACGAGCTGCTCGACCGCGTCCTCGGTGATGCCGGGTGGCGCGGGGACGAGCGGCTCACGGTCGAGTGCTTCGAGAAGGGCGTGCTCCGGGACCTCCGGTCGCGTGGGACGGGTGGTCGGCTCGTGTACCTCCAGGAGGCACGTGGCAGCGCCCCGGACGAGGTCGCGACCCACGGGTCGCTGGCTCCCACGTACGCCGCGGAGCGGTCCGAGGACGCGCTCGCGTCCCTCGCGACCGAGTTCCACGGGATCAGCCTGGCGGTCGCCACGGTGATGGCGGGCACGGACAGCGTGGCGCTCGACGACCCGGCGCCGGTGCGGAGCGCGGTCGTGGACCGCGCGCACGACGCCGGGCTCGCCGTGTACACGTGGACGCTCCGCCCGGAGAACCGGTTCCTGCCGGCGCCGCTCCGACGCGGCGGCGAGGTCGCGGCGTTCGGCGACTGGGAGCGGTGGTTCACGTCGGTCATCCGGACCGGACTCGACGGTGTGTTCGCGGACCACACCGACCTGGCGGTGCTCGCCCGCTCGGCTGTCGGGGGTCGCGCCTAGACTGTCCCGGACATGACGATCGTGCTCGACCCTTTCGATTCGACGCCCGAGCCGGGCGCCGGTGCCCGCGCGTACGAAGACCCGTTCACCGCGGGTCTGAACCCCCAGCAGAAGGAAGCCGTCGAGTACCGCGGCGAGTCCCTGCTGATCGTGGCCGGCGCCGGTTCCGGCAAGACGAGCGTGCTCACCCGGCGCATCGCGCTGCTGCTCGCCAACCGTGAAGCCTGGCCGTCGCAGATCCTGGCGATCACCTTCACGAACAAGGCGGCAGCCGAGATGCGCGAGCGCGTGCGGGCGCTGGTCGGGCAGGAGTCCGACGGCATGTGGATCTCCACGTTCCACTCGGCGTGCGTGCGGATCCTGCGGCGGGAAGCCGAGCGCTTCGGGTTCCCGCAGTCGTTCACGATCTACGACTCCGCCGACTCCAAGGCCCTGCTCAAGCGGATCATCAAGGAGCTCGAGGCGGACTCGCTCGGGCTGACCGTCGGTGCCGCGGCGTCGAAGATCTCGAAGCTCAAGAACGAGCTGCAGGACATCGACTCGTACGCCCGGAACATCAACGCGAACGACCCGCAAGAGGTCATGTTCACCGAGGTGTTCCGTCGGTACACGAACGAGCTGCGCCGGGCGAACGCCTTCGACTTCGACGACCTCATCGGGCAGACGGTGTTCCTGTTCCGTGCCTTCCCGGACGTCGCCGCGCTCTACCAGCGCCGGTTCCGGTTCATCCTGGTCGACGAGTACCAGGACACCAACCACGCGCAGTACTCCCTGATCCGCGAGCTCACCCGGCCGGTCCCCGTCGACCAGGTGGACAAGCTCGAGGACTCCGGCCAGCACGTCGCCCGCATGCGTGAGGCCGACGGGTCGATCGCGCCGGCGTCCCTGACGGTCGTGGGTGACTCCGACCAGTCGATCTACGCGTTCCGCGGGGCCGACATCCGCAACATCGTCGAGTTCGAGCGGGACTTCCCGAACTCGAAGGTGATCCTGCTCGAGCAGAACTACCGGTCGACGCAGAACATCCTCGACGCCGCGAACGCCGTGATCGCGAACAACTTCGACCGTCAGGCGAAGAACCTGTTCACCGACGTCGGCGCCGGCGACAAGATCGTCGGGTTCACCGGGTACACCGGCCACGACGAAGCGCAGTTCGTCGCCGACGAGATCCAGCGCCTGCACGAGGGCGGCACGGACTACCGCGACATGGCGGTGTTCTACCGGACGAACTCGCAGACCCGTGCGCTGGAGGAGATCTTCATCCGCTCGGCGATCCCGTACCGGGTGCTCGGCGGCACGAAGTTCTACGAGCGTGCCGAGATCAAGGACGCCATGGCGTACCTGATCACCGTCGCCAACCCCGCCGACCCGTTGGCGCTCCGCCGGATCCTCAACGTGCCGAAGCGCGGCATCGGTGCCGTCACCGAAACGACCCTGCAGCGCTACGCCGACGAGCACGAGACGACCATGCGGGACGCCCTGCGCCACGCGGACGAGCTGGGCTTCGGGCCGAAGGTCCGTAACGCGATCACGGCGTTCGCGGCGCTCCTCGACGAGGTCTCCGCGAAGGCGCAGGGCCAGCCGGTCGTCGACACCCTCACGCAGTTGCTCGACGGCTCCGGCCTGCTCGAGAACCTGCGGAAGTCGCCCGACGCGCAGGACGCCGCTCGCGCCGACAACATCGACGAGCTCGTCGCCGTGACCCGGGAGTTCCAGAAGAACAACCCCGAGGGCACGCTGTCGGACTTCCTGACCGAGGTCTCGCTCGTCGCCGCGGCGGACGAGCTCGACGACTCCTCGGGCACGGTGTCGCTCATGACGCTGCACACGGCGAAGGGCCTCGAGTACGACGCGGTGTTCCTGACCGGCGTCGAGGAGGACCTGCTGCCGCACCGGATGTCGGCGAACGAGCCCGGTGGCCCCTCCGAGGAACGCCGCCTGTTCTACGTCGGCATCACCCGTGCCAAGAAGTCGCTGTTCCTGTCGCTGGCGATGACCCGCGCGCAGTTCGGTGACGTCAACGTGGCGATGCCGTCCCGCTTCCTGCAGGAGATCCCCGAGGGGCTCATCGAGTGGAAGCAGTCGCCGGGCATGGCGAACAGCCGGGGCGGCACACAGCCGCGCGCGCTCAACGCCAAGCGCGAGGGCGGCTTCGGTGGCGGCGGCGGAGGCGGCTACCGCGGCGGTGGCGGCTGGGGCGGCGGCTCGTACGACCGAGCGGCCGCTGCGGCGAAGACCCGCCCGAAGACCGAGTGGGCGAACCGGGTGTCGGGGCAGGTCCGCGACAACGGCGACATGGAGCTGGTGGCGGGCGACCGCATCACGCACGTCGACTTCGGCGAGGGCACGGTCTCGGCGGTGACCGGACAGGGTGCGAAGCGCATCGCGGAGATCGCGTTCGACACCGCGGGCCGCAAGAAGCTCCTCATCAAGATCGCCCCGATCGACAAGCTCTAGCCGTTCGGCTGAGCGTCCGTTCATCCCGCGGATCCCCCGGCGGGATGCCTTCGGCGTGCCCGGAGCCCGTTCGCGCCACGCCCGGGACCTGGGAGATCACCCCCGTTCGGGTGGCATCGAAAAGCAGGTGAGGTTAGCCTTACCTAACGTGACTGACCCCATCGTGACAGCCCGTACCGAAACCCTGTCCACCGCCAACGCCGACCGCTACCGGTCGACCGTCACGGCAACGGTCGACCGGCTCGCCCACCGTCTGGCGGCCGTCGATCGCCCGACGACGGACACGACCGCCCGCGAGCTCCGTACCCGCGTCGACGGCATCGACCTCGACGCGGAGCCCATCGGGACCGACCGGGCACTCGCGGAACTCGACGACCTGTTCGTCCGGGAGGCCGTCTGGTTCCACGACCCCGGGTACCTCGCGCACCTCAACTGCCCGGTGGCGCTGCCGGCCGTCGCGGCCGAGGCCGTGCTCGCCGCCGTGAACCCCTCGGTCGACACCTGGGACCAGTCGCGGATCGGCACCGAGATGGAGCGGCACGTGGTCGAGTGGCTCGCGCGTCGCGTCGGGTTCGCCGCCGGGGACGGGATCTTCACCTCCGGGGGATCGCAGTCGAACCTGCAGGCCCTCCTGCTGGCACGGGAAGCCGCGGCGACCGCGGGCGCGATCCCGCGTCCCACCGTGTTCGCGACCGCGGAGACCCACTTCAGCATCGCCAAGTCGGCCCGCCTGCTCGGCCTCGACACCGTGGTCGACGTCCCCACCGACGCCACCGGCCGGATGCGCCCTGCCGCCCTCGCCGAGGCGGTCGTCGCCGCCCGCGCTGCTGGACGCACTCCGGTGGCCGTCGTCGCGACCGCCGGCACGACCGACCGCGGTGTGATCGACCCACTCGAGGCCATCGCCGACGTGTGCGACCTCGAGGGCGTCTGGCTGCACGTCGACGCCGCCTACGGCTGCGGGCTGCTCGTGTCCCCGACCCGCCGGCACCTGCTCGACGGCATCGAGCGAGCCCGGAGCGTGACCGCCGACCTGCACAAGTCGTTCTTCCAGCCGGTCTCGTCGAGCGTCCTGCTCGTGGGCGACCCCGCTGACCTCCGCCGCACGGCCTGGTACGCGGACTACCTCAACCCGGAGGACGCCGCCGAGCCGAACCAGGTCGACAAGTCCCTGCAGACCACCCGGCGGTTCGACGCCCTGAAGCTCTGGGCGACGCTCCGCGCGTCCGGCGCCGATGCGATCGGCCGGTCCTTCGACACCGTGATCGACCTCGCCGCTGCGACGCACGCCCTCGTCGAGGAACACCCCGACCTCGTGCTCGTCGCGCCGACCCAACTGAGCACGGTGCTGTTCCGCTGGCAGCCGGCCGGTGTGACGGACGACGAGGCGGACGCCCTGGTCGCCCCGATCCGTGCCGCCCTGCTCGCCGAGGGCCGGGTCCTCATCGCGAAGACCGTGATCGACGGCCGACCGTGCAACAAGCTCACGCTGCTCAACCCCGAGACGACGATCGACCAGCTGCGCGCGTCCCTCGACCACGTCGTCGCGACCGCGGTGCGGGTCCGCGCCACCACCACCGCCCCGGAAGGAGCAACGCGATGACCCGCCACGACACCGTCCACGACCTGGTCGGCATCGGCATCGGCCCGTTCAACCTCGGTCTCGCCTGCCTGACCGATCCCGTCGACGACCTCGACGCGGTGTTCCTCGACGCCGCCGACGGCTTCGCCTGGCACCACGGGATGATGCTCGACGACGCCACGATCCAGGTGCCCTTCATGGCGGACCTCGTGACGATGGCCGACCCGACGTCACCGTTCTCGTTCCTCGCCTGGCTCAAGGAGACCGGGCGCCTGTACCCGTTCTACATCCGCGAGGACTTCCATCCCCTCCGCAGCGAGTACGACGCCTACTGCCGCTGGGCCGCCGACCGGCTGGACACGCTGCGCTGGGGTCGCCGGGTCACGGCCGTCGAGCACGACGTGACGACGGACCTGTTCACGGTGCACGCCGAGACCGATCAGGGTCCCGAGACGTACCGTGCTCGCCACGTCGTCGTCGGCATCGGCACCGAGCCGGTCGTTCCCGAGCCCCTCCGCGGGATCGGCGGCCCCGCGATCCACTCCGCCGAGTACCTGCCGAACCGCGAGGCATTGCGGACCGCGGGGAGCATCGCGGTGATCGGCAGCGGGCAGTCAGCCGCCGAGGTCTACCGCGACCTGCTCGAGGACGTCCGCCGGCACGACTACCGCCTCGACTGGATCACCCGGTCACCGCGGTTCTTCCCGATGGAGGACACGAAACTCACACTCGAGATGACGAGTCCCGAGTACACGGACCACTTCCACGCGCTGCCCGAACCCGTCCGTGACCGTCTGGGGCGCGAGCAGCGCGGCCTGTACAAGGGGATCAGCGCCGACTTGGTGGACGAGCTGTACGACCAGCTCTACCGGATCAGCGCCCGCGGCCCGGTCCCGACGAGCCTCCGCACCGAGACGAGCGTGGTCGACGCCGCGTGGCTCGCCGACCGGGGCACGTACCGGCTGACGCTCCGGCACGAACAGCTCGGCGAGACGTACGAGCACGAGGTCGAGCGCCTCGTCCTCGCCACCGGGTACGCGCCGCGGCCGACGTCGTTCCTCGACCCGGTGGAGCACCTGGTCGCGCGGGACGCACGGGGGCGGTTCGCGGTCGCCCGCGACCACCACGTCGACCGCCTCGGCGGTCGCATCTGGGTGCAGAACGCCGAGGAGCACACGCACGGGCTGACCGCCCCGGACCTCGGGATGGGCGCGTGGCGGAACGCTTCGATCATCCGGTCCGTCACGGGTCGGTCCGTCTACGGCCTGGAGGAACGGATCGCCTTCCAGGAGTTCGGCCTGCCCGCCACCCGGCCGTCCACCCCGTGTCCCGTCACCGAGCGCGCGGAGGTGACGGCATGACCGTGGACGCGACCAGCGCGCCGGCGGCGCGCCGACCCGTGGGGGCCGCACCGGGCCTCCTGTCCGTCGAACCCGTGGACCCGGACCGCGACGCCGCCGTCGTGCAGTCGTGGCTCGCGCACCCGGCGTCGTCGTGGTGGGAGATGGGGCACCTCGACGTCGAGGCGGTGCGCGCGTACCTCGCCGACGTGCAGGCGGACCCGGCGCAGGCCGCGTGGCTCGGTCGTCGCGACGGCGTCCCGGTGTTCCTCGCCGAGACGTACGACCCGGCCCGGGTCCTGCTCACCGACGTCTGGGCCGCGGAGCCCGGCGACGTCGGCATGCACCTGCTCGTCGCGCCGCCGCCCACCGACGGCCGCGTGCCCGGACTGACGAGCGCCGTGATGCGCGCGGTCGTCGAGCACTGCCGCGATGCCCTCGGGGCCCGCCGCATCGTCGTCGAGCCCGATGTCCGGAACACGGCGGTGCACGCGAAGAACGCCGAGGTCGGGTTCCGGGTGCTCCGCGAGGTCGACGTCGACGGCAAACGCGCCCTGCTCTCGGTGCTCGACACCGACCGGATCGGTGTCCCCGACGACGACGGATCCGCTGCGCACCTGCGGCCGGAGCACCTCGAACCGGCCGAGCGGCACCTCGTGGCGAAGTCCATCGCGGAGCTCACGCACGAGCGGCTCATCGCTCCCGTGCCGGACGGGGACGGCTGGCGACTGGACGCGGCGGACTCCACCTACCGGTTCCGTGCCCGGCGGCACGAGCTCGAGCACTGGAGCCTCGACGAGGCGTCGGTGGAGCGGACCATCGACGGCGAGCCTGCGCCCCTCAGCGCGCAGGAGCTCGTGCTCGAACTCCGGGACGTGCTCGGGATCCCCGACGAGCTGCTCGGGACGTACCTGGAAGAGGTCGCCTCGACCCTGGCGAGCGCCGCGGCGAAACACCGGCGGGGCGGTCCGCCCGCCGCGCAGCTCGCCCGCGGACGGACCGAGGGGCCGGACCGTGTCGTCGCTTCGTTCCAGGACGTCGAGTCCGCGATGACCGAGGGGCACCCCGCGTTCATCGCCGCGAACGGTCGGATCGGGTTCGGGCTCGACGAGTTCCGCGCCTACGCGCCCGAGACGGGCGGGAGGTTTCGCTACCGGTGGCTCGCCGCACGTCGGGAGCACACGCACCTGGCGCTCGCCGCGGACCGCACCGAGGACGCGCACTGGGCGGCCGAGCTCGACGCCGCGACGGTCGCCGGGTTCCGGGCGACGCTGCGGCGGAGGGGGCTCGACCCCGACGACTACGTGTGGATCCCCGTGCACCCGTGGCAGTGGCAGCACCGGATCGCCGTGACGTTCGCGCCCGACCTGGGCCGGCAGGACCTGGTGGACCTCGGCGAGGGACCGGACGAGTACCAGCCGCAGCAGTCGATCCGCACCGCCTTCGACCGGTCACGTCCGGAGCGCTCGTACGTGAAGACGGCGCTCGCGGTGCAGAACATGGGGTTCCTACGGGGGATGTCCCCGGCGTACATGCGGAACACCCCGGCCGTGAACGACTGGGTGGCGGGGCTCGTCGCCGGCGATCCGACGCTGGCTGCCGCCGGGTTCCAGGTGCTGCGGGAGCACGCCGCGATCGGGTACACGGGCGACGCCTACCACCGGGTGGACGTGTCCTCGCCCCAGCGGAAGATGCTCGCCGCGCTCTGGCGGGAGAGTCCGCTGCCCCGGGTGACGGACGACGAACGGCTGATGACCATGGCCGCGCTGCTGCACCGCGACGCGGCCGGCGAGGCGGTGGTCTCGGCGATGATCGCCGCGTCCGGGCTGCCCGCCGACGCGTGGGTGCGGCGGTGGCTCGACGCCTACCTGCTGCCGGTCGTGCACTGCCTGACCGTGCACGACCTGGCGTTCATGCCGCACGGTGAGAACCTCGTGCTCGTCGTGCGGGACGGTGTCGTGCTGCGTGCCGTGATGAAGGACATCGGCGAAGAGGTCGCGGTGCTCGGGACCCATGCGGACCGCCCGGTGCCCGAGGACATCGCGCGGATCGTGCAACCGGTGTCCGACGACGAGGCGGCCCTCGCCGTGTTCACCGACGTCTTCGACGGGGTGCTGCGGTTCGTCGCGGCGATCCTCGACGACGACGGGGTCCTGCCGGAGACGCGGTTCTGGGAGGTCGTGGGCGAGTGCGTTGACGCGCACGCCGCCGCGCACCCGGACCGTCGGCGCCCCCTGGACCTGCGGGTGTCGGCGTTCGAGCACTCGTGCCTGAACCGGCTGCAGCTGCGGAACACCCTGTCGATGGTGGATCTGGCGGACCAGTCGTCGTCGCTCATCCGCGCCGGCGCGATGCCGAACCCGATCGCCCGGTGACACGGCGGCGGGGCGCGGTCGCGTGCACGACCGCGCCCCGCCGACCGTCGCTACCGGACGTTGCCGCGCCCGGCGACGCGCACGACGAGGCCGGCGATCGCGGCACCCACGAGCGGTGCCACGATGAACACCCAGAGCTGCCCGAGCGGGGTCGCGCCGCCGTAGATCGCCGCCGCGATCGACCGTGCCGGGTTCACCGAGGTGTTGCTGACCGGGATCGAGATGAGGTGGATCAGCGTCAGGGTGAGGCCGATCGCGATGGGGGCGAGTGCGCGGTACTCCGGCTTCGCGGTCACGGACAGGATCACGCCGAGGAACACCGCGGTCAGCACGACCTCGGTGAGGAACACGGCCCCGAGTCCGAACCCGCCGGGAGAGGCGTCCCCGAAGCCGTTCGAGGCGAAGCCGCCGTCGTGGGCGGCCTCGAACGCGCCCTTCTTGCCGGCGAGGACCGCCGCGAGGATGCTCGTCGCGACCGCACCACCGATGATCTGCGACACCCAGTAGCCGACGAGGTGCCGGGCGTCGGTGCGGCCGGCGACCCAGAGGCCGAGCGTGACGGCGGGGTTGAAGTGTCCGCCGGAGATGTGCCCGACGGCGCTGATGCCGGCGACGAGCGTCAATCCGAACGCGAGCGCGACGCCGAGGAACCCGACGCCCGTGGCCGGGAAGGTGGCGGCGAACAGGGCGGTCCCGAGGCCGCCGAAGACGAGCAGGAAGGTGCCGAAGAACTCGGCGGCGTAGAGCTGGATCGCCGAGCGCGCCGGGGCGTCCTCGACGATCTGCTCGGAGGTGGACTCTGCGACGGAACGATCGGCCATGGTGGTCTCCCCTGGAGTCGGACTGCGTCAGGACCCCTGTCCTGTGCAGTCAGCAAACCAACAGGTGACGGGTTTGTCCGGATCGCGTCCTACGGTTGCACGCGCTCGACGGCCCAGCCGTCCGGGCCGAGGCGGTAGCGCAGGCGCCGGTGCATGCGGTCGCGGCTGCCGTGCCAGAACTCCACCACGTCGGGTTCGAGCCGCCAGGCCCGCCACGACCCCGGTCGCGGGACGTCGTCGCCGTGCGCGTCCAGCAGGGCGTTCGCGTCGTCGATCAGGTCGTCCAGCGTCCGGTCGCCGTACGGGTCGGACTGGTCGGCGACGGCCGTGGCGGCGCGGGACTTCGGCGACCGGTCGGCGAACAGCGCGTCGGACTCGGCGTCGGAGAGCGGGACGACCGTGCCCTCGAACCGGAGCTGCTGCATGGTCTCGCGCCAGTACACCTGCAGTGCGCCGAACGGGTTCTCGCCGAGCTGCCGACCCTTCGGGCTCGCCGACGAGGACCCGAACACGAGCCCGACCTCGTCGAGGCGCTTGACGTCGACCGTCCGTGCGGAGACCCGTCCGTCGGCGCCGGCCGTGGCGAGCGTCATCGACAGCGGCTCGGACACGTCACCGTCCTGTGCGGCGTCGATCCACGCTCGGGCGACGGTGAGCGGCGACGCGGGCGGGTCGGTGAACTCCGGGAACGCGAACGACGAGTCACCGGACAGCGGGGCGGAGGGCATGCGCCCAGCCAACCGCGCTCAGTCCGTCCACGTCCAGGTCGCCGGGGGACGCCCGCCGCGCGAGGCCGTGGTTGCGGCGGCGTCGGAGCGGACGAGCGCGGGGTTCGTCCGGAGCGCCCGGTTGGTGTTGCCCGGATCAGGGGTCACGCCCGTCAGCTCGGCCTGCAGCAGGGCCGCGTCCGACGTCGTGAAGGTCTCGCCGAGGAGCGCACGCGTCAGCGGCAGGTCGCGCCAGATCCGGGTGCGGACGTGGTCGAGGGCGGCCGCGATGATCGCGTCGTGGTCGAACGGGAGGCGCTGGTCGCCCTGGTCGGGTCGCCGCCAGATCGCGGTCGGTCCGGTCGACGGCACGGTGCCGGGGTCCGCGACGCCTCCTGCTGGCGGCGTGGCCACCGCCACGAAGGCGACGCTGATCGCCGCGCTGCGCGGGTCGCGGTCGGGTCCGTCGAACGCGCCGATCTGCGCGAGGTGCCGGACCGCCGCCGCGTCGATCCCGGTCTTGGTCCGCAGCGCGCGTCGGGCACCGTCGGCGAGGAGTTCCGCACCGTCCAGGAGCACGCCGGGCAGTGCCTCCAGGCCGGCGTACGGGTCGTACGGCCGACGCGCGGTGGCGACCCGCAGCCCGTCGCTCGCCGTGAACGACATCGGGACGACGTCGATCGCGATGAGCGGCTGGTCGCGGGTCGCCGAGGGGGCGTCGGTCACGCCGACGCCCGTCGGGCCGCGCGCTCGGTGCGTTCGCGGCGGAGCGTCGCCCGGACGTCCGCGAACGACTGCAGGACCGTGAAGCGCCCGTCCACCCACACCGGCTGGAGGAGGCTGGTCGCCTCGTCCTCCGCCGTGGCCTGGTCGGTCTGGCGGATCT
>Ga0308167_1002270_pt1 | contig 18365 bp, 18 predicted proteins | sample PhyCR1_2_FD_202138 | JGI IMG/M metagenome (GOLD analysis project Ga0308167, IMG submission 202138) | Phyllosphere microbial communities from UC Gill Tract Community Farm, Albany, California, United States - DLSLRC.R1 | ecosystem: Host-associated > Plants > Phyllosphere > Unclassified | place... | reverse complement strand
CTAGTAACGCTTTGTTTTCACTATCTTTATCTGCCATAGCTTGAGATCTTCATTCTGTGGATGAAAGGGATCGTTTTCTGACTACAGTGAACATTAGCACTGTTTATAGTGAACATTCTACCTGGTATAGTGAATAAAGTACTGATTACAGTGAACACTTTACTGATTATAGTGAACGCGATCACCCTTTCAGCCCTTGCGGGGTGCGGCCTGCGACGATCGGGGATCTCTTAGGATCTCTATATGATCTCTTTAGGATCGTTATATAGGAACTAATCACTGTATAAGTGGATAACTTCTCAATGTTCTTAGCATTAAGCCCGTCAGAAGACATTGTCGGGATCATTATCGCGATTACTTCCAGACCCACGATCTCACAAATCATACCGGCCGCAATAAATCCTCTGTCATTCTCAATTACTAAAGAACTTCCTCACTATTATTCATTTTTCATCATTAATTACCGGGCGTATGGTGATTTGACTGTCTACTGAATAAGGAAAAGGGTGCCATGACTGATTATGCTATCTCTCTTAACCCCACCAATGGCGAAGAAATTGCACGCTATCCACTGCTGAACAACAGCGAACTGGAAAATGCGTTGCGCCGCAGTGCAGACGCTTTTTCACAGTGGCGATACAGCGCGATGGATCTTCGGGTTAAGGTACTGCGTCAACTGGGCGAGCAGATCCGTCTGCGCGAAACGGAACTGTCGCGCATGATCACTCTCGAGATGGGTAAACCGATCGTTCAGGCGCGGGCTGAAGTACTTAAATGTGCCAGTCTGTGTGACTGGTATGCGGAAAACGGTCCGGCAATGCTGGCTGACCAACCCACTCAGGTTGCTGATGCCTGGCAGCGTTTCCGTCCGCTCGGCGTGATACTGGCAGTCATGCCGTGGAATTTCCCTCTGTGGCAGGTTCTGCGGGGCGCTGTGAGTATGCTGCTTGCAGGCAATACCTATCTACTTAAACACGCGCCTAACGTCATGGGAAGCGCAACACTGATGGCTGAGCTGTTTGACGCCACCGATCTGCCGGCGGGTGGTTTTAACCTGATCAATGTCGACAACGACGGCGTCTCAGCCGCCATAAAAGACGATCGTATCGCGGCTGTCGCGGTAACCGGTAGCGTACGAGCCGGAGCGGCTATCGCTGCGCAGGCGGGTGCAGCACTCAAGAAAACCGTATTAGAACTGGGCGGCTCCGATCCCTTTATCGTGCTGGCGGATGCCGATCTGGATGAAGCCGTCAAATCAGCAGTGGTTGGCCGTTTTCAGAATACCGGACAGGTCTGCATGGCGGCGAAACGTTTTATCGTGGAAGCGCCGATTGCAGAAGCGTTCGAAAAGCGCTTCACCGAAGCCGTTCAGGCCTTGACGATGGGCGATCCGCTGGATGAAAAGACTTTCCTGGGTCCGATGGCTCGTACCGATCTGCGTGATGAACTGGATCAACAGGTACAGGCCACGCTGCGCGAAGGCGCTCGTCTGGTGCTGGGCGGCGAAAAATTGGCGGGGCAGGGAAACTTTTACGCGCCGACCATCCTGTCAGATGTAACCTCTGAGATGACCGCTTTTCAGCAGGAGCTGTTCGGACCGGTGGCGGCTATCGCCGTGGCGCGGGACCCGCAACATGCACTGGCGATCGCCAATGACAGTGAGTTTGGATTAAGCGCAACGGTCTGGACCGCCAATGAAGAGATCGCCGATCAGCTGGCGTTGCAGCTGGAGGTTGGTGCCGTATTTATCAACGGCAACGGCGCTTCCGATCCACGAGTGACAATCGGTGGTGTGAAGAAAAGTGGCTACGGTCGTGAACTGTCACACTTTGGCGTGCACGAATTCTGTAACGTTCAGACCGTCTGGAAAAATCGCCGCTAAGTTTTACTGCGCCGCCGGAAGATAAGCGGGCGCAGCGGTTTTATCATCCTCAATAAGCGGGCGCACTAACCGATCCGGTGCAAAGTCAGTCAGCATCGCCGGACGTGCGCCGCTTAGCATCTCCCCGGCGACCAGCCTGCCGAGTAGCGGTGCCAGCGTCATGCCGCTGTGACTGACCATCAGATAAACCTGCGCCAGCCCGTTGACATATCCTATCGCTGGCAAGCCATCCGCCGGACGGGATCGCTGTCCCACCTCAATCCGCTCGATGCGCGCATCCTGACTGTTAGCGAACAACCGGCGCAGACGGCGCAGCATCTCATTACCGATCATCCCATCCACCGCCACCGGACGCGCCGGATCGGCATGCTGATCAAGATCCAGCGCCTGAAGCATCAGGCGGCCACCGCCATCGGGCCGCACATTCAGTTCGGGTGTAATAATATTGCAGCTGAGCTGAATCGGCAGCGGCTGTGTATGAGCCAGAAAGCTACAGGCAGCAGGGTTGGCCCGGTTAGCTTCGGTCATCGCCAGTTCAAACCCGCACTGCGCCAGCAATTCAGCGGACCATCGGCCAGTCGCCAGCACCAGCTGATCGCCCTGCCAGCGCTCGCCACTAGCGAGCGTCAGATCAACACCCTGATCGGTGGTGGACAGCGTAGTCACTTCGTCATGGCAGACCAGTTTACCGTTCAGCGTCCGCAGATCGGCCAGCATCCGGGCAATGAACAGGCTGGGATAGAGCAGGCATTCAGAGGAGAAGAACCAGGCTTTCTGCACACGGGGATCGGGCCGCAGCTCCGGCAAAGCAGCCTGCAACCTGGCGCGATCCCAGCTTTCTGCCGGGTAGCCGAGCGCCCTGAGCTTAGCCACGCGCTGCTCCAGCTGGCGATGAATGACTGGATGTGTCGCTCACTCCAGCGTGCCGGTTTCCAGCAGCCAGGGCGCAGGCGAAGGATGCTCTGCCTGCCAGCGCTTATGCTCGTCAATCGCCGCCGCGTTGAGACGGTGATAACTGGCGGGATCTTTGCCGTTAGCATTGACCCAGCCGTAGCTGATCTGGCTGGTGCCGCTTCCGGGGTAGCGTTTGTCAAAAACCGTGACCTGCGCGCCCTGGCTGGCCAGCGATCGCGCAACCGCTAAGCCCAGCACGCCGGCACCGATAACGGCAATACGTTGTGGCATATCGGACCTCTCCAGAGTAATCAACCTGCAATAAACAAGGCGAATCGCCGTCCGTGCCTCTTTCGCCAGCCGGTTTTACTATCAGGGAGTGGCGTCACGACGTCAACCAGGCTTCAGAGTGTCGGTTATTCAAACCAGCCCGGTACCGGATCGGCAAACGGCAGCCACTCTCCCGCACCCACAGCGCGTCAGTAAGGCGTCATTCAGTGCGGTGCGTAGCGCATTTTCATTTATCTCATTACCGATAAACACCAGCTCCTGACGCGCATCACCGGTTCCCTCCCGCCATTGTTCAACAATCACATTGAGCGAGTCAGCATCCTGAGGCCACTCTTCCCGTGGAACGCTGACCCACCAGCGACCCGCATAGCCCTGACGTGCCAGTGCGCCAGCCAGTGACCAGACTCCGGCAAATTCCGGGCGACTGGCGAGCCAGAAGTAACCCCTGGAGCGTAATACACCTTCCATCTGATGATTCACCACCTGCCAGAAACGCTGCGGATGAAAGGGCCGACGAGCCCGATAGATGAAGTTCCGGATGCCATACTCTTCCGACTCCGGTTGATGTTCACCCCGTAAGGTTTGCAGCCAGTCGGGCGCCAGAGCGGTCTGATCAAAGTCAAAGCGGCCGGTATTCAGTCACAGATCTAATGGCAGCTGGCCGAACTGACTGGTCACCAGCCGCGCGCGCGGATTCAGCGTCCTGAGTATCCCCTGCAACTGGCGTAACTGTTCAGCGCTCAGCAGGTCGGTTTTATTCAGCACCAGCTAGTCACAAAACTCGCGTTGATCGACCAGCAGATCGACTACTGAGCGCTCATCATCCTTTCCCACAGTTGCGTATTACCATCGCGCACCAGCGCCGCGTCGATATTAATTTCTGACATATGATTAACGATCACGGCTATCCGCCGTCCTTCACGGTTATTGAGAATAGGGTTAAGCAGTGTGGTTTTTCCGGCACCAGGAAAACCGGACAGAACAGCAACCGGCAGGCGGTTATCCTGAGAGGAAAAGTGAGAGCGTGGCATAATGACTCTTACAGTAAAACGATAATTGCAATGTTATTACATATCATTTAATCCCGCTTTTTAATATTGCTTTACGGCACAGATTGGTGTCGGGAAATGAGAAACCCTTATCCGGGAGTCAATAATGCAACACCTTTCCATCGTTCCGCGTCTGTTGCCCGCCGTCCGACGCGGTGAGAAAACCCATACGCTGCGCTGGCAGGAAGGCGATATCCATCCCGGTCCGCTTCGCTACTGTAATCAGCAAAACCCTGCCGACACGCTGGTGGTATGGGTGACGAGCGTTGAGACGCTGCCGCTTTGTGCGGCGGCGGAGAGACTGGGAAAACAAGCAGAGTGGCCGGATGACGTACTGCTGGCCGGAATGCGTGAACACTATCCGGCGATTGAGCTTAACAGTGTGGTCCAGCTGGTGCATCACCTCACACCTGAGGCGTCGCGGCAAAAACTGGCGGAAGATTAAACCGGGCTCAAACGTGCTCCATCACCAGAACTGCCAGGGTATCCACCTCCAGCGCCCGGAAAATATGCGGCTCATCGCCGGGGTAGGTGATGTAGTCGCCCACATCCAGTTCGACTGGTGAATCGACCGGGCCAGCCAGCGCACGTCCTCTGGCCAGGATGATGTGCTCGATGGTGTTGGGGGAGTGCGGCTGAGAACAGCGATCGCTGCCAGGCTGTACCTGCAACAGATAGATGTCCCGCCGTGCGCCTGGCGGGCAGGTCGCCAGCAACACCGCCTGATAATCGGCTAAATCGGCGGTCACTGTTGGCCCTTCACCCCGGCGAATCACCTGCATACGACGGGCTTCCGGTTCCATTAAGCGTGAAAACGGAATATTCAGGGCGACGCAAAGCGACCACAGCGTTTCGATGCCGGGATTACCATTGCCCGCCTCCAGCTGCGACAAGGTGGATTTGGCGATACCCGCGCGGCGAGCCACTTCTGCCAGCGATAAGCCGGCCCGCTGACGTTCACGGACTAATGCGTTAGCGATGATGCTGATAGGGGTATTCAAAGAGACTCCTGCAGTGTATTCGTTTTTTATAACGAACATTACGTTCGACTTGTAAATCAGTCTGGCGGTGTTCATTATAATGGATAATTCGTTCATTTTGAGATCAGGTTATGCCGTTTTTACAAACAAAGCTGCTGGATACAGGTGTGGTAAAGGCCATTTTCCTGGTTTGTCTGGCTGATGGCATTGTCGGTTTATCCTATGGTTCACTGGCCACCGCCGACGGTTTTCCGCTTTGGGTGCCACTGGCGCTCTCCACTCTGGTACTGGCGGGCGCATCAGAATTTTTATTTATCGGAGTTGTAGCGGGCGGTGGCAGTCCGTTTACTGCTGCAGCGGCAGGCCTGCTGGTCAATGCGCGTCATCTGCCCTTTGGTATTGCCGTAAAAGATCTGGTAGGACGCGGTCCGGCTGGCTGGCTGGGTTGTCATATCATGAATGATGAAAGCGTGGTATTTGGACTCTCCCAGCCGCAACTGGCGCAGCGCCGCAGCGCCTACTGGCTGTGTGGCATCGGCATTGGCCTGATTTGGCCGATCAGCGTGATGACCGGGGCAGTCATCGGCCAGTTCATTCCCGATACCTCGGTTATCGGACTGGATGCGGTGTTTCCTGCCATCCTGATTGCGCTGATTTTTCCGGCTCTGCGTCAGCGGCGAACACGGGTTCCCGCCGTGCTCGGCGCTTCTCTGTCGCTGCTGGCGACGCCGCTGGTGCCGGCTGGCATGCCGGTGCTGTTTTCGCTGCTGGGTCTGCTGGCATGGAGATCCCGCAAATGAGCCACCAGACGATGATCGTCGCAGGTATTGGCCTGCTGGCGGCCGGCACCTGGCTGATGCGGTTCGCCGGTGTCAGGCTGGGGAATCGCTTACCGCTCAGTGAACGTAGTCAGCAGATGCTGTCGGACGCCGCCACGGTATTGCTGTTAGCCGTTGCTGCCACCACTACTTTGTTTGAAGGTCAGCATTTTTCCGGCATGGCGCGGATCATCGGCGTTGGCTTTGCACTGCTGCTGGCGTGGCGTCGTGCGCCTCTTATTATTATTATTCTCGGTGCGGCGCTGATGACGGCGTTGCTGCGCTACTTCGGTGTACCCTAGCCAGAGATAACCCTATCAAATGCGGGATTTTTTCGCGGTGGATATTTGTTAGGATGCCGTTCAGTTAAGTTTTACTGAACAGGCATTGCTGAATGAATACTGCCCGAACCTCCCGTCGTTATGTCCTGCCGCTGCTGCTCGCGATGGCGTGCGTTTTCACGGTGAATCATGCCAGTGCCCAACCAGACCTGCGTCCATTGGGCCGACAAAGGCTCGGCATGGTATCGCTTCGAGAGCAGAACCTTTGACTCGCAGGATGGTAAGCGACACTACCGGGTCTGGCTTGGAATTCCGAAAATGGCAGCGCCGTCCTCAGGCTATCCGGTGCTGTATATGCTGGACGGTAACGCGGCGATGGCGCAGCTGACGGAAAACCAGCTGAAACAATTACGCAATGGCTCGTCACCGGTGCTGGTGGCGGTGGGTTATGACAGCAACCTGCCGTTTGACGTGCTGGCACGCAGCTACGATTACACCCCACCTGACGATGCGCCAGATCCGATAGTCGACATGCCGCACGGCCGAAAGGGCGGCGGCAGTCACCCGTTTCGACAGCTGTTGCTGAACAGCATCGTGCCGTGGGTTGAAGCACAGGCAGCCAGCGATCCCCATCAGCGTGGCTTGTGGGGCCACTCTTACGGTGGTCTGTTCGTGCTGGATACCTTTTATCAGGCTGCCTGGTTCAGCCATTACTTTGCGGCCGCCCCGTCGCTGGGCTGGAACGAGCAACGCATCATCGAACTGGCACGGCGTGCCGATCCCGGCCCGCTGAAGCGATTGTCACTCTACCTGATGGAGAGCGATGGCGTCACTGAGCGGCGTGCCGGACATTCTGATGACCTGCAACAGGAAGAGGCTGAGCTGATACCTATCCTGCGCCAGACCGACGCTACGCTGCATCTGACCCACTATACCGGGCAAAACCACGGTCAGATCCTCTCCTCCTCGCTGGCGGATACGTTAAAGATAATCTCCGGTTCAAAAGATTGATCACCGCCGGCTAACCTGCGCATGATGTTTGTTTATACCCGGAGGAAGCCTTGTATGCGCCGTCCACTACAGATCGGTCTGTTGCTGTTTCCTGATGTCACCCAGCTGGACTTAACCGGTCCGTGGGAAGTCTTTGCCCGCACGCCGCAGTTTGCCTGTCATCTGATCTGGAAAGATTTGCAGCCGGTTCGCTCCGATCGCGGCTTATCGATTTTACCCACCGTAACGTTCGATGCCTGTCCGCCGCTGGATGTCATCTTCGTGCCCGGCGGTCCGGGACAAATTGCGCTGATGTCAGACAGTGAAACCCTGAACTTTCTGCGCCAGCAGGCCAGTCAGGCTCAGCGCGTGTCTTCGGTTTGCACCGGCTCGCTGGTACTGGGCGCAGCCGGGCTATTGCAGGGTTATCGGGCCACGTCGCACTGGAGTTCAATTGATCAGCTGGCCTTACTGGGTGCCGAACCGGTCAGCCAACGGGTGGTACGCGATCGGAACCGCATTACCGGCGCGGGTGTGACCTCGGGCATCGACTTTGCCCTGACGTTGGTGGCGGAACTGTGTGGCGATGCCGTTGCCAGGGCGATTCAGCTACAGATGGAATACGATCCGGCGCCGCCCTTCAACAGTGGATCGCCCCGTACCGCGCCGGCCGAAGAGGTGGAACAGGCAAGAACGGGCATGGCAGCCTTCATCGCCAGGCGTCGTCTGGCTACCGAACAGGCGGCGGCCCGGTTACAGGCTGATCAGTTTACTGACGCCGGGAATACGCAGCATCAACAGTGAGATTGCCATCGAAAACAGCAGCGTCAGGGCAATCACCAGCAGCTTATCGCCCAGCGTCTGAATTCTGATGGCCAGTGCCAGCAGATTGAAGATCAGATAGTGCAGGATGTATACGCCGGTCATGGTCTTGCCCAGTGTGGTCAGGAAGGTGGTAATCCAGGGTTTATTATCTGGTAGCCTGATGGCATTAATGCTGATCACAATCAGCAGCACCAGCAGGTAAACCTGCGAGCCGGTGAGAACCATTTCATTGCTGGTGGCAAAAAAGCGGGCAATGAAGTAGTAACGCTCATACAGCCAGGTAAACAGCCAGACCGCGGGCAGTAATAGCAGGCTGCTTTTGATCATTTTTGGCAACATCAGCAGACGGATCACCTGCGGCGCAGCCATCAGCCGGCCCGACAGGTAATAGAGCACCCAGGTCCAGATACGGTATTGCGGCAATAGTGAAAATGCCCGCTGATTAGGGTAGAGACTGGCCAGCAGATCGTAGACAAAGGCAAAGATCAGCAGCAACAGGATCCCCAGCGCCATCTTGCCTGGCGTGCGGATCAGCCGGTCGATCAGTGGATGTGAGACATAAATCGCGATTAAAGCAATTACAAACCACGGCTGGATTAAATAGCCCTTTTTATGCAGGCCGGCGAACCAGAAAAAGCTAAACCAGAAGAGGAAAATCAGCAAAATACGGCGGATTTTGCCCAGCTGCCAGGCTGGTGTATGCTGCTCGCCCGCATCCATATAGCCGCTCAGTAAAAAATAGAGCGGCGTGGCAATGGTTGAGACGAAGCTCAGCACGTTCAGCGCCAGACCGGAGTCGTAGTGGTAGCTGTCATAGCTCTGATAAAAGGTAAAAAAGGAGACGGCAGTGATGCAGGCCAGCATCTTCAGCATCGCCAGCCCGCTTTTATTCATTTTTTGCCTCCCGCCCGTGGAAGCAGCGATAGATCACCGGCAGCACCAGCAAGGTTAAAACGGTGGCGAAGCCCAGACCAAAGATAATCACCACCGCCATGCTCTGGAAGAAGATATCGCGCAGCAGCGGCAGCAAGCCTAGCACGGTGGTAAATGCGGTAAGCAGAATAGGACGCAGACGAGAGGTTGCGGCATCAATGATCGCCTGCTGCAGCGGTATTTCCTGCTGCAACAGGCGAATCTCCTCCACCAGCACGATGCCGTTACGGATCAGCATACCTGACAGGCTGAGCAACCCTATCAGTGCCATAAATCCAAACGGAATGCCGGTAAGTAAGAAGCCAAAGGTAACGCCGATCAGTGCCAGTGGCACGGTGATCCAGATCGCCAGCGCGTCGCGTAGCGAATTGAACATCAGAATGGTAATCATGAACATGGCCAGAAATCCCACCGGAAGCGAACTCAGCAAGCCACTCTGCGCTTCGCGCGAACTCTCCAGCTCGCCGCCCCATTCAAGCCGGTAGCCTGTCGGTAAGGCAAGCCGATCAATTTGCGGCTTCACCCGCGCGACAATCTGCGCAGCGGTCAAGCCAGAAGCGGGATCCGGATCGGTCTGCACGGTCAGCACCCGCATCCGATCACGGCGCATGATCAGCGGATTTTCCCACTCCAGCCGGAAGTCTGCTATCACATTGCTGAGCGGAACAAAGCGCTGTAAAGCGGCGCTCCACAGCTGAATATTGACGATATGATCGATATCCTGACGCTCCTCTTCCGCCGGATAGAGCATTACCGGCATCAGTCGCGAGCCGTCACGGAAAATTCCCACCGCATCGCCGCTGAAATTCATTCGCAGTGCCTGATCGATATCGCGTTTATCAATCCCCAGCTCCTGACCGCGTAGCGCAGAATAGAGCGGCCGGATCACTTTGCTGCGTTCCTGCCAGTCATTGCGGACCGGGAAGGTGGTGCCGTCAGCGAGGAAGATGGCGTCCAGCTGGCTGGCAATGTGGCGCAATTTTTCCGGATCAGGACCGATGACGCGCAGGGCGATTGCGCTGTCACTGGCGCTGCCAAACTGAATGCGTTTAATCCGCTCATTAACCTGTGGGTAGTGCTGCTGAATAAAGTGTTCAGTTTGCAGCGCTAACACATCCAGCTGACGGGCATCTTTGACCCGCACCATGATTTGCGCAAAGTTGCTGTACTGGCGTGCGCCATCATAGGTCAGCGTAAAGCGCAGCGCGCCCTGACCGACAGTCGTGACCGTGGCCTCTACCGCCGGGTCCTGATTGATAAACCGTGCAATCGATGCCGCCGTCTCGGCGGTGTAGTGGATATCGGTGCCATAGGGCAGCCACAGGTCGGTAAAGAAGATCGGCGTGCTGGAGGAGGGAAAGAAATTCTGCTTAACCAGACCAAAGCCGTACAGCGACAGGGCTAACAGCGCCACCATCACAGTCAGGGTGGTCAGGCGAAAACGCAGCAAGCCACTGAGCATCTGGCGGTAAAGGCGGAAAACCACGCCCTGATGAGGCGCGGCTTGCAGCTCAGACTGGCGGGCCGGCTGGCGCTTCTCGCTCCAGCGAATAAACACCGGGGTTAAGGTCAGCGCGGTGACCCAGCTCAGCATCAGGGAAATCAGCAAGACCTGGAACAGCGATTTACAATACTCGCCGGTGGAGTCCTGGGACAGGCCGATCGGGGCAAAGGCGATGATGGCGATCACGGTCGCACCCAGCAACGGCAATGCGCTACGGCGTATCATCCGATTCATTGCCTGCTGTAATGGCTGGCCACGCTGGTGGTCAATTTTGACCCCTTCAACCACCACGATGGCGTTATCGACCAGCATACTCAGCGAAATAATTAATGCTCCGAGCGATATCCGTTGCAGCTCCAGGCTAAACAAATTCATGATCAGCAGAGTGCCCAGCACATTGAGCGCCAGCGAGGCGGCAATCACCAGACCGCTGCGTAAGCCCATAAACAGCAGCAGCGTACCCACTACAATGGCCAGAGCCATCAGGAAATTAAGGATAAAGCCATCAACCGACTGTTTGACCTCGTGCGCCTGGTTATAGAACACCTTCAGGCTGATCCCCGCTGGCGTATCCTGTTGATAGCGTGCCAGCCTGCTGGAGAGCGCATCGCCGACGTCAATCACATTAACGCCTGGCGCAAAAGAGACACCCATCGCCAGCGCGGCCTCGCCATCAGCAAAATAGAGATTTGCCGGATTGTCAGTCACACCGCGCGTCAGGGTAGCGATGTCGCTCAGATGGACATTTTGCGGACTGCCAGCCGGCAGAATGGGCAGGCTGGCCAGGTCGTCCAGCGTCTGCAACTCACCAGTTGAATGGAACCGGATTGATTCACTGTCCACCCGCACGCTACCGGCATTGGCTACGCTGTTGTTGCGGCTGAGTAGATCGGCCACCCGCTGTGGTGTCAGGCCATAGGCGGTCATTTTACTGGCGGAGAGGGCAATCCTTATCTCTTCCTGCTCAACGCCCGCTACCGCGACTTTAGCCACGCCGGGCACCAGTACCAGATCGCGCCGCAGCTGATCGGCATAGTTACGCAGTTCGCTATTGGTGAAATCTTTGCCGTGGATGACAAAAAAGTAGCCATAGACATCGCCGAAATCGTCGTTTACCAGCGGCGTCTGAACGCCTGGCGGAAACTGGCGGGCAGCATCATCAACGCGCCGCCGCAGTTCATCCCAGATCTGCGGCAGTTGATCGGCAAGGTAGCGGGTATGAATGTTGACAGTGATTTGCGACAGGCCATTGGTCGAAATAGAACTGACGTTATCCAGCGACGGCAGACGCTGTAAGGCATTTTCCAGCGGCAGGGTGACCTCTTCCTCCACCTGCTGCGCCGAGGCACCGGGATAGGCGGTCACAATTACGGCGGATTTGATAGTAAATAGCGGGTCTTCCAGTCGTCCGATATTGAGCAGGGCATAAATTCCGCCCACGCCCAGCAGCAGAATGACCATCCAGTAGCGGATCGGTTTATCGAGGAAATGCTGCTGAATACGCATTATAACCCCCGCTCACGCTGCCAGATCCGTACCGCTTCTCCGTCACGCAGTTCGCCAACCCCGGCGGCGACAATCCGGTCACCCGGTTGCAGTCCGCTGACAATCTCTACACCTTGCGCACTCAGACTGCCGACCTCAACCTGACGATCTTTCACCCGCAACACATCACCCTGTTGCTCCACCAGCCAGACGTGTGGCTGATTAGTCGGGCTGTGATTGGGATTAAATACCGCGGCGGCGGGCACCACCAGACGCGGCAGCGCAGGGGCATTGGGCAAATTATGCAACTGGACCCGCACCGAGCCGCTCAGTCCTGCAACGCCGGGTAAATCTGCCGGACGCGGCATAGTCAGCACCACCTGATAGGTGAGGGTGGCGGCATCGGTCTGGCTGGTATGTTCTTTGTACCGGGCCTTAAATACCCGGCCCGGCAGTGCATTAAACTGCACCTCGGGCTGATAATTGATGTTCTGAATATCGAGACTGGAAAACAGGGTTTCGGGCAGGGTAAAGATCACATCCAGTAAGTCTGCGCGAGTCAGCAGGGCCACCGACTGTCCGGCAGCGACGACCTGATGATTACGCACCTGAACCTGAGCGATAACACCATCAAAAGGGGCGTGCAGCGTCAGGAACTGCAACTCCTCTCTGGCGAGTTTCAACGCCGTCGCCGCCGCATCGCGATTGGCTTTTTGCACATCCATCTCCGACTGCGAGACGGCGCTGCGCTTTGCCAGGGTGCTGAATCGTTGATATTGCCGTTCGGCGAGTTGCAGGCTGGTCTGACGATCACGTACCCGTAATTGCGCTTCGGCGTCGTTGAGCGTGGCGAGGGTCTGACCCGCCTTAACCGCTGTTCCGTCGCGTATATTCAGTGTGATCAGCTGGCCGGCACGCTTAAACGCCAGATTGGTGTTGTCACCGGCCTGAATACGTGCAGGAAAAATACGGATATTTTTAGCAAAATCCGATTCAATAGTGAAAGTTTTAATTACACGTGGCGGCGGCGCATCCGGCTCTTTTTTCTCGTCGCACGCTGTCATAAATACACAACAGAAAAAAATCGAGATGATTTTGTGTTTGATCATTATCTTCGCCTTAACTTCCGCTATTTTAGCCGCGATTTAATAAGCGTTGAGGAATAACGTCGCCTGATGCTTATAGCCACCGATTTAAAATTAAGTTTAACGCGCTCAACATGTTTTTTAGCCAGACGGCATTGCCGCTTCGTTTGTTACCTTTCAGATTGCCATTTGTGAAACAACCAGCCAGGTGAGTAGCCCCACCAGCGTTGTCGCGGCAACCGCGAGAATAACGAAACCGCAAAGCGCGATAATGCTCTGTTTTTTCATCAGAGTTTCCTTGTTCAGACCACGAGATGATCCGATGCACACTGCATGAGCCAGGGTAAACCTTAGTTAAACAAAAACAACGTTGTCATTCTGATAATATAGGTTAAATTTAATTTAGCCATTCCTGTCACTCACCAGAGCTTTTTTTGCAGAAAAATGATGTCGGTCATTACCTGCGGCTTTTGCATCCCGCAAAATGCGTTTTTTTAATTTCCGCCTTTAATTTATCGCTTAATGGCACGGGGTATATATGCTAAACAACGAAAAACAGGGTAAAGCGCCCGCTTTATCCGATCGTCCCTGGTATCAGCGTAGTGTGACCGAGATATTTTCTGAGTTACAAAGTTCGTCAGCGGGATTAACTTTGGCTACGGCACATGACCGTCTGCAGAAATATGGGCCAAATGCCTTACCGCAAAAAGCAGAAAAGTCTGCGCTGCTTAAATTTATCGCGCATTTCAAAGATGTACTGATTTATATCCTGCTGGCTGCTGCCGTGATTACAGCCATTATGGGCCACTGGGTTGATACCTTTGTCATTCTCGGCGTTGCTGTCATCAACGCACTCATTGGTTTTATTCAGGAAAGCAACGCCGAGAAATCATTGAAAAGCATCCAGAATATGCTGGCGAATGAAGCAATGCTGGTGCGCGATGGTAAACAGGTCACCGTGCCGACGCGTGAGATCGTGGTCGGTGACGTGGTGATGTTGCGTCCCGGCGACAAAATCCCGGCTGACCTGCGGCTGTTTGAAGTGAACAATCTTCGGGTCGAAGAGGCGATTCTGACCGGTGAATCGACGGTGGTTTCGAAAAGTGTCGATACGCTGAGCGGCGAAAAGTCGCTGGGCGATCGGCTTAATCTGGCCTTTTCAGGCACCACCGTCAGCTCAGGCACCGCTGCTGGCGTGGTCATCGCCAGCGGTGGCGATACCGAACTCGGTCATATCAATGAGATGATCAGCGGCATCAAAGAGGTGAAAACCCCGCTGCTGGTGCAGATCGATAAGCTGGGTAAAGCAATCTTCTTCATCATCCTGCTGATGATGGTGGCGCTGTTCATTTTTGGCTATCTGCTGCGCGATATTCCGCTGGGCGAGCTGTCGCTGTCGGTGATCAGCCTGGCGGTCGCGGCGGTACCGGAAGGGCTGCCAGCCATTATTTCGATCATCCTGTCGCTGGGCGTGCAGTCGATGGCGCGTACCCAGGCGATTATCCGCAAGCTGCCGACCGTCGAAACCCTGGGTGCTATGTCAGTCATCTGTTCCGATAAAACCGGCACGCTGACCATGAATGAGATGACGGTCAAAGCGGTGGTGCTGGCGAAAAGTCGCTGGCGTGTCAGCGGCAACAGTTATGAACCTAAAGGCGAGATTGTGGCCGAGCAGGCTACAGCCGACGGCGCGAATGCGGCGCAGGACCCGCTGTTTCAGCAGTTTCTGCATGCGGTCGATACCTGTAATGAGAGTCAGCTTCGTCAGGACAGTCAGGGACACTGGACCATTGTCGGTGGTCCGACCGAAGGCGCACTGAAAGTGCTGGCGGCGAAAGGGCAGAGCGGCGCACAGCCGGTTGAGGTGGTCAGCAAACTACCGTTCGATTCTCTTTACAAATATATGTCGGTCAGCTGCGTTGCCGGGGGCGAATCCTATGTGCTGCTGACGGGCGCGCCAGATGTATTACTGAGTTTGTGCCAGCTGCAGCAAACCCCGGAGGGCGTCGAGTCGATTGACCGGGCTTACTGGGATGCCGCCATCACCACCTACGCCAGTGAAGGATTACGCACCGTGGCGGCGGCCTGGAAGAAAACCACTGCACCGGTCACCTCGCTCGATCATGATGAGCTGAAGCATGACATGGTGCTGCTGGGTCTCGCCTGTATGATGGATCCACCGCGCCCAGAGGCGATCACAGCCATTGATGAGTGCCAGCAGGCGGGGATCCGCGTCAAGATGATCACCGGTGACCATCAGGAAACCGCGATGGCGATTGGTCAGATGCTGGGGATTGGCAACAGTCACGCGGCCATCACCGGCTACCAGCTGGAACACATGAGCGATGCCGAACTGGCTGAAGCGGCGAAAACCTACGATATCTTCGCCCGAACCAGTCCGGAACATAAACTGCGACTGGTAAAAGCGCTGGAAGCCAGTGGCGAAATCGTCGGGATGACCGGCGATGGCGTCAACGATGCACCTGCGCTGAAACAGGCCAACGTCGGTATCGCGATGGGGATTAAAGGCACCGAGGTGACGAAAGAAGCGGCAGATATGATCCTTGCCGACGATAACTTCGCCACCATTGCCGCTGCGGTAAAAGAGGGACGTCGGGTGTATGACAACCTCAAGAAGACCATTTTGTTCATCATGCCCACCAACCTGGCACAGGGACTGCTGATTATTATCGCCATCCTGATGGGGAACCTGCTGCCGTTAACCCCTGTACAGATTTTATGGATGAACATGGCAACGTCCGCCACGCTGTCGTTTGGTCTGGCGTTTGAACCTGCGGAAGCGAATGCCATGCGGCGTCCGCCGCGGAATGTGAAAGCGCACGTTATGGATGGTTACGCCATCTGGCGGGTGGTGTTTGTCGGGCTGCTGATCTCCATCAGCGCCTTCGTGCTGGAAGCCTGGCTGCAACCGCGTGGCTACAGTGCGGAATTTATCCGCACTGTACTTCTGCAGATGCTGGTGACCGCACAGTGGGCCTATATGCTCAACTGCCGTAACGGTAATGGCTTCTCCCTGGATCGCGGTCTGCTGAAAAACCGCGGTATCTGGCTGGTGACGCTGGTGCTGATAGTGCTGCAGGCAATCATTATCTATGTGCCGCTGATGAATACCCTGTTTGGTACCCGTCCGCTGCCGATCAACTACTGGCTGATCTCCCTGATTGTCAGTGTGGCGATCTTCATCGTGGTAGAGATTGAAAAACGCCTGACCCGCTCATGGCGCAATAAAACCGCCTCACTGCGTTAATGTTGACTCCTGGTCCTGCTGTTGCGAATAGCCCGCCAGCAGGACTTTTTTGATCAGATAGGTTAATGGAATTGCCAGTATTGCCCCGGTTATTCCCAGCAGTGCCTGCCAGAACAGAAACGCCAGCAGCTGGCTGGTCAGTGCCATATTAAGCCGCTTTCCAATCAGTAGCGGTTCAATCACCGAACTCAGACAGAGATTCAGCACCATAAAGAAGCCGGTAACCGCCAGCGCTATCTGCAGGTCAAACAAAATATAACTCTGTATCACCGGGGGAATCGCCGCCAGAAACGAGCCCAGCACCGGCACATAGTTAAAGACAAACATCAGTACGCCCCAGAAAAAGGCAAATTTGAGACCCATCAACTGCGCGCCGGTTCCGACGATAAGCGCCCCCAGCAGGCTGGTCAGGGTTTTTACGCGGGCATAAACAATCACGCTCTGAATCCCTTCCTGTAGCGCCAGATAAAAGGCCTGATGTTTACCGGCAACACGCTGCTGCAGCGTACGTTTCAGCAACGGTAATTCATACAACATAAATAGCAGCATCAGGAAGACCATGATCCACCAGGAGATAACGCCGGGGATCTGCGTCAGGAAGGTGGTGACAAGCCGCACCACGGCCCCGGCATCAATAAAGGCCAATAGCTGGTCGGGAGTGATGCCGATATCCAGCCGGGCAAACGCCAGCGTGAGTTGCTCCAGCCGGGCTGCCAGCAGAAGCGGTGCCTGACGACTGAGCTGCATCAAATCGGGGGTCAGCACCGTGAGTTTAATGATGGTAAAGATCACCACCATCAGCATCAGAATAATCACCAGCAAGGTCGACAGAATACGCGGTATATGTTTCTTCTCCAGCCAGCTAATCAGCGGATCGAGCATGATCGATAACAGCATCGCCAGCAGCACCTGATTGATCCACGGCGCGGCCAGATACAAGCCGCACAGAATAATGGTTAGTGAGGTGAGGATAAACAGCACACGTGCCAGAGGCGGCCAGAGAGTGAACCAGCTCAGTTCCATGAGGGCGCTCCATAATTGAGGATAGTTTGCAGTATAGATGAGCGACAGAAGAGGGTTCTTTGCGTCAGGTCAGATGGCAGGGTATCCGGCAAGCGTTACGGTTTCCATTCTGGCGGTTGATAAATTCATGAAGTCAGTCTCTTTTTTTCCCGGTGATATAGGTTTACCATTAAGGGAATAAACGTTTCCTAAAGGTTGGGCGATGGGCCATCATCATCCGGTGAAAGAGCGGGGCCGGCCGCGAGAATTTCAGACTGACGCCGTGCTGGACAGCGCGATGCAGATCTTTCGCGAAAAAGGGTATCACGCCACCTCAATAGGCGATCTCAGCCGCGCGATGCAGCTCACCACCGGCAGTATCTATAAAGCGTTCACCGATAAACGCTCGCTGTTTACGCAGGTGTTTGCACGTTACCTCGCATTACGCAATGCTGCGCTGGGCGATCGACTGGCGCAGCGTGAAAACGGACGCGCAAAGCTGGCGGCACTGCTGCAATTTTATGTAGAGTCAGTGCGTGATATTGAAGGCGAGCGAGGTTGTCTGGTTGCTGGCAGTGCCGTTGAACTGCAGACGCTGGATGAAGAGTTGGCCGACGCGGTCAGTCACGCCCTGATGCGCAATCAGCAAAATCTGCGTCAGCTCATCCTGCAGGGACAGCAGGATGGCTCGATTAATCCGGCGCTGAATGCTGAACCTACCGCCTCGCTGCTGTTATGCATTGTGCTGGGGATGCGGGTGGCCGGTAAAGTGGCTGCCACCCGACCCGATGAGAGCGTTATCCCGCTGGCCCTGAAAATCCTCGACTAAATTTTTTAGCTAATATGGAAACGAACGTTTCCTAAATTATGGAGCGTCACAATGCAAAATCCTCAACTTTATCAGCATCACTTTTCCAGCGTGGATAACATCCGTTTTCACTATCTGAGTGCCGGGCGCGAAAACGCGAATGTTGTGGTGCTGCTCGCCGGTTTTCCGCAAAGCAGCTATGCGTGGCGAGACGTGATTCCTGGGCTGGCTAACCACTTTCATATCATTGCGCCTGACCTGCCAGGACAG